>Ga0182030_10027328_pt1 | contig 10270 bp, 10 predicted proteins | sample 812S3MmetaG_FD_121299 | JGI IMG/M metagenome (GOLD analysis project Ga0182030, IMG submission 121299) | Permafrost microbial communities from Stordalen Mire, Sweden - 812S3M metaG (Illumina Assembly) | ecosystem: Environmental > Terrestrial > Soil > Wetlands > Permafrost | place: Sweden... | reverse complement strand
TTGCCGGTACCCGCCCGGCGGCCGGCCCTCCCCAAGGGCCGCCCCTTCCTGGCGGGGCGGGCACCGGCCCGTATCGACGCGTGGCTCCGGGCCGGGTATCAAGCCCGGCCCCGCGCCGTACGACTTGACGTGGCGGCCGGAGTGGAGGGTGGATGCCCGCGGTCCCGGGCGGCAGGCCAGCCTGCCCCGCCGGCCGGCAACCGGGCCGGCCGCTTCCGCTCCCGGCAACGGAGGGGCCGCCCCGTCGGTCACCGCCCGGGACCCCGCGCCCGTCCTCCCCTCCGGCAGGGCCGGGCCTTCCGCCAGACCCCGCCCAGCCGCACGGGCCGCCCGTGTGGCCCTTGTTCTTTCCCCGTTTCCCCGCAGCCCCGCGCTGCCGTCCGCTGCCGCCGGCCGGGCGGGGGCCGGACTTGACGGGGCGGGCGGAGCGGAGCGTCCGTCGTGGCGGACCCACGGACGGGCCGCCCACGGGAACGCCAACCGCTCCCGGCCGGCCCCCCGCCACCCCGGGGGCAGGCCCCGGAACCCCGGACGACCCGCTGCTGACGATCGAGAAGGTAACCGCCGAGCTGCGGGTCTCCCGGGCCGCTTTCTACCGCTGGCGCCGGCAGGGAGCCGGCCCGGCAGTCGTGCGGCTGCCCGGCGGCGGCGTCCGGGTCCGGCGCAGCGCCCTGAGCGCGTGGCTGCGCCATCTGGAAGAAGAAACGTCGAACGGACAGGAGCAAGGAGCAGATGGACAGTTACGACGTCAGGTTCTGGGACATCAAGAAGCTCGGCAACAGCACCGCAGCCCGCCACCGGGTCCGCTGGGCCGTGGACGGCCGCGAGCACTGCAAGTCGTTCAAGGCCCGCCCCCTCGCCGACGGGTTCCTCGACGGCCTCAAGGACGCGGTCCGGGACCGCCGGCCCTTCAACCCCCGCACCGGCCTGCCCGGTGCCGAAACCACGGAAGGGGAGATGATCACCTGGTACGTGCACGCCCGCGCCTACGCCGAGGCCAAGTGGGGCAGCCTCGCCCCGGTCTCGCGCCGGTCGGTCGCCGAGGCACTGGTCACCGTCACCATCGCCCTCAGCAAGAAGGAGCCGGGCGCCCCCGACCCGAAGGTGCTGCGGCAGGCGCTGTTCGCCTGGGCTTTCAACCCCGCCACCCGCGACACCACCCCGCCGCCCCACATCACCGCCGCCCTCGACTGGGCCGAGCGCGCCTCGCTCCCGGTTGCCTACCTGGAAGACACCGCGAACGTGCGGCTGGCGCTGGCCGCCTGCGCCGCGACCCTGGCCGGCAAGCCGGCGGCCGGGTCGACCCAGCGGCGCAAGCGGTCGGTGTTCTACAACGCCCTCGGCTACGCCGTCGAGCTCGGGCTCCTCGGCTCGAACCCGGTCGACCGGATCCAGTGGACCGCCCCCGCCGTCGCGGCGAGCGTGGACCGGCGGGTCGTGGTCAGCCCCGCCCAGGCCGGGACGCTGCTGACCGCCGCCGGGCGGCTGGGGCAGCGGGGAGCGCACCTGAAGGCGTTCTTCGCCTGCCTCTACTATGCGGCGCTGCGCCCGTCGGAGGGGGTCATGCTCCGCGAGGCCGACCTGCACCTGCCGAGGACCGGGTGGGGGCGGATCGTCTTGTCGGCCTCGGCATCGCGGGCCGGGCGGGCCTGGACCGACGAGGGCACCGCCCGCCAGGAACGCGGCCTGAAGCACCGCGCCGACAACGAGACCCGCACCATCCCCATCCCCCCGGTCCTGGTCGGGCTGCTCCGCGCCCACATCAAGCGGTTCGGTACCACCCTCGACGGGCGGGTCTTCCAGACCGCCCGGGGCGGCATCCTGCAGGACTCCGGCTACAACGAGGTCTGGGACGAGGCCCGCAGGGAAGCGCTCACCCCCGCCCAGTACAGGTCACCGCTCGGCCGCCGCCCGTATGACCTGCGGCACGCGGCGGTGTCGCTGTGGCTGAACTCCGGGGTGCCCGCCACCGAGGTCGCGCGCCGCGCCGGGCACGGCGTCGCGGTCCTGCTGAAGATCTACGCCCACTGCATCGACGGCCAAGCCACCGCCGCCAACCAGCGCATCGCCGAGGCCCTTGGCATACAGGACGCCGAGGACGACCCCGGTGACGAGGGCGACGGCGACACCGAGCAGGCATCCTGAAATGGCGGGTCAGAGCGGGTATCCGGGTGGGAACGGTCTGCTGTCCGGTCAGCCCGCTACATCGGCTTGGCATTTGAGTTCGAGGTTGTTTCCGGCCGGGTCGCGGATGAACACTGCGTAGTAGTCCGGTCCGTACTCCGGCCACAGCCGAGGCTCGTGGAGGATCTCGGCGCCGGCTGCGGTGGCGAACTCGTGGCCGAGTCGGACGGTCGCCTGAACTCCGGGGTGCCGGCCACCGAGGTCGCGCGCCGCGCCGGGCACGGCGTCGCGGTCCTGCTCAAGATCTACGCGCACTGCATCGACGGGCAGGCGGATGCCGCCAACCAGCGGTGTCCGGTAAGGGCTTGAATTCGCCTGATGAGGGGGCGCCTGGGGCGTCACGCGCACGCCGCAGCGGCTTCCGGTCTCTTGGATGGTGCGTCCCCGCGCTGCGGGACTTTGCGGACGCTCCGTTTGACTCGCCGTTGCTAGCTACGATACTGTAGCTTCAATATTGTAGCTTCGATACCGTCGCTTCAACACGCGGTACGCCAAGACCGGAGGAAAAACATGAGTGTTCTCGTCACGGGCGCCACCGGCACCGTCGGCTCCGTTGTCGTGCCGCGGCTCGTTGCGGCGGGACTGGACGTTCGGGCGTTCACGCGCTCACCGGAGAAGGTGACGTTCGCGCCGGGCGTCACCCCGTTCAAGGGCGAGCTGCTCGACGTGGACGCGCTGCGGGCCGCGATGGACGGCGTCGAGGCGGTGTTCCTTCTGAGTCCGGTCGTGCCGGATGAGCTGAACGTCACGATTTCCGCTCTCAATCTTTGCCGCGAGGCGAAGATCAAGGCAATCGCCTACTTGTCCGTGTTCCGGGTCGGGGAAACCGCGGACGTCCCGCACTTCGCGTCAAAGTTCGCCGCCGAGCGCGTGATCGCGGAATACAACATGCCGGTGACCGTACTGCGCCCGAACGCGTACATGCAGAGCCCCGGCGTTAAGGACGCTCTCGGCCACGGCGTGTTCCCGTTCCCGATCGGGCACAAGGGCGTTTCCTTTACCGATGTCCGCGACATCGCCGAGGTGGCCGTGCTCGAAATCCAGCGCCGGCTGGCCGCCAGGGAAGCGCTCGGCCCGGAAACCTACGAGGTGGTCGCCGAGGACGTCCTGACCGGGGAAACCGGCGCGGAACTGTGGAGCGAGGCGCTTGGCCGCCCGGTCAGGCACGTCGGCGACGACCTCGACCAGTGGATCCAGAGCCTGCGGGCCTACGCCCCCAACTGGATGGCCTATGACTTCAAGTACATGATGAAGCATTTCCAGGAGGACGGCCCCGTATCGACCGCCGCCGGACTCGGGCGCTTGCGCCAGCGTCTTGGCCGCAGCCCGCGCTCGTACCGTGACTTCGTGCTCGAGTGCGCCAAGCTGTGGAGCGCGGCTTCCAGCTAACGAGGCAGGGGCGCCGCACGTCTGTGCCTCGCCCGCCAGCCCAGGCCTGAATCGCGAGGACAACCAGATGATAATCACACGCCACCGGTACACGGTGAAGCCGGAGTACGTTGCGCAGAACAGGCAGAACCTCGGTGAGTTCATCGCGGCGCTGACGGCGGCGTCGGTGCCTGGCCTTTCCTACCGGGTGTTCCTTGAAGAGGACGGGCAGACCTTTCTTCACCTGGTGACCTCTCAAGACGATCCGTCTGCCGTCATCACCGGCCTTCCGTCGTTCAAGAAGTTCCAGTCGGAACTGCTGGCGAGCGAGCCCCTCCAGAAACCCGACCAGGTAGGCATGTCGCTCGTGGCGGCCAGCGGAGAGTCCCATGGGCAGGCGCCTGGCCGGTCACCGGCTTCAGCCTTCTGACCGGAGACCGCCTGCGGTGCCCCGGCCCGCTTTTCCTCAGTACATCAAGAAGGGATGAAACCCATGCCCAGTGAAAACGTGGTGCTTGTTACCGGCGGGACCGGCAGTCAGGGCGGCGCGACGGTCACTCATCTGCTGGCGGCGAAAAAGGTTCGCGTGCGGGTCCTGACGCGGAACCTGGAATCACCGAAGGCCAAGAGCCTGGCCGCGCGCGGCGTGGAGCTAGTCAGGGGCGACTTCGAAGACGAGGCTTCGCTTAAGACGGCGCTGGCAGGCGTCTCCGCCGCGTTCTCGGTGCAGCAGTGGACGGAAAAGGGCGGCACCGCGGCGGAGGAGCGAAACGGGAAGCGGTTCGCCGATGCGGTAAAGGCATCGGGCAGCCCTCACCTCGTCTACTCATCGGCCGAGGGGGCCGAGCGGAACAGCGGCCTCGGCCACTACGAGAGCAAATGGGCGATCGAGCAGCACATTCACGACCTGGAACTCCCGGCGACGATCCTGCGCCCGGTCGGCTTCATGGACGCGCTGGGCGTCCCGGCGGTGCAGCGCGGAATGTACCTCGGAATGTTCAGGGCGAACTGGGGAGTCTCGCACCGCGTCCAGTTCGTGGCCACCTACGACATCGGCTGGTTCGCCGCACGCGCGCTCGAAGACCCGGAGCGCTACGCCGGGCGCGTTATCCCGCTTGCCGGGGACGAGCTGAACATCGCCGACATAATCAGGACCTACAAGACCGTCACCGGGCACAAGCCCTGGGTCGCGCCGATTCCCGCCTTCGCGGCCAAGAAGATGATGCCGAAGGAGTTCGCGGACATGTTCCGCTGGATCCGCGAAAAGGGCTTCGAGGCTGACATCGCCCAGGTGCGGCGAGAATACCCGCAGCTGCTGACATTCGCCGGCTGGCTGAAGAAATACGCTGCCGAGCACTGACCTCGGCCCCCGCAAACCTGCTCCCGGCAAAGCTAAGCAACCCAGGGTCCGTCCCTTATCAGCGACTTGCGGTGCAAGCTTCCCGGGAGCGCGATGGCCGCCCTCTCGCGCGAGCCCGGCGGCGCCGCCGGCCGCGAGGACCGGCCCCCGCGCGCCGGGACACGCTGCCGCAGGTGCCCCACGGTCATCCCGGGACCGCGCTGACACGTCGACGCCGACGTGACAGCCAGCCACACAACTAACCGAAGCGATCTGGAGGCATCTCTGCCATGGCAGCTATACCGGCAACATCAGCCCCGCCGTCTCTTCTCGGGACGCGTCGCGGCAAGCTCATCCTTCTCCTGCTGTGCGCGGTCGGGTTCATCGATCTTCTCGATGCGTCCATTGTGAATATCGCGCTGCCGGAGATCCGGGCTCATCTGGGCTTCTCGGTCCAGAGCCTGCAGTGGGTCGCGAGCGCGTACCTGCTCACCTACGGCGGGTTCTTGCTGCTCGGCGGCCGCTCGGCTGACCTGCTCGGCCGGCGGCGCCTGCTCGTCGCGGGGACGGCGCTGTTCGGGATCTCGTCGCTCGCGTGCGGCCTGGCCGGGAGCGAAGGGGTGCTGATCGGGGGACGGCTGGTTCAGGGCGTCGGCGCGGCGATGATGACGCCCGCGGCGCTGTCCATCCTGACGACGTCCTTTCACACCCGCGGCGACCGGGTCAAGGCGCTCGGCGCCTGGGGTGGTGTCGGCGCCGTGTCGGGCGCCGCCGGATCGGTCTTCGGCGGCGTGCTCACGTCCGAGGTGAGCTGGCGGTGGGTTTTCTTCGTCAACCTCCCGGTCGTAGCGTTCATCCTTGTCGCGTCGTTCCGGCTCATCGACGGCGAACGGCCCAAGGCGCCCCCGCTGCGGGACTTCGACACGGTCGGCGCCGGCCTCATCACGAGCGGCATGCTTCTCCTGGTCTACGTACTGGTGAACGCCCCCACCGTCGGCTGGGGCACTGCCCGGACCCTCGGGGAGCTCGCAGGCGCGCTTGCGCTTGTCGCCCTGTTCGTGTTCAACGAGCAGCGCCATAGCAACCCGCTCGTGCCTCTGTCACTGTTCAAGATCAAGGGCCTTTGGGAGGCCGACGTCACCCAGGTTCTCGCGATGGCCGGCTTCTACACGATGTTCTTCCTCGTCACGCTCTACATGGAGGAAGTGCTCCGCTACTCGCCGATCCGGGCCGGCCTGGCTTACCTGCCGGTGACGGTGGGCGCCGCCGTCGGAGCGGGCATGGCGACGAAAGCGATCCCGAGGATCGGCACCCGGCCGCTTATCGCCGCGGGCGCGCTGCTGGGCGCCGCGGGGGTGTTCTTGCTCTCCCGGGTACCGGTGGACGGCACCTACGCGCCGGATATCCTTCCGGGAATCATCATCATGGGGGCCGGCGTGGGCCTGGTGCTGGTGGGCGTTCAGAATGCCGCCAACGGGGGCGTGCCGGCCGACAAGGCCGGGCTCGCCGCGTCGCTGATCACCGCTTCCTTCCAGCTCGGGGGCGCGCTGGGGCTCGCGGTCTTCGTCTCGCTCGCCACGGGCCGCACCAACCAGCTACTCGCGGCGCACGCCCGCCCGTCGGAGGCGCTCACGCTTGGCTTCCAGCGAGGACTGCTCGGCGCCAGCATCGCCCTCGTGATCGCCGCGCTGATCGCACTACGAGCGCCCAACGTGCGGGTCGTCGACATGGCCCCGGACGCGGACGACAACCAGCCCTTGCCCGTCCCCGCGGCCAGCGGGCCGGCACCGGAAGCGCCTCATGTCTCAGCCGGCCAAGCAGAACTTCCCGCGTTACCGGGCCGCGCCGCAGAGGGCACGGCTGTTCCGGCGCATCGCGAAAGCACGCACTCGAGGGCAGCTTTGCAACGTTGCTGGACTGCGCCCAGAACCGTCCTGTGCGACGCGCGAATGTGCCGTCGCCGCTGCGCAGCTCGCGGCGGCCGGCATCTGTGAGCGGGTGCAGGCTCCCCAGCTGGAGAGCCGGGCCGATGCGCGTGATAGGTGCGAACGCCCGGTCCGCATCGCCGCGTCGTACGCTGGCAACTCGGTCCTTGGGTCCAGCATCGGCATATGACTCCGGCCGCCGCGCCAGCCGTCCCTTGGAAAGTCCGCGGGGGACGCGTGGTCCCTTTGCGTCTGGATCGCCGCCAGCCGCTTCCCGGCGGTATCTCTAGGGGCCCGGCACGGCAAACGGAAAGCCGCACCGTAGCTAGGTTGACGGAGTCTGCGAGGGCGCCGCCGGATGCCCTCGGCATGCCTCTCCAGGCCCGGCTTGCGGCCAGCCGCAGGCCGGGGTTCAGGCTGGATTTAGCCGTGGCGGCTGGAATCCGGGCCGAGGGCCCTTTCGACGACGCCGCGAACAAAGGCGTCATCAAGCTCCTGCCGCGAAAACCACCGGCGGTAAAAGATCGGCCCGGCGATCGCCGCCGTGAGTTCGGATACATCGAAGTCCGGGCCCAGCTCGCCGCGGGCCTGGGCCTGCGCCACGATCGTGCTGAACCCCGACATCATGCCGGCATGAGTGCGCGACTGAAGCTCGGCGACCTCGTTGTCGCGCTCGGCGGCGTCGATGATCGAGGGCATCGCGGACGACCACCCGCCTGTCTGCAGGCGTTCAGCCAGGCCCAGTGCCAGAGCGGTCAGGTCGCCCCGGAGACTGCCGGTGGCTGGCGTCTGAAGCCGGGGGGCGAATTGCATGACGGCGTCGAACAGCAGGGCTGAGCGTGTCGGCCAGTACCGGTAGATCGTGGTCTTGGCGACGCCCGAGCGGCGCGACACCTCGTCGAAGCTGACGCCGCTGAGGCCGGCCTCGGTCAGCAGCTCATAGGCGGCGGCCAGGCTCGCGGCCTTCACGGCTTCCGTGGAACGCCGCGGCGGTCCCGGTTCTTCGGCTGGCGCCGCCGCGCTGCTGGACTCTGTGGACACTCCGCTTGACTCCCGTGACTAGCTACGCTATTGTAGCTTCTACATAATAGCTACGATACCATAGCTTCAATGCGCAGTTCAACATTCAGGATGACGTTACCAAGACTCTCGGACAACCCGACTGGCTACCGCCGATGCGGCGAAGCTGACGCGTCATGTCAGGCGCCGGACGCCAGGGGGCCTGAGCGGTAACTGGCCAGGCTCGACGAGCTCAGCGCTCGTTCGAACGTCGAAACCGGCAGGATCGAGGCCTTAAACAGGCGGGACCGTCTTGGTCCGCAGCCCCGGTGACGCGGCGCCCGCGACCGGGTGCGTGCCCGGGTCAGCCGGGCGGCCGGTGGCACCGGCCGGAAGCGCCGGGATGGCCGGCTGACTGGCCCGCTTTGAAACCAGCGTGAGAGCGCATCTTCCGAGGAGACCGAATCATCATGAGAATTGCCACGGGCATGCCGAACCAGGTGCGCAACATGCGCCCCGCCGTCCTTCCGGCCTGGGCCCGGCAGGCCGAGGACGCCGGCTTCACCAGCCTCGCCACGGTCGGCCGGAACGCTTACCCAGGCGTCTCTGACACCGTCGCGCTTGCCGCCGCGGCGGCCGTGACCAGCAGGATCGAGCTGGTCAGCGGCGTCCTGCTCGGCCCGGCGTGGCCGGGGACGCTGCTGGCGAAGGAGCTGGCCGGGATCGACGGGGTGTCCAACGGCAGGCTGACGGTCGGCCTTGCTGTCGGCCTCCGGCCGGACGACTTCCTCGCCGAGGGATACGGCGCGGCTGGCCGGGGCAAGCGGTTCGACCAGGACCTGGCCCGCTTCCGCGAGGTATGGAGCGGCGAGCCCGTCGGCGGCGGCTCGAACCCGGCGGTGCCCGCCGGCACGCGGCAGCTGCCCATGCTGTTCGGCGGCACGGCTCCCGCGGCGATGGAGCGGATGGCGCGCTGGGGTGAGGGCTACATCGGCGGCGCGCCGTCGGCGCCGATGGCCGCCCCGTTCTTCGATGCCGCCCGCGACGCCTGGAGCCGGGCCGGCCGGGACGGCTCGCCCCGGCTCGTCGCACTCGTCTACTACGCCCTGGGCGACGGCGAGCAGGGGCGCAAGAACGTGCACGACTACTACAGCTTCTCCGGCGACTTCGCCGGCCTGATGGCCTCGGCGGTCTGCGATACGCCGCAGAAGGTCCGGGAGGCGGTCGCCTCATTCGAGGGCATCGGCGCCGACGACCTCATCTTCAACACGGGCACCGACGACATCGACGACATCAAGCGCCTGGCTGACATCGTCCTCTGACCGGGCGGCGCCTCCGCACGCGCAGCCGGCGACTACCGGATACCGGACCGCACCACTCGAGTAACCAAGGGAGAAATTTGATGCACGTGCTTGCCATCGGAACGCTCACCACCCAGGATTTCCAGCAGTACCTCCCCGAAGAGGGCGAGGTCACAGCCAGATGGTTTCAGGAAGGCGCCCTGAAGGACGTCTACGTCAAGGCCGACCACTCAGGCCCCATCCTGGTACTGAATGACACCGACACCGCCGGCGCCCAGAAGCGGATGGCCGACCTCCCGTTCGTCGCCCACGGCGTGGCCACCTTCGAGTACATCGAAATCCTCGACCTCCCCGACGTCCCAGCGGTCAGCAACTAAACCCGTTCCCGCCCGACGCCCCTCCGGCGATGTAGCCGGTGGTGTAGAAGTAGTCGAGGTGCCGATGGTGAACCGGGTCCCCCGGAGCGGCGGGTACTTCGACGTCGTGATCAGCCGGACGGCGTTTTGGGCTTCCAGGGCCAGCAGGTCATACCGCTGCGCCCGGGACTCGATGGCGGCCCGGAACCCGTCCCACTCGTCTGGCCAGAACCGCGGTGTCGCTGTGGCTGAACTCCGGGGTACCCGCGACCGAGGTCGCCCGCCGCGCCGGGCACGGCGTCGCGGTCCTGCTGAAGATCTAGGCCACTGCATCGACGGCCAGGCGACCGCCAACCAGCGCATCGCCGAGGCCCTCGGCATCCCCGATGCCGAGGAAGACCCCGGTGACGAGGGCGACGGCGACATGGAGCAGGAATCCTGAGATGCCAGGTCAAAGGGGAAATCCGGATGGGAGCGGTCTGCATAACCGCTCCCACTGCCCCCGTCCGTGGCCTTTTCCGCCCCCGTCCGTGGGCTGGTCCGTGCTCGTCCGTGGGCCGCACGGACCCCGGAACCCCGCGCCCACGGACGCATAGCGGACGGCGGCGGCCCGGAATCGCGCCTCGAAGCGCGTAAGTGCTGGTCAGCGGGGGATGGCTCGGGCGGAACGAGCGGGCTGTAAAACCGTCGGCTACGCCTTCGGTGGTTCGAATCCACCACCTGCCACCACCTGCGAAAACGGCCCGTTAGCTGGGAATTGTCGGCTACGCGGGCCGTTTTTCTTTGTCCCGACATGTG
>Ga0182030_10027326_pt1 | contig 10271 bp, 7 predicted proteins | sample 812S3MmetaG_FD_121299 | JGI IMG/M metagenome (GOLD analysis project Ga0182030, IMG submission 121299) | Permafrost microbial communities from Stordalen Mire, Sweden - 812S3M metaG (Illumina Assembly) | ecosystem: Environmental > Terrestrial > Soil > Wetlands > Permafrost | place: Sweden... | reverse complement strand
AGAATATATAAAAGCTAATTATAATCTAAGATAATTAAAATAATTAAGTCTAAATAATTAGTAATTGAATTATAATTCAATTTTGAATAATATGCGTTGTATGTAATTCTTATGTGGTGCGAAAACTTCTGAGCTAGTACTGTATCTTATACAAGGGCTATAGGCATCTTTTTCGTTGGACGTGGATCTTAGAGCGTCCTGGCATGTAGTCTACCCTTCTGGCACTTTATCAAGGAATTCAAATCTACCACGAGCTTGCCGTTGATTTGCTTGATGTAATCACTAGCAACATGGTCTACCCCGTTAGTGGTGCTCTTATCTTCTGCTATGAGCAACCGGGGCCTGGATACGCCCAGTATATGTCCCGTTGAATGCTGATCATTGGCAACTTCACATTCAGAGGTACCGCAGCAAACCCCATTATTATGGCATTCCGGAATGCGACTGCATATTCTACACCATCCGACAGAAGGCAGGTTATAGACATGTCCCTCTCGATGCCACGCTCTTCTAAGTTTGAAACTATTAATATGACTCGGTGATTCAGATGAGCATAGGTCCATCGCAAATATAATTTATTGTTGGATATTTTTTCAAGTCTCAGAGAGAGATGTTTTGTAGGCTATTGCTGAGAGACAAGTGCATTTTCATTCGCATGTCTAGTGGCGGATGCTTGAAGTTTGTTATACATTGGTTACTGCTTTTTGAGGCGTCATAACGGCTGGTATGGTGGTTTATGTGATGCTGGAGCATTAACAGAAGAAGATTCATACAGTTACTATCTTCTTATCGCCACTGGTGACCCCATAACAATCGGTATAGCAAATACTCATAGATGAACTAATCATACAGCGAAACTCTCCTACTCGTGTCTGGTTATATGACTTAGCAATCAGCGAACGCTCTACAAATAGAAATTTCTGCACCGCCCCTTTACTAAAAAAGAGATCCGGCAGCTAATACGAAGAAGCCCAAGGCTATCCGAGATCGAAAAGCTTGCAAGTACCTAGTCTAATTGCTGGAGAACCCTTTGACAGTAGTTGGACGCCGTTTAAAAAAAGTGTGATGAAGAATAAAAGTAGCTTTTGCTGCGAGCCAAAATAAAGTCCTCTTCTACGATCCTTCACCCCCTCTCTCAACAGCTGCAATTTTTCAAAGCATGGCGTAAAACACGAAATTATGTTATCCGACAAATGGAAATCATGAAGAATTGAAAACTATAGATTCGTCTACTGAAAATTCTTTTCCTGACTTGATATCTAACCGCCCCTTTGACCTCCGGCTATAGCCACGATATTCCCACCTGGCCGATAGTTTTTGTCGGCCACATATTCGTGTCTAGAAGCTCCCCGCACCCTGTTGAACAGGTAATATTGTCTGTAATCCTTCGGGGGTTTTCCGGGCAACGAATTTATTTGTGACTGTTTCTTTTCGAGATCGTAAGGCGCGTAGCCTTCATAATGCTTCACAGTCTCCGTCATAAAATCTATATTATGTTTGTCCACCAGAATAACCTGCTTTATTTCCTCATTCTTCTCAAGTTCGACTCTTACCTCCTGCCAGAGCTCATCGAATTCAGGCTTCTCCTTGTTCAAGTGTGCTCCGTTAATCCCGTAAACGAAAACTGTATCTTTAGCTTTTTTCACAGCCTCAAGCATGGCTGCTTTTTCTTTCTGTTGGGCTTCGAGAGTGACTTCTCCATCGCGTCCTCGCTCTTTGTGTGTCTGCGCTGTAAGTGTAAAAGCGAAAATATGTTCTACCTCTTCTAAGACCTCTTTAATAGCCTTATCGTTCTTCCCATCATCTATCTTCGGCTCACAGATCAGGCAAAGAACCTTTTCAGGGGGTTTATCAGATTTAGTCGGTCCGACATACCCACCCGGCGGTGGTAGATCAGGGTCGTCGAAATAACTAGCTGACGATCCCGCTGGGATCACGCCGTCTTCCTCGTTATTCCTAGCCAGTACCCTTTTCGCGAATTCAATCTTGTTTGACTCAACACCTAGGTCATTCTCATAAGGGCCATGTCGAAGGGCAAGGAACTTAGATGCTCCCACGGTGTTGGAAATGGGTTCAGGTGCTGTAGATTGTCCGAATTCTGCTGGTAGCCCTCTGACAGTGACGAAGAAAGATAGAAGCGCGAATAGAAACAGAAAAGGGTTAGAAAATATGCCCACGCTTGTAATTGTCTTCATATTGACCGATGAATCTATATTGACAACGGAGTTGTGTATAAGAACACGCTACTATGAAAAGGTTGGTATGGGTGTGACAATGAGTAAATGAAGAGTTTTTTCATACGCATAAAAGTAAAGAATGGTGCTGGTGGCATTTATGAAAGGAAGTGAATTTAAATGCAGGATTCATATCAAACAAACCCTGCCTTTCTGATCTCTGGAATTCTATCACATTATTGGCTGGCAAGAAGGAATGCGAACCAAAATAAATCGCTCGTAAATAGCTGTCCTTCCTGAGAATCCTTCACTGGGGCTGAGAGTTCGTAACCCATCTGTAAATAGGTTTCCGCGCCCCAATTTTTTGTGGCGTATGTTGATGTCAAATGCTATCAATCCCTACCCTCTCCTCATGTGCCGCTTCCAAAACATGACAAATCATCCCCTCCACCAGACCCCTCCAGCTCCGTACCCCGGTAGGCGAAATCTACAATTGACACATTCTTCTACGGACCCGAAGATCCCAGTACTGGGTCCGAAAGTCAGCACTACAGTACGTCAAATGGAAACACCACTCGCTAGACAACGTCAAACGGAAATATCGCTCCTCGGTAAACCGAATATCAAACCCCTGGACGCTTTGACAGTCTGCCCTGCCCGGCTTACCCTCCGAAACTGCATACACCATACAAAACTATACCTATGAATTTGGTAGTTCAGAACTTCACACTTAACAAACATGCATTGAGTATGGCCACGATATGCATTATATCCATATAATTTCATCTTGCAGCCATACCCAAGTCCGCCCCCCTCTTCTCAACAGCTCAAAAAATCCGCCAACAAACCCAAAATAACAATCTACACCCACGACGAAACAAACAGTAATAAGAACAAACCCCAAAGCGTAAAACACCTCACGTATAAAAATCCCCAAACCTGTCATATATACCTACCGCAAAAGTTCATCCTGGCTACATACCCGACGTGCGAGCCAGCGCTCTCAAGCCCACATATCTAGGTCCTAGCTCTATGGCTGGGTCTCGAGCAGCTGTCGTTTACTGAAAATAGCTGTATTGACTAGGTTACTGAATATCATTTTTGATGCTCGTTTATGACAGTGAGATGGATCCTCGAGGTTCGATTTTATAACTATATAGATATGAGATTTCATATGCCAAAGCGACTAGTAATCGAGGGTAATGATTCTTTCACCTGGTACTGACCTCGTTAAAGTAGGTAAGAAGAGGAGTGGGAGAGTTGGTATACGTGTATGTGAAAATGAGGGAATGAGGTGTCTGAGCATTGAAGTATGTGAAAGGAGAATATAACGTTGGATCTTGCACCACTAGGTGTCTGTGCTGCATTTTCTAGATCATGAAATGTGGATTTCGTGAGGCGCTGAAATGGATTTCCATTCATGTCTATAAAACCCTAACAACGCCTTAGATCCACAGTCTAGTTCGTCTCCCGTGCACTACGATGCGACGAATTTTATATCCATGGTTGCGGCTGCATCTACCTCCTCCTATCTCTCTCCCTTTCCCGATCCCCATACCTATCCCTCCCGCCTCTTTCTCGCTCTCTATAATCATCCCTCTCCCGTTCCCTATCCCTATACCCCCCACCCCCTCTCTCCTCCCTCCTCACCCTCCTCTCCTCCTTCTCCCTCAAATACTCACTCGCTTTCGGCCTCTTCTCAAATTTCTTCTCTCCCGGCCCCTTCAACCTCTTCACATCCCCCGTCCGAACCCAAGCCCCCAGTTCCTCCGCGCCATCCAACTCTTTCGCCCCAAGCCCTAATAGATTCTGTCTCCGCTTCACCTCCTTCCCTCTCACGCCATCACTCTTATTCTTCTCGCCTTTCCAGCCCATGCCCCGCAGTAACGCGGCGCCGAATTCTTCCACTGGGACGCGTTCGTAGTCTTCGAGGGTTGAGACGTCGGGTGCAGATGCGATGGCGGCGCGGTAGGCGGATTCTTCGGACTGGGGTTGAGTTTGGGGTGCGGTAGGGATAATAAGATCGGGTCCTTTGGGCTTCTCGCTTTTGCCCAGCAGAGCATCTAATGCCTCCTCGTCGGCGGTCTTCTTTTGGGGTGGCTCCACATTTCCATTCCCCTCCACCGTGACCTCAGAACCAGTAATCCTCTCCGCCTCCTTAACTACCTCCACCTCCACTTCACCCCCCTCCCTCACACTCTCCCGCTTCCTAACACTCAACCCCCACTCCACCTCCCCATCCCTACTATTCACCACATCCACCCCCTCCACCCCACCATTCTCCCCCCTCCCCTCTCGTTCCATCCGCGCAGCCTCCCGCGCCGCCTGTACTTCCAGCGGCAACAAGTTTCTAGAATGTTGAAACCTCGCCTCAGCCCTCCAGTCCCGATTCTTCTGCTTGGGTATAACCAGTAGCTCTTTAACTTTCGCCTCACCACCCGTCTTCACGGCGCCTTTCGCGCCAAATTCTACCACTGCCTCATGTTTCCCATTCCGCCCTGAATGTTCGTGCTCGGAATCGCTCTCTTCATGTCCGAAATCCGTGCGCGATCGCTTGCCTAACGTACTCGTAGGTTTGGGCTTTGAGGGTGCTTTGGTGCCTGGTTTTGCGCTGAGGGAGAAGCCTTTAATTGCGATTTTTGGCGCAGGAGGAGGATGGTCTTTTGAAGGCGACATCTTCGTGTTTGGGGTGTGTAGAGGGATCTCGAGGGTATGCGTGTCGAGACCAAACTTCGCGCTGAGGGTTCTGTTTTTGCGAAGGCGCAGAATAGTTGGAGGCGGCAAGTGTTGAATTTCCGTTTTTGGAATTTTTGTTGCAGCCTGGAGTTCGAGGCTTACTAGTAAATAGTCACGTGCAAAGAATCAAAAATCCGAATCCGGAAACGGGTGAGATTTCGATTGAAAGGGGATGCATAAACAGGCTCACAGGTAGCATATAAGTCATTATTAACATGAAATTAATATTTTGTATTCGTGATGTTTGTATTCATGATGTTGGTGTGATGTTCATCATCTTCATCAGCAGCCAGGAGGTTCCTAGCCCAAATCTACGCTCGTGCAGACCAGTCCTATACCACATATTTATGCCTTCTCAACCCTTTAAAACTAACGCAACGACCAATTATCTACCCATCTCCACCCTATTTACCACTCCCCGAACTCCCGTTCCTCTGATGACCACCAGCACTCCCATTACCATTCGACCCGTTCGATCCATTCCCATTCGCCTGCGCTTGAGCCTGAGCAGCTTTTGCCTGATTCTCTTGCTGTTGCCTTAACATCTGCGCATACAACTGAGGACTGTTCTCCGCACCAGCGGGCATGCGCACACCATTCGCCATCCCATTCATACCCGAAGCTCCAGCGGCTGCATTCATAGCGCTTTGAGCGAGTCCCTGTCGTTGATTGACCGACCGAGCGAGATGGTCGGAGAGTAGACGCATTACTTGATCGTTGGTGGCGGTGGGATATTTTTCGCGGATTTGTTGTTCGAGACGGTTGACTTGAGGAACCATGAGTTGTTGTGGGTTGTTCATGCGGGGAGATCCGGCTTGGCCGACAGGAGAGGGTCCGGCGCCTGGGGAAGAGACGTTGCCGTTTGTGTTGGGGAATGGCATCATGTTGGGTTGCATTTGAGGAAATCCTTGTGGAGACATACCATTCATGTTTCGAGGAGGGGAATTGTGAACGCCGGGGAGTTGCTGTTGGCGCATTTGGATTGCCTGGCGTTGTTGTTCGGAGATGCGATGAGCCTGGGTAACGAGACCGACATCGAGGGATGGATTTGGTAGAGGAAGTTGACCTTGCATGGTTTGCATTGGAGCCTGAGGAACACCATTGAGAAGAGGTTGGGGAACACGGATACCACCATTTTGCATTGGGACTTGAGCAGCCATTTGAGGTGGCATTGGACCACGAGCTCTGTTTTGACCAGGAACAGAGAGATTAGGACCAGAAGTGGGGTTACCATTCGGAGCACCATTGGAAGTTGGACGTTGTGGTGGTGCTCCATTTGGGAGAGGCTGGCCAGGTTGTCCTTGAAGTTGTCGTGCTTGAATAGCAGCCTAAAGACAGTGAGTACACATATATAACAGAAATAACAGACATAAATCGCAAATGAAAACGCAAGAAGTTCAAAAGACCGCAGGTGGTCTCACCCTTCTTTGTGCCTCCTGCCGCTGTTGGAAGATAGCCATTTGTTCCTTCATCCGTTCTTGTTGCTCATACTTTATTTTACTAAAGTCTTGAGGAGTTCGAGCTGGATTTCTAGGATTAGGTTGTTCATTGGCCTTCCTCATGGCAGCTAGACCGGCAGCATGATTTTGCTTTTGGATATTAGTCTCGCGTTTCTTGGCTAACTTCCTCATGGCATCAACTAGGGTGAGATGTTTTTGATTCCTCCGACGTTCAACTCGAACGCTTTGAGTGGTTCTTCTGCGGGGTGGTTGGAGTTGTCCTTGGGCATTTGGTTGGGGTGCTGCTTGAGCTTGAGCCATAACAACTCTATTAGCAGCCTCAACACGAGCGTTGTAAAGTCTAAAGTAGTGGGTCTTCTGCATATCAGCTGGGAGGCCTTCCAGGGAGATCCAACGCTCGAAACATTCCCATGGAGTGCGTCTCTCCGCTCCTGAAGTAAATTTGGATTTGGGGGTGACGATACTTGAGATGAGGGACCAATTGTACGAATAATCCCTAACAAGACTCTTCAGTTGATCATCTTCTGCATATGTCCATTGCGAGGGGGCCCGGTTCTCATAGAAGCTCTGGCTTGGCATTTGATGTTCCGATGGGGGTCTGAATTGATGTCCGGCATGGATGCGCAATCGTATGTTTTCATATTCTGGATTGAAGAGTGCAACATGAGTGTATTCTGGAGGAAGTATTGTCTTGGCGACTGGTTCACCAAAGACAACTTGGTCATCATCATCGTCTTCTTCCTCGTATTGAAATCGGCTCCTCTTGTTCGGCGGTTTAATTTTCTTAAGCTCCATTCGTCCCTCAACATACTTACTCAAAGGTAAAGCAGGTCGTTTCCAGAATCGATCAGGATCAAGGGCTTTCGAGGGTCCCACTTGCGGTATGCTGAGGGGTGGGCCATACATTGGAAGTTCTTCAAGTAGCTTGTCTGCGGTTGGCGATCGTCTGAGTCCGAATACGACATCGTCATCTTGAAGACCAAATATCGCTGTAGGTGCCACTGTCTCGAGAAGATTCAGGCGGGGTTCCTCGTCGAAATCTTCTGTCGGTGAGTCGAATTCTGCAGACGAGACCAGATCCGGGGTTGCTCGAGGATCCTCCTCACTCATTTCAACATCCTTGGCACCGACATCCTTAGCCTTAGCCTTGGATACGAAAGGCGGCGGTGTCGCTTTGACCTGTAACGACTTCCTATCTTCCGGACTCGACTCATGCCACTCTGCACACGCAAATGCAAGGTTCCTCGCAACAGCCATCTTCCACTTCCGCTCCTCTCGAAAATCTGTTCGCATCCACTTCGCTTCTCCAAGGAGCACATCCCAATGACTTGAAGGCCGTTGAGGTTCAGCCGATCGTTCTGGTTGTCTCAATGACCAACTGCCATTAGCTTGTAGAGCATAGATCCGCTTTAGAACCTTGATCGTCTGGATCTCATTGATAGGGGCATATGCATCGCGTGTAGTGAGTACCTTATGAGCCGTTTGGGTGAGGTTGTCCAAAGAAGCATGAGTTCTCCTCTCCTGAACAGAAGTAGCGAGAAACAATGGCATGAAGTAATCCTCCTTGAGCTCCCGAGACTGTTGACTCCCACTTGGCATTAGTGCCGTATCATTAGGCGCCGGTCGTGATGGTTTGGGGAAGATAACTTTCGAGAGTTTGCTCCGTTCCCTTTCCTTGGCTTTCTCAAGGGTCCTCCTACCAGGGGATTGAGGCGTCGACGTTCCTGAGGGAGAATGTGATGCTGATTCCGAATCATGGCCTTTGGTGATGTTTTGCTGGGAAGCCGATGTTTGTCCTAGAATTTCCAAGGTGTCTCTACGTTGAATAGCACCAGATTGTACTCTCGTTTGCATTCGTTCGAGTGTCGGAGGAGCAATTGCAGGCGTAGAAGGCCTTCTTCGTGGTGTTGAAGAGGTTGGTGTGGCGCTTTGGTTCTTCAATTCCGTTTGCGGCTTTTCGACCGCATTGGGCGATATTTCTTCTCTGCTTTCAATCGGCGCACTGCTCTCAAATGAATCTTGAACAGTAGGTTCATCGACTTCCATTCGATCAGGTGGTGTTTCCGCTTCAGAATCAGGTACTTCAGGTTGTTTTGTTGGCTGAGGATCTGCACTAGATTCCTCCACTCCAGTCATAGCATCACCCTCAGGAGTTGGTACACCAACGACCTCATCTTCATCCTCAGCGGTATCTTGGACGACCTCGCTAGCTTCTTTCGTGAGGGTATCCCCCTTCTCCGAAACATCCATACCCTCCTCAGCGTGTACGTCGACCTGTTCTTGTTCCTCTAGAGTATCTACGGCAGCAGGACTGCTTCCAAGTATTTTCTCGCGCGCTAGATCAACCTGTGCCTGGTGTATCCGATCGTGTTCTTCCTTCTCGGCTTCCTCTTCAGGAGTCTTCTTCAACTCAGGCGGTGTTTCCGGTTCGTCATCCTGATCCATCCTATCCACATCATATCTCGCCTCATTATCAGGACTCGTATCCGTCGACGCCTCATGTAACGCAGGAGTAGTGGCCGAGTGTGCACCGACCGTCGAGCCCGGTGAAGAGAGAGGTTCTGCACGTCCACCATCTCGAGGAGGAAGATGTATCTCGAGGTCCTTGCACTCACGTGCCTCTGTATCTCTAAGCCGCCGTTCCTGGACTTCCTTAGGAGGTAGATGTGCCGTGAGAGCTTTATGCGGTGGTCCATCATGAGAACCAAGTCCCTCAACAAGAGGTTCATCAAGTTCCGCAGCATCCTCCGCAGAAATCGGCATAGCTTCCCGAGGATCAACACCAGGACTATTCGGCGCACTCGCCAGTTGCTGCACCCTCTCAATCTCCAACGCTGAATCTGGCACGTCCTGGTCCCGCAGCCCATCTCGTGGGCGACCCGCATTTTCGAAGCTCTCCTCAACAATCTCATCCAACACGACCGCGGAATCCTTTACCTGATCTGTCTGCGAGCCTTTCGACGTGGACCGTTGCATCGAATACCCATTCGTATCAACGACATTATCCCTCCCATCTCCGTTCTCACTCCTCGACGCCGGTGTCGTGGCTCTGCTTCCCCGTCGCCTCGACCCATCACGTTGGATCTTCGCAGCTTTCCTCGACACATCTTTCACGACATCCGGACTTTGGCCCCTCTGCAACGAAGCCTTCTTACTTGTATCCGACCGTAAGAAGCGTCGCGGTGGCAGATTCGCGATATCGAATTGGCGATCCCTATCCGTCGCATCAGTCAACATCGCCCACCAACACCCTCACCAACAAAACGCACACCCCCACCCCAGGAACCCCAAAACAAAAAACGAATACATACTTCAGCACATCCCCAACCTCCAAAAACACCCTCTCCTCCTCTAACGCGTCCCCGTCTCCGTCCCCGTCCCCCTCGCCCAAGATCGGGACCGGGCACAGCACATCAGTGGTCGTAACCGCGAAAAACTCCCTCAACTTCCTCTTCCTCGCCGTGACAATTCCGCTACGACGAAAAGATCAGCCCAAACGCCCATGAATCAATTCGCCATCGCATGCGCATGCGCATCACACCAGAGAAAGAATTATTGCACGACAGACTCACGATAATTTCTCCCTCCGTACCCGCAACAAGTCATCGCGATGCGAGGACACGGCCGCACTCATCGTCCCTCACTCAGGCAGCGGGAATCCCATCTACGAGCCTCGGAATCGCGAAAAACAAAGCGAAGAATTATTTGCGCCCGGGGGCCACGATGCGGATTCTGATGCAAGACTTGATGATTTGATGAAGCCGCGTGCGTGGGCGATTGATTGATCGTTTGGCAATGGATTTGAGTCGTGCAGTCGGTCGCGAGCGAGTGAGATGCGGTGCGGTGCGGTGCGGTACGGCTGGGGAGCGAGAGAGAACGAGCGGGATTTTTTTTTTTTTTT
>Ga0182030_10027325_pt1 | contig 10271 bp, 8 predicted proteins | sample 812S3MmetaG_FD_121299 | JGI IMG/M metagenome (GOLD analysis project Ga0182030, IMG submission 121299) | Permafrost microbial communities from Stordalen Mire, Sweden - 812S3M metaG (Illumina Assembly) | ecosystem: Environmental > Terrestrial > Soil > Wetlands > Permafrost | place: Sweden... | reverse complement strand
AGGTACAGCCAGCGGGAGTCCCCCAGCAGCTCGGGAGGCAGCGATCGCAACTCGGTAGGCAGGGCGGCGTGGAGGGCGCCGGCCGTCAGCGCGGCCAGCGCCATGGGCCAGCGCGGCTCGCCCAGGGTGCCTCGTTTGCTCGGGCCGGACCGGCCCGCCGAGCCGGTCAACGCCTCGCTCACCCGGATAGGGCCCGGTCGGCGGTGGGCCGGCCGAGAGACCACGTCATTTCGAGCTCCACCTCGGGCCTCACCGACCTCACATGGCCTGTCGGGCCGCGGTGATACAGGCCTGCATCAACCCGTAGCTCCTGGTGTCACCGGTGGTCCCGATGTCCATCTTGTTCATCACGTAACCCATCCCCAGCTCGAGCTCCGGATCGGCCCAGCCGGCGGAGCCGCCCATCCCGAAATGGCCGAACGAACGCGTGCTGCCCAATCCCGCCAGCGCCACCAGCCCCCGGTTGAGCATGAAGCCCAGCCCCCACTGCATGTCGAGCCCCAATAACACCACATCGGGCCCCTCGGTCTGTTGCACCAAGGCCCGATCGAGCTGCTCGGGGGTGAGGGTCCGGAAGGAGCCGCCCGACTCCAGAGCGATCTCGCTCACACAGGCGCCGTAGAGCCGGGCCAGTGACCGGGCATCACCGATCCCGTTGGCCGCCGGTATCTCGGCGGCGTGCAGGCGCGGATCGTCCCATACCTTGGGTTCCGAGAACGCTCCGCCCGGAGCGGCCAGGGCCATGGCCAGCGGACCGCCCGGAGCCAGGTAGGCGGCCATCTCGTCCGGTATGGCGGTGCCCTCGGGACCGGCCAACCCGGCCAGGGAGCCACCCCTGGGACCGGAGCCACCCGCCGCCAACTGGTCCAGGAACGACACCAACCGGGCCACCCGGGGCTCTTCGGACGCGGGCAGGCCGACGAAGAAGTCCGCACCCAGGGGCCCGGCGATCTCCTCCCGCAGATAGGTCCCGAGGCTGCGTCCACTGATCCGTCGCACCACCTCTCCGACCAGCCAGCCGTAGGTGGTGGCGTGGTAGCCGTGAGCGGTACCGGGGGGCCACGAGGGCACCTGTTGCTCAAGGGCCCGGACCACCGGGGCCCAGGCCAGAGCGTCGTCGAACGACATGGTGCCGTCGGTCCAGGCCAGGCCGGCCCGATGGGACAACAGGTCGGCTACGGTCACCGCCTCCTTGCCGGCGGCGGCGAACTCGGGCCAGTAGGTGGCCACCGGCGCTTCCACGTCGAGGAGTCCCTGCTGGGCCAGATGGTGGGCACACATGGCCGTGGCGCCCTTGGTCGTCGAGTACACCAGGACCATGGTGTCCTCGTCCCAGGGACGCTCCGTGGTGGCATCGGCTACCCCACCCCACAGGTCGACCACCTTGTGGCCCCGGTGATAGGCACCGAATGCCGCCCCCACTTCCGAGCTGCGGTCGAAGTTGGCTTGGAATGCCTGGCGGACCCCTTCGAAGCCCGGCGCCGTCCACCCACCGATGGTGCTCATGCCCATCCCCCTGTTCTGATCCGGACCCTCGTGGCCCGGGAGCGGCAGCCCTGCCCTGGCCACCGCTCCCCCATCATTGCCGAGGTGGAATCCGGTATGGGGCCCGGGCCCGGGCCGGGCGGCTGCCGGCGGCCGGAAACGACAACGGCGTGCGACCGGAGTCGCACGCCGTTGTGGTCGGCATCAAGCTTGGTGTCGCTGATCGGGCCGGCCCACGGCCGGCCCGACGAGGCCTGCAGTGTTAGGAGGCGATGACGATCTTCAACGTCTTCGTGGCGTACTCGATGGGCTTGCTCGAGTCAGCCACCTGGAACTCGACGTTGTAGGTGCCGCTGTCCTTCGGGCTCCCGGAGATCGCTCCGGTGCTCTTGTTGAGCTCGAGGCCGTAGGGAAGCTTGACCGAACCCAGGGTGCGCCAGGTGTACGGCTTGGTGCCGCCCCGGGCGACCAAGGTGGCCGAGTAGGACTTGCCCACGGTTCCGGACGGGAGCGAGGTGGTGATGACGGTCACCGGTCCCTCCACGTTCACGCACTCGCTGGTCGACTGCTCCGAGCTGGCCGCGTACTGGTCGGTGCCGGCGTAGGAGGCGGCGAAGCACCAGTCGCCCACGGCCGTGGGCTTGAAGGCCATGGAGGTGGCCGTGGAGGCGCTGCCACTCCCGGTCGTGAGGTTCACCGGGTTGCCCACCTGGTGCGAGGTCGACGTGCACTTGGCTGCCGCCGAGGACGGTCCGCACACGGAGAACGTCACCGAGCCGGTGGGGGTGCCCCCCGGTGCCGTGTCGGTCACCGTGGCCAGGTCGTTGACCGACTGGCCCAACTGGATGATGGCGTTGGCCGGCTTGGTGGCGGTGGTGGTCGGGGCCAGGGTCACGTCGAAGCACTCGTCGGTGGTGGCGTCGGAGCTGGCCAGGTACTTGGCGCTGCCCTGGTAGTAACCGGCGAAGCACCAGTACCCGGCCGAGGTCGGGTTGACCCCGACCGAGTTGGCCTTAGCGGTGTTAGAGGCACCGGGCGTGAGCTGGTCCAAGCTGATCCGGTTGGCCGTCGACGTGCACGGGGTCGGGCTCACGGTCGGCCCGCACTCGTAGAAGGCCACCGAGCCGGTGGGGCTCCCGCCGGCGGCGTTACCGGTCACCGTGGCGGTGTCGTAGTCGTTGACGCCGTACACGATGGTGGCGGACGCCGGTGCCGTCGTCGTGGCCGCGGTAGCCGCCGTCACGTCGAAGCACTCGTCGACGGTGGTGTCGGAGCTGCCGGCATAGTTGGAATCACCCGAGTACACCCCGGCGAAGCACCAGTAACCGGTGGACGTGGGCGTGAAGGACGGTGAGGTGGCGGTCGACGTGTCGCTCGCTCCGGCGGTGACCGCTACTGCACTACCCACTGGGTGGGAGGTCGAGGTGCAGGGGGTGGCCGAGGTAGTGGGACCACACTGGTAGAACTGCACCGTGCCGCTCGGGGAGCCACTCGTAGCGCTACCGGTCACCGTGGCTTTGTCGGTGTTGCTCCCGCCGAGTGCGAGGGTCGAGACGGTCGGAGCGGTCGTGGTGGCTGAGGAACTGACGGCGTCGAACTGCACGGACGGGACGTAGTACGGAGGATTCCCCGAACCGTCCTCGCTCCAGCAGGAGGGATCCCCGGCGGGCGGAGAGTCGATCCGGAAGGTTCCCACCCCGGCAGCTCCGCTGTCGCAGTAGTTGGCGGCCGTGCTCGTGTTCCAGTAGACGGTGCCTTGCTGGGGGTCGGAGCCCACGCTCACGTCGGACGGATCGTTGGATACGGCCACGTTCAGCGAGTCGTAGGGGCACCCCTCGGAGGTGGCGAAACAGGCGGTGCTTTCGCCGTACGGACTGGGCCCGTAGTCGCTGGTGTTGTAGGCGATCCCGTAGATGAGGGTAGAGGGAACGTTGACGTTGGCCAGGTTGAACGTGATGTTGTCGTTGATCCCGCCCTGGTAGCAGTGCCCGGTGGTGGCGTCGTACCAGTCTCCGGCGAAATCGCTCACCGGCTCACCGGCCGCCGTGGCGTCAGCCTGACAGTCCGTGGTGTAGTTGGCGTCGGCCGATGGGCGGTAGGGGATGTTGAAGGTCTGGGTGACCGTGGCGAAGTTGGTCCCGACGGACGTGCCGTCTGATCCCACGTCGTAGAGATTGAGGGTCACCGGCTCGGAGAACGTGTCGCCGGGATTGCTAGAACAGTTGCCGCCGTTCCAGGTTCCGCTCTCGCACCCGAAGCTGTCCAGCGTGACCACGACGTTCTGGAGCAGCCGGCCGGAGCCGGAGCTGAACGAGATCTGGTTGCCGAACTCTGAGGTCTGGGTTGCTTCGTACCCGAGGCTCGGCTGATGGCCGGGCAGCGGGGATTCGATGCTGTTGTAGATGGAGGGAGATGACGCGGCGCCGGCAACAGTTGCCGGCGCGACGGTCAATCCCACCGTCACCAGGCCCACCAAGGCCGCCAGACTCATTAGGACTCTTCGCATAGGTGTCGCCTCTCGCTCAGATCGATTGGGTCCGCGGGCCTCATTGCCCAACTACCGGTAGGACCAACCACCTTTTAACATCGGGCACTTGACCAAACAGTTACGGCACACCAAACACCCGATGAACGTTGCGCGACTGGTCGGTATGCGGTTCCGCTTTCGAGTAAATGGCCACTGCCAGTACCCAAGCAATGACCGTGCGTGAGCAAAAACGAGTGGGCTGCAGAAACGAGGGCCAAGGTCAGTTCGAGGAACTGACCAACGCATCCAATCGTTCGGGGGCCAGGGGTCGGGCGAAGTAGTACCCCTGGCACCGGTCGCTGCCCAGTTCGGCCAGCGCCAGGTATTGGGCCACGGTATCCACGCCCTCACTGGTAACCGTGAGGCCGAGGAGGTGGGCCAACTCGACGCTCTTCGACACGATGGCATGGCTGTACTTGTCGCGGTCGATGTCGGTGACGAAGCTCTGGTCGATCTTGACGATGTCGAAGGGAAACTGCTTGAGGTAACTGAGCGATGAGTAGCCGATCCCGAAGTCGTCCAGAGCCAGATTGAGGCCCAGCTCCTTCAGGTCGTTCAAGACGATGTGGGCCCGCCTGGAGTCGCGGATGAGCGCCCCTTCGGTGATCTCGACGGTGATCAGGCCGGGGTCGGTGTGGGTGTCGGCCAGAATTTCGGCCACCATGGCCACGAACTCCGGGGCCATGATCTGATGGGCGGACATGTTCACGGCCAACTTGAACGCGCCCCCGTGACCATCCCACCGTTTGCGGTCGATGCAGGCCCGTTCGAACACCCACCGTCCGATCTCACCGATCATCCCGGACCGCTCGGCCAGAGGGATCAAGGTGACCGGACCGATCAGGCCCCGCACCGGGCCTCGGAGGCCGCCGCCGGGCCGGTCCAACCGGCCGCCGATGGCCCTCGGACCGGCTGGCGATTGTTAACTATGACGTTAACGTTATGATGTCAGCATGTCGATTGAGGAAGCCGTGTCCGAGGCTGGACCGACCGTCAGATGCGGCGCCCTCGGCGACGGGACGGTCCGCGGGTGTCCGGAGGCCGGCCGGTGACCGTGGGCTCGACATTGGGCCGTCCGCAGGTGCACGCCGGACCGGCGGTGACCGCCCCGCCCGACCCCCGCTACAAGTGGGTGGCGCTGGCCACCGTCACCCTCGGGACCCTGATGGTCTTCATCAACCAGTCCATCGTGCTCATCTCGCTCCCCGACATCTTCCGGGGGATCGATCTCGACCCGCTGGCCCCCGGCAACACCGGCTACATGCTGTGGATGCTCATGGGGTTCATGGTGGTGCTGGCGGTGCTGGTGGTCTCGCTGGGCCGGGTCGGCGACATGTTCGGCCGGGTGCGCATCTTCAATATGGGCTTCGCCGTGTTCACCCTGTTTTCGGTACTCCTCTCGGTGACCTGGCTGAGCGGGTCGTCCGGGGCCATCTGGCTGATCGCCATGCGGGTGGGACAGGGGGTGGGTGGGGCCATGCTCTTCGCCAACTCGTCGGCCATCGTCACCGACGCCTTCCCCGCCGACCAGCGGGGGCTCGGGCTCGGGATCAACAACGTGGCCGCCATCGCCGGTTCGTTCATCGGCCTCATCCTGGGCGGGCTGCTGGCTCCGGTCCAGTGGCACCTGGTCTTCTTGCTCTCGGTCCCCTTCGGCATATTCGGCACGGTGTTCGCCTACGTGAAACTGAAGGACCGGGGCGTCCGGACCCCGGCCAAGATCGACTGGGCCGGCAATATCACCTTCGCAGCCGGGCTCATCCTCATCCTGGTCGGTATCACCTACGGGCTGCTCCCCTACGGTCACCACACCATGGGATGGACCAGTCCGGTGGTGATGACCGAGATCTTCGGGGGCATCGTCATCCTGTTGATCTTCGGCTTCATCGAGACCCGGGTGGCCCAGCCCATGTTCCGGCTCTCCCTGTTCCGTATCCGGGCCTTCTCGGCCGGCAACACGGCCAGCTTCCTGGCCTCGCTCAGTCGCGGCGGTCTGATGTTCATGTTGATCATCTGGCTCCAGGGGATCTGGCTCCCCCTCCACGGCTACAGCTTCTCCCAGACGCCACTGTGGGCCGGCATCTACATGATCCCGCTGACCGTGGGCTTCTTGTTGGCCGGGCCGGTCAGCGGGGTGCTGGCCGACCGGTACGGGGCCCGGCCCTTCGCCACCGGGGGCCTGCTGATCGTGTCGCTGTCGTTCATCTTGTTGCTGATGCTGCCGGTCGACTTCTCCTACTGGGGCTTCGCCGCCCTCATCTTCATGAACTCGGTGGGCATGGGGATGTTCATCGCCCCCAACCAGACCGGCATCATGAACAGCCTGCCGGCCGACCAGCGGGGAGCGGGGGCCGGCATGGCCGGAACCTTCAACTCGTCGGCCCAGGTGCTGTCCATCGGCATCTTCTTCACCTTGATGATCCTCGGACTGGCCTCCACCCTGCCCACCGCCCTCTACCACGGGCTCACCTCCCAGGGGGTAGGCGCGGCCACCGCCCTGCGGGTGTCCCACCTGCCACCGGTCGGAAGCCTGTTCGCGGCGTTCCTCGGCTACAACCCCATGCAGACCCTGCTGGGGCCGGCCACCTTGTCGCATCTCTCCCCGGCCACGGCCCACTACCTGACCAGCCGGGCGTTCTTCCCGCAGCTGATCTCCAAGCCGTTCTCCGACGGACTGACCGAGGCCTTCGCCTTCGCCGCCGGGGTCTGCGCCCTGGGAGCCGTGGCCTCGCTGCTGCGGGGAGGCAAGTTCCACTACCAGGAGCCCGGAGCGGTGACCGACCCTGTTCCGGAGGGAACCGTGGCGGTGGAGCAGTCCAATGGAACCTCGCCCCAGGGAAACGGGAACAGGGCCGGAGCCGATTCGGTGATCTCCGCCCAGGAGGCCGTGGCCGAGACCGAACCCCTCCTGGCCGACTGACATGACGCCGACCAAGACCACCACCGTCAACGAGCCGCCGGCGCCGGCTGACGCAGAAGGCGGGATCTCGATCAGTGACGCCGCCACCACCGCCGGCGTGTCGCCCCGCACCCTGCGCTACTACGAGGAGCTGGGCCTGCTCACCCCCTCGCTGCACACCCGCGGCGGCCAGCGTCGTTACACCGAGGGTGACCTGGCCCACCTCGACCGCATCCTCGAGCTGCGCGAGGTCCTGGGGATGAACCTCGACGAGATCAGGGAGTTCTTGTCCCTGGAGACCAGGCTGGACGAGCTGCGGGCCACCTACCGGGCCACCAAGACCTCCCCCACCGCGGCGGCCCGGGCCGAGCAGAAGGCCACGCTGCTGGAGGCGCTGACCCTCAACGAGTCACTGGCCGAGCACCTGAACGCCAAGTTGGCCCGGATGGACGCCTTCCGGGCCAAGGTGGCCGGTGATGCCGAGCGCTGTCGTCAGCTCCTGGCCGAGCTGGAGTGACTGAGCGTTCTGGCGGAGAGTGGAGACACGTGCGTGGACAAAGGGGCGCCCGCCGAATAAGTTCGGAAGAGGGGGATGGCCCGGGCAGCCGCGTTACCTCCCTCAAGCCGGGTGGCTGATCAGCCATCGAACGGACCGCAGCATTCCCGTCGAGAGAAGGTAACTGTGCCGAGGATTGAACCCATCCCCCTGGAGAAGCTGGCCGACGAGCCCCGACGGATCATCGAGGAGGGGGTGGCCGACGGCACCTATGCCACCCCGGTCCCGCTCCAGATCTTCGCCTACCGGACCCAGCAGATCCTCATGACCCATGCGGCCCGCGGGGCGTGGGGCCAACAGAGCCTGCTCGGGGGTCGGATCCTCGAGCTCATCCGCATCCGCAGTGCTCAGCTCGGGGAGTGCCAGCCCTGCATGCAGTCGCGCAAGCACGACTCCATCACCGACGAGGACGTGGCCTGCCTCATCGCTCCGGGCGGCTCGGACCTGACCGAGCAGGAACGCCTGGCCGTCAACTTTCTCGACCTGCTCTCGGCCGACCACCACGCCATCGACGATGAGGTCTACCGCGAGTTGGCCCAAGTGTTCACCGCGGCCCAGATCATCGAGCTCGGCTTCACCTGCGCCAACTCCATGGGCCTGCACCGCTTCATCCACACCCTCGACGTGTTCGGAGCGAGCGCCCCGGTCATCCCCTTCGATCCCGACCAGGTCGATGCGGCCTACCCCGACGTTCCGGCCCAGGCCCCGGCATGAGCCAGACCGTATTCGTCACCGGTGCCACCGGACTGACCGGGGCCAACGTCTGCGCCCAGTTGATCGCACGCGGCGACCGGGTGCGGGCCCTGGCCCGCCAGGGGGCCGACACCGACCCGCTGGTGGCCCTGGGAGTGGAGGTGGTGGCCGGTGACATCACTGTCGCCGACGACGTCCTCGGGGCCGCCACCGGTTGCGACACCGCCATCCACTGTGCCGCCCTCCTGGGCGGAGCCAGCCAGGACTTCAACGACTTCCAGGCCGTCAACGTGGACGGGACCCGATTCGTGCTCGACGCCGCCGAAGCCCTCGACATGGGCCGGGTGGTGGCGGTCAGCACCGGCACCTTCTTCGACACCTCCGACGGGCTCGACCGGGAGGACGCCCCGGTTACGAAGACCCCCAGTTCGGATCCGTACACCCTCACCAAGATGGCGGCCTTCGAGGATGCCATGACCCGGGCCGCCGCCGGTCGGGACGTGGTCTCGACCCACCCCGGCGCCATCTTCGGGCCATCGCCGGTGCCCAGCAACGCCTTGGGTAAGACCAGCTTCAACCGGGTGCTCCTGTCGGCGCTGCGCGGCCGCATCACCCGGTACCTCCGCTTTCCGGTCAGCTGGGTCTACGCCGAGGACGTGGCCCGGGGATGCATCCTGGCCCTCGACCGCGGGGTGTCCGGTGAGCGCTACATGCTCGACGGGCGACCCGAGGACATCGTGAGCATCGCTAAGGCCTGCAACCGGCTCTGCGAGCTGGCCGGCCTCGACCACCGGGTGGAGGACGTGGCGCCGTCGGACGATCCCGAGCTGGCCAAGGTCTTCGGGCCCACCCTGGTGGCCATCGCCTCCAAGCAGGACTCGGCCCGGCCGGCGCGGGCCAAGCTGACCGAGTCCAAGACCTACAAGCGGCTGGGTTACGACCCCATCAGCCTGGACCAGGGGCTCGAATCCACCACCGCATGGCTCCGGGCACTGGGCAAGGTCGACTGAGCCGGGCGGGCCGTGCCCGCCCTCACCCCACCGGCAGCGCCGTGGCCTCGGCCAGCACCTCGTCGGCGAACCGCCTCAGCCCGTCGATGGTCCCGCTGCCGCGGGTCCAGGGCCGCACCAGGGCCCGGCCCACCCCGGCCTCGGCCGCCGCCTTGAGGGAGTCCGGATCGGCGGCCACCCCCATGGTGATCTCGACCCTCCCGGGCCGGCCGGCGTCGCCACGCATGGCGGCCAGCCGGGCCGCGGCCTCGGGGATCTGGTCCACCCGGTGGTTCATCGGTATCCACCCGTCCCCGACCAGGGCCGCTCGTCGGAGAGCGGCGGGCCCGTCCCCTCCGATGTGCAGGGGCGGCCACGGGGACTGGACCGGCTTTGGTTCGAACATCACCGGGCCGAAGTCGAAGCTCTCCCCGTGGTGCTCGACGATCCGATCGGACCACAGCCGCTGGCACACCGAGATGGCTTCGTCGACCCTCTTGCCCCGGGTGGCGAAGTCGAGGCCCACCGCGTCCCACTCGGCCTCCAACCAGCTGGCCCCGATCCCGAACTCGGCCCGGCCCCCGGAGACGACATCCAAGGTGGCCACGGCCCGGGCCACCACGAAGGGGTGTCGGAGGCCGATGTTGTACACGTGGGTCCCGAACCGGATCTGCTCGGTGCGACCGGCCAGGTAGCAGAGGTAGGCCGGGGCGTCGAAGACCGGCACCTCGGGAGGGATGGGAGGATGGTCGGCCCCGGCAAAGGGGCTGCCGTCGCCGGCCACCGGCAGTACCAGGTGCTCGGGCATCCACACCGACTCGTAACCGAGCCGGTCGGCCTCGCAGCTGACCTCGTCCCACCGGTCGGGTCGGACCGTGCCCAGGGCGATGCCGATCTTCATCGGGCCCCGACGATCACTCCCACTCGGATGGTCACTCCCACTCGATGGTCCCCGGGGGCTTGCTGGTTACGTCGAGCACCACCCGGTTCACGTCGGCGACCTCGTTGGTGATCCGGGTGGAGATGCGGGCCACCAGGTCGAGGTCGAGCCGGGCGAAATCGGCGGTCATGGCGTCGTCACTGGTGACCGGGCGCAACACGATGGGGTGACCGTAGGTGCGT
>Ga0182030_10027324_pt1 | contig 10271 bp, 9 predicted proteins | sample 812S3MmetaG_FD_121299 | JGI IMG/M metagenome (GOLD analysis project Ga0182030, IMG submission 121299) | Permafrost microbial communities from Stordalen Mire, Sweden - 812S3M metaG (Illumina Assembly) | ecosystem: Environmental > Terrestrial > Soil > Wetlands > Permafrost | place: Sweden... | reverse complement strand
CATCGTTCGCTGTGGACGGAACGGCACTGAATCGAGCAACAAGAAGCGCTTTTGGGCCTGGCGCTTCGTCCCAAACTGGAGCGCTCCATAGAAGACGCCACATTCGAACGGCATGTTGAAGCGCGGCAGGGCTTCCTGATCTGACGGGCGGACACGACTAAGATCGTGAATACCCAGACGGCATTCGGTGATCAAGGATATCAATCGCTCAAGACGTAATCGTTCCGAGCCTGGTTCCTCAAGAGCCAATCGGGCCGTAAATTCGCACGCATGGACGGCGAATACGATGGCCTTGAGGAGCGGCCGGTATTCGTCGTCGTAGGGGCAATTGATGAAAACCTGCCGCGCGTAGGGTGCGCGGGATCGGCGCGCAACAGGCATATGCGCCTAGGTTTCGCGGGCTTCGAGAGCCTTAACGAGCCTGCGGGCGAGCGGACCGGGAGTGACTTCGGGCAAGTAGATCCGCGTCTGAGCGAGCGTCTTTTCCGCCACACGCGATCCAAGCGCCCGCCGGGCAAATTTACGCTTGCCCCCAGAGAGCGGCCGTAGAGCCGCGGAAGTGGGATGATGCTTCTTGGTAACCATATCAATACCTTACCACATATTCGGTAGGATCGGCGGGTCGCCGATTCTCCGGGGGGTATGGATATCCATCCAGTACCCACCTCCCTCTTCCGAGGTTCGGCACCACCAGCTCCGTCCCGACCGTTCCTTCCGCCGACAAACCTTCGATACCGCATATCCGGCCGCTGGATTGGCAGGTTACACGAGGGTTGGATGATACCTACGTCGTGGAACTGAGCCCCTCCCTCTGTAGCATCCAGCGTTCTGGAAATAGATCGAACAACGAGGCTCTATGGGCAGGTCTTTTGATGTGCAAAGCAAGCAGGGATCGCTCTGGCACCGCTGGGATCCACATATTCATACCCCAGGCACTGCGCTCAATGATCAGTACATTGGCGACTCAGCATGGACCACTTTCCTGGAAGCAATTGAAGCCGCGAACCCGCCCATTCGCGCCCTGGGCATCACGGATTACTTCAGCATCGAACGATACCAGCAAGTCCTCGAATATCGACGCCAAGGGCGCCTGCCCGACGTCGGTCTCATCGTGCCCAACGTCGAAATGCGTCTCAGCATCGAGACCTCGAAACGGGCCGCCATTAACCTACATCTGTTATTCGACCCAGCACCCGCCGACCACGTCGAGCAGATCAAGCGGTTCCTCCTCGAGCTCGAATTTCACTACTGTGGGGTACAACTACCGCTGCCAAACCGCCGATCTGATCAGGCTCGGCAAGGCCCATCGCTCGGAGCTGACCGATGAAAGTGCTGCACTCTCGGAAGGCGCCAATCAGTTCAAGGTGAATTTTGATCAGCTTCGAGAAGCGTGGAAGAAAAATGAGTGGGTTCGCCGTCACGCGCTGGTTGCCGTCGCCGGAGGTGAAAAGGATGGCACATCGGGCCTGCGTGACAACTCGGACTCATTCAATGCTCAGCGCAAGGAGATCGAAGGGTTCGCCCACATCGTCTTCAGCGCCAACCCTAAGCAGGTCGATTTCTGGCTCGGCAAGGGCGCCGCAACGGTTGCGGAGTTAGACCGTGGCTGGAACGGATGCAAGCCTTGTCTGCACGGGTCCGATGCTCATGACGCCCTGCGCATCGGGCAGCCGGACCAGACCCGCCGGTGCTGGATCAAGGGCGATCTTACCTTCGAGACCTTGCGGCAGGCCTGCATTGAACCCGATGGCCGCGTCCACATCGGACCGGAACCGCCGCGTGGCCCCTTACAGAGCCAAACGATCCAGACCCTGTCCGTCAGCAACGCGCCATGGCTTTTCGAAGACACCATCCGTTTCAATCCAGGGCTGATTGCCATCATCGGCGCGCGAGGCTCCGGCAAGACGGCACTCGCGGATCTGATTGCCGCTGGCGCGCTTGCTCTTTCCCCGCGTCTCAGTGATACGTCGTTCGTGCGACGCGCCGAGGAACACTTGGAGAACTGCGAGGCAACGCTACACTGGGAATCTGGCGAGAAAACCGGAAACCACCTGAACCGTACCGATATGGAGGACTTGCTGGATCATCCACACGTTCAGTACCTCTCACAACAATTCGTCGATCAGCTATGTTCAGCGGAAGGACTCGGTGATTCGCTGGTCAGGGAAATTGAGCAGGTGATCTTTAACTCGCATGCGGTGACAGACCGGCTTGGTGCGGAATCGTTCCAAGAGCTTTTGACCGGCCGCCTGGAGGCATCGCGCCAGAAGCGCGACCGCAATAGGCAAGCACTCGACAGAACATCCGCGTCACTCACGACCGAGCGGACTCAGAAGGCCGGACTCAAAGCCCTGGAGAAGGACCGCGATGAGAAAAAGAAGGCGATGGACAATGACCAGAAGGATCGCAAGTCTCTCGTGGCGAAGGGCAATGAGGAACGCGCCCGCCGGCATGAGCAACTCTCTCAAGCGGTCGAGGCGAAGCGCAAACAAGTAGAGCGGGCCAGACGACAGCATCAGGCTCTCCTGTCCTTACAGGCGGACGTCGCCGACTTCCGCAAGCGCCAGGCACCGGCATTGCTGAGCGACTTGCAAGAACAGCGCTCTGAAGCTGGGTTGGCCCCAGCAGAATGGCAGCAATTCAAGGTCGATTTCACCGGAAATGTCGACTCGCTCCTCATCGAGCGCGCAAAACAGGCCAAAGCAAATATCGCGCAGCTCCAAGGCCCAGCGAGCACCGATCCACCCGAGTTGCCCGACGCCGATCCCAAGACCCCTCTGATAGTGCCAGACGCCGCTCTCGACCAACAAACGCTTCGGTTGCTGGAACGCGAGCAAACACGCGTGCGGGCACTGGTCGGCATAGACACCCAGAACACGAAGCGCTTCTCGGTTCTGTCCGACAAGATCACCAAAGCGGAGGGAGCACTGAACAAGGTAGTCCAGCAGATCGAGCACATTCAAGGCTCCGACGAGCGTATCCGGAACCTGATCGATGCACGCCGAAAGGCGTATGCCGGAATATTCGAGGCCATTCTCGAAGAAGAGCAGGAGCTTCAGGCGTTGTATGCGCCGATCAAGGCACGGATAGGCGCCGCTGAGGGATCACTGTCCAAGCTGTCCTTCTCGGTTCGGCGCCACGTTGACATCGCCTCGTGGGCCAGCGCCGGTGAAGAACTCCTCGACTTGCGCACGAATGGCCCTTTCAAGGGGCGCGGCGAGCTGCTACGCGTCGCACGAGAGGCCCTGCTCCCTGCGTGGTCGACCGGCGATGCCTCCCAAGCCGCCCAGGCACTGCTCGAGTTCGCCAAGAATAATGAGGATAATCTCAAGGTACATCGCCCCGAAACTGAGGAATACCGGGTCTGGGCCGGTCGCGTGTCGGGCTGGCTATTCAGTACCGATCACATCACCGTGGGCTACGGCCTTCAGTACGACGGCGTTGAAATCGAACAACTCTCTCCAGGGACACGGGGCATCGTTCTCCTCCTTCTGTACCTAGCAATCGACGCCGAAGATCTTCGGCCTCTCATCATCGACCAGCCCGAGGAAAACCTGGATCCTCAGTCAATTTTCCAGGAACTTGTGCCGCGATTCCGTACGGCAAAGTATCGACGCCAGATTGTCATCGTCACTCACAATGCCAATCTCGTGGTGAACACAGATGCGGACCAGGTCGTCGTGGCACACTGCGGTCCGCATCGGCCTGGACAATTGCCGGTGATCACCTACGAAAGTGGCGGCCTCGAGAATCCGGTCATCCGCAAGAATGTTTGCGACATTCTGGAGGGTGGCGAGGCGGCATTTCGCGAGCGAGCAAAGCGGTTGCGGCTCGGACTTCCTTAATACCAACTAGCCGTCAAAGGGTCTCATGAGCAGCCTTAGGCTGGATGCAAACTTTACGGAGGATACAGTCGGGTTCGCATTGGAATCGTTCTTGTCGATTTTGAGCTTCCCAACACTGCGATTCTCGATCGAACCCTTCTCGCGCGCTCGCGAGCACTGGCTTGGCGCTGATGCTCGGCTACTCGGACGCGTTTCTGGATTTCGTCCGTTCGCGGTCAGGCGTTGGAGCGGTATCAATTACGCAGGGACGTCGGCTGTCTCCAGTCCTCTTTCCTTGAACATGCCGCGAAATTGATAATGTCTCCCGCCTTGGCCGTAAGAAGCAAAGCCACCGATTAGGGGTCGCTCATTAAGAGGTAGTCGCGCATATTCGGCCTGATAGGACTCATCATAGTGCGCTTCGAAGCCCAGATACAGCACGAGAGCTTCCTGCAGTTGCTCTGGACTGCGAGTCTTGAACCACGCGAAGCGCTTTTCGTGTTCACGTAAAATACTGCTATCAGTCATGCCCAAAACGGTGGGCCTGTGGACAAACCGAACCAGCTCCGGCGCATCTTTTAATCCGGTCTCTAAAGCCGCGCGCATTTGCGGAAATTGCTTGGCAGTTAGGTATTTGCTCAAAACCCGGAGAAAGGTGCACTCGACCTGATTCAGCAGCGGAAGATCAGTATAAGCCGCGCGCTTGAGAAACTCGAAGCACGCGGCCTTCAGGGCAGGGTCCTTCGCCCTGAAGTGTAGGTGGCACAGTGCAGCGTAAGACTGTAGCTTCCGAAAAATAGAATGCTCTTCGTAACCTGACGTCAGCCGCTGGAAGATATCGGCCTCGGGGTGTCCATCAATAAGGCTCTGCTCGACAAACCAATGACCTTCGACGCGTCCGCCGATTCCTAACGGCACGTTCATTCGAGAATAGATCTGGTCCGTTGTCAACGACCGAATCTCCGCCCACCACGCAGCCGACGCCGCCTCTTCTCGCTGCTTTCGAAGGCCCCAGACGTGCTTCTCAATACGCTTGCTGCTTGCACGAGCGTCGGCACCGACTTTCTGGAGAAGCTGTTGTGGGTAGCCCTTGTCCAGACTTGAATCACACAGCTTGTCGTACATGGTCTTTAGACTGTCTTCGATTCCCCCTCGCATGCGCTCGATGGAAAGCAATTCAAATATTGCCTTCCAAGACTTGCGCAGGCCGGATGTTGAGAACTCCAGGATTGGCTGATATAGATCCTTGTTAAGAAACGCCGAGCCGTGAACGTCGTAGACGCAGGAATGCAGTCCATTAGTAAGCAACAAGTACTTCGCCTGAATCTCCGGGTGTACGCAATACTGCGCGCCCTGAACGATGTATTGTTTCCTGAATGGGTACTTGACCCGAGCCGACTTCGCCTCGATGACCCAGAACATCTTTCTGCGGATCGTCGGAAGATAATCTGGGTTGTAGTGCTTTACCTTCTTAGCCCCGCTGTGTACCGGGTAGTGAATCTTGAAGCGTGAATTGTTATCCCCAGGGCGAATCACGTCGTAGTCACCATGGGTTTCATAGCCGAGGCACGACAGCAGCGGCGTTACGAATTTCGACCCGACGAAGTCCTCGCCTTTTCCAGTAAAGTCGAGGGCTTCGAGATCTCGCAGCTCTGAGGGGATGTACGGCATAGTTCGTTATCGAATCAGATCTTGACTAATCTCAACCCAAGCTCAGTGAGGCGCTGTTGGTTCATAGGGGCTCCAAGCCAGTTATCGAACCCGAAGCACCGGGCATTTCTCTGTGATCGGCTCCACAACTCGATTGAGCTCCGCTTTGGCCCGACCTGGAAAGTTCATGATTGCCGGTGCACGTGCTCGATCTCGCCGCTCCCGAAGTCCTTCAGGATTGCATCTACAGTCGCCATGGCGTCAATTACCAGCTCCACCGAATTCACAGTTTCGACCCAGTAGTGAATTTTCACACCGATAACCTTCACTAACTCCGGGCCGCCTCCCAAATCGAGGCTCAGGTAGTGTTCTTTTAGCTCTACAGCTTGTTCATATGGGCCGCCGTCAGGTTGGTGCGCAACCTTCAGCTGTCGGGGCAGCCACCACCGAAGCGGCTCAGTGTTCGGCACTCCATCCTTGTCCAGAAACTGCGTTGACGGCGACGTATTCCCCAGTTGAGGGTTCTTCTGGGCAGCTGCTTTCAGGCGCAGGTCTTGCTCCTTCGATGTGGCCTGTAGGAACAGATCACACCTTATTGGCCGATCCCCGGTTGAAACAGGAGCGCGCACCATCAGATTCACCTTTATGGTTTTAATCCTGCCTTTCCAATCCTCGTCGGTCGGGGCGCGGCAGAGTTTCAGCGCGATTCCATAATAGTCGCAATAGGTTTTCGCACCGGACTGGTAGCCCGTCTTGGTCACCATGATTCCCCGGCAATTGCCAATATCATGAATAACGGCGAAGAAATTCCGAGCCTTCTCCAGCGTTAGATTGGATGAGAAGTTCTTGCACTCGATTAGAACCCGATGGGTGAGCCCCGCTTGCTGGAAATACCAGCAGACGTCGATTTGGTGTTCGACTCCAGATTTCCCCTTAAGCAAGACGTCGTGCTTTACCTCAAGTGTGCCCTGACCTTCGCGCGTCAAAATCTCCTCGTAGATGGCCTGGGTAAGCAGTTCGTAGTCGATCGACTCTTTATAAAGCTCGGCGTCCATGATGAGTCCCTTCGAAATGGCGTCACGTTGTAGAGGGTATTCCCCCGGTAACCCGTATTCGCGCCGGTTTTCCCCCGAAATCCCGCCCTGCCTTTCGTCCTGCCGTGTTGGAGACTCCTCGCACCTTAACTCGAACGGGGAATGACCGTGAACTCGACGATTTCAGTAGCAGATTGCGCTCCACAGACAGTACTCCGCCGGAGCATCACCCTGTCACCCTGGGTGAACGAACCACTCCCTCCCTTCCAAGAACTCCTGAGCGCGCATGATGTGGCTAGACTCACTCGCCGCCCAAAACTCGTGATCTCCAGTCTCATGTGGCTTGGCCGCTTCCCGAAGAGACGACGATTCCACGGTCGCCAGATTGGGTGGCTGCGCTCGGACGTCCTCGATTGGCTCGCCCGAGACCTGGTAGTCGACAATTTAGTTCCGGCGCCCGGCCGCCGCCAATGTTCGAAGCGGCGGCTGCACCAGGCGTGTCTTCCTCTGGAATGCGCGACCCCTTGTGCCAGACCTCAGCACCCCTGCTCCGCGCGCAGACCCGGGAAATCGCAGCCGTGACTCCAATCACCCGCTTCACGGACTGCCGCGGGGCCAAGAATCCGGGTTTGTGGACCTGATCGTTGGGCCTCTCGTTTCCACCGCGTCTGCTGCGCTTTCGGCATGCCCCAGCCTATCTGGGCATGGATCGCAATCGCTTCAACCACGAGGTACGCCCCTTTGTGCATGAGATCCCGATCGGCGACCGGGGCATTGCTTTTGACCGAGTGGAGTTGGATGCCTGGGCCGATGCATACTGTAGCCGCAACGGCCGTCGTGCCCGTCACAAGGAGGGACGACAATGGCTAGACGGAGTACGCCAGGACTCTATCGAAGGAAGCGCGCCGACGGCGCAGTCGAATGGCATATCGACAAGCGCATCAAACGGTTCGGGCGCCTTTGCGAGAGCACTGGAACTAACGATGAAGAGGAAGCCGAGCGGTATCTCGCGCGGCGGCTCGCGCAGATCCGGGAAGGACTTGTCTACGGTGTCAGGCCACGTCGAAAGTGGCGCGATGCTGCAACTCGATACCTGATCGAGTCTGCCGACATGAAAGGTGTGGAGCGCGCGGCCCGCGCTCTTAAGGATCTGGATCCGCACATCGGCGACCTATGGTTGGATCAAGTTCACAACGACAGCTTGCAGCGTTACCGCGTCGCGCGGAAAGCTTGGGCTGTGGGTACCTTGAATCGCACCCTCGCTGTCGTGCGGCGGATCCTCAAGCTCTCAGCGGAGCTTTGGCGAGACGAGCAATCGGGGCTAACCTGGTTAGCCGTCGCGCCGATGATCAAACTCGAGTCGAAGTACAAGAAACGACAGCCCTATCCGCTCGGATGGGACGAGCAAGCGCTGCTGTTTCCGGAATTGGCCGGGCATCTTCAAAGGATGGCACTTTTTGCGGTCAACACCGGTGCGAGACAAGAGGAGATCTGCGGGCTGAAGTGGCGATGGGAGCAGCGTGTGCCCGAGCTCGACACGCCGACGATCCAGCGAACCGTGTTTGTGTTACCGGGTGCGGTGACGAAGAACGGCGAGCCACGGGTCCTGGTGCTGAACGATGTGGCCCAATCGGTGATCGAGGAGGTTCGCCGGGAACATCGGACCTATGTGTTCACATACAAAGACCGCCACGAAGTGCGAAATCGCGTGGGCAGGATGAACAACAAGGGATGGCGGGGCGGACGCCGCCGAGCAGCGGAGCGGTACAAGAAAGTCCTGGAGCGGGAGTGTCCGAACGGCTTCAAGCGAATCCGTGTACACGACCTGCGGCATACCTTCGGCCGTCGCCTGCGGGCGGCCGGGGTGAGCCTCGAGGATCGGCAGGATCTACTGGGACACAAAAGCTCGAGAATGACGACGCATTACAGCGCGGCGGAGATCGGAAATCTCTTAATTGCCGCGAACTTAGCGACGAAGTCCCGCGAATCTCCCGCGCGCACGGTACTTCATGTAGTGGGTGCGTGAACCAAGTGATTGATTTTGAATGGTGGAAAGGGAGGGAATCGAACCCTCGACCCCGGCATTATGAGTGCCGTGCTCTAACCAGCTGAGCTACCTTTCCATTCCGCAGGCATGCTACCGGCATGAAACCGGGCGCGCATTGTCAGCGCCCACGGATACGACGTCAAGAAGGCTAAAATAGGCTTTGGAATCAGGATCCTAGGGGGAGCAATGGACTTGAAACTGGTTGCGGAAGGTCTGCAGTTTCCGGAAGGACCGGTCGCCACGGCCGATGGCTCGGTCATTCTGGTGGAAATCCGCCGCGGCACGCTCAGCCGCGTCACGGCAGACGGCAAACGCAGCACGATTGCATCCCTCGGCGGGGGGCCGAACGGCGCGGCCATTGGTCCGGACGGGGCTGTCTATGTCTGCAACAACGGATTTGCCTGGACCTGGCAGGAGGGCGAGGTAAACACGCCTAATGGTCCACCGCCTGAGTACCGCGGCGGATCAATCCAGCGGGTGGATCTCAAGACCGGCAAGTTCGGCATTCTTTACGATCATTGCGACGGCAAGCCGCTGAACAGTCCCAATGATCTGGTGTTCGATAGCCAGGGCGGCTTCTGGTTCACCTGCCTAGGGCAGACGGACGGCGAAGTACGCCGCATGGGCGCGCTCTACTACGCAAAGGCCGATGGTTCAAAGATCATCCGCTGGCGCAGCGATATGTTCTCGCCCAATGGGGTGGGCCTTTCGCCCGATGAGCGCACGGTGTACATGGCGGACTGCAATGTGGGTCGCCTCTATGCTTTCGATCTCACCGCACCGGGTGTGATGGCGCCGCCTTCCGGGCCGCCGACCGCGCCGGGTCGTGTGGTTTGCACGCTGCCCGGCTACCAGTGGCTCGACAGTCTCGCCGTGGAAGCCAGCGGCAGGATCTGCGTGGGCACGCTGTGGAATGGCGGCATCACGACCTTCGAGCCCAGCGGGGCGTACGAGCACTTCCCCTGCCCTGATCCCGTGACGACCAACATCTGCTTCGGGGGTGCAGACATGCGCGATGCGTACATCACCTGTTCGACGACCGGTAAGCTGTTCCACACGCGCTGGCCGCGTCCTGGCCTGAAGCTGCCGTTCAACGCATAGGAGTTCAGCGGTTGATCTCGATCAACAGCACCCATGCATTGACGCCAACGGCAGTAAAAGTCATGAATATCCCGATGGGCAGCAGATAAAGACCCCGCAGGTCGCCGCGCCCGAGCACCACCGCGCCGCCGAGGACGATCACCGCGATGGAGAGTCGATTGCACAGGACCATCCGCCCGGAACGGCGACGGTGCGGGGCTGTGACGGTCTTCAAATAGCCGCGCTGCAGTGGCAACAGTCCCAGCAAAGTGACCATGCCGATGCCAAACACTTCGCCGCCCAGTATGCGCACGGGTTGCCCGGGAATCAGCGGCAGCGAAGCGACGATGATCACCAGCAGCAGCATGACCAGCGCCTCAAGCCCGCGATCGGCCATGCGGCCAAGTGCCAGGATACGGGCCTGGTTGACCGAGACGGCGACAAACAACAGGCCCGCCAGCGCCGCAGCCGCGCCCAACTCACCCAGGAAGAAATTTTCCCACGCGTTCACGGCCTAGACATTGAAGCGGAAGTGCATGACATCGCCCTCGCGGACGATGTATTCCTTGCCTTCGAGGCGCAGCTTGCCGACTTCGCGCGCACCGCTCTCCCCGCGGTAGGTGATGTAGTCGGCAT
>Ga0182030_10027320_pt1 | contig 10272 bp, 12 predicted proteins | sample 812S3MmetaG_FD_121299 | JGI IMG/M metagenome (GOLD analysis project Ga0182030, IMG submission 121299) | Permafrost microbial communities from Stordalen Mire, Sweden - 812S3M metaG (Illumina Assembly) | ecosystem: Environmental > Terrestrial > Soil > Wetlands > Permafrost | place: Sweden... | reverse complement strand
GGAGGCGCAATTGATCAGCGCAACCGTCCAAATCGTGGCAAGAGCGACCAGCGTCAGGCCGCTGACACTCAAGTGATGGCCAAAAGGGCTTGCCCCGAGCTGCCATTGTTCCAATGCCCCACCGACGGCCACATTCATGAATATGGCAAGACCTACCGCAAGAGCCGCCTGTGATCCGGCCTTCGCGACGGCAAAAGTCATCCAGCCATACAAGAAACCCACGGCTTTGCCATAAGCGCGCCGCAGGTACACGTAATCGCCGCCCGCCTCCGGCATCATGGCGGCGATTTCTGAATATGAGAAGGTGCCGGCGAGGGACAACAATCCTGCCGCAATCCACACCAAGAGAACGGTCTTGGCGCTGCCGACATTGCATGTCATGACTCGGGTCTTGAGAAAAACACCCGTGCCGATCATGTTGGCAACATTGACCGCGATCGCGCCCCACGCACCCACCCCACGCGTCAATTCGCTTCTTGCCGCCGGCGCCAAGGCTGCGTTTCCCATGAGTGTAGTAGTATCGGGCAAATGCAAGTGGATTTTTCGCAAATCGTGCCATTTTTGATTGCAGCGCTGGTGGTGTTCATGATCTACCGCCGGTTCCGCCGCAACTTCGGTCAGCAGCCGCTGCGGCCGGTCCGCATGCAAGTACGTATCGTTGTGCTGCTGATCATCGGCTGTTTTCTGCTGCCGGTCGCGTTGCGGTCGACCGCATTCGCCGCGGCAGTGCTGGCGGGTGTTGCCTGCGGCGTCGTCCTTGCGTTATGGGGCGCGACGCGCACGCGTTTCCTGAGGATTGACAATCAGCTGTACTACGTCCCGCATACCTACACGGGCATCGCGGTGTCATTGTTGTTTCTCGGGCGACTCGTCTACCGGCTTCTCCAGGTATACGGCAGCACGCATGCAAGCCAAGGCGCAGGTCTAGCCTCAGCGGACCAGGCATTTGCGCCGGCGGGCATGGTGCGGAGCCCTCTGACCGTCGGCTTATTTTTCGTATTGATGGGCTACTACGTTTGCTACTACAGCGTGGTGCTGTGGAAGTCAAAACGAGTCACGGCGGAAGAGATCAAAAGCTCGGATCCAACCGCTCCGATCACCTAAAGGGTTTCGATTACCTAAGGGTGATGACCACCGCGTAGGTGATTAAGAGAAACGTCACCAACAAGGTGCTGTTGCCCCATCGAGATACGATTTCGACCATGATAGGTACTCCACTTTTACTGACTTTTATTGCGGCGCAACTCTACATTTCCGGGGCAGAACGATGCATGCCGTAGGTCTCAGAACCACGTAAAAACGCGGGTTCGCTGCTGGGTTATGTCCTAATCAATACGCCCATATTGAACCCCGTCTCTAATTTGCGACGGGTCTTGGATTTATCCCTCGAAGGGGGACCTTTTGGAAGCGCAACTGAATATCGAGCCGGGCTCGCTCAGGCGCTGGTCAAGCGCTACCCTGATCTTCCCGTCATCGCCTCGAGCGCACGCTCACCCAAGCCGCCGTGCTTAGGCAGCGAGCCTAGTCCCGCCGGCAATTGGCACTCGGAACAACATGCGGGGGCGGTCGCCAGCGTATGGCTCAGCAGGTCGGTCAGTTCGTGCTCGTCGTTGAGAAATTCCTCGACATAGGGCTTGTGCTTGCGAACGAGTTCGATGGCCAGTGCAAATGCGCTGGCCGGATTCACGTCGTCGTCGAAATACAGTTGGCGGTGGACGGGGCACGTTTTTAGAACCTGAGTCTGCAAGGCAATCTCGATGGCAATCACTTGTTTCCTTTCCATGCGCTTATGCTTTGCGAACAGTGGTTCTGACGACGGTAGTCTTGCCCATGCGATATTCCTTGGGCGGGACGTAGCCGATTACCCGCAATGCCCGGCGCCATGCAGCGGCTTGCGGCGCCGGATCTGGCGGATCATGCGGGGCCTGTGGCGGGGTTTCAGGGCTCGCTGGGATCGGAATATTCTCACTGCGCATGACTGACTCCTATGTATCCAACCGCTGATGCGGCATGGTGCAGTGAGGTCATCATCGTCAGCGATCGGCCGAACGCGACGGATGGTGTAGGAATTATGGTATGTCGGTTGTCGGATCGGGAAGCCGGCGCCTAGATCGCCAGATACGGCCAGTTATTCTCTGAGCCGATGGCATCGAGCGCGCCGCCACTCGCTTCCACACGAACAATGGCATTCATCCTTGGCACGGCATCTTTGCCCGGCTCATTTTGCGCGCCGCAATCGAGGTCCTTGGCGAGACGGCGCAACTGAAATTGAATGCGCCCGAGTGCATCGCTGAGATCAGGCGAGCGGGTAAGCGCCCGTGCGTCATCTACTTCACGTGCGACGCATCGAAGCTCCAGCGCAAATGCGCCACAGCTGCGTCTCTGACGCTGTGCCGCGAAGGCGGCAATCGAGGCAATTGTGCGATCGGCTAGTTCACGGATCCGGCTTGGACCTTTCTGATAACTCAAATACGGATGTGCCCGCAGGCGCCCCGTGGCAACGCGGGCAATGGTCCAACAAATCACCGCGCCCCTAGAAAAAGAGGCGCTATCGATCGCGGAATCGGAATCTAAAGCCCGGGCCAACGCCCGCGCCCGTAAAGCCACATTTCGCAATTGCCGCAGTCGCATCACGTCGGCGTCGATCATTTAGCTGTCCCTTCTTGCGTGCCCCTCAAGACACCCCGGTTGAACGCCCGAGGATCCTTTCATCGGGGCGGCATGCGTATTCTCAAGCTATCGCCGCGCGAGTTCTGTAGGACCGCGTCGCGTCAGAGTGCAGGCGATAGCAACCGGATCGGCATTAATGTCAAATGGGGCAAGCGGCGCCAGCTGGGAGCGGCCCGCAGGGGTTCAGTCGCACTGGCCATTGTCGGCATCCTGGCAACCGCCTATTCTCTGTGGGCGGTCATTTGCGCCGGTGCGGAGGCCGTCGGTTGGGGCGCCGTGCTTTTGGGCTTGGGTGTCCCCTTAGTATTTCTGGTTTACACGGAGCTTGCGTTAAATCCCATGTGGCGTTCTTTGATAGCGGTTGCAGTGGGCGGCGCACTCGGCTGCCTATTTCGTTGGTACCTCGCCATATTCCTGAATCGATATTTCCCTGCGATACCGCCGGGTACCTTGGCGGCCAATCTCATTGGCTGCTACGTGATCGGCGTCGCCATCGCTTTCTTCACCACGTACCCGACATTTGCGCCCGAGTGGCGACTATTCATCACCACCGGTTTCTGCGGCGGGCTGACCACATTTTCGACGTTCTCAGCGGAGGTGGTCATGTTGATGCAATCCGGACGATCGATCTTCGCGCTGGGTGCGGTTGGAGCTCATTTGATAGGTTCGCTGCTGCTGACATTTGCCGGCATCGCAACCGTAGCCTGGCTCAAGGGCTAAAAAAATCAAAAAACTCGCAGCACACGGCTCACGCCGGAACGCGATGGCTTAAGGCCAGGAGCCACGCGGTGCATATCAACAGAACCGCGCCGGCGCCCGCAATGATTTGCAGGCGCCTGCCGCGATTGTTTGCAACGCCTACTTGCGTATAAACCCACCCCACGCCGGTCCCGAAGGTAAATCCGAGCGCGTGTCCCAGGACATCCACGTGCGCATTTCCCGCGCCCAGCAAAGTTAGCAGGCATATCCCCGCGATCAGCGGCGCCCAGCGATACCAGAGACGCTCGCGCCGGTTAAGCCGCTGCCGCCACGCCATACCTGCGAGCAGCCCCAAGGCCGCGAACACCGCGGTGGAAGCGCCGACCGCACGATGCGTGGCCGGCGCAATGAGAGCTTCAAAGTAGTTGGCCGACGCCGCCGTGCCCAGGATGCTCGCCCATGCGAGGCCAGGTCCCAGCAAGCGACCGGCGGCGATTCCTGCGACCGAGCCAAACAGCACATTGCCGAGCAAGTGCTCCTGGTCCAAGTGCAAGGTGAGCGCCGTGACCGCCCGCCACCATTCGCTCCGGGTACCCGAATCGAGATCGCCTATCGACAACCAGTCGGCATCGAGCAATCCCTTGCCGGCACAATAAGCGGTAGCCAATAAAATTGAGACATAGACGAGGGTGCCCGCAATTGCGCCCGAGCGCACCTCGATGGCCTCGGGAATGCTGCGCGGCAAGCCGCGTTCGGCGGAATAGCGGCTGATTTCGTCATACGCCTGACGCAGCAACGCCGGCGGTACGCACAACAGCCAAGCGCCCTCGCCCTCCCGTGTCTCATGCTCGATGTTCTTCGCCTCCAGTACCAGGCTGAATTCGCCGCACACAGACTGTGAGCCGCGAAAAACAACGGCATGGCCCCTCTCGGGCTCCTGATTCGATTTATCGTTCGGGATCGCCGCTTGTGTCAACGCTTTAAACCGTCCTCACTCCGCGCCAAGAGGGATAGCTCCCGCCAAACATACCGAAGAGCACTCACTTGACTGCCATCCGGCGCCGATTCGGCCACGCAAGTGGTAGCAGACCCACCCAGCCGTTCGTAGAAGCGACGCGCCCCGGCGTTTTGCTCGTACACCCAAAGATGCAGCCGCGGATGATGTCCGTACCGCCGGACGTTTTCAGCCACTGCAAAGATAAGCTCACGGCCCAAGCCCTGGCCTTTTGATCCTGGAACCACGTGCAGATTGTCCAGCAACGTTCCCCACTCGGAATCGGCGTCGAAAAATGCGCAGGCAAACCCTTGAATTTCCCCGCGCTCCTCGCTCACCAAAATCAACTGGTCTGCTCGATTCAAGTCGGAAAACCGCGCGCTCCATAGCTCGCGGCGATTCGCCACGACGGCGCCGTCCAGGAATTCGTCCCGAAGAATGCCGCGGTAGGCCGTGCGCCAGCTGTCGGCATGAAGCCGGGCGATGGCCGCTTCGTCAGCCGGCTGAGCGCGCCGAAGCGTGCATTCGAGAACTGATGTCACTGCTTGCCGGGAACCCCGGGTGATTGCCTCAAGACCAATAGCATAGCGCGTCGCAGATCCGGCCGCCCGGCGTGGCAACTGCCGCTCATAACCCTGACTTGCGCATAGCCGGACTTGCGCGCGGACCGCCACTGCGTGTACTTTGCCTGACTGAGTTTTACGAGCGCCTCCGGCGCGCGGGACTCCAGCTGCAAGAGGTGCATTTCTGACTATCAATCTGTGGGACGGGTTCGTGGTATGCAGCTATGCCATCGCCCTCGCAGCGATGCTTTACAGCGTGGCCGCTGCATTTGCCATACGTAAGGCCATTTCGCCTCCCAGCGGCCCCTCGCAACGGCTGCCGCCAGTCACAGCACTGAAACCTTTGTGCGGCGTAGAGCCGGACACCTTTGAATGTCTGCGCTCATTTTGCGTGCAAATCTTCCCCGAATACCAGGTCGTATTCGGAGTCTGCGACGCGGATGATCCTGTGGTTCCCATCGTGCGGCGGCTGCAGAGCGAATACCCGCAGCGTGACTTGTCGCTGGTAATTGAACGGCGCTCGCACGGCAGCAACCGAAAGGTCAGCAACCTTATCAATATGATGGCGGCCGCGCGGCACGACTATCTGGTGCTCTCCGATAGCGACGTTCGGGTGGAGTCGGACTATCTGCAGCGTATCACCGCGCCGCTGGCCGACCCGCAAGTAGGCATCGTCACGTGCTGTTATCGTGGTGTCGCTCGTGCCGGCGTGTGGTCAACGCTAGGATCGATGTTCATCAACACGTGGTTCATGCCGTCGGTTCGCGTAGCCGCCATGATGGGATTCAGATCCTTTGCGTTCGGTGCAAGCATCGCGATCCGGCGCGAGGTACTGACGAGAATCGGCGGATTTTCGGCGGTATCCGGGCAGCTGGCCGACGACTACCGCTTGGGGGAACTGACGCGCCGCTTAGGCTTGATGACGGTTCTGTCGGACGTCGAAGTGGAGACCATGGTCGGCGACCAAAGTGTCCTGGAGTTGATCGCGCACGAACTGAGGTGGCGTAGAACGATTCGGATCCTTTCTCCGTCAGGTTATCGATTCTCCTTCATCACATTTGGATTGCCGGTAACGGCGTTGCAGGTGGCGCTGGCCGGCGGCAGCACCGCAGCGCTGATCATTTTTGGGGTTACGCTGCTGTCAAATGCAAGTCTGCACGCGCGGGCTGACCGCCACCGAGCACCTCGCGCCAAATGGCTGCTCGTTCCTTTTAGAGACCTGCTGCATTTTGCGCTCTGGGGTTGGAGCTTTGCTACGCGCCGCGTGCAATGGCGAAGCGACCTATACCACGTTACCGCAGACGGATCGGCTCAGCCTGTGGTGAGGACATAACATGAAAACTCTATTCTTACACCCGCCTTCTTTCGACGGCTTCGACGGCGGGGCCGGCGCTCGCTACCAGGCCAAACGAGAGATCAAGTCGTTTTGGTATCCCACGTGGCTCGCGCAGCCGGCCGCGTTGGTGCCCGATTCCAAACTCCTCGATGCTCCCGCCGAGAACCTCGGCATGCAAGATGTGCTGCTGCTGGCATTGGGTTTTGAACTGATCATCATGCACACCAGTTCTCCGTCGTTCTTAAAGGATGCACGCGTGGCGGAGAGGCTCAAGGAGCTATATCCTCGCCTGCTCATCGGGATGGTGGGTGCCAAAGTGGCCGTCGATCCGGAAGGCTCCCTCGCCGCATCCACCGCGATCGATTTTGTGGCGCGCGAAGAATTCGACTACACCTGTCAGGAAGTCGCGGCAGGGCGCCCCTTGGAGGAGATCACGGGCTTGAGTTTCCGCACCCACGACGGGCGGATTCAGCACAATCCGCCCCGCGCCACCATAGAAGACATGGACGCGCTGCCATGGGTCGCGCCCATCTATAAGCGCGATCTGGCCATCAAAAAGTACTTCATCGGCTACCTGCAGCATCCCTATATTTCGATCTACACGGGCCGCGGCTGCCGCTCAAAGTGCACATTTTGTTTGTGGCCGCAAACGGTCGGCGGCCATCGATATCGCGTCCGCAGTCCCAACAATGTCATTGCGGAAGTGCGATGGATCAAGGAGAACATGCCCGAAGTTAAGGAAATCTTCTTCGACGATGATACCTTCACCGATTTCCGGCCGCGTGCCGAAGAGATTGCGCGTGGTCTAGGCGCACTCGGGGTGACATGGTCGTGCAATGCCAAGGCCAACGTACCGTACGAGACCTTGCGCATCATGAAGGAAAATGGCCTGCGTCTGCTTCTGGTGGGATACGAGTCAGGCAACGATCAAATTCTACACAACGTTCGTAAAGGCCTGCGCACCGACATTGCCAGGCGATTCACCAGCGACTGCCGCGAACTCGGCATCATTATTCATGGCACGTTTATTCTGGGTCTCCCGGGCGAGACTCGCGAAACCATCGAACAGACCATTCAATACGCCGTCGATATCAATCCGCACACCATCCAGGTTTCGTTGGCAGCGCCCTACCCCGGCACCGAACTCCACCATCAGGCGCTCGCCAACGGCTGGCTGACCGCCGATGACAATTCAAATCTGGTTAATAACCAAGGAGTGCAGCTTGCGCCGCTGAGTTATCCGAACTTGAATGCCGATGAGATCTACGGCGCAGTTGCAACCTTCTATAGGCGCTTTTACTTTCGGCCGCGTAAAATCGTGGAACTGACCGCGGAAATGATGCTGAGCTGGGAGATGACGAAACGGCGCCTGCGCGAAGGGGTGGAGTTCTTCCGCTTCCTGCACGCGCGCGCCGCCTAGCCGTACTTCCGGCTATCGCGCTGGCGCGCGGGTCTCGCCATGTATAACTACCTGATCGTCACCGCCGATGATTTCGGTCTTCACGAATCGATAAACGAAGCCGTCGAACAGGCTAGCCGCGCCGGAGCATTGAACGCGGCCAGTTTGATGGTCACGGCCCGCGCGACCAAAGATGCCGTCCGGCGTGCGCGACTGCTGCCAAATTTGCGCGTGGGTTTGCATGTCGTACTCGCCGATGGCTGGTCGACGCTCGATGCGCGACTGATCCCGGAAGTAGCCGATCCCACCGGACGAATGCACAGCGACATGTTTCGCAAAGGCGTGCGATTCTTTTTCAAGCCCGCGGCACGGCGTCAACTGGAGGCGGAAGTCCGTGCCCAATTCGCCGCCTTCGCGCATACAGGGCTCGCTCTCGATCATGTGAATGTCCACAAGCACTTCCACATCCATCCAACGGTTTTGAGTATTTTGCTGAAAGTAGGCAGGGACTATGGGATGCCGGCCATGCGCGTGCCGGACGAGCCCTTCTGGTTTGCGGCACGAAGCGCAGGCGTTTTGCCGGGACTTATACAGGCGGCGCTGTCGCCTTGGATTGCGATGATGAAACACCGGCTGCGGCGGGCGCATGTATTTCATAACGACCGAATTTTTGGGATGGCGGGCAGCGGCAGCATCGACGAGGCGGCGCTGCTGGCCATCCTGGCGCGACTGCCGCGCGGCGTCACCGAAATCTATTTGCACCCTGCGACACAATCGGGGGCAACGATCTCCGCGTCGATGAGCCGCTATCGGCATACCGCGGAGCTGGATGCGTTGTCGAGCCCGCGCGTGCGCTCGGCGCTTAACGCCGTTGCCATTCGCGGCGGCTATGCAGAGGTGCGGCGTGCCGTAGGACGATCTCTCGCGTGAAGATTGCGGCGCGAATCGCCTTCTTGCTGGGGCTCAGCGTGCTGGTGACGCTCGTGGCGCGTTCCGGCGGGCAGACGATCTTGAATGAACTTTCCGGCGCCGGATGGCTGCTGCTTCTGCTGGTACCCCTGCACACCCTACCGCTGCTCTTGGATGTTTTCGGCTGGCGGGTGCTGGTTCTGGGTCCGAGCCGTCTTCGCGTGTTGTTGGCGATCGCTGCGATCCGCGAAGCGATCAATCGTCTGCTGCCGGTTGCCAATATCGGCGGCGAGTTCATCGGTGTGCGCCTGTTGACGCGGCATGGCACCCCAAGCGGCATCGCGGCGGCAAGCGTGATCGTGGAAACCATGCTCACTTTGGTGAGCCAATCGTTGTTTGCAGCCATCGGTTTGGTCTGCCTCGCCAGCCTAGCCGCCACGCTGCGATCGTCCACCGGCCTGCTGCTGGGGCTGGCGCTGGGATTGCCCGCGATCGGCGCCATCATCGCGCTCATCGGGAGCGGCGTCATCATCGATCAGGTGGAGCGCCTGGCATCACGGGTATACACGATAGTTGTACCGGGAGCACCGCGCATCGAGTTACGGGCGCTCCTCGATGCGTCGATTCGCCAGTTAGTCAGATCACCCGGCCGTCTCGCCCGGGCAGTCGCCTGGCAATTATCCGGCCTGCTCGCGGGCTGTCTCGAGACCTGGCTGGTATTACGCTGGCTGGGGCATCCGGTCGGATTCGCCGCCGCTGCGGCGCTCGAGAGTTTGGCGCAAACCGCTCGCAGTCTTCTGTTTATCGTGCCGGCGGGCCTTGGTGTGCAGGAACTCGGTCTGATCGGCCTCAGCCACTTGATCGGTGTCGGCGCCGATGTGGCACTCGCCCTATCGCTCGCAAAGCGCTTGCGAGAAGTGCTGTTTGGGCTACCCGCACTCGCGTTGTGGCAATGGGGGGAGGAAAGTAAAACCACGCTGTCCGTCCAGGGCGGCGCGGAGCGCTAGCCGCGTGCTTCCGTGCGCCCAAAACACGGCGCCGAAAAAACGCAATCCGGCCGTAAACAGCGGTGGAAACTCCAGTACGGCGATCCGAATCGCGAGAAACGTCGATCGCTACTTGCTCCAGGTCCACTGCTGGCTGCCGGCACGGCAGCCGCCGTCCGGATTGCCGGTCCAGGCCCGCCCGTGAACGACGCGCCCGCTCGCGGCACTCGTGGCATCGCCATTGCGCAGCGCCTGAACGCCGTTAACCCACACATCGTCCACTCCGGTCGCGAGTTGATGGGGACGTTCGTAGGTGGCGTGATCCTGAACCGTATGCGGATCAAAGATAACCACGTCCGCAAAGTAGCCGGCACGCAGCATGCCGCGGTCCTTGAGAGATAGGTTTTGCGCTGGGAACGCGCTCAATTTTCTGATCGCCTCTTCGAGCTTGATGACCTTCTCGTCGCGGACATACTTCGCGAGCACCCGCACAAAGTTTCCATAGGCGCGCGGGTGCTCGCTTGATTGCAGGAAAACGCCTTCGGGTGCGGGTGCGTCCGCATCGGAACCGAAACCGACCCACGGCAGCGCCACTTCGCGGCGCACGTTTTCCTCCGACATCAGGAAGTAAGCCACACCCACTCGCGAACCATCCTCGACCACGAGCTGCATCGCCGCCTCCTCGGGACTCACGCCGCGCATCGTGGCAACTTCGT
>Ga0182030_10027318_pt1 | contig 10273 bp, 9 predicted proteins | sample 812S3MmetaG_FD_121299 | JGI IMG/M metagenome (GOLD analysis project Ga0182030, IMG submission 121299) | Permafrost microbial communities from Stordalen Mire, Sweden - 812S3M metaG (Illumina Assembly) | ecosystem: Environmental > Terrestrial > Soil > Wetlands > Permafrost | place: Sweden... | reverse complement strand
GCGTATTTGATTTACGGTTTCGTGCGGCCCAGCCTCTCGCGCGCCTGGCGGCGCGAAATTGAGGAGGAAGAAGGCGAACCGGACGACGCGCATTAATCGTGTCCGACTGGCCTTCAATCATTCATGCGGAGGTCACCGGTTTTGGATTTGCGCTGCTGATCTCATCCATCCCCGTCGGCCCAATCAATCTCACCATCCTCAACGAGGGCGCGCGTCGCGGTTTCAAATGGGCGCTGCTCATCGGCCTCGGCGCGTCGGTGATGGAGGCGATTTATTGCTCGATCGCGTTCACGGGGCTTTCATCTTTTTTTGACAAGGGCGTGGTCAAAGCCTCGATGGAGGTTTTCACGTTCGTTTTTCTTTTGTTTCTCGGCTCAAAATTTTTGACGGCGCAAACCTTGAACCTGCCGACCAAGCTCGGCGTCGCCTCGGAAAAAATCGAGGCCCGGCTCGGCGAGAAACTGCATCCGCATTCCGCGTTCATGACCGGCTTCGTTCGCGTGCTGTGCAACCTCGGGGTTTTGCTCACGTGGATCGTGCTGGCGGCCAATTTCATGGCGCACGACTGGGTTGATAACATGCTTGCCACCAAGATTGCATGCGTCAGCGGCGTTGCCCTCGGCACGAACGCGTGGTTTTTCATTTTGAGCTACGGCGTGTCGCGCGGTCACGGACAATTCAGCGAACGCACGCTTCTGCGTTTCCAGCACTTTTCCGGCATTTGCCTGGTCGCCGTCGCGCTTCTTGACGGCGGGCACATCGTCTGGCAACTGGCGAGACACAAAATATAAACTTTCTGCCGGCGCGTCTTTGTGGTTTATTCTCTCCCCCCTTGCATTAAAATTTATGTTGAAAGCCGGAATCGTCGGGCTGCCCAACGTGGGCAAATCCACGTTGTTCAACGCCGTCACCCGCACCCGCAAGGCCGAGGCGGCGAATTACCCCTTTTGCACCATCGAGCCGAACCTCGGCGTCGTCACCGTGCCGGAACCGCGCCTCGAACCGCTCGCCAGGATTGCAAAAACTTCAACTCTCATCCCGGCCACGATTGAATTCGTGGACATCGCCGGCCTCGTGAAAGGCTCGTCGCACGGCGAAGGCCTGGGCAATAAATTTCTTTCCCACATCCGCGAGGTGGACGCCATCGTGCATGTCGTGCGCTGCTTTGAAGACCCCGACATCGTCCACGTCACCGGCGGCATTGACCCGGTGCGCGACCTCGAAATTGTCAACACCGAGCTGGTGCTGGCCGACATCGAAACGGTCAAAAAACGGAGCGAAAAAATCGCCAGGGACGTGAAGCGCGGCGACAAGCACGCGCTGCTGGAAGAGCGCCTGCTGGAACAGCTTGGCGCCCATCTGGACACGGGCAAACCGGCCAACACGCTAGCGCTTCCGCTGGCCCCGGACGAAAAAATCGTCCAGCGCGGTTTTTTCCTGCTGACCGACAAGCCGACCGTCTTCGCCTGCAACGTCAAGGAATCCGAACTCGCCGCGGCGGACCAAAACCCGTTCGTCCAAAAAGTTCGCGACCACGTGAAGACGCATCTCGCGTGCGAAGCCGTTGTCGTCAGCGCGCAGATTGAAAGCGACCTCATTGACCTGTCGCCGGAGGAGGCGGGGGAATTTTTGAAGGAACTCGGCGTGGCGGAATCCGGCCTTGGCCGGCTCATCCGCGCCGCGTATCACGTGCTCGGCCTGCGGACATTTTTCACCTTCAACGAAAAGGAGGTTCGGGCGTGGACGATTCACGCCGGCGACACGGCGGCGAAGGCGGCGGGCGCCATCCACACCGACTTCGAGCGCGGCTTCATCAAGGCCGAGACGGTGAACTGGGATGATTTGGTGAAATGCGGCTCGGTCGGCCACGCGCGCGAAACCGGCCACTACCGCATCGAGGGCCGGGATTACGTCGTCAAGGACGGCGACGTGCTGCTGTTCAAGTTCAACGTGTGAGCAGTAATTGCGGCGCAATGTTTTTTGACGGAATTACTGCCGTTCGTATTCGCCCTTGCTGACTTTCTTGAGCACGGTGAACCCGGCCTTTTTGGCGTCCGAGATGGACAGCGGCTTGAGCTTGTGCGGCGTGCTGAAGCCGGAAATGATTTTGCGCACCGGCTTTTTGCACGCCGGGCAATGCGTCAGCGGCTTGGCCGAGAGCGGGCGGTTCAAGGTGAATTTCCCGCCGCAAACCACACACCCGCCTTCGCACAGTTCGTATTCGTAAATGGGCATGGCGCCAAAGCAAAGACGCTGTCCGAGCGGTGGTTACTTCTTCAAAAACGCGCTGAACAAATCTATCGGCAGCGGCAGGAACGTCGTTGTGTTGTGCTCGCTCGCCATTTCGCGCATGGTCTGGAGATAGCGCAATTGCAGTGCAATCGGCTCCTTCGCGATGAGCGCGGCGGCCTGCACCATTTTTTCGGCGGCCTGGAATTCGCCTTCCGCGTTCACCACTTTCGCGCGGCGTTCGCGTTCGGCCTCGGCCTGCTTGGCCATCGCGCGCTTCATGCTGTCCGGCAGCGCCACTTCCTTCACTTCCACGCCGGTGACTTTGATGCCCCACGGCTCGGTCTGCTTGTCTATGATTTCCTGCAATTTCTGGTTGATGACATCGCGTTGCGCGAGCAGGTCATCCAGCGGCGACTGTCCAAGCACGCTGCGCAAGGTCGTCTGCGCGATCAGCGATGTGGCCTTCCAGAAATTTTCCACCTTCACCACCGCCGAGTTCGGGTCCACGACGCGAAAATAAACGACCGCGTCCACCGTGGCCGGCACGTTGTCGCGCGTCATGATTTCCTGCTTGGGCACGTCAATCGTCACCACGCGCAAATCCATCCGCACCATTTTGTCCACAACCGGAATCAGGAAGATGATGCCCGGCCCCTTCGCGCCCTGCAATTTGCCGAGCCGGAAGATGACGCCGCGCTCGTATTCGCGCAAAATGCGGATGGATTGCGGCAAAATGAAGATCGCCAGCACGGCGATGATCACGACGGGGATGCCTCCGATTTTAAGGGCTAGATTGATGATTTGGTCCATAATTATTCCGTTTTTTAGTTTTTTGGTTTTACTTTCAAAGTCAATCCTTCGATGCCGGTGATTTCCACCGGCTGGCCGGCTTCCACCGGCGTTTCGCTGACGGCGTTCCAATGTTCGCCTTCGATAAACACCTTGCCGCCCGCCGGGTCAATCCGCGAAAGCGCGTTGACCGTTTGGCCGAGCATCGTTTCCGTGCCGGCGCGGACGGGTTTGAACTGCGCGCCGATGCCCTTGCCGACGACAAAGACGAAAAACAGCGCCGTCACCACCGTTGCCGGAATGATCCAGAACAGTGACAGGCCGAAGCCTGGGCCGGCATCGCTGAACAACATCAGCGCGCCGAGGAAAAATGACAGGATGCCGCCCGCCGTCAAGACGCCATGCGTCGTCGCAAACACGTCGGTGATAAACAGCGCAATCGCCAGAGCGATCAAGACCAGTCCGGTGACGTTGACCGGCAGGATGGCCGACATGTAAAGCACGAGGATCAGCGCAATCGCGCCGACAATGCCCGGCAGAATCGCGCCGGGACTGCTCAATTCGCCGATGATCCCGTAAATCACCATCAGCATCAAAATGAACATGACCTCCGGCCGCAGAAATAATTCTGAAAAGTGTTCAAACAAATTCATCGGTATTTCCACGACGGTGGCATTTGCGGTGTTCAACGTCTTGCCGCCGATTTCACGGCCATTCAATTGCTTGAGCAAATCCGGCGTATCGTCCGCGAGGAAATCAATGACTTTTCTATTCAGCGCATCTTCCGCCGTGATGGAGGCGCTGTCGAGCACGGCGGATTTGGCCCAGGCCACGCTGCGGTTCCGTTTTTCGGCGATGGATTGGGCGAAGCTGGCGGTGTCGTTCTCCTGTTTCGTTTTTTCCACATCTTCGGTTTTTTCCACGCCGCCAGTCAGATTCAAGTTGATCGGATGCGCCGCGCCGATGCGCGTGTGCGGGGCCATCACCGCCACGTCCGCCGCCATGGTGATGAACACGCCCGCGCTGCCCGCGCGCGCCGGCGCCGGCGACACATAAACCACCGTGGGCACTTTCGAGGCGTAGAATTTCTGGACAATCTCCGACGCGGAATCGAGCAGGCCGCCCGGCGTGTCGAGCTGGAGGATGAGGCATTCGTCGCCCTGGGCCGTCGCAACGTCAATGGCGCGGGAAATGTAACTGGCCGTGGCCGGGCCGATGGCGCCGTCAATCTTGATCAGCCCCACCTGCGCGGCTTGAACCGCCGCACTCAAAGCCATGCCCGCAACCGCGATGGAAATCCAATGCTTCATAACTTTCCCTAGCCGATGCCAGCTTAACAAAAGGCGCGGAGGCTGCAAATGATTTTTGACTGATGAATATTGGGAGCGCAAAAAAATTAGTCCCGAAAAAAGTTAAGATTGAACGCCGGTATTATTTCTGTGAAAATCCGGACTGCGATTTGATTTATGGATGTTCTGACGCTTTCACGAATCCAGTTCGGCGCGACCGCCGCATTTCATTACCTTTATCCGCCGTTGAGCATCGGCCTCGGCCTGATGCTGGTCATCATGGAAGGCGCGTGGCTCAAGACCGGCAACACGCTCTACCACCAGATGGCGCGGTTCTGGACGCGCGTGTTTGCGCTCACGTTCGCCATCGGCGTGGCGACGGGCATCGTGATGGAATTCGAGTTCGGCACGAACTGGGCGGCGTATTCACGCTACGTCGGCGACGTGTTTGGCAGCGCGCTGGCGGCGGAGGGCATTTTCGCATTCTTCCTCGAATCCGGTTTTCTCGCGGTGCTGTTGTTCGGCTGGGACAAGGTCAGCCGCAAAATGCATTTCTTCTCGACGTGCATGGTCTGTCTCGGCGCGCATTTCAGCGCGGTGTGGATCATCGTGGCGAATTCGTGGATGCAGACGCCGGGCAAGGGTTACCAAATTGTAACTCATAACGGCGTGGCGCGCGCGGAAATCACGGATTTTTGGCAGCTTGTTTTCAATCCGTCCTCGATGGAACGGTTGTTTCACACCGTTTGCGGCGCGTGGCAGACGGGAGCGTTTCTCGTGGTGAGCGTCAGCGCGTGGTATTTGTTGAAAAGGCGGAACATGGAATTTGCCCGCGCGTCGTTGAAAGTCGGACTGTCCGTGGCACTCGTCGCGTCGCTGTTGCAGGCAGTCAGCGGCCACGTCAGCGCGCAAGGCGTGGCGAAAAATCAGCCGGCCAAGCTCGCCGCGTTTGAAGGACTTTACCAGACGACATCCAACGCGCCGCTCACGCTCCTCGGCTGGGTGGACGAGAAAAACGAAAAGGTGTTTGGCCTCCAGGCGCCGGAAATGTTGAGTTTTCTGGCGCACAATGATATTCACGCGACCGTCACCGGGTTGGACGAATTCAAGCCGGAAGACCGGCCGCCGGTGCAGGCGTCGTTTCAGTTTTTTCACGGCATGGTGGGCATCGGCTTCACGCTGATTGCCATCGCGGCGCTCGGATTTTTATATTTCCGCAATGGCACGCTGCATGAGCGGCGCTGGCTGCTGTGGATTTTGGTTTTTTCCGTGGTCGGCCCGGAAATTGCCAATCAGCTCGGCTGGTTCGCGGCGGAAGTCGGGCGGCAGCCGTGGCTTGTTTATGGCGTGCTGCGGACGCCGCAAGGTTTGTCTGCCATCCTCAAAGCGAATGTCGTTCTCACGTCGCTGATATTGTTCACGTTCATCTATTTCCTGCTGTTCGCCGTTTTCATTTACCTGCTCAACGACAAAATCCAGCACGGGCCGGATGACGCGGACTTGAAACCGGCTGGCAAGCTGGCATTGCCTGAAAAGAAATAATTCACCATGCACTTCGATCTCAACACAGTCTGGTTCGTCCTCGTCGGCGTGCTGTTCGCCGGTTACGCGATGCTCGACGGCTTTGACCTCGGCATCGGCGCGCTGCATTTGTTCACGAGCAAGGACGAGGAGCGGCGCGTGATGATCAACGCCATTGGGCCGGTGTGGGACGGCAACGAAGTCTGGCTCGTCACCGGCGGCGGCGCGCTGTTTGCCGCGTTTCCAAACGTCTATGCCACGGTTTTCTCGGGTTTTTATCTCGCGCTGTTTCTGCTGCTAGCCGCGCTGATTTTCCGCGCCGTGGCGATTGAATTCCGCAGCAAACGGCCCGAGCACTGGTGGCGGCAAACGTGGGACATCGGCTTTGCCGTAGGCAGCATTTTGTCCAGCCTGCTCATCGGCGTGGCGCTGGGCAACATCGCCTGGGGAATTCCGATTGATGAACACGGCGAATTTGCCGGAACCTTTCTCGGCCTGCTCAAACCGTATCCGCTGCTCGTCGGCGTAACGACCGTGGCGCTGTTCATGATGCACGGCGCGATTTACGGCGTGATGAAAACCGAAGGCGCGCTGCACGACAAGCTGCGCGGCTGGGCGATGAACTCGATCATCTTCTTCGTGATTTGCGCGACGATGCTGACTATGGCCACGCTGCTTTACGTGCCGCACATGGCCGCGCGCGTGCGCGACAATCCTTGGCTGTTCAGCGTCGCGCTGGCAAACATGCTGGCTATCGCCAACATCCCGCGCGAATTTCATCACGGCAACGACGGCAAAGCATTTTTGTCATCGTGCGCAGCCATCATCACGCTGATGGCGCTGTTCGCGCTGAACATTTTTCCAAACCTGGTCTACAGCCTGCCGAATCCTGAAAACAGCCTGAACATTCACAACGCCGCGTCGTCGCCGAAAACGCTCGGCATCATGCTCGTCATCGCGTGCATCGGGTTGCCGGTGGTGCTGGCCTACACGGTGAGCATCTACTGGATTTTTCGAGGCAAGGTGAAGCTGGACCGGATGAGCTACTGAATCACCGCCGGAACCGGACGATGGCGTTTTTCATTTCGCCGGGAGGCTCGCGATCGCGATTTTTAATTTCAGAATTGCAAGGCTGGTGTCCGAGCCGGCAAAAAGTTCGCTGGGAAATTTGCGATAGACAACCATCTCGTTGAAGATGCCTTCGCTGCGATACCAGTTTGACCGGAATCCCGCCAGATATTGCAGGCGCAAATTGCGGTCACGGTTGATCTCGGCGTCCTTCAGCCACGGGGCCAGGTCTTGCGCCCGTCCGGCATAAGTGCCGAACAAATCGAACACGGATTGAAAGCTGACCTCATTGAGCGATTGCGCGACGGCGGAATATTCCGGTTGTTCCAGCCGTTGCTGGATGGCGTCCAGATCAATTTTCGTTCCCCCAACCTGACCGAGCAGCACCACGTCGTAGCCCTTGCCGTTTTCGTCGTTGCTCCAGATCGTGCCGTCGGGGAAGGCCTCAAAAAAAGTCGCGATCTCGCTTTTCACGACGGCGGAATCGCTTTCGTAGAGCGGCACCCATTGCGTGACGATGCCGCCGGGATTCAAATGGCTTTTCACCAGCTCGAAGTATTCCTCCGTGTAAAGCGTGGCCGAGCCTTTCACCCACGGATGAATCGGGTCGGAGGTGATGATGTCGAATTTGTCGTGCGTCGTGAAAATGTAATGCCGCGCGTCGTCAAAAATGATTTTCGTGCGCGGGTCGTCCACCACGCCGTAATTTTCCGCGCCGAAATAGGTTGCGGAAATGTGCGGCACGAGCGGCTCCATTTCGCAGATGGTGATTTTCTCGATGCCCGGATGCACCGTGAACGTCCCCGCCGTCACGCCCGCGCCGCAGCCGACAATCAGCACCGAGACCGGATGCGGATGCACCAGCGCCGGAAGATGCCCCAGCATCCGCTGCAATCTCATGTCCTGCGGCTCGCTCGAAGCCTCGATCTTGCCGCTGATGTGGAAATTGCGGACGCCGGAGGAATTCTCGCGCGACACGGCCACGGAATTGTTCATGCCCTCGCCGACGTAGAGCATTTCAGATTCGCCCATCCGGCTCGGCATAAAGCGTCCGTAAGCGACCAGTTCGCCGGGGATTTTCCCGACGTGTTTCGCCAGCGCAATCGGGAAAAAAGCCAGCACCGCGAAAATCAAAACACCACGAACGGTGGCGGCGAGCGGGGCATTTTTCAAAAATTGCCACGCGAACGTTGCGAACATCAACAGCGCGGCGCACGCGGCCAGGCCAATTAACAGCCGCTGGCTTTGTTGCGTGCCAATCCATGGAATGAAAACGATGCTGAAGCCGACGCCGCCCAAAATCCCGCCGACCGTGTTCGCCGCGTAGATGCCGCCGACGAGCCGCGCCGGGTCCTGCCCGCGCGCCGCCGCCGCCGCCAGCGCGAGCGGAAAACTCGCGCCCCACAAAAGCGTCGCCGGGAGCAGCGCCCAAAGGCAGCGCGCCATGTCCAGTTGAAAATTCAGCCACGCATTTGAAGTCAGCGACGGGTCAATCGGCCAATACGGCAAAGATTTTGCCAGCATGAGAGCCGTCCAGAAAATCGCCGCCGTCAAACAAAACTGGCACCAGCCGAGCAGGATTCCGGGACGCAAACTGTTGCGGGCGAGCGCCGAGCCAACGCCGCTGCCGATGCCCAGCCCGAAAAGAAACACGGCCAGGATGATGGAAAAGGCATAAACCGTTCCGCCCAGTATCAACGACATCAACCGCGTCCAGACCACTTCCGCGCCAATCGCCGTCATCCCCGAAAGCGCAATCGTGACATATACCCACCATGGAAATGTTATCGGAACGCCGGCCTCCGGCACGGCCGGTTTCCCGGTTCGCACCTGATCGGAAACCGACGCACCGACTTGTTGTTCAAACCGCGTTGAAACAGACAACGCAACCGCCGCCAGCGCAACCGCGCCGTTGATGGCCGCCGCGACGAACGTGGCAAAAAATGAATCGTGGACACGCAGCAGATAAAACCCGGCGAACAGGCAGCCGAACACCGCCCCGGCGATGTTGCCGCCGTAAAAAAATCCCAGCCACGAAACGCCATGCGGCGTGGACTCAATCCGGCGCGCCATGGCCGGCAGCGTCGCGCCCATCAGAATGGTCGGCGGTAACAGGCAGGCCGCCGCGAACAGGCCGCGCAGCAAAATTCCCGTCAGGCCGCTGCCGACGTGCGCCGAATAAATCAGCGAGGCCGGTCGCATCCCGAACAGGATTAAAATCCCCAACAGCCCGATGCCGGATTCCAGCGCCGCATAAACGCGCAGCGGATGCCGCGCGGCGGAGATGAGGCGCGGCAGCACCACGCTGCCCAGGCACATGCCGCCCATGTAAGTTCCCACCAGCACGCCGAGCGACACCGCCGAGGAGCCGATGACCAGTTGCAGCATCTGGAACCAGACGATTTCGTAAATCAGCGCCGCGCAGCCGCTGCCGAAAAACAGCAGCAGCAAAAACGGCAGCAGCGGCCGCAAGGCCGGCGTGGCGGGTTCCTGTGAAAAACTGGCGTTCATGGTCGCGCCAAGCCTATGCACATCGCGCTGGGAGTCAATTTGTAATGGCCAGCGGCGGAAAATTTATCGCGCGAAGGGCGCGAAGTTGGTGAAGGAATTTCCAGCCTTGCCGATTAAATGGTTTGGCGAACAAAGGTATTTTGCTGCCACAATAGCTCCGCAAGGACAATGGGTTTGCCAAGCTGGACAACGGACATTCACATTGACGGCAAAATAACGCGTTGATTAATCTGTCGCCATGGGTAAATCGCAAAGCGCCTAAATCTCACAACTGGTGAAAGGAAAGTTTTGAAATTAAAACAACAAGCCACAGGCGAAGACAAGTCGGCTCACCCGGCTTGGCTTGGCCGATTATATTTATTTGGCCGGGCTTTTCTACATCGAGATGTTATCGTTGTGTTGCTAGTCGCTTGGACGGCCAGGTTGATCTTTATGTTGACGATGCCTCCTGAAGCTCGTTCCTTTGATACCCATTCTTGGGAATCTGTGGCGAATGATTTGAAAGCCGGAGGGAATCCTTACCAAACCACGTTCTTCTTGAACTGGCCGCCGTTTTGGCTTCAATTGATTTTTGTCATTTCAAAAATTTCCACTGCGCTCTCTATCCCATTTTTTCGCGTCCTTCAGGTCTTTCTAATCCTTGTCGAGTCGGTGGTAATCATCTTGCTCACCAGGCTGATTCGCGAGATTGCTCCTGAAGCGCGCGTCCGCACGCTGGTCATTATCGGGCTTGCGCTGAACCGAGACTGTCTCAAAACTCTGTAACTCCCATGAGTTGGCTGGCGTCGAACAGAGCGATGGCACAACCAATTGCTCCCGACTACGGCCAACAATTTCTTTTTCCACCCGCGCTCGAAGACTGG
>Ga0182030_10027317_pt1 | contig 10273 bp, 6 predicted proteins | sample 812S3MmetaG_FD_121299 | JGI IMG/M metagenome (GOLD analysis project Ga0182030, IMG submission 121299) | Permafrost microbial communities from Stordalen Mire, Sweden - 812S3M metaG (Illumina Assembly) | ecosystem: Environmental > Terrestrial > Soil > Wetlands > Permafrost | place: Sweden... | reverse complement strand
TCCACCGACGGCGGCAACAAGAAGCCGGTCTGCCGATCAATCGTGCGGAAGTTGCTCATCGCGAGCCGGTCCTCATGATGGGAGAATCAACCCGGCAATTTCTATCGCAATTGGTGTCGTGGCGCCCGTTAAGCCCGACAGGCTGCTAGGAACGTGCAGAACGCCTCCTGCAACTGCCGCCACTGAGGGTTCCACCAATTTCGGCAAAAGCTTTTCCGAATGCGCGAGGTGCGTTTCGGATCATTGAGAGCGTTCTGGCCGTCCTCTGAGAAGCAAATGTAAGGCTTCAGCCGGACGAGCGCCGGCGGGCCGAGCACGATGTTGACCTTCATGGCCAGGTGCCAGTTGACTTTGTATTTGTCACTGCGACCGACGACATTCTTCGGGGTTTTCCTGCCGCTGGCCGCGACGAACGAAATCTTGTCGTTGGGCGCCAAGCCGGACGGGAAATAGAACGAGGAAGACGAGGCCGTTTCGAAACGTTTCAGCCCCCGCGCCACCAAGTGACGCTCGATGTGCTGTCGAAGAAGCGACGTCGCTATGTTCCTTGCGTCGTAGCTTAAGGGCGCCGTGACATCCGTCGCCGAACCGCCAAGGAACGTTTCGAACGGAATATGGGCGCGAACCTTCAATTGAACGTGCGGAGGCAATCGTTCCTGAAAGGCTTCGACACCGGAAAACGAGATGACGAGTCGGTTGAACGCCGCGAAGGGAATCCCTGTGGTTTTGAGTGCCGCGGAAGCTTTTTCCTTGTCGCCGTCGTATTCATAGAAGCCGATGGACTTCGGCAGCCCCTCCACGGACATCAGGTTCGACAGAACCCGTTCCGGCGCGGATTCGACGAGCGTTGCAGCATGGGCCGTGACGTTCCGCCAGATCTCGAATTCTTCGTTCGGATTCCCCGATTGAGGAACGCCGGCGTCTTCCAACGTCTTCAGAAGCTCAAGGAGTTTCGCTCCCCAGCCCTGTGCGAAGTCGATGGCGTTCAACTGATGAATCTGTATCGGAAGGTCGCCAAAGCCCGTGTCATCGATCTTCACGGGAATGATGAAGCTGGGGTCTTTGATCAGCTTCTTAATCGTGTCGGCGACGGAAAGCTCGTTCCGCACGCCAGATCGGTTCGGGTGCACGCTATTGTGAGACACCACAAACAGCACCTTTATGGCGCGGTTTCGGATTGCGTCCTCGATCGTCGTCCAGAATGGCGTCCCACCCTTCAGATCGAAAAGGTCGGCCCAGACCTTGTAACCGTGTCCAGTCAGCCGGGTTCCCAGCCAACGCACGAAGTCGTTGTCGTCGGGCGTCGCATGGCTGATGAAGATCATGTCGCGGTTCATGTTTAAGCGACCAACTTTGATTCGGAACGAAGACAATTATACCGCGAACGAAGATGGCAAATGCGAAGATCGTGCTCCTTCCGGAAGAAACGCCGAGATGCGTCCACCATTCAAAAGCGCCGGGACTCTTGACGCCTGTTGGATCCGTGCGACCGTAGAGTGAGGGATATCTCGCGGGCCGATCATATTCACGATGCTATTGGTGTTAATTGGCGCGACCTCCTGACCCCTCTACTACAAGCTCTATCAATTATATACCGTGCCGATCAGGGTCGAGACCCCGCGCCGATTAACAATATAGTTCACCATGGCGGGTTTTGACTTGCAAGGGCATCGTCTCCAGCTTGAGCCGCTCGTTAGTCGTCGGTCGCCAAGCATTACAATCGAAGCGTGTGTGGCGCCGGTTCGGGCTCTAACACCGCGCCGCCTCCAGGAGCGAGAGTGCGGGCCAATTCTTCTTCTCGAGCTGATCTGAGGCGTTCGCCAAGGTCCCGAAATGTGAAGGGGCGGGTTGTTGGGTTTTGAAGGCGCCGACGTCGATCCTCGTCGGTTCGCTAGAGCCGGCGTGCAAAATCACCGTTCTAAACACCGTTCTAAATCAATTTCTAGAACGGTGCCGATTTTGTAAGTTTTTGATTATAATGGCGCGCCCGAAAGGATTCGAACCTCTGACCCCCAGATTCGTAGTCTGGTGCTCTATCCAGCTGAGCTACGGGCGCCTGTGACGCAAAGCCCCTCTGGCGAAACAGAGGGGCCTTTCGCGAAACTGCAACGGCTTCTAGCCTTCCCAAGATCGAATGGCAAGACCTTGATCGCATTCCGGCTCACCCGGCGCCGTTGCCCTTGGCGGCATGGGCCGCCGTCACTTCGCGCGCGAGGCGTCCGGCGACCTCGGCGAGGTGGTCGAAGCGCGCTTCGTAAAAGCCCGCGCCCGAGGTCGCCGAGCGCAATTCGACGATCAGGTTTTCCATCTCGGCTTCGGGGATCAGCGTCTCCAAGCGGTCCCAACCTTCCCAGCCCTCGCGCGGGCCAAAGCCCAGGATTTGGCCGCGCCGGCCGGAAGCGATGCTGGTGGCGCGCGACACGCCTTCGCTGGGCGTGAAAATCGTCACCGCCAGCACCGGCTCCAGCAGCACGGATTCGGCTTGGGAAAGAGCTTCGCTCATGCCGATGCGCGCCGCCGTGCGAAAGGCCATGTCGGACGAATCAACCGAGTGATAGGAGCCGTCCATCAGCACGGCCTCGACGTCGACCACCGGAAAGCCGAGCGGTCCGTGCGCCAGCGCGTCCTGGCAGCCGGACTCGACCGAGGAGAAATAGTGCCGCGGCACGGAGCCGCCATGCACCTGTTCGGAGAACACGAAGCCTTCGCCGCGCGAGCGCGGCCCGACCTCCAGCGCGACATCGCCGAATTGGCCGTGGCCGCCCGACTGCTTCTTGTGGCGCCCGCGCACCGAGACTCTTTTGCGGATCGTCTCCTTATAGGCGACGGTGGGCCTGTGAATGTCGACCGTCACGCCGAAGCGCGAGGCGAGGCGCTCCAGCGTCACCCGCAGATGCATCTCGCCCTGGCCGAGGAGCTTGATCTCGGACAGCTCCTGATCATGCACGTAGATCAGCGACGGGTCTTCGTCGACGAGCTTCGCCATGGCGCTGGCGAGTTTCATCTCGTCCTTGCGGTCCTTCACTTTCAGCGCGACCGCGTGCACCGGTTCCGGCGCCGGGACGGGCGATTTAGTGACATCTCTGATCCCCGCGCGCGGGTCTCCCGTAATGCTATCGCCGGTCGCGGCGTGCTCTAAACGCCCGAACGCCAGCGTGTCGCCCTCAAGCGCCTCGCTGCGCTTCGACGGCGCGCCGCCGAGCAGGCGCGACAGGCCGGAAATCTTATCCTCGCCGCCCGGCGAGAGCACGGACTGGCCGTCGACGAAGGTTCCGCGCAGCACGCGGGCCAGCGACAGCTTGCCGCCATGCGAGGTGTGGATCGTGCGCAGGATGCGCGCCAGCGGCGAACCCTTGTCCGAAACGCCCAGCCGCGCTCGCGTCGTCTCGATCCCCGGCGACTCGTGGCGCAACGCCTTGAGCAGCCGCGTCACCCCGGCGCCGCGCGCCGCCGAACCAAAGAACAGCGGGACGACCAGTCCCTCTCGCAACTCCGTGGCGAGATCGTCGAACACCTGGTCGCGCGGCGGCTCGATGTCGGAGATCAACTCCTCCATCAGCGCGTCGTCGTAATCGGCGAGGCGCTCCAGCATCGAGTAGCGCTCCTCCTTCTCCTGCGCCGCATCGCCCGAGGGGATCGCGACGACCTCGGAGGGCGCGTGCTCGCGATAGACATAGGCGCGCTCAAGCGCCAGATCGATGAAACCGATGGCGACGCCATTCTTCCAGATCGGCATTTGCCGCGCCAGCAAGGGCGTGCGCGACGCCGGCTGCAGCATGGCCAGCGTTTCGCGCACGCCGAGACTCGCCGCGTCGATCTTGTTCACGAACAGGAAGCGCGGTACGCGCAGTTCCTCAAGCTCGCGCAGCACGAGTTGCAGCGAGAAAACCTTGCGCGGATCGGCCTCGCACACGACGATCGCCGCATCGACGAGCGGCAGCATGTTGCGCGCCTCAAAGGCGAATTCCAGCGAGCCGGGAAGATCGACGAAAGTGTATTGGTCGCCGAGATAGTCGGCGTGGCCGATATTGGCCTCGACGCTCATCTGGTGGGCGCGCGCCTCGGGACTGAGATCGCCGGCGCCGGCGCCCTCGCGCACGGCCCCCGCCCGTTCGAGCAACGCCTCGAATAATTTTGTCTTGCCGCTCTGAAAGGGACCGATCAGCGCAATCAGCCGCGGCCCCCCGGTTCTTCTGCCGTGGTCATTTCCCGTCCCGCCCATGGCGTGCTCCTTTTCGCCGGAGCCAGAGTTGCGACGGGCGTCCCTTCAGACGCCCGATGGTCGGCCCCGTTGAGGGATCGTCCCACCTCGCGAGCGCGAGCGCAAGGCGAAAGCGCGCCGCGCCGGGACGCAAGCTTCCCTCCGCCGCCAAAGCGCGTTAGAAGGCGAAACGATTCACTTCAGGAGTTTTCATGCGTCCCAGCAAACGCGCGTTAGACGAGATGCGCCCGGTCAGTTTCGAGCGCGGCGTCGCCCGTTACGCGGAAGGCTCCTGCCTCGTGAAATTCGGCGCCACGCAGGTGCTCTGCGCCGCGACGCTGGAGGACAAGCCGCCGCCGTGGCTGCGCGGCCAGGGACGCGGCTGGGTGACCGCCGAATACGCCATGCTTCCGCGCGCGACGCGCACGCGCACGCGCCGCGAGTCCACCTCGGGCAAGCCCTCCGGCCGCACCCAGGAAATCCAGCGGCTGATCGGCCGCTCGCTGCGCGCCGTGACCAACCTGCCCTTGCTCGGCGAGCGCCAGATCATGATCGACTGCGACGTCATTCAGGCCGACGGCGGCACGCGCACCGCCGCGATCACCGGCGCCTGGCTCGCGTTGCGCGACTGTTTCGACTGGATGCGCGCGCGCTCGATCATCAAGGACAGCCCGCTGCGCGATCATGTCGCCGCCATTTCATGCGGCATTTTTAACGGCAAGCCAGTGCTGGATCTCGATTACGCCGAAGACTCCACCGCGCAGACCGACGCCAATTTCGTCATCACCGGCTCTGGCGGCCTTGTCGAAATCCAGGCGACGGCGGAAGTAACGGTGTTTTCGCCGCAAGAGCTGCAATCGCTGCTCACGCTGGCGCAAAAGGGCGTGGCCGATCTCGTCGCCTTGCAGAAGGCCGCGCTGGCGTGAGCGCGCGCAAAATCGAGGGGCGTCTGGTCATCGCCTCGCATAATCCCGGCAAGCTCTGGGAGTTGCGGCAGCTGCTCGGGCCGCACGGCGTCGACGCGGTGAGCGCCGGCGAACTCGGCCTGCCCGAGCCCGAGGAGACCGAAACGACTTTTCGCGGCAACGCGCTGTTGAAGGCGCGGGCGGCGGCCCAAGCCGCGCGGCTTCCCGCCTTCGCCGATGATTCCGGGCTTTGCGTCGACGCGCTGGACGGCGCGCCCGGCGTCTATTCGGCGCGCTGGGGCGGCGAGCGCAGGGACTTTGGCGCGGCGATCGCGCGCGTCGAGCGCGAACTCAAGCAGCGCGGCGCGAAGCCGCCCTTCACCGCGCATTTCATCTGTGCTCTGGCCATCGTCTGGCCCGACGGCCACGCGGAAGAATTCGAGGGCCGCGTCGACGGCGTGCTGGTGTTTCCAAAGCGCGGCGACAAGGGCTTTGGCTACGACCCGATCTTCCTGCCCGATGGGCTGGACAAGACCTTCGGCGAAATGATGTCGGCGGAAAAACACGCTCTGCCGGGCGACGGGTCCATCGCGCTGTCGCATCGGGCGCGGGCGTTTCAGGCGCTGGCGCGGGCTTCGCTGGGGGCGCGGCCGAGTTAGCGCTGCTTATTCCGCGGCCCGACAGGACATCGTGATCGCATTGTAAAATTATTGCCGCCGCGCCGGCTGGCGTGACCTTTCCCGCGCGTCATGCGATAAAGCTGCATGGTCACGACGATTCGCACCGCATTCGATCCAGGCTTCGGCGTCTATGTGCATTGGCCGTTCTGCCTGTCGAAATGCCCCTACTGCGATTTCAACAGCCACGTGCGCCGTGGCGATGTCGACGAGGATCGCTTCGTCGAAGCCTTTCGCATGGAAATCGCCCACCGCGCCGCTCTGGCGCCGGGTCGGGTGGTGAACTCGGTGTTTTTTGGCGGCGGCACGCCGTCGCTGATGGCGCCCTCCACCGTCGCGGCGATCCTCGAAGCCATCGCCAAGCACTGGAGCCTTGCCCCGGATGTCGAGATTTCGCTGGAGGCCAACCCCACCAGCGTCGAGGCCACGCGCTTTCGCGGCTACAAAGCCGCCGGCGTCAACCGCGTTTCGCTCGGTATTCAGGCGCTGAACGACATCGACCTGAAAAACCTCGGCCGCCAGCATTCGGTCGCCGAGGCGCTGGCCGCGCTGAATGTCGCCAATTCGGTGTTTTCCCGCGCGTCGTTCGATCTGATCTACGCCCGTCCCGGACAGACGCCGGCGAGTTGGCGCAAGGAACTCGATCTCGCCCTCGACTACGCGCCGGAGCATATTTCGCTTTATCAGCTGACGATCGAGCCCGACACCATGTTCGAGCGCATGTTCAACGCCGGCAAACTGGTCGTGCCGGACATGGAGGCGCAGCGGGCGCTGTGGGACGTGACGCAAGAGGCGACCGCGCGCGCGGGGATGCCGGCCTATGAAGTCTCGAATCATGCTCGGCCGGGCGCGGAATGTCGGCACAATCTCGTTTACTGGCGTTATGGCGAATATGCCGGCGTCGGGCCTGGCGCGCATGGCCGCTTGAACACGCCGCGCGGACGCCGCGCGCAATCCACGGAGCGCCACCCGGAAATGTGGCTCACCTGCGTCGAGACGGAAGGCCACGGCCTCGTCGAGGACGAAATTCTCAACACCGAGCAGCAGGGCGATGAGTTTTTGCTGATGGGTCTGCGCCTGCGCGAGGGGATCGACCCGCAGCGGTTTTTTCAGCTCACCGGCAAAAAACTCGCACAGTCCCGAATCTCCGATCTGATCGGCGACGGTCTCGTGGAATACACAAAAGACAACCGCCTGCGGGTCAGTTCCGAAGGTTTTCCGGTGCTGGACGCGGTTGTGGCGGATCTGGCCGCGTAAAACGCGTTCGAGCCATTGCCTTTGCCGGCGCCATTGCCTACATAGAGTTGTCACTTTGGCGCGGGGTGGAGCAGCCCGGTAGCTCGTCAGGCTCATAACCTGAAGGTCGTCAGTTCAAATCTGGCCCCCGCAACCAAATTGGCGCTTGAATCGATCCATTGATTTGTTGACCTCATTGCTTTTTCGCTGGAAATGACCGGCTAACCTCCCTCTCTTCGAAGCGCTTTCACAAAAGCGGCGGCAGCGCGCAGAATTCGACGCCAAAGCGAGTCGACTGCGCCAAAGTCCGATCCGGGCGCCACGCGGTCCAGCCATCCAGCCCCTGCGCTTGGGTCGTTGGCGAGAGGTGAAAGCTGTTCTCCCCGCGGCTCAGCTCCCACCGAGCCAAGACTTTGATGCAATTTTTCGACGTCGATCCTGCGCCAAGCATAGGCGTTGGAGATTCTCCGATTGGGATCGACCGCTTCAACGCCGCGCTCGTCGACGCGAACGATCCTGACAAGCCGCTCCACGCTCTTGTCGCGGGTCCAAATGGGCAGGGACACGATCGTTCTTTCCTCTATCGCTCGCCGCAGAGTGACGATCGTCGCGCGTTCCATTTGCGCGCGTTTTGAAGCCACCTGTTGATCTTCGATCATGGATCTCAACAGCAGCCAGCCGGCGGCAAGCGGCATCGCGATGCCGAACACGGGGATCGTAAGTATCGGATAGGCCGCCCAGATCGCCAGGGCGGCCACGCCAATGGCGATTGGCCACGCATGCTTCACGACATACTGTCGTGAAGGGCAGAACTGCCTTAACTGTCTTATTCCGTCGGTATCCAGCCACGACCGCAACATATCGCCTCCTTCCGTTGGAGAGTATCGCCAAACCTTGTCGGCTTGCCCGATCGTCACGCACCAACGCTCGGAACAGCCTCGCTCCGTCGAGTCCGACGAGACCATTCTCGCGCTGCGACGCACGAGAATGCTCCAGTTCATTAGTTTGGCGCGCTATTCTACCGACTCCGAAACGCCGGGGCCAGACTCACTCGCCCACCACTTCCAAAAACGCCTGCGCGGCCTCGCGGCGCTCGAAGACATGAGGCGAAAGCCCGCGCTTGGTCATCGCTTCCTTCATCTTCAACCGCGCGAAGGCGCTGGTCGCATAGCGCGCCGTGGATGAGTAATAATGCTCCATCATATACTGGATCATTTCCGCATAATCGTCGTAGAGCGGCTCGGCGATCTTGGCGCCGTCGTGGTTGACGACGGAACTGACGCGCTTGCCGACCTTTTCGCAGGCGGCGATCAGCGCCTTGCGCAATTCGTCCACGTCCTTCTTGGAGCGGGCGTGCCAACCCTCGAGATTGACGAACAGAATATTGCGCTGCGGATCATATTGGATGCGGTCGTGCAGATTGAGGTTGAGCAGTTCCGCCAAAAGCCCCATCGGCTCGTCGATGAACAGGCGCCGATCCATCGGCTCCGGCTCGTTGACGATCGGCTTGAACGCCATATGCGCCAGAATATCCTTTTCAATATCGACGCCGGGCGCGACCTCGATCAGTTCCAGCCCCTTGGGCTGGAGTTGGAACACGCAGCGCTCGGTCACATAGATCACCGGCTGCTTGCGCTTTTGCGCGAATTTGCCGGAGAAGGTGATCTGCTCGACGAAGTTCAGGAATTTGCGATTGCGCCCTTCCTTGACGATCCTGAGCTTGCCGTCTTCGATCACCACATCCAGGCCGCCATTGGTGAAAGTGCCGGCGAAAACCACGCTGCGCGCGTTCTGGCTGATGTTGATGAAGCCGCCGCAGCCATTGAGGCGGCCGCCGAATTTGCTGGTGTTGACATTGCCCTGCACGTCGCATTCGGCCATGCCGAGACAGGTCATGTCGAGACCGCCGCCATCGTAAAAATCGAACTGCTGGTTTTGCTGGATGATGCTGTCGGCGTTGGAGGCGCCGCCGAAACTCGACCCGCTCGCCAGCACGCCGCCGATCGCGCCGGCCTCCGTCGTCAGCGTGATATAGGGCGTGAATTTTTCCTCATTGGCGACAGCGGCGATGCCCTCCGGCGCGCCGACGCCAAGATTGACGACGCCGTTCGGCGGCAGTTCGAAGGCGGCTCTACGGGCGATGACCTTGCGCTCGTCGAGCGCCATTTTGGCCATGCCTTCGACCGGCACGCGGATTTCGCCCGACAGAGCGGGATTATACATGACGCCGTAATTCATCCGATGCAGTTCCGGCGTCTCCGCGACGACCACGCAATCGACCAGAATACCGGGAACTTCCACATCCTTGGGGCGGATCGACCCCTGTTCGACGATACGCTCGACCTGCGCGATGACGATGCCGCCATTGTTGCGGGCGGCCATGGCCTGGGCGAGATTGTCGAGGACGAGCGCCTCCTTCTCCATGCTGATATTGCCGGAAGGATCGGCCGATGTGCCGCGAATAAAGGCCACGTCGATCTTGGTGGCGATGTAGAACAGCCACTCCTCGCCTTGGATATTATGATGTTTAACAATGTCTTCGGTCGTCACCTCATTGACCTTGCCGCCGCCGAAACGCGGATCGACGTAAGTATAGAGCCCCACCTTGGAGAACAGGCCCGGCTGACCCGCGGCGCAGGCGCGGTAAAGCTGAGAAATCACGCCTTGCGGCAAATTATAACCGAGAATCTTATTTTCCTGGGCGGCCTGGGCGACCTTGGGCATGCGGCCGAAATTGCCGGCGATGACCCGCCCCAGCAGCCCTTCGTGATGCAGCCGCCCGGTCCCGAGCCCTTTGCTGTCGCCGGCGCCGGCGGTCATGATGAGGGTCAGATTGGTGGGATGGCCGGTCTCGACGAAACGCTTTTCCAATCCCATGTGAAGCGCTTCCGGGATGCAGCTTTGGACGAAACCGCTCGTAGTTACGACGTCATTGTCCCGGATGAGCGCGATCGCCTGCTCCAGTGTGGTGACTTTATTATTCGCCATGTCCTTAAGCTTCCCTCTTTGGCCCCGCTCTTTGCGAGCAACGCGGACGGGTTTTTCGTCGCCAGCGTCGCCACGGCGGGTGGCCCTAAAAAACGCCCGCCCAAGGCTAGAGATTGGGGACGTCTTTCGCAATAGGCGCGATTCGACGTGTCGGTAGCACACGATATGTCCGGTTTAGGTAGCGCACGATCTGTCCGGTAGCATTTTTCCCTTGATGGAGGGGTTGGATGCGCCGGACGGAAGCCCATCAGGGTGTGCGGATGATC
>Ga0182030_10027316_pt1 | contig 10273 bp, 8 predicted proteins | sample 812S3MmetaG_FD_121299 | JGI IMG/M metagenome (GOLD analysis project Ga0182030, IMG submission 121299) | Permafrost microbial communities from Stordalen Mire, Sweden - 812S3M metaG (Illumina Assembly) | ecosystem: Environmental > Terrestrial > Soil > Wetlands > Permafrost | place: Sweden... | reverse complement strand
TCACCGTCGTCGCCGACAAGACGCACTGGGTCGCTTGACCCCCATCGAGTACGAAACCATCATGACCACACCGGCCGCTCAGGCCGCGTGACCGAATGGGTCACCTGATCGTGCAGCAGACCCTCTTGGTGCCCGAGACATTGCCATCGTTCGCCGCCGTGAACCCAAGCTGGACGGTCCATTGGAGTCATGCCGCTGACTGTGGGCTTCAAGTCACGGCCTACGCTGTCGGTGACAGCACTGAGAAAACCACGCCGCTCGACCAGAACGTTGTCAGCTTTGTGGCAAGCCCGGACAGTGGGAGCGCCCCGTTGGTGACGCACGGAAAGAGCGGGGCCGGCCATTGGTACTTCGTAGTGAAGGCCGGCTGCGCTTGGTCAATCTCAGTCACCGGCTGACCGGTACTGCGTCTCTGGAAGAGACACGAAGGTTGGCTCGTCAGTACTTTCCACCGAACTTGTCGAAGATGGCGCGGATGTCCGTTTGATTAGATGCCTTGCCGAGCGCAGTCCCAACATCTCCGTTTGTAAGGTCGAGGCTCAGGACAGTGCCATCGGTCTGTTCAATGACACCAACCATTCGGCGGTACCTCCAACTGTGGTGTTTGGCGTACTCGGCTAGTCCCGTCCACTTTGGACCCGTGTCCGACTCGTTAGGGCGATGAGGGTCCACCAGGTCCACGACAATCTCGCCGTCGACATCGTGAAAGAACAAGAAGTCCGGGTACATGGTCTTGTTGTCCCCTGACATCTTGTAGGGGACTGCCAATGCAGCAGTTCCGCCGGTGGGGTTTCGATACCAGCCAACCAGGGTCAGCTTTTTGAGCTCAGCTTCCAGTACGTGCGCTTCCCACCCCGTGACGACAGCGGGAAAGTCCTTGGCTCCTGGGGTGAAGATGTGCTTTTTGTGTCTCGGTGCCGGCTTGGCGACGGGTTCTCCGTCCTTGTCCTTGACGATGACCGTTGAGGCCGCAGTGATTTGCGTCGGTACCAACAGCGTCACTTCCTCTGGCGCCTTCGCCTGCTGCCAGATTGTGTAGAACTGCGCCTTCTTGGCCTCCCCAAGTTCACCGATGGCACCGTTGTGTTCCTGCCGCCAGGTCGAGACAAGGGTGTTGGACGAGGCTTCAAGTGCTGCCGACACCGAGGCGTCCGCAGCCAGCGCGGCTACCTTGATCTTGGCCGCATCGGGGTCTTCTTCATCGCACAGCACGTCCCAGTACCACTTAGCCGCCGCATCGCCGAAGGTTCTCCGCGCTCGCCGGAACAGGTCGTCGACGTTGCGAGTGTTGATGGCGATGTCAGCAATCTCGACCTCGATGTCGCCAGACGCAAGGTCTACAACTTGCGTCTTGTAGGAGAGTCGTTCGAAGTCGGCAATGGTTGCCAGGAGGCTTGGGCCAAGTCTGGTTGCCTCAGCAGCAAGCGTGTCAACGATGTGCTTACGGGCGGTATCCATAGCCGCCGGGTCAATACCGCACCCGACGAGAAGGGTGGCCAAAGCGTTGAGTCTTGCCACACTGTTTCGATGGTGCTTGCCTGGACGTGTGTAGGTCGGGAGTGCGCCGAGACAATCCCACACACCTTTCGGTATCTGCTTGTTGCGGGCGCAAGTCACTGAGTCCACTTCGATGGCCGACATGAAGTCATCGTCGTCGGCTTGAATCTGGTCCACGACACGGGACACCTGGTCGTCATCGAAGTTTGGCAGGTAGAGCGCCACGGTGTTGAGGAACTGGTCTGTGGTGATGCGCTGGGCCAAGGGCGTGCGGACCATCCGACCAATGAGCTGCGAGATGTAGGTGTAGTCCTTCGCCGTACGGTAGGAGAACATGACCTCCGCTCTTGGACAGTCCCAACCAGTCGTGAGCGCCTCCTTGAACAAAACAACGCGGAGCTGTGGGTCGTCTTGGATGTCCTGCGGAGCGATGTAACGCACACTTCGAGTGCCCAAGCTCAGAGTGGTGTGCTCTTGGAACGAATGTCCGATGGCCTTACCATCAAGGACATTCCACTCTTTGGCCAACGTGGAGAGAACTTCGGTGAGTTCGGCGTTGGACGCCATGGCCTTCACCTGAACCACAAGAATCGGGGAGACACGCGGCTCATTCTGGGCCTCGGAATAGGCCTTCCACGAGGTGTCGTAGGTTTTGAGGTCTTTGACCGCCAAGCCCAGCAGCGTTGAATCACTGGGCTGAGTCTCCTTGGGATGCCGGATTCGTATTTTGTCCTTGATGAGACCGGATTCGGAGACGGCCTCTCTGTCCACACCAACCGGGTCAAGGTTGCGTGTAGCGGCAGAGGTGATGGCCTTCACGAACCGGTCAGGTGTAGCGGAGATACCGAGCACTACCGGAGTGGGCGGCAGAGTCCCTCCCGCCCCGTCCATCAACTGGGCAGTGATGGTCTTGTTCCCAGACTTGGAGCCCGTCCCTTTGTGGGCCTCGTCAACGATGAGAACGAAGTCACCACCGCGTTTGGCAATAGTGGCTCCGATGGTCTCCCACAATGAGTACTGGCGACCGTCGCCAACCTTGACGTAGTTCGTAGAGCCCTTGCCGAGCTGTTGAATGTGGACGAAGTACACCTTGCCCCGGTCGAGCGTCTTTTGGTCCAAGCTCTGGTCAACGGTCACCAGATGCAGAGGCTGGATGAGCGATGAGGCTTGCAGCATCTTCTTACGAGTCTGTTGGTTGAGGCTTGGGTCATCGGTGACCCACAGCACGGTCAGCTCCGGTTGGGGCTCCGTCCCTTCGGTGCCGAAGAGGAGCTGTTCAATCACAGCCGTGGCAATAACCGTCTTGCCGGCGCCGGTGGGTGCGGCCAGTGACACTGCACTGAGTTTCTGATGGTTGGCGAACCGCGCCCATCCCTCTTGCAATCCGGCTACCACATCGGAGACGGCAGTCGTCTGGTAGGTGGTGAGTTGAAACTTCACGAGGTCATCCCCGTGTTGATTTCGAAGTTTCGGAGGTAGTCCTCATAGAGCATCGTGGCAGCAACCCCTTCGGGCAGTTCCGCAACAACTTGCTGGAATTGGGCAGTGGAGTCCGTCACGATGCACACACTGGCCAAATCGCTGCGTTCTCGGATGGCTTCGACGAACCCCTGCCACTTGTTGATGTCGAACAGCACGGCGTACTTGGCGCTGGCTGGGGCCGCGTAACCCTTGACCTGTTTTCCTATGACCGAGCCGCCCGCACCGAAGCGCAACCACAGGACGGGAGCTATCGCCTCAAATGCCTTCCCCCGGGCCACAGTGTCCTTGTCCAAATAGGCGAGTTCGAAGAACTCGACGTTCTCTTTGAGTCCGTCAGACATTGGATACTCATCGACGAACTTGTAGTCCCCAGCGACCGGGCTACCGTCCGGTGTCTTACCCGTCACAGCCGCCGTGACGCGTGGTCGAGTGATGTGCTCGAAGATGCCGAGCGCCTCCCACTCTGGCTGCCCGGGATAGTGACCTGCCTCGCGTAGCGCCTTTGCCTCGTCGTCAGAGACCTCATTGTTCGTAACGACGATGGACCTACGGCGGCCGGGATACTGGCGGTTCAACCGAGCTACCGCGTGAGCAGTAGTGCCGGAGCCACCGAAGAAGTCAATGATGAGCGCGTCGGGCTTGTCGGCCACGAAGAACCGGAGGACGTCTTCAACGGCGTAGAGGGACTTAGGGTACGGGAACCGCCGGCCCGGAAGAAGCTTTGAGATGAGGTTTGTACCACCTGTCTCAGCATTGTGTGAGGGCATGTGCCAGACGCGCTTTGGTGGTGTGGTCTTTGTCGAGGTGGAGAGCTGAGCGATAACGGAGCCGTCCGCTTCGTATCCCAGCGTCTCAACTTCTCCGCTCTCGATGGCAGCGACCGTTCCACCCGGGAGATACTGAACAGCCACCGTTCCCTTTGACGGATTCCAACTTCGAACACGCAGAAAACCTTTCTCGGCGTATGCCCGTGCCGTCTCAGGCGTCAGGCCCCACAGCCGCTCATCGCCCGAGGGAGTCAAAGGCCACTGGGGGACGGTGCCCTTCGGACAGGCGACTGTGGTGCGGTCGATGCCATCGGCAAGAGGTGCGCCAATCGAATGAAGCGACCCGTCCTTCACTTTGACGAACACCGGATAAAACTGATTAGGACGTGCTTCGCGCTTGGCCGACGGCTCCCGTCGGCGCAGACCGAGCCACTGGACTGATTCTGACCCCTCTGCCACAGGCTCCTTCACGTCGAGCATGTTGCGGCTCACTGGCTCTACTGGCGCATCCCCCAAATGAACAATGAATAGGTACTCCTCGACGCGGGAGAACTGACCGACGCGTACTACGCCCTTCGCACTGATGACGCTGGTCACCATCTCAATCAGGCAGCCGGTGAACACCTGTTCGAGCAGTAGTCCAAGACGGAGGTACTCCTTCTCGTCGATGGTGACGATGAGGATTGATTGCTCAGGGTTCAAGAGGCGCTTGGCAAGGTAAAGGCGCTTCTCCATGAATGAGAGCCACTTGGAGTGCCGGTACGCATCCTCGCTATCGACGTAATCGTTGTTGTACTTCCAGTCCTTGGCCCCGGAGTTATATGGCGGGTCGATGTAGATGCAGTCGACCTGGCCCTCGTGGGCGTACAGCAACGTTTCGAGGACGTAGAAGTTCTCTCCCTTGATGACTGCGTGGAATGGTTTGTCACCACCGCGTTTGAGCTTGCCCAGGCTTGTCAGTCCGGGATAGATGGGGTCCCCAAAGCCACGGATGACGACCAGTTCATCGGTGGTGCGCTTGGTCTCGCTACCATCTTCGCCAACCAGTGTTGCAACGCCGCTCTTGACCGAGGCTACGACCCAGGTCTCCTCCGATTCAGAACGTCGGTCCTGAACCTCCACGCCACGCTTGATGGGGTAGGAGAGGAGACGTACCCGTTCCGGCAGGTGCCGCTCGAACACGAGACCAAAGTCCTTGGTGTCCCGGAGTCGGTCAACTTCTCGTTGGAGGGAGTCCCGCAGGTCATCATCGTCAATGCGGCTCAGCAGACTATCGACAGCGTTGGTTGTCACTGGGTAGCTCCTGAGCAGTGCCTGTCTCGGATTGGGATGGGGCAAGCCATGATTTTCCTTGAAAGGTCGGGGCGGTCCGGACGACGAATGTGTTTGATTCTGACAGAGATGACTTCAGCACATCCCGCCCATGAATGCCCCTATTCGTTCGGTGCCGGAGCTGGCGGCGCGGGCGGAGGACTTGGTGGTCGCCTGGGTGGAGGAGGCGGGGGTGGATACCCACGCTCCTCGCCGGGACCGTCTGGCCGGGTCTCAATCTCTCTGGGCATCTACTTACCTCTCAGGTTCAAGAATGCGAATACGACCAACGCCACAACGCCCACCAGAAACGCCATCCCTGCCCAGAAGTTGAGCTTGGCCGTTGCCGATGACGTAGCCGCCACTGCTGGACTCTCATCAGTCTGGTTGTCGTATGCCGTGATTGCCTTGCGCAGCTCACGCTGGCTGGTCAGCAGCGACGACACCACAAAAACCAGACTGGCGGCGAACAGTCCCCACGCCAGTCCCAGCCAGAAGATGTCCTTCGGATGAGGGGCCACGGTGTGGATGAAGGCAATCGACACACCGAGCGAGCCAGCCGAAAGGGTTAACAGGGCCTTGTCGTAGTCCCGACTCGCGGTCTGGTCCGCAGCTATCAAATGGGCACGGAACGAATCGGACTGGTCGGATGGGTCAACTCCGCTTGGTGGAATCGCCATACCGAAAAGCTATTGCCGACTCGAATGCAAGGACTGACTACCCCTGACCCAGTGCCTTGTTGATTTCATTCAGGGCATTGGCAATCGTGTTGGTGATGGTGACCGTGTTGTCCCACGGAGTCTCATTGGCGGCCAGCTCGTCGCAGTAGGGCATCTGGACATCGGGTAGGTGGCGACGCCAGGCCAGCATCTGGGCCCGGCAGCTCTGCATCTCCTCGACGTCAATCTGATTGGGGACGAAACGCAGAAGGGTCCGTAGCTCAATAGTCGCCTCGGTCAATCCGTTGAGAGCGGCAATGCGTTGTTCCCGTTGTGCCAGGGCGTAGGCAGCCTCGGTGGTCACCTTGTTGGACTCCACCGCATCTCGGGTGGATGTAGCCACGACCAATGTGGACTCAACGGCAGCCCGAGTGCCCACGGCTGTGTCCGTAGCCGATGCAGCCAATGCCCGGTCGGTCCCGCCCCGCTTCACAAAGACGACGATTGAGACCACGCCGGTAACCAACGTCGCAATCGCCACCGCCAGAATCGCCCAGGCCATCCAGTCAGGCTACGCCCACGGCATATCCACCACCCGGCTCATCGAAGGTGCCAGGCTGACCACATCTCCACCGGGCAGGGGCCCATTTCCCGGGCATTTTTGTGCCTGGAAATAGGCGCCCTCAGGTCACCTTGCCGCCGAACTCAACACTCTCAAAGGTCTTGCGGAAGAGCTTGATGACATGTTGAACCGGTTCGTCGAACTAGCGCGGAAGGAATTCCCTGGGCTGTAGCGAAGTCCCGTTCGTCTCGGAAGCTCTAATGGAGTTCAGCGCGTTTCAGTGGGAAGTGATGTGCGAACGAGTCGGCGTACCGTTTGACCGACTGCGAATAGCGCACCTGCTCGGCGACGCAATACTGGATTAGGAACTCGTCGACGGCGTCGTTGCCTGGACGACGGGATTGGTCGAGGTACTGGCCTGATCAGCTCGGCGGTCGCACCAACGTCCGTATCTCGACCAAAGGCTCAGTCCCCAAGCGGAGCCCGCACAACCGAATCATCGACGATCGTATGAGCGCCGTGGTTGAAAGGGATCTGCATCTTTTCGGCATCCTCACCCCCCATGAGCCCCAATGCCGTACGGCGGAGGTCTTCGAAGCACACGTGACCCAAACCAGCCGCGAGGACCGCTGCGCTGGCGACTCGCCGGTGTTCCGCAGGGAGGCAATTGACGCCGAACATGGGGTGAGGGTAGCGGGACGCAAAATCCCCTCCACCAAATTGATATATAAACGGAGTTACTCGACCTTATTGAACTCAGAAGATAGAAGCACCGGTACATCCTCACATGTGCCGGTCTTTTCGTGTCTAGGCATCGGTATCTGTTGGAGAGTTTTCGCGTAATTAGTCCTCCACTACCTCCAGCGCGGATGGCAATCACCTGGCGGCGGGAGTCTGGCCCGGGGATATCTGGACAGCCTACGATCCTTCTCTAGTCTCGTCTGGTGGTGTGAGCTCCGGAGCAAGCCCTAACACTGGCTCTGCTAGCTCCTCAAAGACGCCAACTGCTCCTAATACTGGCTACGGTGCCCCCCTTACCCTTCCCGACACGGGCTCTACCTGGCTGGGACTTGTCGGCGCTGCACTCTTCGCCATCGGTGCGGGTCTGTTTGTTTGGCAAATCCAACGGCGAAGGCTCAGGCGCCAATTGTCGGATACTTAGATCACCATTTCCATGCGAGGCCGTAGAAGTATCTCACTTTGAGAGTTGAGAAGGCTTTGTTGACCCGGTCATACGGCTGTTCGATTAGTCGTGGAGCGTCGTTTGGCGGCTCTTCCAATTGTGGTGAGCCGGCAAGTGGAGGTGGTACGGCTCCGAAGGACCAGACTTTCCGGGGAGAGGTCTCGAAGTCCACGACATACCGCACTGAGGCGACGAAAGCTGAACCTCAGTACCGCCAGATCCCGTGAGTGTTCTTCCCGCTGGCTGGGCCTGCTATTGAATCCCAAGAACTCCCTAGATGGCGGAATCTTCGAGAGAAGACTGTCCAAGATGTTCACGTCGCCGCCGTTGTTTGCCGTGCGCCACGGCACCAGGCCGATCGGCCAACTCGACCCGACCGCGTTGTTGACCTCGGACCGAGCCCTCGCCACTGTGCTGCTGGCCGGGCGCAGCTGGCACATCACCAGCATCGATTGGAAGCGGCGGACCGCCTGGGTGGAACCGGCGAAGTCCAAGGGCCGGTCCCGGTGGGTGGGTGCCGGCCAGCCTTGGTCGGCGGAGCTATCCGAGAGCGTCCGGGCGGTGGTGTGCGGCGCCGATCCTGACGGTGTGACGCGGACCCAACGGGCGAAGGACCAGTTGGCTTTCACCCGAGCCGAGTTCACGTGGGCCCGAGTGGCAGTTACCTCGGTGGTGGAATCCGACGGCTCGGCGCGCTGGTGGACGTGGGCCGGCCAACGGGCCAACGCCGCACTGTCAGATGCGCTGGGAGATCTCCGAGATGATTCCCGTGGCGACAACCTGATGGTCGGCATTGATCCCTATCGAGGCACACTGGCAAACATCCGTGAACAACTGCGTGACCTTGACCCATCGGAACTGCCGGTACCCAGCGCAGCCGCCGAGTTTGCCGACGGAATGAAGTTCTCCGATTGTCTCCCCACCGACATCGCCCTAAGGGTGGCCGCTGCCCGTCTCCTCGATGCAGGTGGTGTGGCGCGTGTCCTCAAGGAATTGCGAGGCAGTGGAGAGTACGTCGTTGCCGGACGTCCCTCGAATCGTTGCATGAAGTTGGACATCAGCGGGCAGGGGCCGTCTCAAGACGGGCCGACTGCTGCATTTCGAACCCCTCGCCTCTGGGAGATGAATGCGGAATGGGTAGCCATGATCGCTGCGACCAAGGAGCAAAGGCCATGAGGAAGTACCTGGGTGAGGGTGCGTGGGCCGTAGATGTCGAAGAGGGCAGCAGGCACTCACTGATCACCGTTCGAGATACGAGAGATGACAGCGTTGTCGGGTTCATCGACAATGGCTCTGAGGATTATCCACCTTGGGAAGAGGTAGCTCTCGCAATCATTGAAGGGCGTCCGGAGGTCGTGGGGCCGCCCGACGCAACCCGCGTTCAAGCGATCTGTTGGCGGCTCGGCGCCGAGCCGCTCTTCCACTTCTCTCTGCACTCGAAGGAACTCTTCCATTCAAACCTCTTGGCGTGGTTCATCGACGCGTATCCGGCCGAGGCCCGGGAGCTGTTCAGTCAATGGGTCCCAGAGCGCCCTGGCGCAGCCTTCACTCCCACGCTGCGGGAGAAGAATCGATTGGATCTTGTGATCCACCTCCAGGATCTCGCCCCGTGCGTAATCGAGAACAAGGTGCTGACCACCCCCGACGACGAGCAGCTCGATGGGTATGCAGCGAAGAACATCGGGGGCCTCGAGGAACCGACGTTGATCCTGCTCAGTTTGATAGCTCCGGGTTGGGGAGGCGAGTCTCATCGAAGCCCAAGTGGCCAGGAGTGGACGTATCTGAGCTATGTCGAACTCGCAGACGGACTCGAACAGGTGGGAAAGGGCCTTGCCAAAGACGATGACCCGGATCGCCGTTTCGTCGGTGAGGTGCTCACGAGGTACTCAGGCATGGTTCGAAATCTCCATCGGTTAGTCCGGGCGCTGGACGCCACCCGCATGGACCAGCAGATCAACCTCGGCGACGCGATCATGAGAGAGTTGCACCCCATCCGCATGGACGCTCCCGTGGGCAAACAGCGCGCCGGATTCGCTGCCCGCTGCGCTCGTGCCCAGAGCGGGGATGAGATCTGTGGTCGGTCAGTTCACTACAAGAGTGCCTTGACGCGGGGCTTGGCACTGGTTGAGGCGTTCGTCTTGCTCCCGAACGGCGACGAAATGGGCTGGCAGTATCAGAATGGCGAGTGGCGCCTCGTCATCAGAACCGGACCGGCCTATGCCGGCCCAAGTCGCCGGGAGGAGCGTCACGAGTACGTGGAAAAGAATTACGCCGATTGGTTCTCCTTCGAGAAGGTTACCAATGTGATCGGATGCGAGGACCCCTGGATCTCGCCAACGGAGAAGCGGGGCGAGTACCTGGGGTTCGACCCCGATTTCGTCTACCGACTTCGCAGGGTGCCCGAACTCACTTTCGACGACCTGGTGCAGCTCTCCGACCACTACCTCACAATCGCCGCTGACTGGGCGGTCAGCCCACACGGCGTCATGTAGTAGACCGCTTTACAACAAGATGGCATTCAGCAGACTGAGTGGAAACTGGGTGGACAGATCCACAAGGTGACGGCCTCAACCTTGCAATCGACGGTACCGCGGCTCTGTGACGCCCCCGTGGACGGTTTGCCAGTGATCATCCCGGAGTCAGCGCCTTCCCGGGGGCCGTGGCCGCGTCTCGGTCCCGTTCCGGCAGAGCGTGGGAGTAGACCTTCAGCGTCACTGAGGCGTCCCGGTGGCCCAGCCGCCCTGCGACGGTCCGCACATCATGGCCGGCTCCGATGAGCTCCGTGGCGGCGAAGTGACGTAGCGCGTGCAGG
>Ga0182030_10027313_pt1 | contig 10273 bp, 8 predicted proteins | sample 812S3MmetaG_FD_121299 | JGI IMG/M metagenome (GOLD analysis project Ga0182030, IMG submission 121299) | Permafrost microbial communities from Stordalen Mire, Sweden - 812S3M metaG (Illumina Assembly) | ecosystem: Environmental > Terrestrial > Soil > Wetlands > Permafrost | place: Sweden... | reverse complement strand
TTCAAAAGCGACGTAGTAACTGAGGAAGCGAGTGAATGGGTTCGTCGCCGAATTCCCCATGTTGTACCAATCAATCCCACGGCCAAGAACGAAGCCATCAGCTTCATACGGAAATTTCTTGAGAAGCTGATCCACCGTCGTCATATCGTCGTGAGTAGGAAGCAAAAGTCCGGTCCCATCGAACGTCAGTCGATATTTATTGCGCCAGCTATATGAGGCTCCATAAGGGAAAAACGTAACGCTCATCAGCCAAGCAAAGCTCGTGAGGCCGTTTTCAATCTCTTCTACGGTGCCGGATTTCAAGATCATCGTACAGTCGTAAACGCGGATATTGAGATGTGCTCCATCCTCGTCACTGGGACACTTATGGATGAGGACATCTCCACTTTCGGTGTGCGTAAACGTTCCAGGCAATTCCATGTTGGAGCGCACCGCGAATTCAATACATTTGCGTCCCGTAAGCCGCATGTACAGCAGGACGCCTTGGACATCATGGTCAGCGGATAGCTGTTGGGTTTCTTCGATCAAGTGTGAAGCGTCGCCCGGATAAATGAGAGGCTTCCATTCAAATGGCTTGTTGTATCGACCCGGGAAATCGTGTTCGTAAAGGCGCTTCCCATCAACCCGATACTCATTGCCGGGGGGATCCATTGACATCATTAGAAAGGTCACCGGAGGGCCAAATTCCATGTTCGACCCTGTAATTTGATCGGGAGTGCGCAAGAAGTAGGCAGAACACCCTTGCGAAAAATGGAACTTAAGGCCGCACACGCCGCCCATAGCATCGTCGGATAGGAGCTCCAAAACATCGAGGCTGCCGGGCAACGGGATGAATTTCACGTCCTTCTGCAGTCCTTTCAGCTCCTCATAGTATCGGTCGAACAACTGACGCAGAAGCCGGTGGAGATTCTCAAAGGCCGGGCCGAGGGCAAGCGTTTCTTCCGCAGTCTCTCCGGAGAACTGTGGGAGGTAGGCCGAAGCGAACAGGTCTGCCAAGTTCGGAAAGCCCGCATTCCGCAGGTTCGTAACGATGAAATTGACAATCTCCTGAGGCGTGGGACGCACTAAGTTTGGGTAGGCTCCTTTGACGAGTGGCCGCAGCGGACTAACGTCGTACAAGCCGCCTTGAACGCAATTTACGAGATTTTGCAATAGTTTGGTTGGACCTGGGTACGCCGCCAGTTGTTGGTAATTGCCGAGACTGCAGGTGAAGGTGGAATCATTTAAGAGCTTGCGAAGCTGAAGAAATTCGTCCTTGTAGCCGTCCCAGCACTGAATTCCATCGACGCGCACAAGGGTATACAGAAATTGAAACCCGGCTGCAGCCTGAGCTCCTTTGAAGAGCCGATCAATATCCGATTCTAAGATGTTGGATTTAGTGGACATTTGCCAGATCCAATTTCTCGGGTGACGTGATGCGTTGCTGATATCGGAACAGAGGGGACTTCTTCCTCTTGCCGAGTCTCAATCAGACGTAGGGTGGATATTCCGAGTAGCCGCATGAAGCATCCGACCGCCGAACCCTTGAGGCGTTCGGACGTGCTTCTATCCGATAACCGGTGCTTTAGATCAGGTTGCAGCCGGCGCCGTGTCATCGGGAGTTCCCGCTCGATAGCTCAGATAATCGTAGTCCCACCGGAGCATTGTTCGCATATCCGCCAAACTGAAATCGGCCTCAGAAACCAGTTGATAATCGACGATCTCAACTCCGTTGATCCCCTCGAATTCCTGCCCGATCGTTTCGGTCAGCGCCAGAGCCGCGGCTTCCGTCGCCGGTTGCTCAAGAACCTCTTCTTTCGCCGTCAGGCGCATGATGATTCGATAATGCTCTTCGGGGGTAATCTCCTCGGACGGGTCGACCCAAAGAAAGATCCCGGTAATCAGGCCGCCGTCGCGTTTTAGAGCAGTTTCGATTCTTCGCATCGATTTTCTCGCAGCTGCCAATCGCTCATTGAAGGCGTCCGGGAAAGCACTGCGGAGATACCGATTTGCAGTCCACCTGATGATCGTTCGAATCAGATCCTCACCAAGATTTAGTTCCTGGGGCACATGACCCAGGAGGCACTCGCGAGAAGCACGACACCGCTCATGCATCTTGATTTCATAGGGCCTATCGGTCACCGTGAACTGGAGGGAGCGGGGATTCTTGGCATTGAGTAAATTACCGTCTACCTCAGCCGCCGGCCGCGCAACATGCAGTTCTACATCGGGCTCGTCTCGATAGTCGTGATGCAGGATGTCGCAGTCCTGCGTGAGAAGAATGTAGAGCGCCTGGGGATCAACGGCGGCCAAATGGGCCACAAGAGCCTCATGCGGAACAATGCTGCCCTGCCGCCACCGGCGATCCGGGATTTGCGGGGTTGTGGCCAGTTGCGTTGCTCCTCATTCAAAACCTGGTAATTTGATCAAACCGCTCGTCTTCCTGAGCAGCGGGAAGCGGCTTAAAACCGCGCTGTTTGGCGATTTCACGAACGTTGCGCGCTCGTTTGGATTTGACCCGCCGGTCAACCAGCTCACGTATCACCGTGAGAATGCGATTGATTGCAGCGACTTCGAGGGTGTCGCGAACGAGATAATCCATAAGCGTGACCTCTCCATCGACAGATTCGCGGAGGAGCTTGCCGATTGGCTGCTTCGACATCTCATGCCATGTACGCGCGACCTGATAGAGCTTCCGGATTCTTCCCTTATTCTCCTGCTTGGGCTCCCATTTGCTTTCGAGCCACGCATAGACTGTTGGGCGCTCGACGAGAAGTACCTTGGCAAGATCGGTCGTATTCATAGAAAAATAATGACGTAAGAAAGCAAGTTGCCTGCTGACATTGAGGGGTGTCGCCGCAGCCGGATCAACAACCGCGGCTGTCCGCGAGGGACTCTGCACAACGATGTAAGCGCCACTCAAAGGGATGACGCTCTGCATCGCTCCTTCCCAAAGAAGCTCGCCGCCAGTGCCACGATAAGCCGTTTGGACCAAACTCCCAAGCGCTTGTTCATAGAACCCAAACGCTCCGGGTTCTTGCTCGTATCCTCCGGTCACTTCCGTGATGTCGATGAAATTGGCCTTCGGGATGTCCCAGAGCAATGATGCAGGAAGAGGTGGCCCTGGCCGCGTCGCGGATGTTCGCTCAGCTCTTAGCGTTTGCAACATCTTTTCTTCCCCATTTCTCGAGTGCGGCTGTGGTTACCGAGTCCCTGAAAATAATATCGAGGCCATCATGGAGGTTCTCAAGCGTCTCCAGGATCTCCTCGATCACAAAATCACCCTTGTAGTCAGCAGCATGATCGAAGTCGAGTAGAGCAGCCCGACCCGGAGATGGGGCCGGACGATAATCGTAATTCAACGAGACGCCCGCGAGATCTGGAGGCAACATGTTCCTCACCTGTGGCGCATAGTGCCGGGCCACAAGGCGGCCGTAAGGAGTATTTCCTTCAAATTGAAAATTGAACTGGCCTCCCGATATCCCAACCGCAGCCTGGTCATAGCCCAGAAGATGCGGCGCCAGATAGTCCTTCAATTCCTCGTCTCTCTCGAATTCGATCAGATCGACATACCGCAAGCCAATCCGCTCATGCAACTGAAGAGCGGCGGTCGCGTGTATGATTTCCAGGGCCATCGCGATGCTCGCGTGAAAATCATCGAAGGTCGTGTACTGATTCGTGTGCACAGCGATCGATTTTGGGGTCAGGACGATTCCAGTTCGCTCCAGCTTATTCTGGAACTCATACCGCGATAAAGGGGTCACCACCGGTCGCGCCCCGAATGTTTCGAAGATAATCTCCGGCACCTGAACATTTGTGTAGCCCGGAAATCCGCTCTTGCGCAGTCGCTCTTGGATCTCTGGAACATAGCGCTCAATCGCAACGACGGCAGAAATGTTCACCTGCGCGACCACGTAGATTAGAGGTGATCCTGGCAGCCTCAGTGGTGGATGGGTTCTTTTCATCTTCAGCAACTTTACACGCGACATTACAGTTTTTCAATATAATAGACGCAGAGAACCCGGAAAGGATGCTTCGATGGGTTCCATTTCGGAATCTGGTTGTGCCGGATTGCATACGCTCGTGCGCAATATGAGCGGTGCGTGGCGGTAGTGCCGTCCGCGAACAGAAAGAGGCTCGCAAACCGCGTCGATACGTTTATGGCCGTTTATCTACCGTAATGCGCACAGTTCGTCACGGCAGACGAGGACCAGCACCAGTGCTTCTCGACGGTCGCTTCTGAGCTCAAACTGGGCACATCCGTTTTGATGTACGAGCAGTTCTGGAATTCGATGTTGATCGCAGCATGAACGAAAGGCGGCTGCCCTACGTGGCAAGGTGTAAACTTATGCATCTCGATGATTTAGCAATTAAGCTCTCCGGTTGTGACCTAGCCACCGGGGTTCGCCTGTCAGTCCCGGAGAACCGTTGTGATTTCAGCAATTTAGGAGCGCCCGCGCGTGAAGAGCCTCAAGCAACTTTGTCAGCCCAGGAAGAGCGTTTTTGACCGAGCCCGTCGCGATGTCGTTCTCGACCTGACCGACCTTATTGAGAACAAGATCGACCCCGCGGATTTCTTCGAAGAGAATTGGCGCACTGACGGAATGAAGCGTCTGCTCAAAGAGGCATTCAGAAGGTTCGAAGGTGCCTCACAGCAAGGCGTCTTTGTGCTTTCCCAAGCCATGGGCGGTGGCAAGACCCACAATATGATCGCACTGGGGCTTCTTGCAAAGCATCCTGAAATTCGCAAGAAGGTCATAGGTGACCTCTACGACACGAAGGGCCTCGGCAAAGTCCGGGTCGTTGCGTTCACGGGGCGCGAGAGCGACGCCCCTCTCGGCGTTTGGGGAGCTATCGCCGAGCAGCTGGGCAAGAAGGAAACGTTCAAGAATTACTACGCACCGCTGTCCGCACCTGGACAGACCGCCTGGATCAACCTGCTTCAGGGCCAGCCGACGCTGATCCTGCTCGATGAGCTTGCGCCGTATTTTGAAGATGCGAGGTCGAAGTCAATCGGTGATTCGAACCTCGCTCGGGTAACGACAACGGCCCTGTCGAATCTTCTTGTAGCTGTGGGCAAGGACGCGTTGGCGAACGTCTGTGTCGTCATATCCGATTTGAAGGCTACGCACAAGAGCGGCACAACGCAGCTCAACGAGGCGCTCAGTGACTTTGAGGCGGAAGTAGGCCGCGGAGCCATGACGCTTGAACCTGTGGGTCTAAATACTGATGAGATCTACCACATCCTACGCACTAGACTTTTTGAAAAGCTGCCGGATCAAGAGGACATCCGGGAGGTTGCACAGGAATACGCGCAAGCTGTTCGGGACGCTAAGCAAATGGACATCACCAGCGCCTCTCCTGAGAAGTTTGCGGCACAACTTGTCGAGTCCTACCCGTTCCACTTCGCCATTCGCGATCTCTATGCGCGCTTTCGCGAGAATCCTGGGTTCCAGCAAACCCGAGGACTGATTCGACTGATGCGGGTTATCGTAGCCCGGCTCTATGATCAGCAGTATGGCCGGGCGGATAAAGTCGCGTTAATCCACGCATATGACTTCGACTTAAACGACCGCGAGACCCTTGCTGAGATCGTCCAGATCAATCCCACTCTGGACAACGCGATCAGCCACGATATCGCCGCCAATGGTCAAGCGATTGCAGAGATCATGGATGCGAACCTCGGTGGAACCGATGGTGAAGACGCCTGCAGGCTCATTCTCGTAAGCTCTCTTGCGAACGTACCTAACGGCGTTGTTGGTCTCTCCCTTTCGGAGATCATCTCCTACCTTTGCACGCCAGGCCGCGATCTTTCTAGGCTGCCGAAGGACGTGCTCGGAGTTCTCGCCACTAAGGCCTGGTATCTCCATTCAAGCCGCGAGGGAAAGCTCTACTTCAAGAATGTCCAGAATCTGGTTGCAAAGCTCAAGACGACCGCCGAGTCCTACAACAGGGAATCGTCCAGGAAAGAATTGCGAGCCTTTCTCGATGGTGTCTTCACGCCAGTAATGAAGGATTGCTACCAAGCTGTGCAGGCGCTGCCGGCGGTCGATGAGATCGACATCATATCCGAGAAGGTAACGATGTTGATTACGGAGCCATATCCAGGCGGGAGTTTGAATCCGGACTTGCAGAAATACTATTCCGACCTGACCTTTAAGAATCGGATACTATTTTTGTCCGGTCAACGCGACACAATGGATGGCTTGCTGGAAACCGCGTCGGAAATGAAGGCCATCGGACACATCATTGCTGAAATGGAGGCGGAGAAGCTACCTGACAGCGACCCACAAAAAGTCGCCGCCAAGGACATGCATGACAAGATCCGATTCCGGATGCTGAGTACTGCGCGAGAAACGTTCACTACACTCACATTTCCGCAGGCAGAGAAACTGGCAACTGCGGACTTCCTGATGAACTTCACGGACAACAACTACAACGGTGAGAAGCAGATTCGGGAGGCTCTCAAGGGCAAACAGAAGTTTACAGAGGACGTGTCAGGCGATACCTTCCGGAAGAAGTGTGAAGCGCGATTGTTCACTCAGCCGACGATGCTTTGGTCCGAAGTAAAGAAGAGGGCAGCAACTACGACGACGTGGCAGTGGCATCGGGCCGATGCGCTTGATTTGCTGAAAAGCGACCTCGTCCACAAGGATCAATGGCGCGAAAACGGCGGCTATGTTGAGAAGGGACCGTTCCCTGCGCCGACCACTGACGTCCAAATTCAAGAATGGTCAAGAAACGATGACACAGGTGAGATTACGCTGAAGCTGACGCCCGTTAACGGAGACACCATCTATTACGAAATCGGCGCAACGGCAACGACATCTTCCCTCCAGGCGCAAGACCCCAGGGTTTTCCTGGCTTCAGAGATGGAGTATTCCTTCCTTTGCGTCGACAGCAAGGGGAAGCATGACACCGGGGCAGCGGTTGCGTGGAAAAACCGAATCACGGTCAAGTCAAGAACTTATCAGGACGGCACTGCCAAGATGGTTGAACTGCGAGCGGCTCCGGATTCGCCGATTCGCTACACCACTGATGGATCCGACCCAAAGACATCCGGCGGCCTTTACGGTGGACCGTTTTCGGTCCCGAAAGGGACCATTTGTGTCTTGGCCATTGCAGAAAAGGGTGGTGTCGTGTCTGACGTTCACAGGCGTGACATCGGCTGGGATGCCAAGGAAGAGCTGAAACTTGATTTGAACAAGCCGGTTTTCTGGCAACGCGAACACCGGCCTAAGACCACCAAGGAGTCGTACGAGTTTTTCGCCTTGCTGAAGAAGCATCAGGCATCGCTTTCCGGACCGCAAGTAAAGATCGTTGGAAAGAACTGGCTGGAATTGAACTTCGATACCAAGTTGATGTTGGATGGCGAGCAGTTGGAGACAGCGGTGAATCACCTGCGCGAGATTCTCACCGAGGGCCAGGTCGCTGTCGAAGCTGAGACTATCCATTTTGCCACTGGACAGCGCTTATTGGATTGGGTGAAAGATGTGAAGACGGAGATCAAGGCCGAAGAGGTGAAACAGTGATGGCCAGAGAACCGCGTCTCAAGCCCGCCGATCCAATGGCTGCGAGCGTCCGAGGATCAAGTGTTGAGGGATTCGGCTTCGATCCGTCCGAATCTGGACATCATTTTCGCGTCACAATTCCAGCGAAGAAGGATGAACGCGTCTATATCAGCGAGCACTTCTCAGCAGATGACTCGCGAGAACGTCTGGAGCTGAACATTGCGCTCGGCGCGGAGGACGACAAGCTCCGTGCCATTCTGCCTCGACTAAAGTGGGACGACATTGCAGATGCGACGCAGGTCGAATTCAATCAGCGTCTTCGGCAGATGAACGTCAAGCCGGGCAAGTGGAAGGTGGGAGCCACGCCGATATCGAGGCTCTTCGGAAAAGAACTTGTCCTCCTCGCGTGGGCAGTTGAGGACGCGGACCCCGCGTTGATTCCGGCCGCAGTTCGCAATTGGCTCGGCCTCGTTCCAGAGGAGCGCTGGTGGCTTTTTACCATGACCAATGCCGCGACAGGTCACGCAATCGCCGGCCGAAACAAGGGTTGGCGCAAGGCGGTACGATTTGCGCTCACAGAGAATCCTGTGTCAGAACACCGGCCGCGGCGAGCCATTGAAGGTCTCTTCGAAGGGTTTGGCGAAGGCGATTTCCTGACTAGTGATAGCCACCCGATGACCGGCACAAAAGGGAAGGGAAACTGATCAACCAAATGGATGCGAAATCATTTATAGAAGCGCAGTTCCCGGTCTCGAAAGTCTCCAAGGAAAGCTACAAGGAGAGAAAGGCCACCAATAGCCAGACGTTGACGGGGCTAGGGAAATGGTGGGGACGTAAGCCCCTTATTCTGGTGCGCGCAGCCATCCTCGGCTTGCTGTTGCCCGCGACGGATGATCCAGAAACTGACAGAGAGGTTTTCCTTAAGCTGCTCACGATGGACGAAGAGGGCCTCTGGCTGCGAAAGTCAAAGGCCATCCCACTCAAGATAGTCTGGGAGCGGCTGACGCCGAGCGAGCGGCGGGAGTGGTTCAAAGCTGCGAGTGCTGGAGAGAAGCTGAATCTGAAAAAAGAGAAGAAGCCCATGCGGGAGGTACTGCAGGGCTTGGTCTTTGGCAGATTCAGCTATGACGAGAAGTAGGAGTACTGTGAGCGGCCAGAGAATGTAGAAGGCCCTTCGAAAGAAGCGTGGGGACAAATCAACTCTCATCTCGGAACAATGGCAGAAGATCTGCCGGGATTGGTTGAACAACTCAGCGTGCGGCAGTTCGGTCACCGGGCACGCGTGGGGGACACATTCTGTGGAGGGGGTAGCGTTCCCTTTGAGGCTGCACGTATAGGTTGCGATAGTTTTGGCTCCGATCTGAGCCCAGTGGCCGCTTTACTTAGCTGGGCAGCCCTCAACATCATTGGCGGAGGCCCTGAAGTCGTAGACCAAGTCCGTAAGGCCCAGCAGTCGGTTTACGACGCAGTGGACCGACAAATTGTTAATTGGGGAATCGAACACAATGAAAAAGGGGATCGCGCCGATGCGTATCTTTACTGCATGGAGACCCGTTGCCCCGAATGTGGGTGGACCGTTCCTTTGATCCCATCGAGAGTAGTTGGCCTTAAAGACAACACAATAGCCCAGTTGGTCCCTGACTCCAAACACAGGCGTTTTCATATCAACATTGTCTCCGATGTCCAACCCAACGAACTTCAGCGCGCGGATGAGCAAGGTACCGTCCGGGACTCGGACCTTGTCTGCCCAAATCCAGATTGCAGGAAATCGACTCCAATCACAATGATTCGGGGAGATCGGCGATCTGAAAACGCGACAGCGTACGGGCTCCGATTGTGGGAGAGAGAAGATGTCGTCCCACGATCTTCCGATGTACTTCAGGAGCGCCTCTATTGCATTCGGTGGGTCCATCGGTGGATTGATGCCGACGGCAAGGAACAAACCGAACGTTATTTCCGGGCACCCGACAAGCATGACATCTCGCGTGAGGATCAGGTCCATCGGCTATTGGAGGAGCGCTTCACGATTTGGCAGGCGAATGGCTTTACTCCGAAAAAAGGGATTCAGTCGGGCTATAACACCGATCAGCCGATAAGGGAACGAGGATGGACACATTGGCATCATCTCTTCAATCCTCGGCAGTTGCTCGTCCTAGGCACCCTGTATGAAGAGGTCCTACGCGATGAGGCTTCCCAACCGATACTTGCTGCCATGCTATTGGGGATTCTGAGATGTGCAGATTTCAATTGCCGCCTTTCTCGGTGGGCGCCACGAAGTGTGGGGGATCAAAGCAAGCAAGCATTCAGCAATCAGGCCCTAAATACTCTCTTCAATTACTCTGCGCGTAGTTGGAGTGCTTTAGACACCATATTCATTCTCGAAATTGACTCTCAGCCAGTCGCGGCAACCGGGACGGTTGAGCCCGCGGACGCCCGCCAGGTCAAACATACATGTGATATTTGGGTTACCGATCCGCCTTATGCGGACGCGATCGTGTACCACGAATTGACTGAGTTCTTCTTGGCGTGGCTCGACGGCGGACTGCCGCGGCTCTTCCCTACTTGGCACACAGACAGCAAGAGAGCATTAGCGGTAAAGGGTTCCGACGAGGCATTCAGGAGAAGTATGGTGGATTGCTATCGGAATTTGGCAACACATATGCCGATACGAGCGCAAGCCGCTGATCGTCACCACGAATAGACCCTTTAAAGAATGGAACGAGGTCTTTCCAAACGCAACCTGCATCGCCACTCTACTGGACCGTCTCCTGCACCATGCCGAC
>Ga0182030_10027311_pt1 | contig 10274 bp, 13 predicted proteins | sample 812S3MmetaG_FD_121299 | JGI IMG/M metagenome (GOLD analysis project Ga0182030, IMG submission 121299) | Permafrost microbial communities from Stordalen Mire, Sweden - 812S3M metaG (Illumina Assembly) | ecosystem: Environmental > Terrestrial > Soil > Wetlands > Permafrost | place: Sweden... | reverse complement strand
TGGAGCGGGAGACCGGGATCGAACCGGCGACATTCAGCTTGGGAAGCTGACGTTCTGCCACTGAACTACTCCCGCCCAAATTATTGACAATAAATATACTTACTTAGCCGGACTTCCGCACTAAACACCATGACTCTAAAACCATAATATATTGAGACCTGCCCCGTGAAAGAGGCAGGACGATGGAGAACACTCGGAAACGGATGAAGCATACTCGCAGTCGACATCAGAACGGCTCGGTTCGTAAAGTTCCCCGCGCAAATGGATTTGCTTGGGAATATCGCTACTATACCAGTGAAGCTGGCAAGCGTGTACTCAAGACGCAGACCTTCGATTCGGTCAAGTACCCGACTGAAAACAGCGTCCGTGAAGTGATCGCACCGCATTTGAAGGAAATCAACACTGGCACGTATGAAGAACGCAGAAACGCAACGATGAGCGTCATTATTGACCGCTATTTCAAAGAAGAGTTCCCTGACCTCTCACACTCGACTCAATCCACAAACAAGAGTCTGATAGACCTCTGGATTCGTCCGAAGTGGGGAGATGTGCGACCCGCTGACGTGGACGCGCTCAGTGTTGACCACTGGTTGAAAAAGGAACTGAAGTTCGGTGCTGCATCGAAGGCGAGAGCCCGCAACATGATTTCAGTTTTGCTTCGTCTCGCTATGCTTTGGAAGTACATGCCTCAGGTAGCCAACCCCATGACTTTCGTCAGGGTGAAGGGAAGCACGAAGCGTCAGAAGAAAATCATCATCATCACCCCGGCTCAGCTCAAGTCTCTGGTCGAAGCTCTGCCGGAACCATACAGCCTGATGGTCTTGGTTGCCGGGTGTCTTGGGTTGCGCGTGTCTGAAGTGTTGGCTCTGAAGTGGCAGGATTTCAACTTTGATGAATGTTCCGTCACAATTAACCAGGTGTTCACTCATAGCCAAGTGAAGGAACTCCCCAAGACGGAAGCCAGCGGCGAACCCTTGCCGGTGCATCCGCATTTGATTCCGATTCTTCAGGCGTGGAAGGCAAAGCAAAAGCACGACTACTCGTGGGTGTTTCCATCTTCGCGCACTGGGAGCCCATATTCCGACTCAACCATCTTGACTGACCATCTGAAACCGGCTGCTGAGAAGTTGGGCATCAAGGGTCTCGGCTGGCATACATTCAGGCATAGCTACAAGTCTTGGCTGGCCGCCGCTAAGGTAGAACCGGGACACATGAAACAACTCATGCGTCATGCGGATATTTCGACCACGATGAATGTGTACGGTAGGGTTGTGACTGAGGAGATGCGGGCAGCTAACTTGCTTGCGGCTGGTCAGCTACTCTAGTCAACCGGTAGCCAGTAGCTCAGTGTTGATTGACCTCCGACCGGCTGCGCCAGAACATGCACCGGAATTCTCCGCACATACGAAAAGCCGACGAATCTTCCTGTACAAAACTGGAAGCGCTGTACAAGCGGAAAGCAATCCATTCGGTGGATTCGCGCCGCCCGTCTGCTTGCTACTTAGTGAGTGACAGCCGAATATCCTGGTCCCACGGACACAAGTGGGACTCCGGTCAGAAATTGTTTGCGTCTTCAAAGTTTCCGGATGTCTTCGGGTATTGTGGAGACGTTCAATTTCCAACGCTAGCTCTGCGACAAGTGCTGGACAGAGTTGATAGAGGACTTCTATTCCCAGTCGGGACACCGGCTTCTGATCGCAGTCGCATCATCGCGGCGGAGCTCGCAATTGCATACCGGGACTATCCAGCGCACGGTTCAGACAAATCAACGATCATGCAGTTTTCCAGAGATAATGAGAGCGGGCGATCCGAATTCCGGCTATGGAGAACTGACTGGTCGAAATCATGCGCCTTAGCAAGCACAGAACTGGAACTTCCGACTGAATCGGTCCTTGCCTTAACCCTTGGCTCCGGCTGGAAGACTCTTATTCATCGAAACGAGGAATGGAAAGCCGCTCAGGGCCGAACTTCCCGTGGTATATTCAGCTCTTTCTGCGAAGCGATTTCAAGCAACGAGGATCCACTAAGCGCGGTTTAACCCCTGTGGAAATCATCTGACCCACTACCTCGCAACGGCGCAGGTGTACACCAAGCCGCCCAATGCGTTATCCTGACTTTTAGCCCATGATTTTTTCTCGCGACTACATTGGGTATCTCGCCCGCCGCACGGTCAAGCACCTCATCGACGCCAAGATGATCACCACGAGCAATTTGAAGGTGACCGAGGAGCGCGTCAACCAGGGTCTGCTCGAGGAGCTGTCTCTTGAAGACCGCATCAACGAAGAGGTGCGCGTCATTCTGGAGGCTTACTCCGAGGAGATGCGGAAGTCTGGCGCGCAGTTCGCCGAGATGTTCAAGAAAGTGAAGACGGAGCTGGCGAAGAAGTACAAGGCGGTGCTATGAGGATCAACCGCGACAAGCTCAACAAGCTGGCCCACACGGTGGCCGATACCCTGGCCGAGGTGGAGCAGGTTGGATTTCTCGAAGACCGCAACACCATCCGCCAGGAAGCGCGCAAGGCCCTTGAAAACCTGTTGACCGAGGAAGCCAAGATCGACGCGTCGGCGCGGCTGAAAATCGCCAACCAGCGCAAGATCATCCTCGAAGGCTCCCAGGAGTGGGAGATTCTGTATCGCAAGTACTACAACGATGAAGTGCGCAAGCTGGGGATCTGAGGCGCAAGGGTCCGCTGCCCCTGTAGCGGCGATGCGTTGGCCTGAGAGCGGATTTTTGTTAAGATGAACCAGTGGCCTTCACCGGCCGTCCCCACTGTGTGTGGCGCTATCGTCTAGGGGTAGGACGTGAGATTCTCAATCTTAAAACCCGGGTTCAATTCCCGGTAGCGCTACCAGATATTGAACGCTAAAGCCCGCTAAATCAGCGGGCTTTGCTTTTGCCTGAAATTCCTCCTAGCGCGTGCTGGTGGCACAAAGCGCGCAATCTGTGGCACATCCTGTGGCACAGTCGTTTTCGAGCAAGATCGTTTGCGCGGCGCATATATGCGCGCGGGTTCCTGTGAAAATTGACGGTTGGAGCCTCTGAACCAGATTCCTATTCCTCGCGCGCGAGCGCACATATGCGCGTACTGGCGTCGAAATTCCCTCTGTTGCCCGTATCGCGCGCGCACCTACGCGATGCGTGTTGCAATTTAGGAGGACTTTTCCGTACCCGGCTGCTCTGCCAAGGCATACACAACCTTGAGCCCCATCTTCCGGCAAATGCCCTTTGTGGGCCGCCAGTGGCCCGCCAGAAGCCTGTTGACCTGCTCCGGGGGGATTCCAAGGAAGTCGGCCACCTCTGCCACAGACTTTCCTTGCAGCCGCTCTCTCAGGAGAATTGGGAACTGCGCCGGGTAGATCGTGGCTTCTTTGACGGGCAAGAGGGGCTGAGCACTCGGCTCCAAGATTCGTTCCGTCCGCTCAACCCGCGTCCAATGGATGGTCTGCACGGCTGCCATTAGCACCATTATCGCATCGGTCGAAACGTGTGAGGGGAAAAGCAGAGCAAACCCGCTGGTGCCTGCCAAGGTTCACCGATGCATCCGCCGTGCGCGTTTGGCTCATGCTGCTATTGTGTTCCGGCAGGCGCTCCCCCGCAAGGCCCGCAATGCGCTGCCGGGGGAAGCGGAAGTCATTTGGAGGCTTTCGACTTGCGTCCCGCACCCTTTCGGATTCCGCCACGTCCCGCCATGTTTGAATTCCCCCGATTCAAGCCGCCTTTCTGTCGTTTCCCGAGTTCGTTCTAGGGCAGCAATCAGTCTCTGTTGCGGGGTCGTATAATTCCCGGCATGAGAGACGAAGAGATTGCCTCGATTTTAGGCGAATACGTCAACGAACTGCTTAATCGCGTGGATGGATTGGAACGTGTACTGAATACATGCCAAATTAAGGAGACCGATGGTAGTTTTCGATTCCTGGCGTGGAAACCCATTCTTGATGATGTCATGACAGAAAACCCTGTTGCCGCAAATGCCGCGTCACGATCTCGTAATCTCGCGGCTGCGCTATCCTCCGTAGAAGGCGCATCGTCTCTGATTCTGGTGCTTGCGAGAAACTTCGGTCGTATTCCTCCCAAGTAATTCCGATACCAACCGGTTCAAGTGGAAGTTCCGCCGCTCGCTTGCGAATGTCTTCTAAATTCGGAGATTCCGGCTGCCAATAAACCCAACCATCTGCACAATTTTCAAATGCAATTCTGATACTCATAACTGCACACCCCTGCTATGATCTGAGTGTGCGCCAGACCTGAATTGCCTCGACCGCGAATCGAGGCTTTTCTATTTGCGGTCGATTGTAGCACCACCCTGTTACAGCATCTGTGCGCCAGACCGCCCCGATTCCCGTCGGGGTTACAATCCTTTCAGCAGTTCCGATAGGGAAGTTCCCAAAGCGCGGGCGATCTTGCTAAGTGTTCGCAGTCCCGGCTCCCGTGTTCCGCGCTCCAAATCCGAGATGTGAACTTCATGGACGCCTGAATGCTCGGCAAGGTCGATCTGCCGCCAGTTTCGGGCGCGGCGCAACTTTCTGATTCGCTCGCCAGTTGCCACGCAGATGTCCCTTGCCATGCGTCCATGATCCGGTTAGCCTTTGCGCTATATTTAGCGCATACACTCTCTTGGCTCAGGAAAGGCTGTCAATATGCAGTTGACCCGAAAGAATCCCTTTGCATTGCTCTTCTTCTTTGCGGCACTGCTCCTTGGCGGTTGCGGCGGCGGTGGTGCTACCAGCACCGGCGGCAGCGGTCTAACCGCGCAAACCATCACCTTCGCCAATCCCGGCACGCAGACGGTGGGAACGCCGCTTACGCTCTCGGCAACGGCAAGCTCCGGCCTCGCAGTCGCCTTTACGTCGGCCACCACCAGCGTTTGCACGGTCTCCGGGACGACGGCCACATTCGTGGCAGCCGGAACCTGCACCATCGACGCCAACCAGGCCGGCAACAGCACCTATGCGGCAGCTTCGCAGGTAGCGGACAGCTTCACCGTCAACGCGGCCAGCGGTCAAACCACGACGGTTTACATAGTCGGATTTGCGTCCTATACCACCGCGGATTCGAACCCCACTGAATGGCAGCTTGCCTCCAGTAGCTCAACCCCCATCGTTACAGCGTTGCCGTCGCCCAGCGGCACGAACGGTAACACCTCCACCGGGATTGCCGTCTCCGGCAGCAATATCTATGTGTCGGGGCGGGTGATTGGTGCGAATGGCAACGATACCGCCGCATACTGGGTGAACGGCACGCTCGAAACTTTGCCGTTGCCCAGTGGGGCGATAGAATCTTGGGCTACCGGGATCGCGGTTTCCGGCAGCAACGTCTATGTGTCGGGGTTCGTGACTGCTAACGGCTCAACAGGGAGCGCCGTATATTGGGTGAACGGCACACCGGAAACCCTGCCCTCGCCCAGCGGCACGACGAATGCTGAAGCAACCGGGATAGCAATCTCCGGCAACGACGTGTATGTGGCGGGGTATGCGGGCCTCCCGACAGGCAACGACGAAACCGTCGCCCTTTATTGGGTGAACGGCACACCCGAAACTTTGCCGTCGCCCAGCGGCACGACGAATGCTGAAGCCACCGCCATCACGGTTTCCGGGAGCGATGTGTACGTGGCGGGCTATGCGTATAACAACAATTCGGGGAGCAACGGGCCTGCCGTCTACTGGGCTAACGGCACATTGGAGACCTTGCCGCTGCCCAGCGGCACGACGCAAGCCGAAGCCAATGCAATCGCGGTCTCCGGCAACAACGTGTATGTGGCGGGCTACGCTTTTAACACTAACAACAACCCGCAGGAAAACGGGCCTGCCGCGTACTGGATGAATGGCACACTCGAACCCTTGTCCTTGCCCAGCGGTATGACAAGTGCCGAAGCCAATGCAATTGCAGTCTCCGGCAGTAGCGTGTATGTAGCGGGCTTCGCATACAGCAACTCAACCGAGAGCGCCGCATACTGGGTGAACGGTACGCCCGAAATCTTGCCCGCGCCGAGCGGCACGACAGGTGCTGTAGCCAATGCAATCGCGGTCTCTACTCAGTAGCCTCCGCATCCGGCCCCGCGCCGTTCACCCGAAAAATGGTACTGTCAGACTGAGCCGGATAGCTGCCGACCGATCATCGGCTGCGACAAAGCGGGACGCCTTCCCGTCCCGCCTTCCCGGTGATCTGCAAGAATCGGGAAGGTCACGGAAGGGTGACACATGGAATCCCGCGAAGACTTCCTTAAACGTACTGGAATTTCGAAAGAACAATTCGCAAATTCGATGCTTTATCTCTTTGAGCGGATGCTGAAGATTCTGTCCTATCCAATCGTTCGGCAGCGCATCGAGGAGTTGTCACGGGCAGGTGCCGACCCCCTCACCTTACTGATGCAAACTGCGTTGAATTGCCCACCAAACGACAAGGCGAATATTCGGTTCTTCACTCGCCTTCAGGCTCGTCTTACGAAGTTGGCAGACGATCTTGAACGAGTCTATAAGAGGGTTGATTCAACCGTCTCTGACCCCTTAACTTACTCTCTCGTGTGGAGGGCGTTCCTTATTGACCACAGCTTGGATTTTGCGAAGGCCGACAAGCGGTTTAACACCGCGCTTCACTGTTCGAATCGGTGCAAGGTCTTTGTAAATTTCTTCAGGGCCGAGGCTGAAGCCGTCGCCGCCATGCACCGTGAATATAAGCGCGCACAGAAGATTGGCGGGATTGGTCCGATCATCAGACACGTCAAACAGTCAACTGGGCAGTTCCATGACGAGTGCGTGGCGGACATTTTGCAGGGAGCATACGACGCGCTCGGTGTAAAGGGATCATTCAGCGCGGGGAAATTGAAAAAGCTGAGACAGCGGCATTACAGAGAGCTTCTCCGGTCCCCGGCCCCGAGGCCGACCGGGTTAGAGTCACTTTACGGAACGTTCTCTGATCCTGAGAAATGGGACAAACTGACTCTCTAAAAACTCGGAGCACTGTCCCTACATTGGAATCCCAAGTCCGATACTCTCACCTCAATACGCGCTAGCCCGCGCTTGCGGCAGCGATGAGGGAGGTATCAATGGTGACAGACATTCAAGACGCGCTCACGCCCAAACAGGCTGCAAAATACGTAGGAATCAGTGAGGCTGCGCTGAGACTATGGCGCGCGGAGAGCAAAGGCCCCCGCTATTTCCGCGCTGGAGAAAAGCTGGTGCGGTATCGCCGCGTCGATCTTGACGCCTGGATAGAGGCCCGCTTGAGCGCTCCGACAGCAGGGGAATGCAAGTGAGAACGGGGCGCAGCGATGGCGAGCGAAGCAAAAGACAGTCCCGGTCTGACGTGGCAGGGCATAGAACTCCCGCGTGTTTCTCCGGGCGACTATCAGGCCGTGTGCGTCGGCTGGCAAGGCCCGGAGTGGGTTCGCGCGTTTCGGCGCTGGAGTCTCCGGCTGGAATTTTCCCTGCTGACGGATGGAACGCTCGTGAGCGCGTTTTACAACATGGGCAGCGATGCGACAAAGCCCCATATAGGCCGCCGCTCGCGTTTCTATGCTGTTTGGTCTCAAGCAAACGGGGAAACGCCCCGCAAGGGCCAGACAATGACGCTGGAGGCGTTCACAGAGGCGGGCTTGCTCTATACCGTGCGAGTTGCCGATGCGGTGAAGGATGGCAAGGACACAGCCAAGCCGGAAGCGCTGGTTTACAGCCGCGTGACCGATATTCTGAAAATCGAGCGCCCATGAGAGCTACTCAGACAAACAAGATTGAGCGCCCCAATCTTTCAATCCTTCAATCTCTTAATCAGGAATCATTTAATCAGAGAATCACCCAAGCAACGAATCAACCAATCAAGAAGGCATCGGCGCGCGGCGGCCAATTTTTGCGCAAAAATTCTCAAGTTTCGCCTGTTGCCGGGCGAAGGTCAGAGCAACCCAAAAACTCAAACCAGAAGGGGCGGGGGTCTAATCGCCTCCGCCTCAGGCATCAAATGTCCGAGACTGGCAAAGCACGTCTTGCCTTGAGCGGCGGGCGGGGGTAGGAGCCATGCCGGTCGAAATTGGTCTCTATTCCGCAATGCCCAGCAAGTTTTTCAGTAGCGGCACGGCGGCAAGGCTTGGGCCTGCTGCAAGCCTTGTTTTTCTTGCTCTCTGCGAAAATGCCAACCGCCATGAAAAGAATCAGTTCAAGGCGTCTGATAGGGCGCTTGCATCCGAAACAGGCTACAGCCCGCGAAAAATCTGCGATGCCAGAAAGCGGCTTATCGAGCATGGTTTGATTTCCTGCACCCGGCAAGAGGGGCAGAGTTTTGAATACACACTACCAGCCTACTCATTTGATTGGGTCCGGCTTGAAAATCGGCTCAGAAAGAAACGCAAGCCACGGGCGCTCTACAGTTCGCGGACGGCCATACCATAGCAAAGTTTGCTGAACCCCATCTGTTGAAATTTGCTGAACCCCGTTGCAAACTTTGCTGATCCGTCTAGGTGCTTCCAACAAGGATGGATTTTGGTTTTGGGTGTTCGGGAATCGCGTAGCGACGGACCTGCGAAGCAGATGACCCCTTGCCCCCGCGAGACCGCAGTCGAAGCGTCCGCACGTTGCGGAGCTTCTTTTTTTGCGCGCGCTGAATTCTCTCGCTATAACCTAACGTGTCTGGTATAGTGATTCCATGAAATGCCCCATCCACAAAATCGAGCTGATCTGCTACTGTCCCGCTTGCCGGGGTGAAGTCACCAGCAAGCGCAAGGCGGAATCGTCCCGCGATAATGGCAAGTTGGGCGGACGGCCAAAGGGCAGCAAGAACAAACCCAAAGTAACCGCGAAGGGAGATACCCGATGATCTACAAAAGAGGGAATTCACTCTGGTACAAATTCCGCTACACGATCAAGAATGAGGACGGAAGCAAGAGTGACTTTATGGTTCGCCGTCCTGCAAAAGTACGGAATCGTAAGGACGCTAAAGATGTAGAGCGGGAACATCGGCGGGCACTCTCTCTCGGACAACTTCACCCGAACGACCCTTGGCCGATGGCCACCACCAGCGCTCCTCCGGTATTTCGCGCCTTTGCTCAAGAATTCCTGCAATACGCCAATACGCACACAAAGCCGGGGACGCACACGTTTTACAGTGTGTGCCTGGATAGGCTGTTGACGTTCGCTGCCATCGCAGATGCCCCGCTGGACGCGATTACAGGCGATCTGGTGAGCCGGTACGCGCGCCATCGGCAGGAAGTGCCCAAGAATTCCGTAATCACCGTGAACGGCGATCTGCGGACGTTGCGCCGGGTGCTGCATCTGGCCGTCGAATGGGGCAAGCTGGACCGGGTGCCCACCATCCACGAATTGCCCCAAGCCAAGGGCCGTGACCGCGTGGTGAGTTTCGAGGAAGAGGCAAAGTATCTGGCGAAAGCTTCCGGCAATCTCCGGGATGCGGCGATTCTGGCCGTGGATACCGGGATGCGCCCGAACAGCGAACTATTCCTGCTCCGGTGGGCCGATGTAGACCTGACAGAGCGCACAGAATGCCCTCACGGTGTCATCCACGTTCGCCAAGGCAAGACGGACAGCGCACAGCGAAGCCTTCCCCTTACCCCGCGCGCTGCGGACGTTCTACAGCGGCGCAAGAAGGCCGCAGAGGGCAAGGTGAACCCTTCCCCGTTCGTGTTTCCGGGTGACGGCATATCGGGGCACGTTGTTTCCATGCAGCATCCGCACGAAAAGACAATCGAGGATGCGGGCTTGGCGAGCTTTGAATTCTATTGCTGGCGTCACACGTTCGGGACGCGGGCCGCACAGTCCGGCATGGACCGTTTCACCCTGGCCCGCCTGATGGGGCATAGCTCGCCCTCAGTGGCCGCACGGTATTACATCCACGTCACAGAGACTCACGTTGCCGCTGGATTCGAGAAGTTTGTCGAATACCAGACGCGCAACGTGGCAGAGGGATTGGCCGCTGCATTCCCACCAGCGACGAACCAAATTCAGTGAAATTTGCAATACTGTGGCACACCCTGTGGCACAGGAAACGCAAAACTCCCTGTAAGTGATTCATTATGCTAGGTAGGCTGCTAGATTCTCAATCTTAAAACCCGGGTTCAATTCCCGGTAGCGCTACCAAATATTTGACGCCAAAGCCCGCTAAATCAGCGGGCTTTGCTTTTGGCCGGAAATCGCGTTGGCGAACCCTGGCCAAAAATGCGGTCATCGCGGCACGCAAAATGCGGCCGCACAGCACCGGGAGAAACGCGTCGCAGTGAATGGGTCAGAGCCGGCGGCCCGCTAGCCCGCATTTCTCACAAGGCGCGTCAACGA
>Ga0182030_10027310_pt1 | contig 10274 bp, 13 predicted proteins | sample 812S3MmetaG_FD_121299 | JGI IMG/M metagenome (GOLD analysis project Ga0182030, IMG submission 121299) | Permafrost microbial communities from Stordalen Mire, Sweden - 812S3M metaG (Illumina Assembly) | ecosystem: Environmental > Terrestrial > Soil > Wetlands > Permafrost | place: Sweden... | reverse complement strand
TTCGTCGGCTATTTCGTGGTGTGGTCGGTGACCCCGGCGCTGCATACGCCGCTGATGTCGGTGACCAACGCGATCTCCTCGGTGATCGTGGTCGGCGCGCTGCTCGCGGTCGGCGTCGCCATGGTCGGCAGCGGCGGGCCGTGGGCCCGCGGCTTCGGTTTTGTGGCGCTGATCTTTGCCAGCGTGAATATCTTCGGCGGCTTCCTGGTCACGCAACGAATGCTGGCGATGTACAAGAAGAAAACCAAGTGAGCGGCGCGCACCTCGCTGCGACGAAGACAATGGGGGCCTTGCGATGAACGCCAATCTGGCTGCAGTTCTATACCTCGTCGCCGGGGTGCTGTTCATCATGTCGCTGCGCGGCTTGTCGAGCCCGGCGTCGAGCCGCCAGGGCAATTTCTTCGGCATGATCGGCATGGCGATTGCGGTCGCGACCACGCTCGCGGCGCATCCGCCGGCCGACGGTATCGGTTGGCTGCTGGTGATCCTCGGTGTTGCCATCGGCGGCTCGATCGGCGCGGTCATCGCGCGGCGGGTGCCGATGACATCGATGCCGGAACTGGTTGCGGCGTTTCACTCGCTGGTCGGCATGGCCGCGGTGCTGGTCGCGGCCGGGGCGTTCTACGCGCCCGAGGCGTTCGACATCGGCACGCCTGGCAACATCCACCCGCAGAGCCTGGTCGAAATGTCGCTCGGCGTTGCCATCGGCGCGCTGACCTTCACCGGCTCGGTGATCGCCTTCGCAAAACTGTCCGGCCGCATGAGCGGCGCGCCGATCATCCTGCCGGCACGGCACGTTATCAATATCGTTCTCGGGCTGGCGCTGCTGTTCTTCATCGTCGGGCTGGTGATATCCGGCAGCGCGATTGATTTCTGGCTGATCACGATCCTCGCGCTGGCGCTCGGCGCGCTCCTGATCATCCCGATCGGCGGCGCCGACATGCCGGTCGTGATCTCGATGCTGAACTCCTATTCCGGGTGGGCCGCCGCCGGTATCGGCTTCACGCTCGGCAATTCGGCGCTGATCATCACCGGGGCGCTGGTCGGCTCAAGCGGCGCGATCCTGTCCTACATCATGTGCCACGCGATGAATCGTTCCTTCATCTCGGTGATCCTCGGCGGCTTTGGCGGCGAAACTGCCGCGGCGGGCGCGGGCGCAGGTGGCGAAGTCCGCCCCGTAAAACTCGGCTCCGCGGACGACGCCGCCTTCATCATGAAGAACGCGCAGAAGGTCATCATCGTGCCCGGCTACGGCATGGCGGTGGCCCAGGCGCAGCATGCCTTGAGGGAAATGGCCGATCAGCTCAAGAAGGAGGGCGTCGAGGTCAAATACGCGATTCACCCGGTCGCAGGCCGCATGCCCGGCCACATGAATGTGCTGCTCGCCGAAGCCAACGTGCCCTATGACGAGGTGTTCGAACTCGAAGACATCAATTCGGAATTCGCCCAGGCCGACGTCGCCTTCGTGATCGGCGCCAACGACGTCACCAACCCCGCCGCCGAAGACGATCCGAAATCGCCGATCTACGGGATGCCGGTGCTGCAGGTCTGGAAGGCAGGCACCGTGATGTTCATCAAGCGTTCGCTCGCCTCCGGCTATGCCGGCATCGACAATCCCCTGTTCTACCGCGACAACACCATGATGCTGCTCGGCGACGCCAAGAAGATGACCGAGAACATCGTCAAGGCGCTGTGAGGCTTAAGACGGGAACACATGACCGTCCTGAGATGGCTCATCGCTCTGCTGTTGGTCGGTTATGTCGGTGGTCTTGCTGCACTGTTTTTCCTGCAGCGGAAGCTGATCTTTCCGATACCGCAAACGGTGCGGACGGCTCCTGAAGCCGCCGGATTTCCGGAAGCTGAAGAACATGTCCTGACAACGGCGGTTGGCGAGCAGGTCATCGTCTGGCATGTTGCTGCGGACACAGGACATCCCGTCGTGATGTATTTTGCCGGCAATGGCGATGTTCTGGCCGGTTGCGTCAGTCGCTTTCGCGGCATCACGGCTGACGGGACGGGGCTCGTCGCGCTGTCATATCGGGGCTATGCCGGCTCGAGCGGACGGCCAAGCGAGCGCGGGCTGCTGCAGGATGCGACCGCCGCCTATGCCTTCACCGCCGCGCGATACGCTGCGAGTCAAATTGTACTCTGGGGCTTTTCGCTGGGCAGCGGCGTCGCGGTGGCGTTGGCGGCGGATCGACCGGTCGGAAAGCTGGTTCTGGAGGCCCCTTATACGTCGATAACCGAGGTGGCCGCCGCGCGGTTCGCCATGGTGCCGGTACGCTGGCTGCTGCGGGATCGGTTTCGCTCCGACGAGCGCATCGGGCGTGTCACGGTTCCTCTGCTGATCATGCATGGCGCACACGATCCCGTGATACCGATCGCCTTTGGCGAGCGATTGTTTGCCCTCGCCCATCAACCGAAGCGATTCGTGCGGTTTGCCGACGGCGGCCACAATGATCTGGACAATTATGGTGCGATCGGAACGGTTCGAGGATTCATCGGCGCTTCAAAAGGCTGATGGTGGCCGCGGTTCGGCGCATCGTCCGAAGAGGAAGGATGTTTTGATATGAGCGCGCGCGGCCCAATGCCTCGATCGGCGTGGATTTTTCCGGCGCTGGCGGTCCTGATGTTCGCGGCCGCCACCGGCGTCGGACTGTCGTTCACGCCATCGCCTGGCGGGTTGCTGTTTGCGGCGGTGCTGCTTGCCATCCTGTTCGGCACGGTGTTCGCGGCCGTCCACCATGCCGAAATCATCGCCCACAGGATCGGCGAGCCGTACGGCACGCTGTTGCTGACGCTGGCGGTCACCGTGATCGAGGTCGCGCTGATCGCGACCATCATGCTCGGTGAAAAGGCCGTGCCGACGCTGGCGCGCGATACCGTGTTTGCGGTGGTGATGATCGTCTGCAATGGCCTGGTCGGCGCATGCATCCTGACCGGCGGGTTGCGCTATCGCGAGCAGGAATTCCAGGTCACTGGATCCAATCTCTATCTCAGTGTGCTGTTCGTGCTCGCGACCATCACGCTGATCCTGCCGAACTACACCCTGACCACGCCGGGGCCGATCTACTCGACGGCCCAGCTCGGCTTCGTCAGTGTCGTTACCCTGCTGCTCTATGGGGTGTTTCTCTATACCCAGACCATCCGGCATCGCGGCTATTTCATGGGCAAGGGGCAGAAACTGGACGATGCCGAGGTTGGTATCTCGAATCGGATGCTGGTCCTGAGCGTGCTGTTGCTGCTGGTCTCGCTGCTGGCAGTGGTGCTGCTGGCGAAGAAATTCTCGCTGGTGGTCGATGTCGGTACCGCGCTGATCGGTGCGCCGCCGGCTTTCGCGGGCATTCTGGTGGCGTTGTTGATCCTGCTGCCGGAAAGCGTTGCCGCGATCTCCGCCGCGCGCCACAACGACCTGCAGAAGAGCATCAATCTGGCGCTCGGCTCGTCGCTTGCGACCATCGGGCTGACGATACCGGCGGTCGCCGTCGCCGCCTATGCGCTGGACAAGCAACTGGTACTGGGTCTCAATGATCAAGACATGGTGCTGCTGGTGCTGACGTTCATCTTGAGCATGCTCACCTTCGGCACCGGCCGCACCAACATCCTGTTCGGGCTGGTTCATGTGGTGGTGTTTGCGGTGTTCTTGTTCCTGGTGTTCGTGCCTTAACCGGATGGAAAATAGCGACCATGATCAGCGCCAAATCCGACGTTCAGGTCGATACCAGGGAAGTCCGCGTCACCGAGTGGCGGCTGGCGCCGGGCAGCGCCACCGGTCGTCACATTCATGAAATGGACTATGTCATCGTCCCGGTGACTGCAGGTGAAATGACCATTGTGGCGCCCAACGGGGATCGCTCCAAGGCGCAGCTCGGGGTCGGCAAATCCTACTTCCGCAAGGCTGGCGTGGAACATGACGTGCTCAACGAGACCGCGACCGAAATCGTGTTCCTGGAAGTCGAACTGAAACCTTAAGGCGCAGTTTACGAACGTTTACCCAATTGCCACCGATCGGTCGCAGTTGATCCCTCAATGCGCCTCAAAGTTCCCGCATCAAAACCGGCGCGGGGAGTGGCCGGTCATGCTGAAATACGTTTCGAAGTTTGCGATGGACATCTTGCCGTCGGTGGCCGCCACCATCATCGGGGCCTACATCGTCAACCACTACATCGTCACCAGGCCAGCCGCCGAGGCGCCGGTCGCTGCCGCGGCATCGTCGACCGATCCGAAGAAGCCTGACCTCAAGATCGATACGAAGCCCGCCGAGACCTCCGCTGACGTCGCCAATCTCCCCGAGGCAGGGGTCAGAGCAAAGGGCATCTCCGAAAAGGCCATCTTCGAGAAACCCGCAGCCGCGCCTACGGAGACCGCGAGCATTCCGGCAGACCCGCGTCGGCATCAGCCCGCGGCACGCGAAAAGGCCGTCGCCAAAACCGTTCCGGTTCCCGTACAGCCTGCCACATCGGCTGTGGTGCCGGTCATCGCCGCGCCGAATACCGCCCCGTCGATTGAGGCCGCCATCGTCCCCGAAGAGCATCGCGACGCCAATGATCTGGCCCGGGCCGCGATCGAGCGGCTGCGCGGAGCCGGCGACGGCTCTCCGCGCGCCCCGCAGGAAGCCGCTCGCACCCCGGATGCCGTTCGCGTCGCGGAGCCGTCGCGTGCGGTGCCGGCGCCACCGGTTCGGCCGCTTCCGCCGCCGATAGTGGTCTCGACGCCCGCACCCGAGACGTTCGATTCGACGGCGGGATTGTCGCAGGCGAGACAGCCTTATCCGGTCGCCGCGCGGATCGACGATCCGCGCCGTCCGACGCCACCCGCCGATATTCCTGACGCCCGGCCACTGGATCTGCGGGCTGAGGCGACGGAGATGACGCCGGCGCGTGACCACACCACGGTGGCCCAGGACGTGCTGTCGGCCGCGAAATCGGTGTTTCACGCGGTGCTGCCACAATAGTTCAGAACGTGTCGTAGCTCTGGCCGGGCTTGCCGCCAACGCGCGCAAAGCCGCTTCGCGCGGCTTCATCCTTGGGGCGGATGTTGATGGCCCGGCCATATGAGCCGGCCGCCTTGGTCTTGTCGCCGAGGCGTTCATAGGCAAGCCCCCGGGTAATCCAGATCTGGCCGTTCTGCGGATCGGCTTGCACGGCCTCGTCGAGATCGGCGGCAGCTTCCTTGGCCTTGTCCAAAGCGAGATAACTGAGCGCACGCGCCAACAGCGGCTCGGCTTGCTGCGGCACCAGACCATTCGCCGCGGTGAAATCCTCAATCGCGAATTGGTGCTGATTCTGGGCTTGATAGAGCAGGCCGCGATTGTAATAGGCCTCCGCGTTATCGGGTCGAAGACTGATCGCCTTGTTGAAATCCTCCAGGGCTTCCGCAGCCTGCTTCTGGGCCTTGTAGACCATGCCGCGGCCGAGCCAGGCGGGCGCGTAATTGGCATCGAGCGTCAGCGCACGGTTGTAGTCGGCCATCGCCAGGTCGAGCCGCCTGGTCTCGCGATAGATCAAGCCGCGGTTGGCAAACGCCTGACCGTAATTGGGGTCAAGGCTGACCGCCTTGTTGAAATCGGCGAGCGCCTCGTCGATCTTTCCGGCCTGTGCCAGTACCGAACCGCGCATGTTGTAGGCCTGCGGATCGTTGGGATTGTTCTTGATGGCTTCGGTGAGCGAGGCGATGTTGCTGGGCGATGTCAATTGGGCGGGTTCTTCCCGCTCGGCCGTGGGCGACAAAGATCCCAGATTGATCGAACAGCCGCACAGCGCGATCGCGGTCAACGCGACCGGTGCCGACCTGCGCAGACAGAGCCGCAAAGCTTCGGAAAAAGCTTGGGGAACCGGAATGGCCATCGATGCAGAATACCCGCGCGGCTAACGCAATATTGGTAGCCCGCGGCGTTTGAAAATGCATCAGCCGGTTGCCGCAAAAGGCATGGGTTCGGACTTGTTCGAGGGCGGATACCGGTTTCGTCGCCAGTATCCGCGCAGACTATTTGCAGGCCCTTGATCCAGTGGGTTTCCTGCGGCAACCCGCAAATCCAACGCAGGCTTCGCGCAAAACGACAACGCGGGCACCACTGCCCGCGTCATCAGATAAAAATCTACGAGATTTTTGCTCAGCGCGGCCCGCGCGGACCGGCACCTGGGCCGCCGCGGCCGCCGGCGCCGCCGCGTTCGGCGCCCGGTCCGGCGCCGAATACCGGCTTCGGCTTCATCGGCAGCAGGCCTTCGCGCTGCAGCTTCTTGCGGGCAAGCTTGCGCGCGCGGCGCACCGCTTCGGCCTTTTCACGGGCCTTCTTCTCGGAGGGTTTCTCGTAGTGGCCGCGGAGCTTCATCTCGCGGAAAATACCCTCGCGCTGCATCTTTTTCTTCAGCGCCTTGAGGGCTTGATCGACATTGTTATCGCGAACGAGAACCTGCACGCGGCATCCTCTTTCAATTGATCGGATTGGAATTCTGATAAAGCAAGGGGCTGGCGAAAGGCCCGGCCCTTGACCTCAAGGGCGCGGATGTATCAGACAAAGGCGGGAATGTCCACCGGCGGAGACGCAAATGCGCGGGCGACTTGCCGCCAAATATGCCGGTTTTGGGTCCCGATCAGCCGGTTTTTGGCGGCGCACGCCCGACCTGCGTGACGTGCCCCATCTTCCGGCCCGGCCGGGGCGGACCCTTGCCGTAGAGGTGGACGGTCGCGCCCGGAACGGTCAGCCACCGTTCGTAGCCGTCGATTTCGGCCCCGATCAAATTGGTCATGGTGACGGGGCCGTGGCGGACCGGCTTGCCGAGCGGCCAGCCGGCGATGGCGCGGATGTGCTGCTCGAACTGCGAGATCGACGCGCCATCCAGCGTCCAATGCCCGGAATTGTGCACCCGTGGGGCAATCTCGTTGACCAGGATCGTCGGACCTCCATTCCCCTGAACCACGAACAACTCGACCGCGAGCACGCCGACATAATCCAGGGCGTGCGCGATCCGCTCCGCGATGCCGCGCGCCTGCGCTGCCAGCGCCTCCGGGATCGCGGCCGGCGCGCGCGAGATTTTCAGGATGTGGTCGCGGTGTTCGTTTTCAGTGACGTCGAAGCATTCGACCTGGCCCGCGGCGCTGCGCGCGGCGATCACCGAGATCTCGCGCTCGAAGGGAACGAAAGCCTCGAGGATCGCGGATTTGGTGGCGAGGTCCTCCCAGATCTGGTCCGGGTCGTCACCGGCGCGGATCATCGCCTGGCCCTTGCCATCATAGCCGAAACGGCGGGTCTTGATCACGGCGGGGAGACCGATTTGGCCGATCGCTGCGCGCAGCGCCGGCGCCGAGGCGACATCGACATATTCGGCGGTGCCGATGCCCAGCCGCTTGACGAAATCCTTCTCCGCGAGGCGGTCCTGGGTGGTTTCCAGGATTTTGCGGTCCGGCAGTACCGGACGGCGTGCCGCCAGAAGCATCGCGGAGGCCGCCGGCACGTTCTCGAATTCATAGGTGATGACATCGACATCGTTGGCGAACAGTTCCAGCGCCTCGACATCGGCAAATTCGGCGCATGTCGCATTCATCACGACATCAAACGCCGGCGAATCCGGATCCGGTGAGAACACCTGGCACCGCAAGCCCAGTCGCGCCGCCGCCAGTGCCAGCATCCGGCCCAATTGTCCGCCGCCGAGAATTCCGATGGTGTCGCCTGGCTTCAGCTTCACCCGATTTGAGGCGGTCACGCCGATTCCTCCGGATGCTCGCCCACCGCTTCGGTCTGTTGCTGACGCCACGCGACCAGTCTGCCCGATAGCGCCGGATCGTTCAGCGCCAATACGCTGGCGGCAAGCAATGCCGCGTTAATGGCGCCGGGCTTGCCGATGGCCAGCGTTCCGACCGGAACCCCGGCGGGCATCTGGACGATGGAGTAGAGCGAATCGACGCCCGACAGCGCCTTCGATTCAATGGGAACGCCGAATACCGGCAGTTCCGTCAGCGAGGCGGTCATTCCGGGCAGATGCGCCGCGCCGCCGGCGCCGGCGATGATGACCTTGATGCCGGCCGCCCTGGCGCCCTTGGCGAAGGTGAACAGCCGATCCGGGGTGCGATGCGCCGAGATGATGTGCCTTTCGCTGCCGACGCCGAGGACGGCGAGGGTTTCGGCGGCATGGCGCATGGTGTCCCAGTCCGACTGGCTTCCCATGATGATGGCAATTGGGGCGGTCATACGATCAATTCTCTTCGGAATCCAAAAACATAGGCCGGATTATAGGATCGGCCCAAGGTTCGGCAAGGCGTGGCAAGGGGTCCGGAATGGACTATCCTGTCTTGGTGAATTCCGGCAAGCCTCCTCTCAAGGATGCCCATGAAGAAGAAAACCCCGGCGGCGGCTTCAAGGGTCGCAAAACGGCGCAAAAGCGGCGTTGCGGCGAGCAAGGCGGCGCCGCTGCGCGCCAGAAAGACCAAGGCGGCTGCCGCGGTTCCCCGACGGCCGCCGGCGGCGCTCAACGACGCCAAACCGGCGATCCGCCGGCTCAAGATCCAATTGGCGCAGGCGCTCAAGCGCATCGACGAATTGCAGGCCTCGGCCGATACCGACTTTTTGCTGGATATCCCAAACCGGCGCGGCTTTGAACGCGAGCTGAACCGCTCGATCGCCTATATCAAGCGTTATCAAGCCAGCGGCGCGCTGATTGTGCTCGACGTCGACCGCCTGAAGCCGATCAACGACGCCTACGGTCATGGCGCGGGCGATCAGGTGCTGAAAGCCGTCGTGGCGGCGCTGCTGCGCCAGGTGCGTTCGTCCGACGTGATCGGACGGCTCGGCGGCGACGAGTTTGGGCTGCTGCTGTGGAATCTCAGCGAGACCGACGCCCGGGCCAAGGCGGCGTCGCTGGAACAAGCGGTCGATCGGCTCAGCTTCGTGTTTCGCGGCCGCGCCGTCACGGCCGGCGCGTCTGCCGGGGTCGCAATTCTCGGTCCCCACGTCGACGCCGGCAAGGCGCTGGAAGAGGCTGACAGCGCCATGTATGTGCGCAAGGCGCAAAGGCGGCATGAAGCGGGATGACTACAATCCGCTGAGATCGTCCGGCACGTTGCCGAATATCTTGAGCAACTGGGCGTCACCGAATTCGCCCATCATGGGATCGCCGGTACGGCTGAAGGCGACCGCGCCGATGCTGCCGGGGATCCGCGACAAAATCTCCGCGCGCCGCAATGCTCCCGACGAACTCTGGCATTCTTCAGCGGCGCCGGCGACCGGCGAACCGCTATCGTCCGCCAGGAACGGCAGTGCGACGTAATAGGTGATATCGGCCATGGCGCTGTCCCCTGTTTGATCGATCGATCAGGCGGCGTCGCTGTTCGCTCGCGGTGATGTTGGCGGCGCGCAACCGCTCGACACCGCCGACTGCAATTCCTGCAATTCCGCTTCCAGATATTCGTTCGCCATGATCAGCGCCTTGATGGCGCTGCGCAGGTTTCCGTCGCACATCGCGATCGCTTGGTCGCAGGCTTGCTCGTAGCGACTGACGCTAGTCAGGGAAGGGGATTCGGACATGGTGAAATTCCCGAAATGGCCAAAGGCGGCGATCATCATGTTCCTATTTTGTTCTCGTGGAGTCAAGCGGATCGAACCGACGGAGCAGCTGATTTCCACAGCCGGCAGGTTGCAGGCAGACAAGGCGGATCGCCCACGCGCGGGGTCGTCCGGGGCGGAAGGCCGGAACGAAAACAATATCGGGCGCTTAACCGGTATTGGCAGGGAGCACGTCGTATGGGTCTTTCCGTCTCCAAAAGACCCGTGGTGCTGATCGTCGAGGACGAATTTCTGTTGAGAATGGACGCAGCCGATATGATCGGCGCTGCCGGGTTCGAAGTTGTCGAAGCCGGAAATGCCGACCAGGCCATCGAAATTCTCGAATCTCGCCGCGACATCACGGTGGTTTTTACCGATATCCAGATGCCGGGCTCGATGGACGGACTGAGGCTCGCCCGCGCAGTCAGAGGGCGCTGGCCTCCGATCAAGATTATTGCAACCTCCGGCCGCGTCCGGGTAGCGAAGGCAGATCTGCCCGAAGGCGGCCGGTTTCTGCCAAAGCCCTACAGTCCGGCACAGGTCGCAGGCGTGCTGCGGGAGTTGACCGGCGGAGCGTGAATTTCCCCGGCCTGATGCGGGCCGTCGAACACGGATCCTAGGAGCCTGTCCGAATAGTGACTGTTCAATTCTGATCGATTCTGATTCAAGCTTGGGCCATGAGCAAGTATTTTCGCCCCTGGAATATCGATCAGACGCTGCTTCTGCCGCCGAATGT
>Ga0182030_10027308_pt1 | contig 10274 bp, 12 predicted proteins | sample 812S3MmetaG_FD_121299 | JGI IMG/M metagenome (GOLD analysis project Ga0182030, IMG submission 121299) | Permafrost microbial communities from Stordalen Mire, Sweden - 812S3M metaG (Illumina Assembly) | ecosystem: Environmental > Terrestrial > Soil > Wetlands > Permafrost | place: Sweden... | reverse complement strand
CTCGTGCAGATGCGCCAGCCGTTCCGTCCAGGCCTCCACCTCCTCGCGGGAGTGGCGCAGGCTGCTGCGAATCCGGTACTGTTCCTCGGCATGGGCGGAGCGCAGCCGGGCCAACCGGATCAATTCGGCGTCCACCTGCGCTTTTTCGATAACCAAAGGATTGCCGGATGCGATGGCTTTGACCTCGGCGTAGGTCAAAGCCGCCGAGTCCATGTCTTCCAGCCGCCGCACCGTCATGTCGCCGGTCATCACCTGGGCGATGAATTTGGCCTTGGTTTCCAGCGTCTGCCACATGTAGGCGTCAAATGATCCTTCGGTCACGTAGCGATAAATTTGCACCGCCGAATTCCTGTTGCCCTGTCGCAGAATGCGTCCCTCGCGCTGCTCCACGTCAGCCGGCCGCCATGGAGCATCGAGATGATGGAGGGCGACCAGTCGTTCCTGGACATTGGTGCCGGAACCCATTTTCTGCGTGCTACCGAACAGAACGCGGACTTTCCCGGCGCGGACGGCACGGAACAACCCCAATTTGGCGCTGTCGGCGTCGTAATCCTGGATGAAGGCGATGTCATTTTCAGGGAGTCCGAGACGTTTCAATTTGTCGGCGATGTCACGATAAACGGAAAAGCCACGGTCCTGTGGCGTGGACAGATCGCAAAAGACAAGCTGTGTCAAACGGTCTGCTTTCGTCGCTTCCCAGATCCGATGGATGTTTTCAACCGCGAGATTGACCTTGCTCTGCGGATCATCCGGCAGAGCTGGCTTCATCAAACGCAAATCCAATGCGGCCTTCCGGCCCTCGGTGGTGATTTTAAGCATGTTATCTTCGCGCGGATCAACGCGCCCGCGCTTCAATGCCTCGGCGCGTTTAGCCAAACCTTCGACAAACTTTTTCAACTCTTCCGAAGCTGGCGCATGGCAGATGGCCGGTTTCTCGCCTTCCAGCTTCGGGCGCGGCAGGTTGAGCATCTGGGCGGTCTGAACGTCCGCCGTTTGCCGGAAGATCTGCATCAGCTCCGGCACGTTGACAAAGCGTGCGAAACGGGTGTTCAGCCGGTAGCGTGCGCCATCCGGGGGAAGTTCCATCGCCGTCACCGGCTCGCCAAAGGTCGCCGCCCAGCCGTCGAAATGATGCAGGTTGTGCTTCTGCAAAGCCTGCGGCTGTAAATACCGTTGCATGGTGAACATTTCGGCCATGCTGTTGGCGATGGGCGTGCCGGTGGCGAACACCACGCCACCGTCGTTGTTGACCGACTGCACATGGCGGACTTTTAAATACATATCGAAGGCCCGTTCACTGGCGGTCTGCGGCAGGCCGGCGATCCGCGTCATCTTGGAAACGTAAAACAGATTTTTGAAATAGTGGGCCTCGTCCACAAACAGCCGGTCCACGCCGAGTTCCTCAAAGGTGAGCGTGTTGTCCTTTTTGTGCTCTGCGGCGAGCGACTGGAGTTTGGCCTCCAGTCGCTTTTTGGCCTTTTCGATTTCCTTTACCAGTCGCCGGTTCTCATCCCCGGTATGTTCGCGTTTGATTTTGTCCAATTCGTCCAGTTGTTCCCGGAAGAAACGAACCTGGGTTTCGTGCGAAAGCGGAATTCTTTCAAAGCCGGAATGGGTGACGATGACGCCATCCCAATTGCCGGTGGCAATGCGGCTGAACAACTTCTTCCGATTCTGCGCCTCGAAATCCTCCTTGCCCGCGACCAGGATATTCGCACCGGGATACAACATGAGCAGTTCGGTTGAAAACTGGCCGAGCATGTGGTTGGGGACGGTGAACATCGGCTTGCGGGCTAGACCGAGCCGTTTTAATTCCATCGCGGCAGCGACCATCGTGAAGGTTTTGCCGGCCCCGCCCTGGGCATGGAATGGCTCCTCAGATCGGTCATCCCGCGCCTGCAATGGCCCAAGCCGGTGTTCAAGGAGAAACGGGCCATCACCGGAGAAGAACACGCCGCCATCGTCTTGCGGGAGCAGAACACAGAGCGCCGGGACTTTTATGAGTTGCTGTGGCATACGGGGGCGGCGCAATCTGACGGCGCATGCCTGCGGGCGGAAGACATCAACTGGGAGGACCGGACGATTTGCTTCACGCGAAAGAAGTTGAAATCTCGTGGCTCGAACCTCAAACCGACGCTGTTCCGGTTCGGTGCCGAGATCGAGGCCAACTTGAAGCGGTTGCCGACGACGGGGCAGTTGTTCCCCTACCTTTGCACCGTGAGGGCAGGGGACCGGGCGACCGAGTACAAGCAGCGATGCGTCGGGCTGGGCATTTCAGGGGTGTCGCTGCATTCGTACAGGTATGCGTGGGCGGAGCGCGCACTGAAATGCGGTTTCCCAGAGCGGTTCGCCCAACAGGCGCTGGGGCACAACTCCCAAGCGGTGCATCGGGCATATGCCAAACATGCTGAAGTCACGGTGCCGTCGCTGGCGGATTGGGAAAAGGATTGGCAGGCGAAGCCGCAACGGAGCGGCGAACCGAAGTTGGTGGTCGCGGATTGCCGGTCGCTCGGGAATTCCCTTGCGGCAAATTAAATACGGGAGCGATGGACTGCGGCGTTTCTCGCCGGGGGAAAAGCCCCCAGTGACGAGTGCCGGTCATTCATAAAATACAATAATAGACGAACATGGCGGAATGTGTATCTTAAATATATGCAATCCGTTCAGTGCATGAACCCTGAAGCGCAGTGAAAATTAGACGCAAATCCTCGATGACTTCCGCGACGCAATCATTTGGCGGAGCGGTCCTGTTGATTTTCGTGAGCGCACAGGCACAAAATCTGTTTGTTTCCGACTATTCTGGCAACATCTTCCAATTCACGCAAGGTGGGGCGCGAAGCACCTTTGCTTCCGGGACGTCCAACCCCCAAGGACTAGCCTTCAATAATCAGGGCGATCTGTTCGAGGCGGATAACGGCAGCGGCAACATTTATGAATTTACGCCCGGTGGGACGCAAAGCACTTTTGCCACTGGGTTGAGTTATCCGTTAGGATTAGCGTTCGACAACTCAGGTAATCTATTCGAGGCCGATGCTTGAAGCGGTCAAATCATTGAATTCACAGCAGGCGGAATGCAAAGCACTTTTGCCTCCGGTTTGAACAGCCCAACATCCCTCGCCTTTAACGGCGCAGGCGATCTGTTCGTGTCGAATTATGGAGGCAGCGACATCCTTGAATTTACGCCAAGTGGGATGGAAACCACATTTGCCTCCGTGATAGATCCAAGAGGATTGGCCTTTAATAGTGCGGGTAATCTTTTTGTGGTTTCCCTAGATTCTATCTATGCATACACGCCAGGTCGTTTGCGTAGCACTTACGCCTCCGCATTGACTACTCCTGATGGATTGGCCTTTAACCAAGCTGGCAATCTTTTTGTGTCGGAACAAGTTGCAGGCGAGGTTCTTGAAATCACACCAAGCCGAACAAAAAGCATTTTTGCCTCCGGGCTAGGCGTAAGTGGCAATGGCCCAGATTTTCTCACTTTCCGAGTCGAAGAGACCCCTGAGCCCTCGGTGGTATGGTTGCTGTTAATGAGCGCAGCCGGATTCCTCATCAAGTGGAACTTTAAAGTGGCGAATTAGGTTAATCACCATCCGCTGATGAAATGGAAACAGGCAAAATGTGACCATCCCGCTTGGCGCTCTCCTCGGCACGGGCGTTGTGGTGCTGCCTGCGCAAGCAAAACTATTGATGGTGGATTGCTGGGCACTCGGGACTACCACGGTGCAGACAAATTAGCTACGAGCGCCGTGGGTTGTTACAGCTTCAATTCCACGGTTGGCATCATCAACGCATCCCACGTCAAGTACTGGCTGGACCTGCTGGAAACTGCCCACCGGCGGTTCTTGTGGGCGGTGGAGACGCTGGCGCGGGTCCGGCGCTTGGCTTTGGCCACCCCGGCGCTGCCAATCAACATTGCCAACGAGGGAGGCAAGCAGGTGAATCTGTCTGGGGACCATGGCGGAGGAGAGAAGCCTGCCGGGACCGTTGGTCGGCGGATTGGACCGACGGAGTACCCCGCGAGGTTGTCTGCTGGTCCCCCTGTTGTCGATGAAAGTTTTGGAACGCCGCCTAATGGACCAAAAAACGGTCTGGATCGGCGCAGGAGCGATTCTGGGGCGACGGTGGTATGATTCCAGACACGAGGCCATCGCCTTCTCTCGATCCATTCGCAACACAATCGGGGCGGCGAAACAGCCCCAGCTTGCTGGCCGAAGGTTCTGAGCAGAGGCCGGACCACGTGTTGTCCCAACGTCAGAGCGGGTGCCGAAATGCGGCTTCCCGGAACGGTTCGCGCAACACCCGCTGGGACACAGCTCCCAAGTGGCGCAGCGACCAACTTTACGTCACGAGCCCTCCTCCTGTTTCCAGTCGAGGGCCTCGGTTGCGAACATGGACTGGCGGCTGGTTGCTGCCTCGTACTCCTTGGCCATCCACCAGCCGGCAAGGGCAGCCACGACGCCCGCCAGCACATCCACGAAATAATGAAAACGCAAATACATGGTGGAAAACCACAACAGCAGGCATGGCACCAAAAACCACCAGAACCGTCGTGGCTGATGCCGCCAGTCGAACATCAGCAGATACAAGGACGCCGCCAGATGTATGCTGGGGAAGACGTCCACGGAGTTGCTCCCATGATTCACCGGCTTGAGCGTCCAGTCGAGAAGCCACGGACCGTGCAGCGGAGTCTGAAACGTCATCCAGCGGTGTGGTCCACCGGCCGGCAACACCGTGTAGATCATGAACGCCAGCCCATATATCGTAAACAAGCCCACCATGCACTTGCGGAATAGCCGGACATTCTGGACGCAATAATATCCCGGTCCCACGATCAGGTAGTAAAAGAAAAACAGGTAACCCGCCATCGCCAGATCCTCCGCCCACGGACGCAACCACGATTCCCAGGCCACGGCCGGGGTTTCGCCGACGAGCGCCCGATCCCATTGCAGCAGCAGCCAGTCCACCTTGAGATGGCCCAACAAGGGCACCGCCATGCCCATCGCAAAAAAACTGACGCCCATCGCGAACGGATAATACAAAAGCCGCACCCGCCACCGCCAAGGGGTCAAGTTCCGTTCCGCCCAGAGGAAAACGCCCAAGCCGCCCAGCAAGCACGCTAAAAACACACACGACCAGGCCCGCGCTACGCCGTTATGCAGGAATAGCCGCAACCAGGTCAGTAAGAGAAAAGTGCCGAACACCCATTCATGTGGCAAAATCGCGCGCAATTTCTGCCGCCATTTAAGATGGCGGGCAGTCACATTTGCCATCGCAGGCAACAACTCCACAGTGCCATTATTCATTGTCTGTTTGGGTGATACGAACGCGAGCGACACCAAAGCACGAATAATACCACGCTCGGTCAACGATTTCTCCCGCCCCGGTTGTTGCCGAATCGTGCTTAAACTCAAGGCCTTCAGCGGGATGGCAGGGGCTATCCCCGTGGCGTCGCGCTGAGATTGCCTGCCAATCCACTTTGCTTACCTGTATAGTTATTTTGCACCATCGATTGGCTCAGGAATGGTGCCCATGACACCTCGGCTTGAAGTCTGACGCACGCCGTCCGTTTTTCCTAAAGTCCGACACATTCCATCCGAAGTAGAAGTCATGCGGCAGAAAAATGTCTGATGAAATAATATATTAAACGATCAATATGAGCACCATTTCCAGCGTAACTTCGACCACCGATCCGAGCCAGACCGCCAACCAGAACGGGTTTGCCCAAGTTGCCAAAAACTTTCAAGCCATCGGCAGTGCCTTGCAAGCAGGCAATCTCTCGTCGGCCCAAACTGCATTGGCAGCCTTCCAGAAATCCGCGCAAGCCGCCTCGCAGTCAAATTCGCAAACCGCGACCAACCAGCCCTTCGGCAAGAACAGCCAGGCAAATACGGCTTACCAAAATCTGACGAGCGCCCTGCAATCCGGCAACCTTTCAACCGCCCAACAGGCGTTTGCTAGTCTGCAAAATGACCTCAAATCTGCCTCATCGGCCAGTTCAGCTCAAGCAGCGCATAAAGGACATCACCATCATCGAAGTTCGAGCGCTACGGACTCGACGGCATCGGCATCGACGCTGACGACGACATCCGCAAACACTTCCTCGACTGGGGAGTCCAGCGATTCCACCGCGAGTTCCGGTGTAGCCAGTGATGGCAGCTTGAATGTGTTTGCCTGAGAGCCGGCCCACATTCCCAGATCTTGGCAAAGCCGCCTCCAAGCGAGGCGGCTTTGTGTTGATCATGCTGCGTTCGCAATTGCATTGTTTCAAACATGAACTCGCGAATCTGACTCCCAATGCCTCTTCGCCCGAATCACTGCGACGCACCGCCAGCTTGGCAAAATGCGCCCGTCGCTAGAGTTTGAATTTTCAGCGGATTCGTCACCTCAAGCCTCCGCGAATTTTTTTAACCACCCAAACGGGCAGTGCATTGGGGAAGAACGGATTTAGTCCAACGCATTCCTGGCCGCTGGCGTTGCCATCGGAATTGGAACTGGCCACCACCGCAATCAATTCCCCAATTTCGTTTACAATCGCGCTTCCACATGTGCCCCCGCGAATATTTATCCCCGACTGAATCGTTATGCGCCGGGTATTGCGGTCATCCAATGAGCCTTTGCCTGGAACCCAGACCTTATTATGCGTCCAAATTTCAACGGGAAACACGGTGAATCGTTGACGATCCTCGAAGCAAACCGGTACTGGGGTTATTGCCCGGCAGTAGTCATTGAAATCAGCCGACTGCTTGTTAAATTCCTTCTTATCCGGGGAACCTAAAACGGCAAGATCAGATACAAGATCGATTACAAGGATCTGGACTTGGAGATGTTGTCCAGCGTGGGTATGAATTTCCCGAATCAGATGGTCGTCAAGTGCCAGCGTGCCGTCGGTTTCATAACCAATGCAGTGTGCCGAAGTGAGTATGAGGTTGCCGCCCACCAAGACTCCTCTTCCGCCTGTTTCCGGGAATTCCACTGTCGCCCGTTGAACGACTTGGCGAAAATTGCGATTTGCTGATTTTTTCATTTCAGGTTTGCATCGAACTTCTGGCCGGGTGACCGATCTCGGCATGGGCGGCGCATTTCGCTTATGGGAATTGTGGGCGTGTTCAAATCCTAAAATAGTTCAAGTGGTTTTTCGCCACATCGAGGAGGAATTGATAACACTCATCCACGTTCTGCGTGGTCGTGTTGACATGGTTCTCTTGCTCGTGCCGACGCGCAGCATCAAAGGGATAATCGATCAATTGCCGGAGTTGACCGGCCTGAGCCCGCTTGTAAATGCCCTTTGGGTCGCGCGCCATGCAGGCTTCAAGCGGCGCATCAATGTAAAACCACACCAGTTTTTCCGCCAAAACCTGCGAGACGAGATCGCGTTGCGGATATTCGGGTGCCATCGTAGATACCACGACGTTGAAATTCTGGTTTGCCAGCAACCCGGCGATTTCCGCGATGCGGCGGTGATTTTCCAACCGGGCTTCTGTTCGAAACCCCAAATCCGAACAAAGTGTCGAGCGCATTTCGTCCCCGTCGAGATGAACCACGGGAATTTTACGGTTCAACAAGCCTTCGCGGAGGCGCAGCGCCAGCGTGGTCTTGCCAGCACCGGAACGGCCAAAAAGCCAAAACACTTTGGTCAGGGTTCTCATTCGATTGGTTGTGGATTGCCGCTGTGCTATGGGAGATTGGAGCCTTGAAGTGGTGGGGTCTTTGATTTTTCCGCTTGAAGTTTCTTAAACTGCTTTGGCCATAAAAACGGCGGTGTAAAACAAATGTTGTCCGCACGAACGAATGCGCAAATTTTGGGTAGCCGGTTCTTCGCGCAGAAGTCAGGATTCGCGTGGCGGCAGCCAAAGGTTTGGGTTTCGCTGTCCAGCGGATGGAGCGGAGCGTGAAAAGCGGATGCATTTTTCATTTTGTATTTGCCGGTACAAAGAAGTTAGATCGAAGATGCATTATTCAATCCGAATGGCCGGAGGGGTTGTCTTGACGGGTTGTCGATTTGGTGATGATGTCTTCGCCGTTGGGATGAGTACAATACGCGACGTCGTTGAAGAATCGGGCATCGTGACAATTGGCTGGGTCGTGGACCAGACAGCAAACCACGCCCGGCCATTTTGCAGGCTTCGCCCGGCAAATGGCGGGATTGGGCAATTGTCCAGCCACATTATCCCCACGATTCATGGCTTTGGATTCTTAAGGGCGATTTTCCAAATACAGGGTTTTGAAACTGCCGCCCGTGATTTGGCGGATGCGTTCTGTTTCGGGTTTGGCCATCAATTCGACGATGGAAGCAAGCAACAATGGCAAATTTAGCGGCTTTTCCATCAGGGCATCAACGCGGCTGTCCGATGCGCGTTTGTATTGCTGCGACTTCGCGGTAATTACAATGACGGGTACCAGAGGATGCATTTGACGCATGAAGCCGAACACGCCCCAGTCATCCTGGTTAAGCATGTCCAGACTTAACAACACCAAGTCCGGCATATCGGCAAAGAACTCATCAGCCGCGTCGTGACCCGTCGTCGCGAACGTTACGAGGTAATGTTCAGATTCCAGAACGCGGCCCAACGTATCCCGCACACTCGCATCGTCTTCAGCCAATAAGATTTTTTTGGGCATACCCTAAACCGCACACCGGCGGTTCAGCTCACACAGCTAAAATTGTGCCAGCCTCGGTTTGGACGGATCGGGCCAACGACTGCTGCAACATCCGGGACGGCTGGCGGATTACATAGCAAAGCAACTATGCAAGGCAGCAAATAATCTATGCAGGCGCGTGGCTGGTCTTTTTGATGGTGGCACTTCCGGTGCTGATCTACCTCCCTACCCATTTGTGGCTGAGCAGGTATTCCAAATCTGGCCAGTGCATAGAGTCGCAAACTAGCCCGACCACTGACGACTGACGTGATCCTTGATCTTTTCCAGCAGGCGCACCAAAATTCCGACGTTGCAACCGCCACGCCAACTTGAAACCCTCGACGACCTGCTTGCTCAGGCTGCCCATTATGCGGAATTCTGTATGCGGAACAGTGGCAAAATGGCGGCCACGCTTTTCCTGATCGGCGCAGACGGACCGCTAATGTTCCTGCCAGCTTCGTTGGCGGACGATGGTGAAAAAGACGATTTTGCCACCATCGCCCGGCTCATGTGCATTGCCTATGCCGCCACCACCTGTGTCATGGCGCTCGAATCTTGGATGAAACTCGCCACACCAGGCGAGGCGCTCGACATGAGCGAAAGGCCGTCCGAATCATTCGACCGGAAGGAAGTCATCGTGCTCATGGGCGAATCACACTCTGGTCAGAAACAGAAATATCTGCCCATTATTCGGAGCGACAACGGAAAATTCTTCGGTTTTGGCGAATTGAACATGCCCGTTTTGGACAACATTGAAGGCCGTTTCGCCCAACTCCTGCCCTCGGAAGTGGCCACTGCCGAGCATCGCACGCTCGCCAAGGCCATGCTGAAGATCAAAGGCGTCAACGTTGCCAAGCCGGGCACCACGGTTCGTCTCACGCCGCCGAGACGCTGATTTTCGTCCACATTTATTTTTGGCGTTGGACAGTCTTTGTCCACCCCCCTCTGTCAGGCTGGTGGCATGAAAATCAAAAGAAAATACGAAATTCCGCCTCGCGCCCTCATTTTTCAACCGACAACCGTCGCGCGTTTCGGCCACGCCCGGCTCGTGAAACAGTTCGACGGGCCTTACGAACTCGTCGGCGGCACGCCGGATGACCGCGTTGCGGCTCACGAATGGTGTTCGCTGTTTGCGCCGGAGGTGGTTTTCTCCGGTACACATCGGCAAAATCCCGTCAGCCAAGGCCCAAAAGGTACCAATGCGCAACGAGCTGAGCCCCAAATGGTCGGCTTGGAGGTGCAATAGTTCCTTCTTGCGCGGCACGTCTTTGCGCTGCTTACTGTGAGGACACGAAGCTTGGCTCGATGCACGAAAGCACGAAAGCGCCTTCGAGTTGAACCCAAAATAAAACCTATGGCGCTCAGATAAATTGACCCGTCTCTGCTCAGATAAACTGACCCGCCTGCTGTGAAGCCCTTTCTTCTTTCCAAGTAGATTGACTTTCCGGCGTGTGGGTCAGTTTATCTGAGCGGCAAGCTCAGGACCTCATGGTGGGCCGCGGCGCCCAGAGTAGCCCAAACAAGGGCTATGAGGCTGGACCTGCGCGACTTACAAGCAATGTCATTCAAGTTCATGCGTATAAACATCACCTAAAGTGGTAGTGATTGTTAAAAAGTTGATGGGTGGGTCAATT
>Ga0182030_10027307_pt1 | contig 10274 bp, 10 predicted proteins | sample 812S3MmetaG_FD_121299 | JGI IMG/M metagenome (GOLD analysis project Ga0182030, IMG submission 121299) | Permafrost microbial communities from Stordalen Mire, Sweden - 812S3M metaG (Illumina Assembly) | ecosystem: Environmental > Terrestrial > Soil > Wetlands > Permafrost | place: Sweden... | reverse complement strand
GAGGGACTTTTGAGCGCCGACGCGGGCGAAGTTTATAGCTGCTGCGCGGTTCATTCCTAGGGTGGGACGCCAGTTTAGGTTTTGTTTCGGGAGGGGTTGTGTGCAGGTATGAAGGAACCGCGTTAATGAGCGAGAAAGCAAATGGAAAACGAAGTTTCAAACAACGTAGGGTGATGATGTCAAAGAGGATATATACCAGGTGTTTGCGCGGTATTGGTATCGAGCGAATCCGCAGGGATGACACGGACGCCGGTTGTCTTCCAGGCATCGTCTGGTGGGGAGGTGGGGGCGTGGTCATGGGCGTGTTCATGAGCGTGGGAATGTGAAGACTCAGCCATCTTGAAGTTATATACTCTTTGATGATGTAGGGAGATGGTTTTGAGGAGAGTGAGAAGGGTTCGTGTTAATAGATGGGTCCCTGAGCACGCCATTTTATAGTGCGGTTGATGGACCCCGCATTTAGCGCGAGGGTCAGATATAGAATTTGAACTATTCAACATACTTATAAAACTATTGTGAAAATCAAGCAGTTCGACGATATATTGCTGGATCTGGAAGTCCTCTGAGTGAGGATAGATACCTTCAGAATTCTTTCCATGAAGTGTATGGACGAATCTTCGGACTCCAGATCACTGTCAGTTCCTAATATCCCACTTCCCGAGTACAATTACGATTCTTAATTAAATCTAAAACCTCGATCCCACAGCATTTTCACCGCACACCCGGAGATTCACCGACCATCCATCTCCAAATCCGGCCCTGTATTGGTTACGTATATAAGGAAGCAATATGCCAGTCAGGATTAGGTAGTTTCTTCAAGTTTTCGCTGTTCACCGAGCCCTTAATATGGTCGGCCGTCTGATCCCACAAAGCCTCCCAAGACTCTGGCCAAGGTAAAGACCCATCAGAATCTATACCTACCTCAACACTGTAGATACGAGTTTTGAAAGCATCGACTTTGCGTCTTAATATTGCTGAAACAGACCAGCCCGAGTCCAGTCGCTTTGAGACTCTGTCTTTGAAAAAAGAAGGCTGAGGCGTCTGATCCCACGCACATTGCGGTTGCGCAAGATCAGTGTCTGTAGATAAGATTGACAACCCTATGTCAGACCCTGACGAATCATCCCATAGACTGATTACGATGCAGAAGATATCTTGCCGCGTTTCGACAAAATCTGTAGTTTTCAAATAGAGCCTGGCTTGTGTCGGTTTACGATTCAGAAAAAACAGCAAATACCCACTTTCGTATTCACCTATCCAAAATGCGTTGTCTTGAGGAGAGACGACTTCTTGATAAACTGAGAATTTGCTCCTGTATTGCGGGTCAAGTTGTACTTGAACTTTATTGATTCGAAGGAAGGCTGCATCCTTGTCATTAGGTTGTTGGAAGTATACAACTCTTTGCTTAAGCGTTCCTCTCGCGATCGTGGAGTCATCAGCTACTTCAAGTTGGTCCGCATCGTGTCTGACAAAATTCCCAGTACCTTCTCCCGTTTCTTGAACACAGAGAGTGATTATTTCCCCCTTTCCATAATCTCGTCTACACCGGAGCGGCGTAAAAAATTCAAGGCGTGACTCACCCGCAAAGTCACGATATCCTTTGTAATTAAGCAAGAGCTCGATCTCAAGCCCTTTGTTCGTCATGGCGTATACGGACCTCGTACGAAGGTAAGGATACTGAAAGTCAAATCCATTCGCTGTGATGTCCTTAGAATTCTCGAATGCAGCAGGAGATGGTGCTAGTAGGCCTGCATATAGCTCTATATCTCTCGAAGTCCAAGCAAAAATTGACTCGTCATTTGATATTTTTACGATTTCTTGCTGAAGTCTCATGAACGCATTACGCCCTTCGCCATAGAGGAGAGGCATATTCACACCAAAAATTCCCATAAGACAATACGCCTGGTCCTCGAGTCTTGTAGTACGTGGCCGAGACGCCCATGAGAATTTCTGCGCTACAGAAGCGCTTTTATAGTTGGTGAGGTGGGTAATGCCCGTGATTTCGGACAATAACCCTCGTAATCTCGACTTCGTATCAATCTCTTTCCAGTTCTGATCGAAGAAGACGAGGAATTCTGGAGCAAGAAGCTCTTGTAATGTCCATCCTCTGTTGAACCACTCACTCAACCTCAAAGCCGAATTCCTTGCAAAATGCTCCTCCTTCCTCTCCAAAGTAGGCACATCCGAAAGATAGGCGTAACAAACTTGCGCATCTCGATACCACTTGAGCATCGAATTAATTGCCTCACTTAATTCCGCACTGCTCGATTTGTCGATACAACACGAGTCGATCCAAACATATTGCCAGCCGTCCGACCAGGCTTGTGCACAGCACCGCTGGATCTTGGAATATCCCACCACGTCTGGCCCTCTCCCAGCACAAAGATCCTGGAAGGTCACTTCTTCTTTCCCCCATCGATGGGATAAGATTATGTAGTCCGGCGCGGTTTCACTAAAGAACTCCTCGAGCTCAAGTGTGGTGGTGTTGAGGAGCCGCATTGTAATTGTTGGCGCGGCCTTGCGGAAACGAAAGACTCTACGGTGATAGGAAGATTGCCAACTACTTAGATCTGATGGTAGAAGCAGCTGTGTACAAGCTGCAATGATGCGGGACGAATTAAGTAAAGACTTTGTGACGAAGGCGATTGCTGTGAAAGGTGAGTTGAGGTGAGGATGCAGTCGACGCTAGCGATGAAACCCTATTGGGCAACCACCACCATCGAACACAATCCTAGCAAGCCACAGTTATATTAAACTTTTATGTTATTAAAAATGTTGCTGCCGATACTTCTCATATAGTTCACACTTCATAATTCCCATATCTTACCACCCGCTACTGCGCGCCAGTACTGCATTTCTCAAACATGCTCATAACCTTGTTGCATAACTAAAGGTATCGCCCTACATCACACCAGGCATACCCCTCTTCACACCCGGCTCACCCAATCCTGGGACAATCAGCGGCGCATTCCTCTCCATCTTCAACCTAAACACAGGGAAGAATTTCGTAATCGTGCTCTTAGGTCCATATGCCTCCTTAACCAGATATCCCATGACTCTCCACCAAGCTAAGATCGCCGAAATGATGAAGAGGTAAGCCGCAGCCTTAATGGCATGCGAAACAGCTGGTTCCGAAAAAGCGAAAAGGGAGCAAGCGATTGTCGGCCCAATAGCGAGAGTAGTAAGCACGCCGCCAAGGACGAGATCTCTGGCGAAGGCGGCGATAGCACCAGCCTAGGTTGTAAATGCGAGGGGGACGAACCATGCAGCGAGTTCGGGGAAGTGCGTTTTGATGCTGTGGGGTGGGATTGTACCAGCTCCCTTCAATATGGTCAGCAATGTATTGAACCGGGCGCTTCAGGGGGCACACGACAAGAAGATACAACAGCCCTATGGCCAGCCAAAACTCTCCCCACATGGTGTTAATGACAGATACTAAGGTATTATCGATTAATTTTCTCTTTTTGTGCATCGTATCCAGTTAGTACGCTTGCCGCTCTTGCTCAGGCGCTAATCACCCTTAACTTACCCTCGACTTAGTCAACTCACCTGAGCATCCTGAACATTCTAAGCACCCTGGACAGCTCACCTAAGCCAAATCTGATCATTCTTAGCAAGATTTACTACATTATCACGTGTTTTGACTTCTCGCTTTTTAGCCAATTATACTTGATCTGATCTCTGTTTTCTCATATCATTTTCGTCAAGTTTTAACGATGATACTCAAGGAGCCTAAACAAGTCCCTAGGAACCTAAAGTAGATATCTTCGGTGTCTCTCATGCAACCGGTTTTATGTTTAAGCTCCATTAAACTATTAGAGGTATGTGCCTATGCACAAGATACTATAATGCGTTCTGCTGAATTGTCTACGGGTTCGTAGTGATTCCCATCCAGAGACAGAACAGTCCTATGGATTGAGGGTTCTCATCCTCTGAAGGACCCTCTTCCAAATTATCGTCCACAGATCATATCCATTTTGAGCAGAACTGACAAAAGTTCTCTTATTACGCATAGTGAGGAAGTGACAGATTCCTTCACTAATTGGTCTATAATCAGTGTCTTCCGACGAGCCATATGAGGCTGAGGAAACCGTAGACTATTGGGATGATGTAAAGCCCGGAGATGATTTATAGAACTTACCAAGATGAAGACTAATATTGTGATTGAAGACAAGCATAATATTTTCTGATACACTATTATCCTATTGTTGAGGTTTGCACAATGAAGCTTTGCCAAATAGGAACTTCATTAACCTCGATCAAGTTGAGAACCTATTGAGAGTGTATTGAGACGACCTTCTACTGACAGTGTTGAGATAGCCTTTCCTTATTGTTCTTCTGTCACAATGCGTAGGTATTGTGTTATCTACAAATCTACTGCAAATCGTTCTCTATAAATTACATCCCATGCCTCCTCCTCTTCAGTTCTATCTGTCTCTCACAACTGTCATAACATCTCTTCGCCCATACAACAGTCACACCGAGCCATCGCAATGGCTGACCAATTATCCCAACAGCTACAGCGAACAACCATAGACGACACGACAATGATACTCCTCAAACTATCTTGAAGAAGATGCTATCCGTCCGCTCCGTTGTTTCTACCACCTCCTCGTTCGCCGCCAAGAACCAAGAGGTCTCGAATGACGAATCTCTCCAATACTTCTTCCAGATCGGCTCCGGAAACTGCGGTTTTGTGTTCGAACAACGTGGTACTATGCAAGTTGTCAAGAAAGCTCGAGCCGACGGCCCAGAAGAGGCCGATCTCTGGAATGACTACTTGCTGCAGAAGAAAGTGGAGTTGGGTTTCCTGAAAGCAAACGGCTTTAGCATACACACTGTCCATATTCCGAGAGCCATTATGTACATCGGTCAAAAAGACGAGGATTGGTGGACTGCGAATAGCCATCGATTTCCCAAAGACTTCAGAGCACCAGCAAATTTGCTCATGTCTGAGCGAATCCTCCCTCTTCCAAAAGTCATCTGAGAGGCTTTGATCCAGCTGTATTGCCCCACCCATCTCAAGCATGCTTCCTTCGCTGACCCCGGAAATAACGCCTGCCTTGTTCGCATTCATCTCAGACAGCCTGGTGCTCGCCCGCAGAAATTCTTTACTCTCCGAAATTTCAAGCTATATCTCAACCAGATGATTGATCTCGGCTTGGACGTTGACATGTTCGCGACTATCATGGCGAACGCTCTTGCAGTTATGCATTGCGAAGTCCGGATTGACGCCAATGATGTTGAATTTGTTTTGGGAAGTGCGCCGGCCGAATCTCATCACAGAGGTCCAACCTATGAGGAGCTGAAGAGATTGCCTCCAACTCGAGCACTCACACTGTAGGTGGTGACATGACTTTCCACAAGCGTGCTGTCCACCTCTGGTGCCTTGACTTCAACCTCTGCAAGGAAATCGAGTTAGATGATAAGGGGGTTGAGTGCGCGGTGGAGGCCTTCTGCGTTAATGACAGGTACTATCCTCGCCCGTCAGTCGACCCGAAACTTTGGAAAATTTTCTGCAATTCATACCTCAATCTAGGTTCAAGAATTCTGAGCCAAACCAAATACGAAAGCTTCCCTCGCAAGTTTATCGAAAAAGTGGTCGAAGGAATGAATCAATATGCAGGTCACCCTTGATTACCGGTGTCTTGGAAGGTGTCTTCTCTGGGGCAGTGGTGTGGCTAGCAATTGTTTTGCACTTTGAAGATTTAGTAAGCTTTAGTTACTTTCTCCGTTGATAGACCAGGCAATGCTCCCACAATGCGAGTTGAAAATCTCTCTAGAAAACTCCCCTTTCAAGAATTGCGTGAAACACCTCCTCCCCTCTTTCGTTCCAGTAGCCTTCTATGAAAGCCGACCAATGGGTCCTCTCCGAGGACTTCCCGATTGAAGAATTGGTCGATTTGTTTAAGGAATATCACCGATGGTTCCACGTCTTGCTTTATCTCCCGAAGAAATACTAGGGCTTCTGCGGAGTTGGTGTTGTTTCGATGGCATAGATAAGCCAGAATTGCGGATGCTGAGCGGTTAAGACCAAGAGCACAGTGAACTAGAGTATTACCGTTACCTCGCAGGGCATTTTCGATAAAGTGGATGATTGTTTCCATGTAGGGCATAATGTTCTCTATATCGTTTAGGGGAATGTGTAGATAAGTTCTTGTCGAGTCAAAAGGATGTGGAGTATTACACATGTTGAGTATGTGCGTAATTCCAGTTGGAATTTCCGTGGGGAATTTCGATAAATGTAGGCGAGGGAGGATTTCGAACATCTCGAAGCTGTCTTTTTGAAGTTGTTCTGTCTCTCCGGCTCTTATAGCTTTGGTCGTGGGCGAAGGCGCGGACATTATGATGGGCAACGTTTGGGTTGAGCAATATTTTGCAGTTCGTTATTGAAATTTTTGTTTGGCAGAACAAGAAATCAGGCGCAGGCAGGGATTTTATACCCACGTAGCGAATTGGATTTAGGTTTGGACTGGGTTGTCTTCTAGTGACTAAAGTGGGTCATTATTTAACCTGGTGAGCTTGTGCCGTTAGCTGGCATCAAAACTCAAAACTAAGAGTTAGAGTTTGATGAGTAGAAAACGTTGGTAGAACGCTTTTATAGTTTGAGTGTGCCGGATTCGGCTTAATCTTATGGACGTACTCGTTAGAAATTGGACGGGCATTATTATCACATGTGCGACGGCCTTAGGCCATTCTTAGTCAGCAACGGACTATTTATAATTAGACAGTTACTATACAAATCTACATCTATATTCTCCTATCGTAATTTATTTATTTTCTTTAGATATTACACACTGCGTACCACTAGCACGAAAACCCCGAAATCACATGCTCTTTGATAAGATGGATCCAAAATCAGCTCTAGCAGGAACCCTTTAAGGGAGCAAAAACGGAATTCAACGTGTGTACGCGACGCAAGTTGGCCTCTAACCCTTAACAAAGGTCCTCGGCTTGGTTAGGCAGGAGTTCACTTACTCAGCAAAAGAGAAGTTTTCATCGTGGGGTTTGGAAATGCCGACATCATATAAATCTAATTTGAAACTCCCCCCCCCCAAAAATTGTATGTGGTTTGGGGAACTCGCAAATTCGTCTAACCCTTTTTTAACTAAGTTAAGGTTTAGAGGCAATAGGTTCCACATTATGGTGCGCAGGCTGACACAGGGCGTGCTCAGGATGCTCAGGCCACGGCTCAGATGGCGCGGGATAGCTCAGGCTCTGCTCAGGCTCTGCTCAGCCATGCTCAGCCATGCTCACCCTCAGCTCAGCTTAAAGCAGCAGCTACTCACGTCCAGAGACTAAAATGGAACCAGCGAAAGAAAAGGTTGATCCTGAGTCTAGGGGTATCTCGCGCATGGAACCCATATAATCCCGCTATAAACTGCGCGAGACCTCCCCAGAAAAACACGAAGGGAAAGAAGATAGTAGGTGAGTTCTCGTCACTCCACCAGTTTACTGTCCAAGAGGCGGTGATGAAAGTGGAGCCTACGAAGCCAGCGAGACCTAGAGCGGCTGGAGGTGCAATGGGCCTGAGAAAGATGCTGACTTGGGGATATTGTTCGAGGACAGAGGCAACTTTATCTTCGTTTGTATTGTGGAGAGCCATGGTGGGTGCTTGATGGGCCTGGGTATTTCCATTGGAGAATGTTGGAAGTCGTGAATAAGAAATCCAAATCAATCCGTTTCGAAAAAATATCTATCAGAATTAATTGTAAATGCAACAAATTGATTAATTCCGATGTGATGTCAGGACTTGAAAACGTTATTTGAGGTCCATTGCAAATATGATGTAGAGCAAGCGTAGAAACCGCGTGCAACGGACAGAGCCGCTCACTAAACAGCTGTGTCAGCACCATTAATAGAGCTGAATTCTTAATCAACAAACCTTCGATACCTGACGCTATCGACTACCTCTACAGCCAAGCCTCAACATGTGACTATTGATGTACAGGAACCACCATTCGTACTCTACTCCATGACGGGATGCCAGACGGCTGTGGGACTTCGTGGGCTCTATTACCCCATGAGATACTGATATATGATGACCTTTTCATAGCGCGCTTGAGCTTGACAGCATCAGCCGTTGGACAAGACGCTGCATGTCTTCGTTACTCACAAGACCAGCAGGTCCTCTGCCCCATCACAGATACACTCTCCTCCGCAAACAGACGTATTACTATAAAGCAACAGAAACAAACTTCGACTTACTACTTAACATATCCCATTTCTTGCGATGTTCAACTGATGTGGTTTGGAAAGGAAAACAAATCGTCCCATATACCATTTCGGATTAGTGTAACCCATGAAACTTTAACTAGAGTTCTCGGCCATCTCCTTTCTTCTCTCGTGAGTTTTATGTCAACTTTGCACCTATTTGGGCTTGCGCAACTAGGGTGGAAGCCGATTTGAGCGGACATTGCATGTTAGTCGTCTAATAGTTGGTTCTTTTGACTTTGTTTGCTATCACTTTATAGTTAACGGATTCAAAAGTCCTGCGTAACTAAGCGCCTTGATAGATCGGACCCTCACACATAAACACTATTATAATTTAATTTACAAATATGGTATTAAAACAAAGAATAGTGCAAACTAAAATTGTTTATTTAAACCTTTAAATTATATAATTTAGATGAATTTTATTGGTATTTTAAATTGTGATCAATTTAAAAACTACTTAAATTTTAATAAGGTAGATAGATATATGGCTTACGTATTTCTGCAAAATTTATTATGTTAATTGAAATATAGCTTTTATAATATCACTTATATCGTAGCTTATAGATATAGTAATATAATGAAATTTAAACTATTTGAAAGCTCTAAATAAAGGCTTCAAATTACGCCAATTTGCAGTACAACATTTATAAGCTGAGTTATAGAAATATATATTTGAAATGCTTATATGGGACACCTGCTTATGTGGGGCACATGCTTACGTGAGATACTTGAATCCGCCCACCAACACGCCAACGGTGAAGCGACACCCCAGCGAACAAAATCGGAAGAACCGACGATGAGACACCGTCAATTCCCTAAAAAAATCTGCCAACAAAGATGTCTCTATCATTAGGACATAATCTGATCACGAGGAGGGCGTTCAAGAAATCGAGACGGGGGTGTAAGACCTGCAAGGCACGTAGGGTTAAGGTATGTCTTCTGCCTCAGTTGGAGAAAGGCGAAGAAAATTAATCCATGTATCAAAGTGTGATGAGAAACGCCCGTTATGTAGCCAATGTTCACGTCGATTCGTTGGAATCCTGACCTGCGACTTCGATCCATTCGTTGTGGCCGACGCTGCCCGTGGGAGAGCTACTTCTGAACACCACCAGGAAATCAGAGTTTTAGTCCCGCCAACACCCACTCCTTGCCCCTCTGGTATCAGTGCTTCAAATGAATCGAGAGCACTGGAGCTACGGCTCTTGCACCATTACACGATGTTCACCTCTTCTCAGCTGCCCGATGGCCATGATCCAAGAGGGAAACACATCTGGTCCATCGATATGCCCCGCATGGCCTTCCAATCCGACCTTGTTCTTGATGCAATTCTTGGCCTCTCGGCGCAGCATCTGTGGACTCTGACCCCAGAAGACAAGTCTCTTGCATACGCGTCAAAACTTTACGCGGACAAGGCAATTTGCAAGCATCGCATTGCCCTCACTCATGCCGACCATCGATCAGCTGAATCATTGCTTGCGGCCGCAATTCTAATAACCCATCATACATGGGTTTCATCCCATGCACCAACCGAAAACGAGCCATATGCATTGCCAATGCAAACTTATTATATGGCTCGCGGGATTCAAAGCCTATTCGATCAGATGTTTCCATGGCTGAAAGGTTCCGCGTATCTGTGGTACACGGAGCCTCCCCTCGTCGAAGAGGTAGACCCAGAGCATTATTCAAGTTATTTTCTTGAATCCGGCCAGCGAGATTTGGCAATTTTGTTGAACAATATCAACCGGTCCGGGATCGAAAAAGCCGACCGAGAATTGTATAAAACTGTGGTAGACGAGCTTGCGTCGATGTACGCAGCGGTTGTTCGAGGTGCACCTCATCTGATGCTTCAAAGACGTGTAGCAACCATGCCCATCAGAATGCCCCCTCGTTTTTTGGATTTAGTTCAACGGCATGAGCCAGCGGCCCTAGCATTACTGGCTAGGGATCTGTCCTTACTCAATGTCATTGAGCCTGCTTGGTGGCTTCACGGAGCAGGAACCCATGAGGTTACAGGTTACGCTGCCAAGGGAATCCGGAGTTTGATGCCTAAAGAATGG
>Ga0182030_10027306_pt1 | contig 10274 bp, 8 predicted proteins | sample 812S3MmetaG_FD_121299 | JGI IMG/M metagenome (GOLD analysis project Ga0182030, IMG submission 121299) | Permafrost microbial communities from Stordalen Mire, Sweden - 812S3M metaG (Illumina Assembly) | ecosystem: Environmental > Terrestrial > Soil > Wetlands > Permafrost | place: Sweden... | reverse complement strand
TGCCGGCGACTGTCTCGCCGCCACGTGGCAGAGCAGCGCCGCCAGGGCGGCCGGCAAGGCGTATACACCCTTGAGCCGCAAATGTTTCCGCAGTTCCGTCAGGGCCGACTGCATCCGCCGCGAAATCGTCGAAGCCGATTGCCCCGTCTCAATGGCCAATTGCGCCTGCGATTTGCCGAGCAGAAAATGCTCAACGAGCAAAGTCCGGAATTCCTCGGGCATATCCGCCAGCGCCTGATCCACACACGGCGAAAGCTCAGCCCAACTCGAAGCCTCGTGATCGCATTCCTGCGTATAAATAATCTCGCGCTTCCGCCGCGACGATTCGCTGCGAAGCGAATCGAGGGCCAGGTGGGTCGCGGTACGATGCAGCCAGCCGCCGAGGTTTTGGCGAACTTCGTGCGGCCGGCGCATCAGGCGGAAAAAAGTTTCCTGAGAAAGGTCCTCCGCGCGAGCCCCATCCCCGATCACACGCAGGCACGTCGCGTAAACAAACCCCGCATAGCGTTGCACGATCTGTGCAAAGGCATCAGGATCGCCAAACCCCGCGAACCGCCGCAGGAGGGCGAAATCATCGTCAGCCGTACGTGCGGCTTCGCCGCTGGGATGATGCGAATGAGGGATTGTTGAAGTCGCGATCGACATTGGCCTCTACCCATTACAGACGGAACGGGACGAGGAAATTGCAGGGTGTGGGGATTGTAAATCTTTGGGGTCCTGATGTCGATGAAAATCCCAAGGGGGTAGTTGGGTAAATTCCGACTGTAAAGGGAGTTGCGGAAAACGAAACTTCGATGAATTCGGCGCGATGGGAACCGCAGGTTGCGGGAAATAAGGCTCTGCCTCAACGTTTCGGTCGCTTTTTGATCTGGGGCAGTGTCGAAACAGGCTATGCAGGTGTGACCGACCGCGACATTTCGTACTCGATAAGCGTTGGATCATTCGGATAAGGCTCAGTATTGCCGGTCATTAAAAATCCGTTTTGTTTGTAAAACTCAATCGCGGTTTGGTTATTGCTTGTTACCATCAATTTGAGCACGTGGACGTTTCGTGACTTTGCCCAAGCATCAATCGCGTCGACTAACTTCCGGCCGATTCCGGATCGCCGATGCGATGGAGCGACCCACATGGAAATAAGGTAAGCAATTCGCGGGTCGCCCTCGCTTAGAAAAGCGGCAGCGATGCCGCAAGCGGTCACCGAATCCATCGCGAGATAACCGATGGAACGGTCGCTGCTCCAATCGGCTGCGCGCTTGATCCAGTCGCCGTCGGAGAATTGGGACTCCTTTGCGTACGTACTGCCGAAGGCGGTGGGTGAATCTTGCAGGGCGATGAGGCGGATTGCTTTGAATTCTAAAGCGTTAGCGGCGGTGATTTGCGCAAGAGCGGGCACGGTTCCCAAGGCTAATCGTGGGTCTTAGCCGTACTTCTTTGCCAACTCAGCCGCGAGGCGCAGCCAAGACCAATTCATCGGTTGGAATTTCAAAGGAATTGGAGGGATCGGCTTCGGGATCGACGAACCTTACGCGCACAAGCCGACGGCCGGAGTATCCAATAGGTCCACGATCTTCCACAACTATCACTTTAACACTGCTCTCGCCAAACCGAACCTCTCCTTGGCGGCCGACGATCCCACCGTGGGATCGCCTCCATTTCTTTTTCTTTTTCGCGAGCTTCGCCATGCTGTCCAACCTCTATTCGTCTATTTGGTAATTATAGCAACTTTTACCAAGGCGCGACACCACTCATTGTTCTTAAATGCCGCATTAACACCAAATCGAATTGAGTTGCAAGGCCGCCACACGCCCTTCTCCAATCATCAACTTCCTTTAGGCGAACTGCGGTTCGGCCGGCAAGATCAGGGTTTGAGAAATCGTGATGACCAATGGCGTTCCGCCACAAGTTCAACTCTTGAAGCTTTTCCTGCCGATTTGTATTTCTCGCGTCGGCGGAACTGATCTCATCCCAAAATCTAAATCCAAACCGATTGAAGTCACTTCCCAGGTTGCCTGGATTCGGATTGCCGGTGTCCAACTTTCTGCCCTCGGTGAACCTGGCAAGCACCACGTTCCGAATCGATGCGGGTGTCAGATTTGCAACGTAATCGGCTGCCTGAGAGTGCAAATCACGACAAAATTTTTGAAACTGTGACGAAAGCAGGACTGCATAGGCATTATTGACCTGTTCCGTCGCGTAGCGGCGTCCTGGACCGTGTCCGCCTACCGCGCCATGCACAGCAACCATACCGTCCAAGGCGTCTTGTGCATCTGCTCTCCACCATGTTAAGGCAGTCGAAGCCATCGCATTGACTCCACACGGTTCATTCAATCCGTGTCCAAACACTTACGCGTACGACCCCGACGCCTTTACCCCTTTTGCGGCACGAATCGCTTCCCGCTCGCCAGCCACTTTCGCTTCGTACCCGCTGGCGCGGAAAGCCTCCAGCGGATTCGGATCGAGATTCTTCTTCTTCCGCCAGTCGGCCAGCAGCGGCCGCACATCCGTGTAAAACGCATCCCGCAGGCAATTCTCGGCATCCACGATGTTCATCCTTGCCTGCGCGTCGCGGAGTTTCTGTCGGTCTACCAGGCACGCCTTGGCGTAAAGCTCCTGGGCTGTTGTGGCGGTTTGGATCATCGCTTCGATCTTGGGTTTGAGGTTGTGGCTCTGGTCGATCATGTAGGCGATGTGGGACACGTCGCGATTTCGCACGTCGGCGGCGGTGCGGATTTCGTGGAAGATTCGGAAAACCGCGTAGGGGTCGATGCTGCCGAGCGTCAGGTCGTCGTCGGCGTATTTGCGGTCGTTGAAGTGGAATCCGCCGAGCATGTCTTCGTCGAGCAGGAACGCGACGATGTGTTCGATGTTCTGGCCCTGAAGGTGATGGCCGGTGTCGACCAGCACGCGCGCATTGCGCCCGGCGTTTTTGGCGAAGACATAACTCATCCCCCAGTCGGCGATATCGGTGTGATAAAACGCCGGCTCGAAGGGCTTGTATTCGACGAGCATGGTCATGCCGGCCGGCATGGCGTTGTGCCATTGTCGCAGGGCGCCGTGCATGCGATGTTTGCGTTCGACGATGTCGTCCTGGCCGGGGTAGTTGGTGCCGTCGGCAAACCACAAACTCAGCAGATTGCTCTTGACGGCCTTGGCGATGGAGATGCAATCCATCACGTGTCGATGGGCGTGGGCGCGGGTGGATTCATCGGGGTTGCAGACCGAGCCGAATTTGTAGACCTGGTCCTGGAATAAATTGGGGTTGATGGAGCCGATGCGGACGCCATTTTTGGCGGCGACGGCGGCGGTGGTGGTGGCGTCGACGCCCATGGAGAAATCCCAGAGCACGTGGACGGCCACGCTCGGACAACAGCCGGTAAAGCGGTGAACAGCCCCGGCATCGGCGAGCTTTTCGTCGATGGTCGAGGCGGCGGCGGGCTGAAGAAATTTGCCGAAGCGCGTGCCGGTGTCAGAGTATCCCCAGCTTGGGGTTTCGATGTTGAATTCGTCGAGGAGTTTGAAAAGTTGGTCTGGTTCCATGGTGCAATCCATCATATTCAATACGCCCCACGCGGCAATTCTTGCGATCTAAATCGGATCGCCGGCTGGTCGCACTCGATTTCAGCGTAGTCGCAGATTTTGTGGAATAGATTGCCTGCCCATCCGGTCAACAAAGCGGACGATTCTATCAATAGTTTATGAGCCTTTTGGAGGGCTGAATATGTCTCTGTCGGACCGAATCACTTTGGAACCATTGGAAACCCGCGCGCTCTTGTCGGCTTCGTTTTTATCACACTTGACGGCGACGCCGACGGAGATGGGCAGCACGGTGCCGAAGAACGGAGACGAAAATCCGTACGGCGTGGCGATCGTGCAGAGCGATGCGGCGGGCGGGAAGCTGGTCGCGGGGGATGTGCTGGTTTCGAATTTCAATAACAGCACCAACGCACAGGGGACAGGGACGACCATTGTCGAGATCAATCCAAAAACCGGCAAACAGACCCTGTTTTTCCAAGGGAAAAAGGGATTGGGGCTGACGACCGCGCTGGGCGTTTTGCCCGGCGGGTTCGTGGTGGTGGGAAACGTGCCGGCCAAGGCAAATGGATCGGTGAATGGACCGGGGTCGCTGCTCATCATCAATCGGTTTGGGCAGGTGATTCAAACGCTGACGGATTCGAAATTGCTCGATGGGCCGTGGGATTTGACGGTGAACGATGAGGGACCGCTGCAGCAGGTGTTCGTATCGAACGTATTGAATGGCACGGTGACGAGGATCGATTTGCTGGTCAATGCCAGAGGAGAGGGCGACAGCGATGACGTGCTGGTGCTGGACAAGACGAAGATCGCGTCGGGCTATGAATTCAGGACCGATCCGGCGGCGTTTGTCATCGGGCCGACCGGACTGGCGCTGAACACCAAGACGGACACGCTTTACGTGGCGTCGACGGGAGACAACGCGATCTATGCGGTGAGCAACGCGGAATTTTCCGGCGGACAGAGCGGGAAGGGGAAATTGATATTCAGCAACAGCCACCTGCGCGGGCCGCTGGGGCTGGCGATCGCGCCGAACGGCGATCTGCTGGCCGCCAATGGGGACGCGGTGAACGCCGATCCGATGAATTTGCAGAACAGCGAGATCGTGGAATTCACGCCAACCGGCCATTTCGTGACCGAATTTCAGGTTGATCCCGGGGCGGGCGGAGCGTTTGGGCTTGCGGTGGGGACCGAGGGCAATAAAACCCTCTTCGCCGCTGTGGACGATGTGACGAATACACTGGATATCTGGACGTTTTAGCGCGGAATGCTCTCCTGTGCCGCGGGTTCAGGCAGATTCCTGTATTCAGATTGTTGAACGCTGCGGCGAATCCCGAGCTTGCGAGCCAGCAGGAAATCAAACAATCGCGCGGGGATAAATTTCTTGGCGCGGGAGCCGACCTGGGCTTCCCAGCCGACCAGATATTGGATTTTGGGTTTGGCACGGGTCAGGCACGCGTACACGGCGTCGGCAACGCGCTGGGCAGGGAGGGCTTTTTCGGCGCAGCTGAAAACGTATCCGGCGATGCGATCGATCATTTCGCCGTAAAACCTGCGAGCGGGCGAATCGGCGGCGATGGCGTCGACTGATTCTTTTTCCTTTCGCCAGATTTCGGATTGAATGGTGCCCGGAACAATGAGGCAGACGTGCATCGCTTCGGGGCGAAGTTCCAGCCGCAGCGCATCCGTCATCGCGCGCAGGGCAAACTTGCTGGCGCTGTAAGCCCCAAAGAGCGGCGTGGCGACCTCGCCGGTGATGGAGCCGATATTCACAATGCGCGATCCAAAACCGGGTCGGCGGGCGTTGTGGACGCGGAGCAGCGGCAACATCGCCTGGGTGACGGCGATCGCGCCGAACAGGTTGACGTCAAATTGCTCCTGCCAATCATTCAGGGAGATGAATTCGACCGGCCCGACGACGCAGATGCCGGCGTTGTTCACCAGGCCGCATAATCCATCCTCGCCGACGTGGGAGCGAATCTCTTGTTCCGCCGCGTGGATAGAGGCAATATCCGTCACGTCGATTCGGACCGGGCGAATGATGCAGGATGTGCCCAACGTGGCTTGCCGCAGCGAATTTCCCTCGGCAATGTCGCGGACACCCGCCCAGACCGAGAAGCCCTCCCGAGCCAGGTAAAGCGCGCAGGCCCGACCGATGCCGGTGCTGGCGCCGGTGATCAGGACGTGGCCATGGCGGGCATTGGAGATCATCTTTTCACTCCATGTCGGGGGATTGAGCACGCGATGCGGAGTTCACACTACGATCAGGCGCGGGATATGGCAACGAGGAAAGTTGACGTTGCGGACCGGCATCAAATCACGCGAAAAACCCTCCGGCGTCAAAGGTACGGTAAAGATGGCAAAAGAATTGGATTCGGAATCCAATAATTCCTTGTAATCGGGTCGCTGCTCTGGCTAAACTGCGGCGGATTGAGCCAGCCGAGACGTGAAAAAATGCACCGACCCGTTGAAGGTCGCGTTCCCCGAAAAAATAAATCTCGCACTTTTTCGCGCCGCGTCCCGTCCTGCGTCGAACCGCTCGAAGAGCGTATGTTCCTCAGCACGGTGAGTTGGAGCAGCGCTGTCGGCGGGTCATGGAATACGCCCGGCAATTGGAGTACCGGCGTTGTGCCCACCTCCGCCGACACTGTTTTCGTCAATCAACCGGGAAATATTCAGATATCGCTTTCCGGCAATGTGTCGGTCAGCAGCCTGTCGCTCAGCGGCGACAATTTGCAGATCACCGGTGGAAGCCTTTCGATTTCCGGGGCATCTTCTATCGGGGCTTCCAGCACACTCGCGCTAAGCACCGCAACCGTTGCCCTGGCCGCCGGCGCAATGCTGACGAATTCCGGCGCGATCATCGTCAACCCGGGCAGCTTGCTGAGTGTCGGGGGCGCCTATACCGAGACTTCAACGGGATCGCTCACGCTTCCAGGGGCGACGTCGCTGGGCAGCGGCGTGGCATCCAACCTTCTCAGCAATGGCGGTTTTGAATCCCCGTCCGCCGGCGGAAGCACGACGACCGCCCCGAGCAGTTGGGGGCCGTGGGGCTCGTCCTATGTCAGCACCAATTTTGCTCACACGGGAGCGCAATCCCTCGAGCAATCAGGGCCAAACTCCGGCGTCCAATATTCCTTCCCCGTCACACCCGGCGTTTCCTATACCGCATCCGCCTACGCGATGACCCCTTCCACTTCCCCGCTGACCGGTCCGGAAGGCGCATTTATCAATATTCTTTTTTACGATGCCGCCGGTCACCTGATCAGTTCATTTTCTCCCCCGAATTCCATCACCGCTCTGACCTCGCAGAGTGCGACCGGAGGCCCGATCCTGGGGAGCATCGGCGGCCAGGGCTGGAACTTTTTCACCACGACCGCGGTCGCCCCGAGCAACGCCGCCACGGTTACGCTTGCGCTGCAGACCGGGGCTTATACGGGCATTCCCGGCACTGCCGGTGGAACGGTTTACTGGGACGATGCCCAGTTCGGGCCGACCGCCGCGGTTGGCGCCAGCGTCAACGCCGCCAGCATTTCCAGCAGCGGCGCGATCAACATCGGGGCGGGAGATTCCGTAACCACGGCCGGCACTTTCGTGCAGACGTCTTCTGGTGTGCTGAACGTTCAATTGGGAGGACCGCCGGCGGGATTGCTGTTCGGTTCTCTCACAGCGGGTGGATCGGCCACGCTGGCCGGCACGCTCAGCGCCACGCTCGTCAATGGATACTCGCCTTCCGTAAACGACGGTTTTTCTTTGCTGAATTACAACGGCGAAACCGGCGGCTTTACCACGTACGAGCTTCCATCCGCCTCAACGTATAGCTTCTCCCCTTCGGTTAATCCCACGTACACCGGCATTGGGGCGATACCGGCTGTGCTTTCCACCACGGTGAACGCAGCTACTACGGTCGGCGCCGCCTCCGCCGATATGCTGGGGGTAAATCTCACGTTCTGGGACCACCAGCTCAATACGGCCCAAACCCAGTCGCTGGTGGAAGCCGCCGGTCTGAACATGTTTCGTTTCCCCGGGGGATTGGGTTCGGACGATTTCCATTTCAATCTCACAGGCAATCAGGGCGATAGTTCTTCCAATACCATCACGCAGTTTGCTCAGTTTATTCAATCCGTAAGTGGAACCGGAATCGTCACGCTCGATTACGGCTCTGGGAGTCCGCAGGAGGCGGAAGCGGAACTGGCATATCTGTGCGGCTCGCCCACCGATACGACAACCATCGGGACCGGCATCGAGTGGAACGACGCCGCCGGCCAGTGGCAAAACGTTAATTGGCAGACCGTGGGCTACTGGGCAAGCCTGCGCGCATCGGCTCCGCTGGCGGTGGACGACGGGCTTAATTTCCTTCGCATCGGTCAGGCCGCCCCATTTACCGGAATCAAATACTGGGAAGTCGGCAATGAGGAATACAGCATTTATGAAATAGACCATCACGGGACCGCGGGACCGAACGGCAGCACCGGCGCCGCGCATGACCCGGCCACTTACGCCGCATTCGCCAGTTCTTTCGCCAACTTCATCGCTGCCGACCAGGCGAATCTACCGGTGATTCAAATCGGGATTGACAGCGAAGATCCCACCGGCGCTGAGGACAATAATTGGACGCGCAATGTCCTTGTCGACGGACTGGCGCTCAACTTTGTCCCCGGCTTCATTTCCGACCACAGCTACATGCAAAACCCCGGCTCGGAAAATGATTCGTTCCTGCTGAACGACACGGTTTCCGATCCCGCGAGCATTTTGGACTGGTCTACCCGTTACGCTGCGTATCAGGCGCTGCTACAATCGACGTTTGGCTCGAACGCGTCGAGCGTTCAGGTCATGGCCACCGAATTCAATTCCGTTGCCTACAACCCGGGAAAGCAGACGACCAGCCTGGTGAACGGACTTTTCCTGGCCGACTCCATCGGAAGTCTCCTCGACAGCGGATATGCCGCGGGGGATGTCTGGGATCTGCGCAACGGCTGGCTGACGACGAACAACAATTCCACGTCTCTTTATGGCTGGCGACAGGGAGGCGATTACGGACTGCTCGGCGACCCCGACTTTTCGACGCTTCCGTCAACTGGTCCGTATGTCGCCTACCCCACCTATTATGCCGAGCAATTGGCTTCCGAGATGGTGCAGCCCGGCGGCCAAGCGGTTTCCGCGACGAGCAACTACGGTCAGCTCACCGTTTACGGAATGATTGAAGCCAATGGTCATCTGGACCTCCTGGTCATTAACAAAAACCCCGACGCCAGCGTCACCGAGCCATTCACGCTGACCGGTTTTGTTCCCAGCGGCCAGGCCCAGGTTTGGCAATACGGCGAAACACAAGATTATGCCCAGAGCCAATCCCCCACCGGCGCTTCATCCCTTGCCAACGCCTCGACGACCGTGAACGTCACCGGCAATAATTTCAGCTACACATTCGCACCTTATTCGATGACCGTGATCGATCTCGCTCCGGCGGTGGCGCCGGCGGTCTCGGCTTTCCAGGTGAATGACGGCAACCCCCAGCGTTCGATGGTCAATTCCCTCACGGTCACCTTCAATCAGCCCGTCACCTTAGGCGGCGGCGCGATTGTCTTGAACCAGTTGCTCACCGGCGGCGGAACGATTCCCATGAGTTTTAGCCTGAATTCCCCGAATGGCGGCACAACCTGGGTTTTGACGTTCACCGATCCGATGTACATCGCCGGATCCCTGCCTAACGGGGCGTATGCGCTGGCCATCACCGGGAGCGCGGTCAGTAATTCGCTCGGTCAGACTATGGCCGGAACGACGACGGAAAGCTTCTGGCGATTTTATGGCGATTTCCTGGGGACAGGGAAAGTGGATGCGTCGGATTTCTCCATCTTCGCGCCTCTTTTCGGACTCAACACCACCCCCGCGGATTGGTACGTCGATTATAACGGCGACGGCAAGATCGACGCATCAGACTTCTCCGCGTTTGCGCCCAACTTTGGGCTTCAGGTCGTGATCCCCCCCGCCGCCACAACGCTAACCGCGGCGAGCGCGGGATTAACCACAACAGTCGGGGCGACGGCGGCCGTATCGACGGTGACGGCATCACCCATTATTCCAATCTCCACCTCGGCCAAAAAACGCCACCACCACTTAACCCACCCGCTCACCTGAGCAAAAAAATCTGGACGACGCCCGGCCCGTGAACACCGGTGACCAGGCTGCCTTCGATGTCGGCAGTTTTGGAGGGCCCGGTGATGATCGTGATGTTGGGAGCGCGGTCCTCGGCGGCGATTTTATCCAGCAGGGTCATAATGGAGGTCATAATGGGGTCACTTCCCATTCTGTCCGTTCGCCCGATTGGCGTCAGCCAGTCGCCGGCGACGTTGACGCAGGGAAAGCGATTCGATCGGCGCCGGTGGACGGCCGCGCGGACGTAGCGTTTGCTCGACGTGCTGCCGGACCGCCATCTTCCGCATCCAAGAAGACGTTCCCAGCGGTCGATCGCGCTCCACGTGCTCACGCACGCGCTTCAGCTCTGGTTCCCCCATTGCCTCGTTAACCACGGCCGGCCAGTTTCGCGGCCGGTCCACCGGCCAGTCCGCCAAAGGCGGATTCCCATCGCCCGCAAGCCGCTGATGCAAGCTTGACCACTGCCAATCCTGAGCCTCGGCAACCAACCGGGCACGCAGCGGATTGGCCTCCACATAGCGGCATAACGTGAGAAAATAGGAATCCTCCTCGACGCAGAAATGTTTGTACCGCCCCTGGTACAAATGCCC
>Ga0182030_10027305_pt1 | contig 10274 bp, 10 predicted proteins | sample 812S3MmetaG_FD_121299 | JGI IMG/M metagenome (GOLD analysis project Ga0182030, IMG submission 121299) | Permafrost microbial communities from Stordalen Mire, Sweden - 812S3M metaG (Illumina Assembly) | ecosystem: Environmental > Terrestrial > Soil > Wetlands > Permafrost | place: Sweden... | reverse complement strand
TAGTGTAATTAGTAGAAAATATCAGTGACATCTTATCATTTGGGGGTTTCTTATCTTCGAAATAGCAAGCCAGATGCCGATCTTCGGTAAATCAGTAGTGATCAGCATTATTTTTGCTGATTAGAACTACGTTACATGTGGCAACTGCATAAAGCGTGTGCATGGAGAGGGGATTGCGTCGGTATTCTCAGATGATCCGGCTCTTTCAAGAATATAGGAGCGTGCGTATGTGCCTCATCACCAATGTATTCGCGTCCTAGGGTTCGCTCCGATGCGGCCTGCCTCTCTGGGTAAGTTCCCGTTCTGACCCTGTGAACCCCCATTGTGATACTGGTTGTTCATCGACCCACCTCAAAAGCTTGTCTTTACAGCACTTCCTCACTAGGGCGCATATTTCCTCCCCCGTAGGTTTGACCCTTCACCTATCTGCCTTGAGCAAAATTTGTCTCCGTGGCCACGTCCACGAATTGAACCATGAAATACAATAACACAAATTCTTTGAGAATAAGAATCCCTTTTGAAACCAGTTCGGTTTATTTCTCACTCATTAGTATCGAGGGCATCCATGCTTTTGCTTGCCGATGCCATACAGTTTTGACCCAACTATTTCCAATTTCCTATATCGCATCCTACTAGCATTCACCATTTTTCTCGCGCGATTTCTGTTTGTCTAGCAGTATATTAGTATTTTGGGATGCTGATGCCTGGGGAGGAAGAGAATATTTCATGCACAGCCAGGGACAGGAGCCTCCCCACATGACTTTTCAACGAGCTCCCGTCTCTCGACGACAAAACCTCCAGGCATTTTCTCATGGACTTCATTGTTTTCAGATTCCCAAAGGTTGGAGCTAGAGGAAATTGATTCCTATCACTTTATCAACCCATTATCAACAAGAATGTTGGTATATTACCACGAAAAGACCTGTTTCGGTTGCAGCATTCCGCAGCCTCGTCTCAGCTGGCAGAATATCCCTCGGTTTCTTGCCCGGCGACTTTCTTACATTCATGGTTCAGAATACTGGGAAAGCATGTGGTGCCCACTCCAACTTGACAGAGGAAGCAAGAAAAAACCAAAACCACCCCTCAACTGTGGCCATGGCAATCGGAGGGAAGAACTCTATGATCTTTGTTGAGGTTGCAACAAAGTTCCGAGAACGTTGTTTCGGATCTTGGAGAAGTTTGGTGCGCTACCGGACGGCCTCAAGAAATTCGCCTAAATGCCCCGATTTGGGAATGTTGAAATGGTTGATCCCAGTGGAATTCGCATCAAAACTTTGCAATATACTTCTGCTATTAATCTCTTTCTAAACCAACTGTCATTCGGATCCCAGGAAGAGTTGGAAACTTTATGGATTCCCAAGGCGGGGAGCTGAAGGAAATTCGGACCTCGGTGAACTGGATGGTGGCAAGTATGCTAGCAAGATTAGTAAGAGAAGGATCAATATTGACATCTTATTTGGAGGACGACAAGCTGTTTTGGAGGAGCCTTTAAAGGTAGGTGATCCAAGAAGGATTTCCAAGTGCCGTAATTAGCAAGCATAAGCAGACAATAAAAGAGAATGTGATGGAGATAGGGGCTCCGGGAACTTTAGACGAAGTTCATAATATTGAAGAGGTCTTCACTTTGGAAGTTGATAGGCCTCTTGGAGAAACATCAACCCATCCAGTAGTGAGGCTTGGCACGTTGCGAAACGGTCAAATGCGCGAGAACTATCTATCTCGTATCGACGAAAAATTGTTACCGTCTGAGAACGAATGCCATTCCTCCGAATTATCGCTCTTGGGGAATGAAGACCAACCAATCTTGGAACAGTAGGCTTCTGGGCCGAATGAAATCCAACCATCATCTGACAACTTGGATGACACTTTAGATCAATCTATGTCCTCTGAACCCGGGAATAAAAATGCTGAGGGAAGGACACCCAGCCTGAGGAAAGCCTGACCGCCGGAGATCATTCGCAGAAGCGGACTCCCAGCCTTCAAGAAGACTTTTTGGTCGAAGGTTAACTTCTGATCCACAAATTCGGCCTATTTTTGACGAACCCGAGAGCTCCGTCACAGAAACCAACGCTCTCGCAGCTTCGACTTCATTTCCTGTTGCTACAGAAAACGGAATTTCAGTTGGCTTCCCATCCGACACCGATAGATAATCGCCAGTTATGGCTAATACCACACCCTGGTTATACTGAGAAAAAAAATTATGCTAACGGTTGGGAAAAGGCTAAAAGCATAATTTGGGAGGAGCCCATCCAAGACTCAAGGGAATGTGACCCTTCGGAGGTTACCATATTTTTATGTGGTAGCGTGCTAAATCTATAAGCACCAAACCAAGCAGAACCTACTAAAAGCACCATTAACGCTCTACGGAAGCACAAGCTCTAACACCTGAATTTCCTCTCCTTTTGAAGATACGCGCACAATGAGTGCTCCAGTCATTCTCCGAGATGGTGGCCGTCGCCCGTGGGCGATGTTGACATAGAGTCGAAGCGTTTTGCAAATGACTCCCGAAATTAATCATTGAAATTCTGCCCGTAGCTTTGGATTACAAGCCTGATGATAAATATTATGCCGCCATAAAATGCAAATTCAGAATATAGAGTCGACTCAGAACTTCACTCGTGAGAATAATCTATTTATAACTCTTCTCACACCTTCGACATCACCCAAGATAGTATGTCTCAAACTCCTGCAGCCAACCACCTAGCCGAGACATTCCCTCACTCGAAGCATCTTCAAAGTTCTTATTGCAAAATCTCAAATAAACTACTCGAAACAACGAAAGAACGGATTTGAAAGCCCATTATGTACGTCCATCCTCGCCACTTCTCGAGTTTGAGCTCTGCAGAACAATTCACGACCACGACACGACAACACGACTGGGGCTCGATTCTGACGGGAAATGAATACTAACGCCCCACGAAACAGCTTCGACCATCTCCCTCAACATGTCGATCGTCACCATTTCAAACCACCATCTCCCGAATACGCAGCTCAAAATCCAACTCGTATTCCGCACCCACATCCACATCCCCACCCAACCCCTCAAACAATTTACCTTCCCCGCAAACGCCATTCCCTCCCCTACGACCTCTTCCGCACTTTCTTCCCCGTCGTTTTCCTCGTTCATTTCCTAATCACTGGCACGGCGATCCTCTCCTATACACTCGTCTCGCACGTCATGCTTCCAAGGACATTTACTATCGTTGCTGCAATAATTTTTGGTGCTATTATTGTTTTATGGTTAGTTTGCGGATTAGTCTTGTATTGGAGGAAGCGATGTTGTGGCGTAGGCGAAGGGATGGGCGACGGTAGTGACGGTGCAGATAGCTCTAAGAGTGGGAGTTTAAGAACTCGGACTGCTCAGTGCAGCGCAGGGGATGTTGAGAATGGGCTTGGTGGGGAAGAAGGGGAGAGGAGCGCGAGTAGGCAAGCTTGTGGATGTTGGCTCGGGAGGTGGTTGGTGAGGTATGAGAGGAAATCACACGCTTTTGAGTATTTTCATGAGAGGCATGGAGGGGCACCGAAGGAGAAGAAGTTCAGCGAGAGTCGTGCCGTGGGTGTTCGAAAGGAGAAGAAAGGATGCTTTGGGAAGTGTAAGAGGGAGCCGCTTGTTGGTGGTGCAGGGAGATTTTATAAGGATGGGTGGGTGGAGGGGACGAGGCACTTGGAGGGTCCGGTTGTACAACAGGGGCGGAAGTGTGTGGCGGAGGGGCCGGATGGTATTAAGAGATCGACGGAGTTGGATGGTACTAAAACGGAGGTCCACGAGAGGAAGGACGGGCCGAGCTCAAATCGGAAAGCGAAAGAAAGATCAGAGCTAGAACCATCACGTTCAAAGCCGAGGGATCGTGCTGGAGGTGCTCAGCCTGTTCAGAATGAGCGACGAGTCTCAACGCCGGGTGACGATGCACTGCCACGGCATCCATCTCCGCCTTCTCCTTCGGACCCATATTTTCAGGCCACCGAATGTGGACCTCGACAGAAGTCGTCTGAACCATCTGAACTTTCAACAAAAATGTCAGGAGGATGGGTGGATGATGCAAAAACAACGAGACAACCTCAAATAACTGGAAAAAGCATTCCCGTGCAGAAGTTCCAACCATATTCGGAAGCTCGAGCTACTCGAAGAGCAGAATTGCCCCGCAACGAGCCACCCGAACAAAAGGCCCGGCCCTCTGGCATGCCGAGCCAGTACATCGCTTCGCCCACAATTCCTTCATCTCAGCAAGAAACACAATGCTCCTCTATAACATTTGAGGAACAAATACAACCTCCACCATCTGCAACTAAGCCTCATCGGACAGAACGATTACAGCAAAGACACATACCTCCAATGTCCTTGGAACGAGCACCAAACAACCCTACCGAAGTGCCAGACAGTACTTCACCTGCAGACTATCGCCGTCCCCTCAGCTCCCGTCAATCTTCATCCACACCAAAACTCACAAGAAAGAAAGCAGTACCCATCAATCTTAACCGCCAAGACAGACCGAAGTCCACCGCAACGAAAGGCTTGAAACACGGCCCTAGGAAGCCTATACGTACAGAGCAAGTCGTTAAATCGCCTACAAATTGTGAGGCACAACGCCCGGCTCCGCGCGAGGGTAGGTGGGCAGAAGAGGGAATGGGGCTGACAAAACCTGTTGTTAGGGCGACCACCAGGGAAGGGAAAACAGCGGTGAAGAAATATGGCGAGACCGAGATAGTCAGCGACAACAATTTAAAAGGCAAAGAGGAAAAAGGACGGAAAGAGGAGGAAGAGAGGACAGCACCAATCGTCGCAAGCAAAATACTGAAGGATACAAATGGGAAGATAACAAGTTACGATGATGATGGTGAGAGGTACGAGCCTTCGGAAAATGATTTACATTTGCTGTATAACTCCAAGATTCGAGATTTCTCGAATGATGCCCAGGTGGCCCCTGTTTCGCAGAGGAGCTCGAGGGTTTGATATATTTACATAATGTAAGATTACATAGATTTGGCATGAAGCTCAAAAGCTCCGTTGAGTTCGGCAAACCCCGTGAATACCCCGGAAATCCACCAATGATGTGCGCGTTGTAGTGAGAGGTTGGGATTAGTCGTACAGGCTCGTGGCCTGAAGTTTCGTGGGAGCGGAGCGGGATGCAGGGGTCTGTATTATTCTCTGGAAATCTCATGCAAGTCTCATTGCGTGATTCATCTGCGAGTTTTGGACTCTGCCACATGGATATCGAGGCTTGTACTTCGAATTCTTCCATGGTCTCTCTGAACGCAGTTGATATCCAACGGTCTATGAATTGAAGGTTCGTCCATGGAGAATCAAGCTTTCTGAGCAGCTTTAGCAAGAACCCTCGCAACTTCCGCATCAAGATCTTCTGGTGAATCATCCTCCGCTTTATTATTCCTCTTTCTAGCTGGTTGAGTGTGATGCTCAGCTACTTCGTCATGATCTGATGGCAGTTTTCTAGCCGGTTGAAGATGGCCCTTAGGTAGTTCATTATGCTCTGGTAGGTCCTGACCTGCTAGAAGGTACCTAGAACCGATTCGGATATCCCCCCGTCCAGTACGTTGAATAAGTGGCCTTGGTCTTGGGCGCAGTCGTGATATCAGAGCCTCAGTTCTGCCGATAGGGGCCACACTGTTACCGCCGCTAAAATCCTCGGCCGTAGGTTTGAGAATCGACAGTCGCTCAGGCCATTGGTGAGGCCGAGAATGTTTCTCTGCTTTGTGAGCCTCTGTCTTAGGCTCTTGGTCTTCACTAGAATTCTCATCTTTATTAGGCTGCTTGTCTGGGAAAGCTTTTTCCCGTTGCCTCTCAACTTCATTTACGAAGTTTGTGTTGGAGATACTCTGCTCGAACTTTTCTCCACGCCAGTTCCGAGGGAACGACCCATGCATGGCCGCTTCATGGCGTGTCTTTGCTGCCTCTCCGTGAGTGGTATTCAGTTGACGTCCCGATTTTGGTTCTATAGGTCGCGCTTCTATATGTCCCTTCGAATTTAATGTCAGATTGTTTAGAATTGTTGCCTTCCAACTGTGAGTTGCAGACGTTGGATCCGCCGTGTTGATAAGATACTCTCTCTGGATCTGACGCTGTTTCTTTATGCGCAATGCCAAGTTACGCATCGGTCGACCTTTTCGGACAGTAGAGGTGACCCAACAATATTCGGAAAAATTCGTCTGCGGCGGGATAAGGATGTAGGCATTCTCGGGCATAGCTTTTAAGATGACGTTATGCCACAGATGCGGACTATCAGCAATTGCTGCATAGAATTCTTCTTCCCCTTTAGACTCTTTTTTGAAGTGCCTCACATGCCATTCGACCTTACGGCCTTCCTCCAACAATTGGTATGCCCTACGCAACACGGCTCGGAACCGACTCATTCCCTCCTTCGTCGAGAGGAAAATCATTTTCGCTCCGCGGCCTTTGGCTGATCTACTAGCCTTTGGCGGCCCTTTCAGAGGCCTGGTGTCGATTGGCTTCAGAATGTAAGGATCCTCAGGCGTTGGTGCTACTCCTTTCAGATCTTTGCGACGACAAAGAGGAATCCCAGGCTTCACATTCTCCAGCACCATCTTCATCTTTATATTTGCTAACTTCTGCTGACCGTCTTGTTTCAACATGATCTTTCGTTTGAGAGACAGCTTCGATTCTTTAAAGGTTGTGTATTGTAGGAGTTTGTGGTTACCGAGAAGCACATGCGTTTTGGCGGCGTACGCAAGGTAAAGAGAGCGACATTGTTGGGCCTGGAATGCGTGTGGTGTACGGTAGAGGAGATTCAATCCGCATACCTGCCGGGCGAGAACGCTGCTGCTCAATTGCATTGATGAATTTATCGTTGATGACACTGCTGGTGAAGTTCGCGCAAGTATTTTTTTTGCTTTGACGTCGCCGAGCTAGGGTTTCTCGGCAGAATCTGCGGGCCACCAGCCGACCTGCGGGGGATTTCAGCGGTACTACTAGTAGTGCATCCTGGAAATTCCTTTTCAATACATTGGTCTTATAACCTCAATTTGGTTAATTCTAATAAATGGGTGCGATGAATGTAGATGGGAACTTCTTGTTCTTTCCTGTGCCATCGGGGCGTGTAAAGATCTTGATTATAGCGATATACAGTGGCTGGCTTGCTGTAAGTTTTGCGATTGTTTAGTGATGCCCACTAACCTGAGCCCAGTTTCCGGTGGACAGCATTATTGTTTCTTTCATACACAATAGTTTAATTTCATAACCACATTTATACGCCCATAAATTCAATGATGGATGGCCAAAGTTGGCCATAGCTACTACAAATAAGGGGTCTAATCCCTACGAGGACCTGCGAGGAATAAATCTTCCCTCCTATTGTCGTCAGAAACGCTATTAGTTTTTACTTGATTTAGGCAATGCGCCCGCCATAACTACAATGGATGTAATAGTTTGGGATTTTCATCTGATGCTGTCAAAACATCCACAAGCCGTCAGGCTCCATTGGCCTCCATCATTTCCCTGAAAGACTAGGTATGTCAATTTACTCATCCTAGCGTACTATGATACTTCGACAATAGCCCATCGAAGATGAATGAGCTCAGACAAGCAAGACTGGGTGTGGAAGAGAACATTCGATGTATCAGCCGCACCCATTAGATAATTACTGATCAATACGAGAGTGTTTAATGCATTCCATATTACAGCTCCGTCTTTTCGAGGTATTCTCTTCGCTCTAGGCCTTCTCGCTAGGTTTGAGCCTTCTACTAAAACTTGGAAACAACGAAGTTGCTATTGAACTCGGCAGATAGATTTATTTTGGGATGGGGGAAGATTGCTTCTAGTAGTTGTGGAAAGTGATAGGGAGCAATGAGGAAGCCGAGGAAGTTGAGGCAGACAAGGACAGCCAAGCTGGCAATGACAGAGACACCGGTATGGCGGAGGAGGTTTGTCGAAATAAGGAAGATGGCGAGCTAACCAGAAAAAAGCAGAAGCAAAGAATGCTAAGCTTTGAAGATGTGAAATTTAGGCTTTTGTAGGGAAAAGAAAGGAAAACCAGATTCAAGTTTCTGCAAACCAAACAGATTGTTGCTGTCCCCAGTCGAACAGAGTAGTGTCAAAACTCAATTGCAAGAGGACAACTGGAACATTAGGGGCAATCTTGGTCTCTTACAATCGTAAGTTACTTTGATAGCCTACCAAAGTCTCTCAACATGCCCGGTTGGGAAACAGGTAAAAGAATCTAAGAATAGATTCCACTTTGCACCACTGTAAAAATTAGGAGGCTTGCAGATATTCAAATTTTTCAAGGTAAAATTCAAGTCCTAAGTTTTAGTATTGGATTTTTCATAGAATAATGTTTTTTTTTGTTTACTGTTTCATCAAAATGATGCTATACAACTAGAAATCTCTTTTATATAAGGATTTTCTATTGTGTCGTTGCTCAAGTGAGAACATTGCAAGGCTGCACTTGATGGTATACGTCAATCCAGATTATCGAATAACCATCTATTAATATAATTCTTAACCAGAATCATTATTATCGCTGCATAATAGATCGCAAGTATGTAAATGACTTGCTGTTTGTGGATTTATGGTTGTATTAGGGTCCTATACCACTACGACGTGTAGCCACAACATCTAATGACGCGGTTTTCCTTAGACCATCTCCCAGTCACTCAAACCTTGCGGTATGCCGATAAGTGTCTCGTCATCACATTTCTCCCAGTCATCATCTTCCCTCACCAGCTCATGAAGACAAACGCCTACCTTGAATGTCATCTTCACTTGCTGAAATGTCGACTTTCTCTTTCTGAAGCCCCTTTTAACCCCAGTAGCAGTGAGCTCTAGACCCCAGACGATATTCCAGAACATGATCGCAGAATCGCAGACCATGAATCATACCATTGCCACTTCTATAGAGCTTTTGGTTGTTAGCGGGAAGACGTGAATTTTTGCGAGGCCTGCGACTTTACTAGGGCCCGCTAGCTATAAGTGCTAGAAGAATATATCAATACATAGTATCCTATTGTTAGCCTATTAAAGCTTATATTGCAGACATTTTGTTAGGCGCTATAGAGAGTACCGAGGATGGAGTTGGATGGCTGAGTAGCCGGAATTCCCCTATCGTTAGCAAGCTCTTGAGTGAATGCGATTGATTAGATACGATCTGCATAGGGCATGAAGCTTCGAATGGCAAGAAATGCCGCAGAGTTCTTTGATATCTACTGGTTGTCGTGCTGTGATATTGCTGTAGTTGATGATGTGGTAGATGATCGATAGGAAAGAAGGTGCAGAGCGGAGACATCTTGTAGTGTAAAAGCTATGGAAGAATGCATCCTTATACAGATATTAGGAAGATACCAGCGTGATATCGCGAGCGATATGAGATTCACCTCCCTTTTACTATAAATCCTCTTGCGCAGCACCAAGAAACCCCAAGCTTAGTCCATATCTCAGATCTATTCGTAACTGAGGGTATAATCCGAACGATAAGGGAAATCATGTTGTGAAGAAGAATATGACACCGTGGATAGTTAACATTAGCGACTCGCGATTCATTCTCATATTAAAAGTCAGAACGCAGTGGTGTGTACATATAAACTCCAATATCTCCCAGTACTAACTAATTCCCTTATAGGATTGATAGAATTATAAAAGTACAAGCTTGTCATGGTCACGTAAGAAGGCTACGTTAGCTCCTACCTTAGCACCTTAGATTTAGATCGAGAGCTTCTCTCTCTTCTCTCCTTAGATATCTAGAATACCAATAAACTTATATTACTACTTTATTTGCATCAAATTAAGGACCTAAATAAAGCGAGTACTGCGAGTGTGACAAAGCTTAAATGCTCGGGCTCCAGTCCTCTCTAAAGATCCGTATTTTGAAAAGACCCAGCGAACAAACCAATAAATAACTTATCATGCTAATAAGCTGAGGAATCAGTAGCTCAAGTTTCCCCATCAAGAAATACACTTCGAGTGGTAGCCGCCTTAAGGAAACTTTCCACAACGAGGGAAATCAAATTAGGTCGCGAGACCTTTAAAGAAAGTGAGAAGGCGACCTTTATGCAAATTTTACACCAAATTGGCCCACGTTGCTTACCTTGAACAGAGGCCCACGATTGCGAAATCTGCCCCGTGTAATAAAAATCTCCTCTCGCTTCCTCATATGCGGCTAGTGAGTCAGAGCTTTCAAGTAAAATGCCCCTCCAAACAACATCGATATCCGAAATATCTGCTGCACATCGTAAAGGTTGACGGGTCTACCGCCGAACACATAAATCTTGGATAAACCTACTGAATCTTCCAAAAGAGATAGAACATG
>Ga0182030_10027304_pt1 | contig 10274 bp, 10 predicted proteins | sample 812S3MmetaG_FD_121299 | JGI IMG/M metagenome (GOLD analysis project Ga0182030, IMG submission 121299) | Permafrost microbial communities from Stordalen Mire, Sweden - 812S3M metaG (Illumina Assembly) | ecosystem: Environmental > Terrestrial > Soil > Wetlands > Permafrost | place: Sweden... | reverse complement strand
TGGATTGATACCGTTTGGCCGCATCCTGCCACGTGTTGTTATATCCGTGGATGAACAGCGTGACGTGCTGTTGATCCTCATGTTGGGTGATGGGCAAAACGGGGAAGCTGGCGGTCGCGTCCAACACCGCTTTCTTGAAATCGTCCGGGCTGCACGCGGTCCAGTTGGCGAGCTGATCGACGGCATCGTTATCGGTGGTCCAGTAGTGCAAAGGACCGCTGGTGTTCAAGAGTTCGCCGCCCTCGAGCACGCGATTACTGATCATGAAGTATTTGGGCATGCTTACTCGACCTTGAAACCCTCGCGCAGTTCCACCACCTGCGATCCGATCTGATCGCGGATCGTCACCACCAGGGTGTACGATCCCGGCGCGACGTTCTTATCCAGATTCAGGCTGAGCGCCCCCGGGACGTAGCGCTGCGGATAAAACGATTCGCTCTGGTGGCCCGCGGCCGACGGCTGCGCGAAAAGCTCCTTGCCGTTATCGGCCGGAGCACCGCTATCGATCGCCAATCCGTAGTCCACCGACAGATGGTTTCCTTCGGAAAATCTATAGCCGACGATGTCAAACTTCGCCCACATGGTTTCGCCGGGACGGTATACCGGAGGCTGGAGCGGAATCGCATCGTCCTCACTGTGAAGGAACCGGAAGTTTCGCGCCGCGAGTGTTTCGCTGGGTAGGATGTTCGCGCCGCGCACGCGCAGGTTGAGCGTCCCCGCCGCTTCACTCCCGCTGATGTCGTCTTTCACTTTGACGGAAATCCGGTAGACGCCTGCCGGGGCAAACGGCGGTATCAGAAAAGAACGGGTGAATTTCGGCAGCCAGGCCTTATCTTCGGGAAGCACGCGCTCCTCGATGCGGCCCGACGTGTCTTTTTCGACCAGCACTCCCGCCGGGTCGGCCACCGACATTTGCCACCCGAGCTTCACGCCGCGGACGTCTTCGTCCTTCTTGTCCTTTTCGACCTGATAGCCCTTCAGCCGGCAGCTGAAGAATACCGATTCGCCAGGGAGAAATTCGTGATTGGCGGGAAGAACCGGACCGTCTTCGTACTGATGGACCGCAATCCGCTCAATGGTGAGCGGATCCGCCGCCCAGGCCGCGGTGCTCGCGCACAGGATCGCTGTCAGCAACCATGGTGCCGAACTCCGAGCAACGAACCAGCGGTTCTGCCGGCAGTACGGGATGGCGGCCTTTTCGGGCACGGCTCTCGACTCCTATTTCGAAGGTATCCCCGGGGTGGGCGCGTCGACAACCGAATCGGTATCCATGCTCAGTGGGATATCCACCCACGCGTATTTCTCCGACCCGGGTTCGCCCCCGTCGGTAAGACGCAATTTATAGGACGAAAGCGGCACGTCAAACAGAATCCGCCCTTGCAGCGTTTGTGCCGGCTGGATCGTGCGGAGCAAACCGAACCAGCGGTCGATACCTTGTCCGTCGCGCAGTTCTTCGAATTCCTTGCCGCTCGAGTTCTTCAGGGTTAACAGAGGCACCGAGACCTCGTGGCCGCCGCTATTGGTCACCGAGATGGAGACGAGCATAAACCGCTGCTCCGGCAGCCTCGCGTGGAACATATCGCCCAGTTGCATCACCCAAGTGGTTTCAATCACGGTATAGATCAAAGGTCCATCGACGACCTTTTCACCCATCCGGTAGTCAATTTGTGAAATGTTCTCGCGGGCGCAACCTGAAAGGCCCAAAACGGCCGTCAAGGCGCAGAAGATGGCAAAGCGTCGTCGTGGGCGCATGTGAATAATCCTCACACAATTTAGCGGTATTTGATACCAAAGGCAAACTTTCGCGGCAGCCCGGCCTGTCTCGCGGACCGCGGGCTCCGGACGAATCTTCAAAACGCCCGGCTTCGCACCCTAGCGCCTCGCCTGAACTGGACCTTCGCTTGTATTTTCTGGAGATAAGGGGTGCACGCTGACGCGCGACGAAGCGTCAAACCTTTTGTGTGCTCGCGGGCTGTTCGTGGACTCACTTGATCTAACAGCTTTGTTTTCAGAGGTTTAATAAAATCCGCATGGCGGAATGGACGCTCAAATACGCGGATGCGCGCGGCGAAATCCACCAACAGGTGGCCGAGGCCGGGTCTGAGCGCGAACTTCGCGACCGCTACACCGAACAGGGTTTCCTGGTCTATTCGGTGCGCCCCCGGTCGGAAATCGGCGGCATTGCCACCAGCCTGCGTCCTCGCGGCAAGAAGCTGAACGTCGAAAAATTCCTGATCTTCAATCAGCAGTTCGTCACGCTGATCCGCGCGGGGCTGCCCATTTTGAAGGCGCTCGATCTTCTCGCCGAGCGGCTGACGGATCCCAAACTTTCGGTGCATATCACCGGGGTTCGCGAGGAGGTCCGCAACGGCGCGCTGCTTTCCGACGCCTTCGCGCGGCAGGGCGTGTTCCCCCCGATCTACGTCACCAGCATCCTCGCGGGCGAACGCAGCGGTTCATTGCCCGAAGTGATTGAGCGATTCATTACGTATCAGAAGCTCGCGCTTTCGGTGCGCAAGAAGCTGATCGTGTCGCTACTTTACCCGGCCTTGCTCGTGTTCCTGGTTTTCTGCCTCATCATCTTTCTGATCACCTTCGTGGTCCCGAACTTCGCGGCGCTTTACGAAAGCATGCAGGCGCAGCTCCCCACGCCGACGCTGATCCTGATCGCCATCGGCACCACGGCGCGGAGCTACGTGCTGCTGGGATTTGGCGTGTTGGTCGCGGGCATTTTCGCGTTTCGCTATTGGTCGCGCACCAGTTCGGGCGCCGAGAGGATCGACCGGGTGTTGATGAAAACCCCGCTGGTCGGCGACGTCTGGCTGAAGTATCAGGTGGCGCAATTCTCGCGTGTGCTGGGAACGCTGCTGGTGGGCGGAATCCCGTTGATGCCTGCTTTGGATACCTCCGCCGATTCCCTGGGAACGCAGGTCCTGAAAAAAGTGCTGCAGCAAGCGGCCAAGACCGTGCGCGAAGGCCAATCCCTTTCGAAATCTCTACGTGCGACCAATGTTTTCCCCGGCCTTTCGATCGACATGATCGAAGTCGGCGAATCGACCGGCGCTCTTCCGCAGATGCTTTCGAGCGTTGCGGAGTTCTACGAAGACGACGTCTCCACCCGGGTGACCGCGGGCCTGAGTCTGATTGAACCCATCATTATGATCTTCATGGGCATCTTCGTCGCGTTCGTGCTGATTTCCCTGTACCTTCCGATCTTCTCGCTGGCGGATTCCATCCGGAACTAGATCTGATAGACTGAGCGCTTCAAGTGAAGCGGAAAGATCTCCAAGATCTGGCGTCGATACGCTTGAAAGAAGCCGACGTTCTCCTCCTGTCCCGGCATTGGGAAGGAGCATATTACCTCGCAGGCTATGCCGCCGAATGCGCGCTCAAGGCTTGTATCGCCAAGCGGACCGCGCGGCATGATTTTCCTGACAAAGAACGGGTGAACGCCAGTCACACCCACAATCTGGAAAAGCTGGTGGAACTCGCGGGCTTAAAGGACTCTCTGGAGAATGCTAGACAGAGCGAGCCTAAACTACACGTGAATTGGTCCGTCGTGACAGAATGGTGGGAACAAAGCCGTTACGAACGACCGTCGCAATCCGAGGCAGAGGGCCTTTTGAGAGCGTTGGTGGAACGAAAACATGGCGTATTTACATGGTTAAAACGACACTGGTAGGTCCGGACATCGGGTTGGGTAACGAAGCGCTTCGTCTCATGGATTCGGCTAGGTTTCCGGTCACGGTGGCCATGTGGCTGCTCCAAAAGGAGCGAAGCGATTGGAAATTTGTCGTTGCGACATCTCTCTATGACCGGTTAGGACCACAGCAGGCCTATCTTCGCCTGCTCAAAGTCTTGAATTCAAATGAAGGCGTAACCGATCTCTCAATCCGCCTGGAAAGCAACCGCCGCCCATTAATTAAGGCACTCCGAAAGCTTTTTGGCCGTTGCGCCTCGGTTGAGGGGATGCGCCTGGGGTTGCAGTCGATCGGAGGGGTTTGGATCGACGATGCCTACGTTTACCGGATAGAACCTTAAGACAATTTCAGGCTGCACGCACCGCGCCCGGCGTTCGTCTATCTTTTGAGGCCGAGCCAGAGGTGTCTGGCTAAGTAATTGATATGGCGACTACTGACAGACTCACTCCCGCCGATCCCTCCCAGGAAGTCGAGAAGGCCCGCGCGCTCGCCGAGCGTTATTACCACGAATTCGTGGATCTCCATGCGGTCCGTATCGATCACGATCTGTTTCATTCGATTCCGGTCGATTTGATGTTCCGCTACAACTTCGTACCGATCCAGGGGCAGAACGGATCTCTCGACATCGCGCTCGCCGATCCGCGGAACCTGAACCTGATCGACGAACTCGCCGTGCTCCTCGGCAAGAAACTGCGCGTCCGGGTCGCGACTCTCTCGCAGATTTCCGAGCTCCTCAAGAAGACGGAACAGTCCCAGCGTGTTCTCGAAGAAGTCACCGAAGGCTTCACGCTCGACGTGGTCGGCGACGAAGAGAATCCGGAAGAGACGCTGTCGATCGATCGTGTCGCGGCGGGTGATTCCGATATCGCCCCGGTGATCAAGCTGGTGGATACCACCATCTTTAACGCGCTCGAAAGACGAGCGAGCGATATCCACATCGAAACCCGCGATCAGGAAGTGGCCATCAAGTACCGCATCGACGGCGTCCTGCACTATGCCATGCCGCCCATCGCCAAGGACTGGCACTCGACGATCATTTCGCGCATCAAGGTGATGAGCGAACTGGATATCGCCGAACGCCGCACCCCGCAGGACGGCCGTTTCCGGGTGCGTTACAAAGGCCGCCTGATCGATTTCCGCGTTTCCATCATGCCGACCATTCATGGCGAGGACGCCGTGCTTCGCGTGCTGGATAAGGAATCGATGAGCGAGAAGTTCGCGAAACTCTCGCTTGACGTCGTCGGATTTTCCGAAAATGATCTGACCAAGTTCCGGCGCTACATCAAGGAACCTTACGGCATGGTGCTGGTCACGGGACCCACCGGATCCGGCAAAACCACGACACTCTACGCCGCCTTGAGCGAGATCAAGAACGACGAAGACAAGATCATCACCATCGAAGACCCTGTGGAATATCAGATTAAGGGCATCACGCAGATTCCGGTGAACGAAAAGAAGGGCCTGACCTTTGCCCGCGGTCTTCGTTCCATTCTGCGTCATGATCCGGACAAGATCATGGTGGGCGAAATTCGCGATCAGGAAACGGCGCAGATCGCCATCAACGCCGCGCTCACCGGCCACCTGGTGTTCACCACGGTCCACGCCAATAACGTGCTCGATGTCCTGGGGCGCTTCCTGAACATGGGCGTCGAACCCTACAATTTCGTCTCCGCTCTGAACTGCATCCTGGCGCAGAGGCTGGTTCGCGTCATTTGTGAACACTGCAAAAAACCCGTGAAATATGACGACGCTTATCTGGTCGAAAGCGGCCTCGATCTCGACAAGTGGCGCGACGTCGTGTTCTACGAAGGGATCGGCTGCTTTGAATGCGGCGGCACCGGATTCCGAGGCCGCAGCGCGATCCACGAATTGCTCGACCTGTCGGAGAGAATCCGCGAAATGATTCTCGACAAGCGTCCGACCTCGGAAATCAAGCGCCAGGCGCGGGACGAGGAGATGACGTTCCTGCGCGAATCGGCGCTGAATAAGGCGCGCGCCGGCATCACGACTCTCAAGGAGATCAATAAGGTGACCTTCATCGAAGGTTGATCTCGAAAATGTCCTTCTTGACTCAAATCACGCAGCTGGTGAAAGATCCACCGCCGGATTACGTTTTCGAGATTTCCGAAGCCGGCCTCGCGTTCTCGCGCGACGGACAAATCGGATTTCAACCCTTCGAACCCGGAACCCTGGTGGTCTCGCCGGTCGAGGATAATGTGCGTCACCCGGATTCGATCGCCGCGGCGATTGCAGCCGCCGCGCCGCCCAATGGATCGAAAAAGCGCCGCAGAGCAGCCGTGATTCTGCCGGACTACGCCGCGCGCGTGACCGTGCTCGATTTCGATGCCTTTCCGGCATCGCCCGAAGAGCAACTGGCGCTCATTCGTTTCCGTGTCAAGAAGACAGTTCCGTTCGATATTGAATCCGCCTCCGTCAGCTATTTTGTACAGCCTTCCGATCCTAAGGGCGCGGGCCCGAACGTCGAAGTTATCGCCGTGACCATGGCGGTTGAAATCATTGCCCGTTACGAAGCGCTGTTCCGTTCCGCCGGATTCCAGCCGGGCGATGTCACCACCTCCGGCCTGGCGGCCTTGAATCTCTGTCCCGATCACTCGATCGAGGGCGTCACCGTGGTGGCGAAATTGGCCGGCAATGTGATCAGCGTGATGGTCATCGCCGGGAACAAGCTGAATTTGTTCCGCTGTGTCACCCTCGAAGAAGGAAGCGAAGAGGAGATCCTCGCAGTTCTGCATCCCACCTTCGCCTACGTGGAGGATGAATTGGCGTCCCGCGTGGTCAAAATGATTCTATGCGGTTTCCCGCCCGGCAGTCCCGCGGGTCTGCGCTGCGAAACCGAACCGTTGCGCAGCCGTCTTGCCCCGCTCGCCTGGACCAATGCCGGCCTGTTGGGATTCATGGAAGGCGCGATTTAACATGAGAATCCCCATCAACCTTTCGAGCGAGCCGTTCCGGCACGATCGGCCCGTGCTTCTGGCCTCCGGCATCTGCGCCGTGGTTTTGGGCGGATTGCTCGGCGTCATGATATTCCTGGTGACCACCAATCGCGGTCAGGCCGGCAACACGCGCGGCCAAGTCGACCGGCTCACGACGCAACTTCGGACCATGGCCGCGGAGCAGGCTCAACTCGATGCGACCCTGCGCCAGCCCGCCAACGCGTTTGTTCTCGAGCGCAGTGCTCTTCTGAATACTCTGGTGGAACGCAAAGCCATCAGCTGGACCAAGATCTTCGCGGATCTCGAAGGAGTCTTGCCGTACAACGTTCGCATCATTCAGGTGCGCCTGCCGCAAATCAATTCGCAAAATCAGGTGCTGCTGGATATGGTGGTGGGCGCGCAATCCCCGGATCCGGTGATCACTTTTCTAAAGCAACTGCAGGCCTCGCCGCTGTTCGGCCCCGCCACCGTGCACAGCTCTCTGCCGCCGACGCAAAACGACCCGCTCTATAAATACCGGGTGAGTGTGGACTATGCCCAGAAACTTTAGAATCGGCGCGTCCTGGCGCGATCCAAGGTTTATGGTCCGCGTGATTTTGGGCGCGCTCGTGCTCGCCAATCTCGTGCTTGCCGGACTGGTGCTGTTCCCCATTGGCGGCTCGGCGGAGGACCTCGAACGGCAACTGGCCACGCTCCAAACGCAGATCCAGTCCCGTCAGGCGACGCTTGAGCGCACTCGGCAGCACGTCGCCGCGGTGGAAAAAGGCCGCTCGGAAGGCGACGATTTTCTGGGCACCTATTTCCTTTCCGAGCGCACGGCGTACTCGACCTTGCTCTCCGAGCTCATCGCCGCGGCCGAGCAATCCAAGATCACTCCGCGCGAACACGCATTTTCAACCGAACCGGTGGAAGGCTCGGATTCGATCAGCATGATGTCCATCACGGCGAATTACGAAGGCAGCTATAACGATCTGCTGCATTTCGTACATGAGATCGACCGTTCGCCGCGCCTGCTCCTCATCGAGTCTTTAAACGCCGCGCCCGAGGCCGGTGCGGGAAAATTGACCGTAAGCATGAAGCTGGATACGTTCGTTCGAACCGACGGGGCAAAGGATTAATGAAAGCCGTTCCCACCAGCCTCGGCGCGAACCGGAAAAATGTGGCGATTCTTGCCGTCCTGGTGGTCGTATTGATCGGCGTCTTTTGGATCAACCATACGCCATCCTCGCCGAATTCGACCCCCGTGACCCCGGCTCCCGGTGTTGCCGCGCGCAACGTTCCACTGGATCCTGTCGCCATCAGCACGGTCGCGCCCGCACGCGGAACGCAGAGTCCCGCGCTGGCGCAGCGCATCGCCCCGGGAAGGGACGCCCAGCGTTTCGGCGCGGAGCGATCCATTCAGGACTTCAAACCGACGTTGAAGCTGCCCGAAGGAACCGACGTCAGCCGCATCGATCCCACTCTACATATGGAACGGCTCGCGAAACTGCAGGAAGTTCCCATGCAGGGGGGAACCCGCAGCCTGTTTGATTTCGCCACCGCGCCCGCGCCGAAGGTCGTCGCTCCGCCGGTTCAGCCCATCAAGCCGCTGACTCCGCCGCCCGCGAACCCCGTCGCCTCGACACCGGCCAAGCCGCCCGCCCCGGCCATCCCACTCAAGTTTTACGGCTATGTGGGTGGTGCGCGCGATCCGTCGCGCCGGGCATTTTTCCTGGAAGGCGATGAGATCTACGTTGCCGGAGAAGGTGAGACGGTCCACAGCCGCTATAAGATCGTGCGGATCGGAATCAATTCGGCCGTGGTCGAGGATACGACCAACAAGAATCAGCAGACTCTTCCGCTCGTCGCGGAGCTCGCGTCATGAGACAGCGCACGAAAAGGGGGACAGACACCTTTTTCCAAGACGCGAACGGTCTGTGTCAGGAAGAGGCCGTTTCACGAAAAAGGCTGTCTGTCCCCTTTTCGTGCGCACTTGCGAACCCGCCATCTGCCACCATGGGACTGGAGCCTTCATGGTGACGCGTCGGGAGCAACGTGGCTTCGCGCTCCTCATCGTATTTCTTCTCGCCGCAGCCATCGCCTTTGCCCTGTATCAACAGATCCCTCGCGTGGCTTTTGAGAGCGAGCGGGATAAAGAAGAGTTGCTGCTCGAACGAGGCCACGAGTATCAGCGGGCCATCCAGCTGTATTTCGCCGCGTACCAGAAATACCCCTCGAAAATCGAGGATCTGGAAAACACCAATAACAAGCGCTATCTGCGCCGCCGCTACATCGATCCTTTCACCGGAAAGAACGAATGGCGTCTGATCCACGTGAATGGCGCGGGCCAGTTGACCGATTCGCTCGTGAAGAAACCGCCTGCAACCACCACGGCCGGAAGTTCCACTCAAACGTTAGGGGCCGGGCAGACCGGATCCGGCACTTTGGGAGGAGGCTTCCCCGGCGCATCCGGGACCGCCGGAACATCTGGAACCGCAAATTCCAATACAGCTTCGAATGGCGCGTTCAACGCGCTCTCGCCGGCCTCCACGACGCCCGATCCGAACGCGCAGCCTCAGGCGCCCAACGCCGCCGTCGTGCGCCGCCCCAGCGATCGCATTCCCGGCTCCGATCCGACAACACCGGCTGTCGATCCCAACGATCCCAGAACGTGGCCCCCGATCGCGCTTTATCCCGCCACCGGCAATCAGCCGAACGGCCAGCCCGGACAACAACCCGGTTTCAATCCCAACGGCGCGCAGGCGAACGGAATCTTCAACCAGCAGCAGATGCAAAGCCAACAGGCGCAGGGTGTGATCGGGCAGCAGATTCAGAACCAGGGCTTTCCGAACCAAAATCAATTTCAGGCGCAACCGTTTCAGGTTCAATCACAGCAGGGTCAACAATTCAACACCGCGCAAGCCGGACAGTCGCAGGGGTTCACGCAACAATTCCCCGGACAGCAGTTCCCCGGCCAGCAGTTTCCGGGGCAACAATTTCCCGGTCAGCAAGCCGTCCCCGGGAGCACGGTCCTCAATCCCCAGGGAAATCCCGTCACGGTGGGACCCGACGGCCAGTTGATTCCGCTCAACAATCCCAACGCAATTCCCGGACAGCCCAACTCGTTTCCCGGGCAAACGGGCACCGGTTTTAACCAGTCCGGTTCTAATCCGGTTGGAACACAAAACCCCGCCGGAGGATCGGCCAGCCCCTTCGGCGTGACGCCTCTACAAGCCGCGGGATTCACTGGAACCGCGCAGCAGACCGGCGGCGCTTCGCCTAGCCCATTTGGTGCGGCGGCTGCTCAGAACCCCGGCCTTTCCGCGATCAACAATCTCCTCACCACCCCCGCGACCTCACCCGCCGCGGTGGCCACCGCCAACATGGGCGCGGGAGGAATCGCGGGTGTTGCGAGCACCTACAAAGGCACCAGCATCAAGGTCTACAAGGAACGCACCAAGTATCAGGAGTGGGAGTTCATCTACCAGATGACCAACAACGCCGCGCCGGGCGGGCAGAACGCCGCCAATCCTCTTCAGCCCGGCACCAATGGACTGAATGGCCAATCCACGGGCCAATCGACCAATCCACTCGGATTGCCGCAGTCCGGATCCAGTCCTTCGCCGTTCGGGATGCCTTC
>Ga0182030_10027303_pt1 | contig 10275 bp, 10 predicted proteins | sample 812S3MmetaG_FD_121299 | JGI IMG/M metagenome (GOLD analysis project Ga0182030, IMG submission 121299) | Permafrost microbial communities from Stordalen Mire, Sweden - 812S3M metaG (Illumina Assembly) | ecosystem: Environmental > Terrestrial > Soil > Wetlands > Permafrost | place: Sweden... | reverse complement strand
ATCAAAATAGCGTCTTCGAAATTATAACCGCGCCAAGGCATGAACGCCACCAAGGTATTGCGGCCTAAAGCCAAACGGCCATCTTGAGTGCCGATGCCATCTGCGATGGTCTGGCCTGCTTCTACCTTTGCCCCAAGCTTGACCAGAGGACGCTGATGCACGCAGGTGTTCGCATTGGAACGTTGAAAATTCTTTAAAGTGTAAACCGTCTTGCCGACGACAATTTCACGGCCGTCAACCTTGGTGACAGTGCCGGCTTCTTTGGCTAACACCACCACGCCGGAATCACGGGCCACTTTTTCTTCCATCCCGGTCCCTACCAAGGCTACTTCCGGTATCATCAAAGGCACGGATTGGCGCTGCATGTTGGAGCCCATCAGGGCACGGTTAGCGTCATCGTGCTCCAAAAACGGGATCAAGGCCGCAGCGACCGACACCAACTGCTTGGGAGAAACATCCATGTATTCGACTTTATCCGGGCTGACCCTGGGAAAGTCCCCTTTGTAACGGCAGGACACCAGACTTTCGGTAAATTTACCATTTTCATCAACCGGCGAATTAGCTTGGGCAATATATTTATTCTGGTCCACATCCGCTGTCAGGAATTCACTCTTCTTGGATACTCTTCCGTCGACAACTTTGCGGTAAGGTGTTTCGATAAAACCTAATTCATTGACACGGGCACAGGTGGTCAACGAGGCAATAAGCCCGATGTTCGGGCCTTCAGGCGTTTCAATGGGACAAACGCGTCCATAATGGGTCGGGTGCACGTCGCGCACTTCAAAACCGGCACGCTCGCGGCTCAAACCACCGGGTCCCAACGCTGACATACGGCGCTTGTGGGTCATCTCGGACAAGGGGTTTACCTGGTCCATGAATTGCGACAGCTGGCTGCGGGCAAAGAAATCCTGGATCTGGTTGGAGAACAACCTTGAATTGATCAAATGGTGCACGGTCAAGTTTTCAAAAGAACTCATGACAACCAGGCGCTCCTTGATGGAGCGTTCCAGACGCGCCAAACCGATGCGCACCTGGTTTTGGACCAATTCACCGACGGATTTGATACGGCGGTTACCCAAGTGATCAATATCATCACATTCCCCGGCGCCTTCGCGCAGGGAGATCAAATATTTGATCACTGAAACAACTGTCTCAATATCCAAAACACGGTTGTCCATCGATACATCGGTATGTAATTTTCGATTGACAATGTGACGGCCGACCTTGGAAAGGTCGTAGCGCTTGGGATCAAAAAACAAACGGAAAAATAATGTTTCAGCCACTTCCACGGTCGCAGGCTCGGTAGGACGCATCTTACGATAGAAATCCAACAGAGCATCTTCCTTGGTGGTGGTATGGTCCTTCTCAAGGGTATTTTGCAATTTATCGTAACGGTCGCCCAACATTTTCTTCATATCATCGGACGATGAAAGGCCCATGATACGCAGGATCTGTGTTGCCGGAAAATTACGGCGGCGGTCCACATAGGCGATCAGGACATCGTTGAGGTCATATTTGATCTCAAACCAGGCACCGCGCGAAGGGATCACCCGGCCGTAATAAATGCTTTTTCCGGTCGGGTGGGTTTCCTCTTCAAAAGAAACGCCCGGCGGACGCTGGATCTGGGAAACAACGACACGCTCGTCCCCGTTGATGATAAAGGTTCCGGTGTCGGTCATGAGAGGAAAATCACCAAAATAAACTTCCTGCTCTTTGATGTCAACCGGTGTGATCAGGCGTAACTTGACTTTTAAGGGAGCGGCATAAGTCATTCCCCGACGCTGGCATTCATAGCGGGAATATTTTTCTTTGCCGATATTATATCCAATGTATTCCAAACGGATCTGCGCATCATAGCTTTCCAGGGGGAAAACTTCGCGGAAGACTTCTTCCAGCCCCTGGTCCTTGCGCTTGTCCGTCGATACATTCCTTTGCAGGAATTCTTCATACGAAAGGGTTTGGATATCGAGCAGGCTGGGTAGCTCGAAATAATCGTGGAACTTACTAAAATCTTTGACTTTTAGTCTTTCCATATGGTCCCATCAATAGAACCAAAGGATGAAGAATCATCCTTTGGTTTTAGGTTAGTGTCTAAAAAGGTCAGTCATTCTTAGCGAAGGCCCTCATCGTCGTAAGATTCCCTGTTTCTTGCTTGGCGAGGCTTGGTGTTGGATGCGACACTCGCAGTTGCTTCGAAGAATCTTCGGACATCTTGAGATCCTTCGACATTTTCCTCAGGATGACGTTCAACATTTCGTTGAACGTCATTTTAATTCCACTTTACCGCCAGCCGCTTCGATCTTCTTCTTTAGCTCTTCGGCTTCGGCTTTGGGAACAGATTCCTTGATGGTCTTGGGCGCTGATTCAACCAAGGTTTTGGCTTCCGCCAGACCTAAATTAGTGACCGCGCGCACTTCTTTGATGACACCGATCTTTTTGGCAGGATCAATTTCCTTTAATATGACATCAAAGGAAGTTTTTTCCTCAACCGGGGCAGCAGCAACGGCGACGCCGGCAGCAGCAGCCACAGGAGCTGCGGCTGAGATACCAAGCCGGCTTTCCATGGCCTTGACTAACTCGGCTAATTCCAGGACAGTCAAACCTGTGACTTCCTTGTAAATCCCCTCAAGCTTGGGGGCTAATTCTTTAAGGCTCGTGTCAGACATCATTCCCTCCCTAGATTAGATCCTTCGGCAGTTGCCTCAGGATGACTTCGACGCTGCGTCGAAGCTTGCCCCCGAATGTTTTTATCGGGGGTCACTTTTTTGTTTTAATATGGACATTAAATCCCGTGTTTTAGCATTTAAGCCGGAAGCAAAACGGGTCAATGGAGCATTCAAAGTACCTAACAATTTTGCCAAAAGCACTTCACGCGACGGCAAACTGGAGAGGGTATTGACCTCTGCTTGGGTCAAAAAAGCCCCGTCAAGCACGCCGCCACAAACTACGAAACCTTCATAACTCTTGGAAAAATTAACAAGGACTTTAGATACTTCTGAGGCATCGGCATTACTTAAGATCAGGGCCATCTGGCCTTTAATGGTATCAGCCAAACCTTCGTATTTTGCCTCTTTAAGGGCAATGCGCGCCACTGATGTTTTAGAGACCAGGACTTGGGCCTTTTTGCGCTTTAAGTCCTTACGCAAGACATTCATTTTAGCGGAAGAAATACCGCGATAAGATACCACAAAAGTACTTGATTTATTTGAAACGCCTGTCTTTACTGACTCGGCCATTTTTTGACGATATATCGTTCCGACCTTCATCAAAAGGCTAGACCGTCCGCTTTCTTGGTTGTCGTTGGCTTTCATCATAGCATCACCTTAACTCCCGGCCCCATTGTTGTTGCCAGGGCCAGACTTTTAATTAAATTACCTTTGACCGCCGAGGGTTTGGCGTGATTAACAGCTTCAATGACAAACTGGGCATTTTCTACCAGCTTGTTCTCATCAAAGGAACGTTTACCGATCCCTAAATGAATGCCCCCCTGCTTATCAGACTTAAATTCAACACGGCCGGCCTTAACTTCCCTAATTGCACGTTCAACATCCGCAGTCACTGTACCCGCCTTAGGGGTCGGCATGAGCCCGCGGGGACCAAGGACCTTGCCCAACTTGCTTAAGTCGCGCATCATATCAGGACTTGCCACCACGACATCAAAATCCATGAATCCGCCCATGACTTTTTCAATAAGATCATTGTCACCAACGAAATCTGCCCCTGCTGCCTGGGCCTTGGCGACCGCGTCCCCCTTACAAAAGGCGGCGACACGGACCTTTTTACCAATACCATGCGGAAGAACGACTGTACCGCGAACTCCCTGGTCTGAAGCTTTCAGGTCCAGGTTGAGATTAAAATGCAATTCCACGGTTTCATCAAATTTTACTTTAGGAGCTTTAGCTAAACGGTTGACCGCTTCCTGCAGTGACAAAGGGCTTTCGATGGTCCCAATGGCCTTATGAGCTTCTTTCATTCTCTTGCTAAATTTCATAACCTATCCTTTGACTTCAATGCCCATGGAACGGGCAGTACCGGTGATCGTGGCAATTGCCTCGCTCATGTCGATCGTATTTAAATCATCCATTTTCATTTTGGCGATTTCCTCGACTTGGGCGACCGTCAAAGAGCCGATAACTTCTTTTCCGGCAGTGCCGGAAGCTTTCGCTAATTTAGCGCTCTTTTTGATCAATGCTGAAGTCGGGGGTGTTTTGATGATAAAATCAAATGATTTATCCTTGTAAACCGTAATGACAACCGGCAAAGGCAATGGATCACGCCCCTTGGTTTTATCATTAAAAGACTTGCAAAACATCATGATATTAACGCCATGCTGGCCTAAAGCAGGACCAACCGGAGGTGCGGGGTTTGCCTGGCCCGCCGGTACATACAATTTGATTTGTGCGACAGCTTCTTTTGCCATATTAAACCTCTATATCTTTTCAACTTGCCAATATATATCCCCTATTTTTTGCTCGTCGACACGGAAACGGCAATGCCAAGGGGGTTAAATTTTCTCCACCTGCCAGTATTCCAATTCGACCAGCGTGGAACGCCCGAAAATAGACACGCTTACCTTTAATTTGCCGCGGTCCGGATAAACTTCCATCACCGAACCATTGAAATTCGCGAAAGGGCCCTGCCCGATGCGGATCGCCTCACCGACCTCGAAGACGACCTTCGGGGAAGGTTTGGACTCTGTTTCCTGCGTGCGCTTAAGAATATTGTCCACTTCAATATCAGTCAGGGCCTGAGGTTGTCTCCCTGGTCCGATAAATCCAGTAATTCCCGGTGTGGTCTTGACCAAATACCAGCTTTCCTTGGTCATGTTCATTTTGATCAACAGGTAACCCGGAAAGAATTTACGGGCGGTGATACGCTTCTTGCCCCCGCGCACCTCTGAAACCTGCTCCGTGGGAACAACAACTTCCTGGACATATTGCTTTAATTCGGTCGTGGCGATGCGGCTTTCGAGACCTGCCCGTGCGCGCTCTTCTGCCCCTGTTTGCGTGTGAACCACATACCATTTCATAATTATTTAATAATTACCGCGATACCTTTGGAAAAAGCGTAGTCGATAACCCCCACAAATATGCCTAAGAAAAAAGAACTTAATATAACGATCAACGTTGAATCCACCAGTTCCCGCTTGGTGGTCCAGGAAACTTTTTTCATCTCGGCAAAAACTTCGCCGATAAATTTTTGGATCTTGGAAATCATTTCAGAATAACCTTATCTATTGTCCCAAACCTTACGATCGAATCTGCCCCGCCCTGGTTGATTACCGCAACCTTTCTTAAAAGAATCTTGCCCAGCCTTTGGGAAAGCATCTACCCCGCCGTTGGCGGGACTTCATTCTTGCCTACGGCAAAAATTCAGCAGGCCTGGCAGGAGTCGAACCTGCAACGCACGGTTTTGGAGACCGTCGCTCTACCAATTGGAGCTACAGGCCTAAGTCGTCACAGGTTATATATACTGGTTTACTTTTTCGTCTCTTTGTGCGGTGTACGTTTGCGACAAAAAGCACAAAATTTCTTCAATTCCATGCGTTCTGGATTTTGTTTTTTATCTTTGGTACTGTTGTAATTGATACGATTGCACACCGTGCATTGAAAATGAATTGTCTCGCGCATATTTATTTCCGGTTCTTGCGCTCCCCCGCCTTCGGCGGACAAGCCCGCTTACATCTTGACGGAGTCACAGAAGATTTTGATTTTTAAAGAAGCCCCCGAGCGGTTTTGAACCGCTGGCCTCGTCCTTACCAAGGACGTGCTCTACCAACTGAGCTACAGGGGCGACAAATCTGGCCGCCTGCAGCAATTCGCCCATCAATCAGGCGAAAATTAGGAAACAGAAGTATATCTGCAGAAAAAAACGTTGTCAAGTATAATTTTCTTAATTAAGATCCTTCGCCAGTTGGCTTAAGGCATGACTTCAACATTACGTTGAAGTCAGTTTACACGAGTTTTAAAAAGCGCCGTTTACCGATTTTTAAAACGCCGGCGTTTACCGGCCAATTATCGTCGCTAATAGCACGGCCATCATGTGTCACGGCTTTTTCCTTGATCAAACGGCGGGCCTCATTCTTGGAGGCCGCCATGTTCGTCAGGACCAATATATCAATAAGTTTTTGCCCTGAAGTGATTTTAAATTCAGGGATACCCTCCGGGACATGGTGCTGGCTAAAGGTGCTTTCGAATTGCCCGCGGGCTTTCATCCCTTCACCGATAGGATAAAACATTTCCACCACTGTTTGCGCCAATTGCAATTTAGCTTCCTTAGGGTGTATTTCTTTGATCTTATCCAAATTGGCTTCGGTAAGGATCTCATAGTAACGCAGCATCAACACATCGCTAACTGACATTATCTTGCCAAAAATATCATTAGGTTCATCATTGATACCGATGGTATTGCCCAATGACTTGCTCATCTTATTGATGCCATCTGTGCCTTCCAAAAGCGGGGTCATCAGAACCACCTGGGGCTTGTGTCCATAGGCTTCCTGCAATTGCCGGCCCATCAGCAAATTAAACTTCTGGTCATTTCCTCCTAATTCTACATCAGCCTTCAAATGCACGGAATCATAGCCCTGTAAAAGGGGATAAATAAATTCCAATAAACTAATTTCTTTACCGGATTCGAAACGTTTTTTAAAATCCGCACGGGCCAGCATCTGGGCCACTGTCAAGTGAGCGGATAATTCCAGGATATCTTGGGGTGTTAATTTATTCAGCCACTGGCTATTAAAGACCACTTGTGTTTTTTCAGGGTCAAGGATCTTAAAGACTTGGGTCTTATAAGTAGCAGCATTTTTCTCTATTTCTGCCATCGTCATCTTTTTACGAAGTTCATTACGTCCGGTAGGGTCCCCCACTTGGGCGGTAAAATCCCCAATAAGAAAGACAATTTTGTGTCCCAAATCCTGAAACTGCTTCATCTTGCGCAGTAAGACCGTGTGGCCCAAATGAATATCCGGGGCCGTAGGGTCAAACCCAGCCTTGATCGTCAAAGGACGGCCTTCATTAAGCTTAGCCTCAAGTTCGGCCAAGCCTATGATCTCAGTGGTCCCGCGGGCAATCTTTTTGAGGGCTTCTTGGGGGGACATAATTAAAAAGTGCTAAGGGGTAAGGGGTAAGGTGTAAGTAAAAAATTAAACATTTATTTTAATTCTTTAAACTTATCCCTTATCCCTTAGCCCTTACCCCTATCCCTTTATAATCTCGCGCTGACGCCGATTTTCATGCCTTCGACATCAACTTTAATGATCTTTACTTGAAGCTTGTCCCCAGCCTTAAGGCTGCTAGCCTGGGTCTTATCAATTTCTGAAGAATAAACCAATGCTTCGATATCATCTTCCAATTTCACAAATACGCCGAAATTAGAATTCATGATCACCACGGAATCCACCAATGCCCCCACCGGGAATTTTTCAGCTATGGACTCCCAGGGGTTGGCCTGCAATTGCTTGAGCCCCAAGGTGATCTTGCGGGCTTCGGCATCCACCGCCAAAACCAGGACTTGTACTTCCTGGCCCTTTTGTACCACTTCTTGAGGGTGATTTATTTTCTTGGTCCAGGACATGTCAGAAACATGGATCATGCCTTCTAAACCATTGTCCAATTCCACAAAAGCGCCGTAATCGGTAAAACCGCGGACCACCCCTTTAGCGGTTGAGCCGACGGTGAATTTAGCCACGGCCGACTCCCAAGGATTTTCTTCCAGCTGTTTCATGCTCAAAGAAATGCGCTTGGCATCCTTGTCCACATTGATCACCTGAACTTCGATGATATCCCCTAATTTGAACATCTCCTGAGGATTGACCATCTTTTTCTGCCAGGTAATTTCGGAAGAATGTAAAAGGCCTTCAATGCCCTTGTCGATCTCCACAAAAACACCGTAAGGCATGATATTAACGATCTTGCCCTTGATACGGGCACCCGGAGGGAATTTAACTACCGACTCATCCCATGGATTGGAGGTAATTTGTTTTAAACCTAAAGAAACCTTGGAATTGTCCTTGTCAAAATCCAGGATCAAGACCTCAAGCTTCTGGCCGACTGCAACGACTTCGGAGGGATGATTAATGCGGCTCCAGCTCATATCAGTGATATGCAACAGGCCGTCCACTCCCCCAAGATCGATAAATGCGCCAAAATCGGTAATGCCTTTAACGTTACCGCGGCGCTTCTGGCCTTTTTTAAGTTCGGCCCAAAGCTTTTCGCGGACTTCCTCACGTTCCTTCTGCACCATTTCACGGCGGGAAAGGATCAAATTGCGGCGCTGCTTGTTCATCTTGGCAACCACAAATTTATAATTGTGGGTGGTGATGTCATGGTTGGAAAGCCCCTTGAAAGCAGACAAAGACATCGGCAAAAAGGCCTCGATGCCAAAAACATCGACGATATACCCGCCCTTGACCGCACGCATGACACGGCCTTCCAGAATGTCGCCTTCATTGATATCTTCCGAAAGCTTCTGCCAGCCTTTGAGCCTCTCAGCCTTGGCAAACGAAAGGATCAAGCGTCCATGGTCATCTTCGATATTCTCGATCAAGACCTCGATCGACTGGCCAACAATCAATTCGGCAGGATTGCGAAATTCCTCGATAGGAACGAACCCTTCAGACTTAAAACCAATGTCAACAATGACCTCTTTGGCCGTAATAGCGGCAATGACACCTTTTGATACTTCGCCTTCCTTAATGTCCTTTAAGGTACTGGCGTACAACTCTTCCATCAATGCTCTTTCTTCACTCATGGATTTAAAACCTTCTTTCTTTTCTTAGGAATTCTTTATGATGGCGAGAAACCCTTTTAAAAACTAAAGGCACCTTCGGTCATAAAGTTTGGTCATTATGCCAAAAAGCCGCTAAATGTCAATAAAATTTATTTGTTTGGTCGTGATCCACATACGCTTGGGGTAAATAACTTTGAATTTTGGGTATTGCATTTTAAGAAGATCACGGCTTGATCATCATGAAAAACCATCACCCAGGCAGGGTCCATTAAGCGTTTGTAAACAAACCCTCCCTCCCAATCGGATTTATCCGGAGCATAAAAAATGACATTAAAATGATATTTCCGGTCCAACTGATACCAAACATCATCATTCAATTGCAGGGGAATGAAAGTTTTTCTAAAAAAATCCTCAGGGTAGGCTTCCATCCGGTTATCAACAAATAATTTATACTCGGGACTGAAATGAAAAATTAAATAGCCTCCTATATTATAATTATTAAAAATTGGTCCTGATATCTTTGCTTGTTTAATAAATTGAGCAGCATCATTGACCCTGGGAGCAATTCCCAACATATGGCTTTCTTTACAATTTAAATCTAATGAAGCTGAAACAATGATCCCTAATACAACTAAAGTTATTTCAACATTCCTTCTTACACGAGCTGACTTTACCTCTAGCCAACGGCTAACAACAAAACTCGATAATGGTAACCAGAAATACCCAAATAACCCTACCATACGGATCGCTTTCATGACTGCGATCGATAAAATGAATGTCAATGAAACAATGAATATATATTTCTTAAAGCCATCCCGTTTCACTAAATAAAACAATCCCGCGACCAAGATGCCAAGAACCGCCAAAAAATATAATAAAAGAGGTTTAAAGGGAAAAATTCTTGAAGTTAAAGAATAAAATACCGATAGATTTTCTATGATCGGATATGAATATGCTTTATTGATGTGAAAAGGCACCAAAAACCCGTTTATACCGGAAGGATTGATCAAACACATCCCCAGCAGAAGCAAAAAAAGCTTTTGCAAAATCTTAACCTGCTCTTCTTCCCTATTAATAAGCGCCTGTAACCAAAAAATTGCTGTTAAGATCGGCCCCATAATAAAAAAGATATGTGTATTGACCCAAATGACCTGTAGAACACACAAAATTATGATCAATTGATAGGACTTTATTCGCCTCTGTTGATATGAATCGATCAGCCACCAAAAAAGCCCGCAAAATAAATAACTGATCCCCTCCGGGCGAATTAGGCTTCGACAAACGATGAGAGGGAAACTCAATAAACCAAAGGCACAAGTTATTAGAAATGAAGAATACCTCTGCCAACAGCGGAAAAATACATAAAATGTACAAAGTTCAACTATCAAATAAATGAAAGATAGTCCGGTAAACCCAAAATAATGCCATAAGACAAAACAAAAAACACCAAAGAGCCAATGGTGATTGATAAAAGGATATTGAGGATTAGTATAGGAATAGAAATTCTTATATAAAACATCCCATTGCCCCTGCAAAATAAGT
>Ga0182030_10027300_pt1 | contig 10275 bp, 10 predicted proteins | sample 812S3MmetaG_FD_121299 | JGI IMG/M metagenome (GOLD analysis project Ga0182030, IMG submission 121299) | Permafrost microbial communities from Stordalen Mire, Sweden - 812S3M metaG (Illumina Assembly) | ecosystem: Environmental > Terrestrial > Soil > Wetlands > Permafrost | place: Sweden... | reverse complement strand
TCGAGCGTGAACCCGCGCACGCCCTGCCCGACGATGCCGGGTTTCATATTGCCGCGAGCACCGAGGGCGCCATGAACACCGGCGTGCCCGCGGACGCCGCAAGCTGCGCAGCCTGCGTGGCGGAGATCTTCGATCCCTTCGCGCGGCGCTATCGCTATCCCTTCACGAATTGCACGCACTGCGGGCCGCGCCTCAGCATCATCGATCGAGTTCCCTACGACCGGCAGCATACGCGTATGGCCGGCTTCCCGATGTGCGCCGCCTGCGAGGCCGAATATGGCGATCCCGCCGATCGGCGCTTTCACGCCCAGCCCATCGCCTGCCATACCTGCGGACCGCAGCTCAAGCTGGTCCGCGCGGATGGCCGCGCGATGGCGCTCGAGTCGCTGTCGGCGCTCGACGCCGCCGATGCCGCGTGTACCTTGCTGCAGCGGGGTCACATCGTCGGCATTCAAGGGCTCGGCGGTTATCAACTCGCCTGTGACGCGACTCAGAACCCGGTGGCGATGCGGCTGCGCCAACTCAAGCGCCGCGAACGCAAGCCCTTCGCGATGATGGCGCGGGACCTCGAGGTCGTGCGCCGCTACGCCGAGGTGAGCGAGGTGGAGGCGGCGCTGCTCGCGAGCCCCGCTGCGCCCATCGTGCTGCTGCAAAGCACCGCAACGCGCGTGGCGGAGGCGGTCGCTCCCGGACTCGATTTGGTGGGTTTCATGCTGCCGAACACCCCGCTGCACCATCTCATGCTCAAGCGCATGCAGCGGCCCATCGTCTTGACCAGCGGCAATCTGAGCGATGAACCGCAAGCCATCGATGCCGCGGATTCACGCCGGCGCTTGGGCAGGATTGCCGAGTACTTTCTCGAGCACGATCGCCCGATCGCACGGCGCGTCGATGATTCGGTGGCGCGCGTGATCGCCGGCCGAACGCGCCTGCTGCGCCGCGCGCGGGGCTACGCGCCGGCTTCCTTGCCGCTGCCCAGCGGATTCGAACACACGCCGTGCATCATGAGCTTCGGCAGCGAGCTGAAGAACACGTTTTGCATGCTGCGGGGCGGCCGCGCGATCCTGTCGCCGCATCTCGGCGACCTGGAAAATGCCCTCACCCGCGCCGATTACCAGCGCGCCATCGCGGATTTCGAAGGTTTCTTCGACTTCGGGGCCGAGGTGCTGGCATGCGATCTGCATCCGGACTATGCCTCCTCGCAACTGGCACGCGCCGAGGCCCGCGCCGCAGGGCTGCCGATCATCGCCAGTCAGCACCATCACGCGCACCTCGCCGCGTGCATGGCCGAAAACGGCATCCCGCGCTTCACTGCGCCCGTGCTCGGCGTGGTGCTCGACGGTTTGGGTTACGGCGAGGACGGCACGCTCTGGGGAGGCGAATTCTTGCTGGCCGATTACGCGGGATACCGGCGCCTCGGGACTTTCAAGCCGGTCGCATTGCTCGGCGGCGAGGCCGCGATCCGCGAGCCGTGGCGCAACACCTATGCCCACATCATGGCGCAGATGGGCTGGCCGACCTTTGCGATGAACTACGCCGACCTCGAGCTGTATCGCTTTCTCGCCGCGCAGCCGCGCCAGCTGCTCGACGGCATGCTGGCGCGCGGAGTGAATTCGCCGTTGGCGAGTTCCTGCGGCCGCCTGTTCGATGCGGCCGCGGCCGCCATGGGGTTCGCACGCGAGCGGGCATGGTACGAAGGTCAGGGCGCCGTCGAGATGGAAGCCGCCGTCGATCGCGACTGCCTGCGCCACGAGGACGATCGATTGAGCTATCCGTTCGCCATTCCGCGGATGGCCGGCCTGCCATATATCGAACCCTTGGGATTTTGGAGTGCCCTGTTCGGTGATCTCATTCTGAAAACTCCGCAAGCGATCACGGCGGCGCGCTTTCATCGCGGACTCGCCAACGGCATCGTGCGCATGGTCGACCAATTGGCCACTCAATGCGCCGGCGAACGCTCGCCCCTGCCGCAGGTGGCGCTCACGGGCGGCGTCTTTCAAAACCGCATTTTATTCGAACGTGTTCTCGCGGGTCTGCAAACGAAAGGCTACACGGTGCTGACACACAGCGAGGTGCCGTGCAATGACGGCGGCCTCGCCCTGGGGCAAGCCGTCATCGCCGCCGCCCGCTGGGATTGCGGCATGCCGCCTCGCCCCTCACCCGCATAGATTTAAGGAGAATGCCATGTGTTTGGGAATTCCGGGTCGTGTCGTCGAGATCACCGATGCCGTCAACAAACTCGGATTGGTCGACGTGTGCGGCGTACGGCGGCAGATCAACCTCGCTTGCGTGGTCGATGCCGAGCACTCCGTGGCAGCGTGCGTCGGCGATTGGGTGCTGGTGCACGTGGGCTTCGCCATGAGCCGCATCGATGAACACGAAGCGCAGCTGACCTTGGAGCTTCTCGAGCAACTCGGCGAAGCGCAAGGCGAAATCAATGCCATGCAGCCCGTCACTTGAAGGAGGATCGCGCCATGCGCTACGCCGATGAATTTCGTGATCCGGACAAGGCCCGCACACTGGTCGCTGAAATCGTGCGTCTCGCCGCACCGCTCGCCGCGGACCGCGGCCGCCCGTTACAGATCATGGAAGTGTGCGGCGGACACACTCATACCATTTTCCGCTACGGCCTGAAGGCGATGCTGCCGCAGGAGCTCATCGAATTCGTCCATGGCCCGGGCTGCCCGGTGTGCGTCCTGCCCATGGGCCGGGTCGACAACTGCGTGGCGCTCGCCCGCAACCCCAACGTCATTTTCACGACCTTCGGCGACGCCATGCGCGTGCCGGGCTCGCACGGCAGCCTGCTGCAAGCCAAGGCCGACGGCGCGGACGTGCGCATGGTGTACTCGCCGCTCGATGCGCTGCAAATCGCTCGCAAGAATCCCGGCCGGGAAGTGATTTTCTTCGCCTTGGGATTCGAAACGACCATGCCGAGCACGGCCTTGACGGTGTTGCAGGCCCGCCGCGAGGGCATCGGGAATTTTTCCCTGTTCTGCAATCACATCACCATCCCGGCCACGATGAAGGCGTTGCTCGACTCGCCGGACCTGATGCTCGACGGTTTTCTCGGGCCCGGTCATGTGAGCATGGTCATCGGCAATCGGCCGTATGATTTCATTGCCCGGGTTTACCATCGACCCCTCGTCGTGTCCGGCTTCGAACCGCTCGATCTGCTGCAATCGTTGTGGATGGTGATCAAGCAAATCGCCGAGGGCCGCTGCGAAATCGAGAACCAGTACACGCGCATCGTGCCCGAAGAGGGTAACGCACAGGCGCTGGCGGCGGTCGGCGAAGTCTTCGAATTGCGCGATTTCTTCGAGTGGCGCGGGCTCGGCTCCATCGAGCATTCCGGGGTAAAGATGCGCGCGGACTTCGCGCGTTTCGACGCGGAGCGCAAGTTCTCCATGCCGCACCTGACCGTCGCCGATCCCAAGGCCTGTCAGTGCGGCGATGTGCTCAAGGGACTCATCAAACCACATCAGTGCCGCGTGTTTGGCACCGCATGCACTCCGGAAACGCCCTTGGGCGCGTTGATGGTCTCCTCCGAAGGGGCGTGCGCGGCCTATCATCAATATGGCCGCCTCACGCGTACCGCGCAACCGGCCGCCGCGGCGTCCGCATGAACGCGGCCGCGGCCGGCACCCCGCCGCTGCAGCCCGCCGCGGCCCGCGCGCCCACCGTGACGCTCGCGCACGGCGCCGGCGGCCGCGCCATGCGGGCACTGATCGAACGCACCATTCTGCCGGCATTCAGCAATCCGCTGCTCGCGCCGCTCGAAGATCAGGCGCGGCTGTCGATCGCGGATCTTGCCGCATACGGCGACCGCTTGACGTTCACCACCGACAGCTACGTCGTCACGCCCCTGACCTTTCCCGGCGGCGACATCGGCAAGCTCGCGGTCTTTGGAACTGCCAACGATCTGGCGGTCTCGGGAGCGCGGCCCCTGTACCTCTCCTGCGGGTTGGTGATCGAGGAAGGTCTCGCCCTCGATGAACTCGCGAGGATCGTCCAAAGCATGGGACGTGCGTCACACGAGGCGGGAGTGGCCATCGTCACGGGGGACACGAAAGTGGTGGAGCGCGGCGCCGCCGACCGGCTGTTCATCAACACTGCGGGGATCGGCGTTATGCCGGCGGGCGTCAATCCGTCGGCCGCACGCGCTCGGCCCGGCGATGCGGTTCTCGTGAACGGCACTCTCGGCGACCACGGAGTTGCGATCCTCCTGGCCCGCAACGAATTGGCGCTGGACGCGCCGGTGTTGAGCGACTGCCAGCCGCTTTACTCGCTGGTCGCGGCCATGCTCGCGGCCTGCAACGATATCCATTGCATGCGCGACGCCACGCGCGGCGGTTTGGCCACCGTGCTCAATGAATTTGCCGCCAGTTCCCGCGTCGGCATTCGCCTGCGCGAGGCGGCGCTGCCGTTCAACGAAACGGTGCGCGGCGCGTGCGAGATTCTCGGATTGGATCCGTTGTATCTCGCCAATGAAGGCAAGCTGGTCGCCGTCGTACCCGGACCGCACGCCGGCGCAGTGCTCGCCGCCATGCGCGCACATCCTGCGGGCCGGCATGCGGCCATCATCGGGGAGGTCTGCGCCGAGCCTGCCGGTAACGTCATTCTCGCCACGGCGATCGGCGGCGACCGCGTGGTCGACATGCTCGCCGGCGAACAGCTGCCGCGGATCTGCTGATGGGACGGCAGCATGCATGAACTGTCCATCACGCGCAGTGTGGTCGCCATCGTGGCCGAGCGTGCGGCCGGACAGCGGGTGACGCGCGTGCGCCTGGAAATCGGCAGCCTTTCGGCCATCCTGCCGGATGCAGTTCGCTTCTGTTTCGACATTTGCGCGGCGGATACCGCCCTGTCGGGCGCCCGATTGGAAATCGTCGAAATCCCCGGTCGCGGCCGTTGCGGCGAGTGCGGTTTTGAGGGGCCGTTGAGCCGGCTCGCAGGTCGCTGTCCGCAATGCGAGCAGGCAAGCCTGCACGTGATCGCGGGCCAGGAGCTCAACATCAAAGAGATGGAGGTAGAGTCATGTGCGTAACGTGCGGGTGCGGCAATGCGGCCGCGGCCACCCTCGATGAGGCATCCGGGCACCATGAACACGTGCACGCCGATGGCACGCGTCATTCGCATACCCACGAACATTTCCCCGGCATGCGCAGCGTCCCCGGACGCGACGCGCACACCGTTGTGCTGGAAACCCAAATATTGGGCAAGAACCAGCTCATCGCCGCGCGCAATCGCGATTTCCTCGCCGCGCGTCAAATCGTGGCATTGAACCTCGTGAGCAGCCCCGGCGCGGGGAAGACCACCCTGCTCGAACGGACACTCAATGATCTCAAGCAACACGTGTCCTTCAGCGTCGTCGAGGGCGACCAGGCCACCTCGAACGACGCCGAACGGATCCGGGCCACGGGCGTTCCCGCGGTGCAGATCAATACCGGGACGGGCTGCCATCTCGAGGCTGACATGGTGGAGCGGGCGCTGGCCAAACTCGCGCCTCCTCCGGCATCGGTGCTGTTGATCGAGAATGTCGGCAATTTGGTTTGCCCTGCCCTCTTCGATTTGGGCGAACGGGCGAAGGTCGTCATCTTCTCGGTAACCGAGGGAGAGGACAAGCCGCTCAAGTATCCGCACATGTTTCAAGCCGCCGACGTGCTGATATTGAGCAAGATGGATCTTGTTCCGCATGTGCGCTTCGATGTGGAGCGAGCCGTCGCCAACGCGCGCTCCATCAACCCCCGGCTCAGCGTGTTTCGCGTCTCCGCGTACACGGGCGAGGGCCTGCCGCGGTGGTATGACTGGCTGCGCGGCGAGTTGGCAACCTGCCGGACCGCCGCTTAAGCGCAAATGGCGACGGTCCTGCAAGGCGGTGTCCGGCCGGCGGCGCTGCGCATGCGCTTCGCGGCCGACGAGAGGTCGCATATCACCCGTCTCTACGGGGTCGTCCTGCTGCTGCACGTCCTCGGCTGGGGATCGTATTTGCACTACTGCGCCGATTACCCGTCCATGGTCGGGCTGGGGTTCGTGGCGTACCTCTTCGGCCTGCGGCATGCGTTCGATGCGGACCACATTGCCGCCATCGACGACACGGTGCGCTTGATGCTGCAAAAAGCCCGGCAGCCGCTGAGCGTGGGCTTTTTCTTCTCGCTCGGGCATTCGACCGTCGTGCTGGTGTTGGTCGCCGCCATCGCCAGCGCCGCCGCCGCCGTCAAGCACGAGGTTCCGCAGCTCAAGCTGTTGGGCGAAGTCCTCGGTGCCGGCGTTTCGGGGCTGTTTTTGTGGGTCATCGGCATCCTCAATTTGCTGGTGCTGTTGGATATTTTGCAGGTATGGAAGCAAGCGAAGATCGGCTCGCACAACCACGTTCATCTCGAGGAGGTGTTGCGGCGGCGCGGTCTCATCAATCGTCTGCTCGGCGGCCGGTTTCGCACCCTCATGAATCACGGCTGGCAAATGTATCCGCTCGGACTCTTGTTTGGTCTCGGCTTCGATACCGCATCCGAGGTGGGTTTACTCGCCATGACCGCCGGCGCCTCGGCCGGCAATTTGCCGATTCCGGCACTGGTGTCGCTGCCGATTCTTTTTGCCTCCGGCATGACGCTGATGGATACGACCGACGGCATTCTGATGTCGAAGGCCTACCACTGGGCGTTCGTCAATCCGTTGCGCAAGATCTTCTACAATCTCACGACCACGGGGCTATCGATAGTTGCGGCGCTCCTGATCGGTTCGATCGAACTCGCACAGGTGGCGATCCGTCTGCTCGCCATCCGCGGCAAGGTCAGCAACTTCATCAGCAGCCTCGATTTCGGCCGTTTGGGGTACGCGGTGGTCGGCGGTTTTCTCGTGGCCTGGGCGCTCTGCTTCGCCTACTGGAAACTGGGCCGGCTCGAGAAGCGCTATCCTCGGCCCGACTTCAGCCCGATACCCATGCAGGCGCAACCACCGGCGCCGCGGTGCCCTGCAATTCAGTCGATGAACCCTCCTGCCGGCGCCTCGTGAGGAATCGACCACCCAAAATACACCTCCACCTCGACGATCTTTCCTTGCCGCACCGTCATGATTTCGGTATTGCGAAACGGTTTTCCGCCGACACGACGCCCTTCGTAGGTCACGAATACATGTTCCCCTTCGGCGGCCAAATGGATGAAAGTGAATCCCGCGATGGTTTGGCTGGTCTGCCAGCACCTGTCGAAATACGCGACGCGATCGATATGGTTGTCGCGCGGACTGGTGAAATGAAAATCCTCGCCGATCACCGCTTCGATGGCGGCGCGATCTTTGTCGACGTAGGCTTGATACGCCCGGCGGGCGATCGAAATCGGGTTGTCGATCATGCGCTTTTCTCCTCGGATGTTTTCGCGTGTTTCAATCTCGGTCCGGCGCGCCGCCCGGGAACATCGGGCGAAATGGCCGCGCGTCATCGACCGCCCGCTTGACCGACGGGCGGGTGAGAAGGCGGCTGCGATAGGCAGCGACGCGCGGACAGGCAGCGCCCATCGGATGTACCCAGTCGCCGTAGAACAGGGCTGGTGCCGCTGCGCAGTCGGCGAGCGTGAAACCCTCGCCCACCGCCCACTTGCGGCCCGCCAAGCGCGTCTCCAGCCACGCGTAGCACGTCCCGAGCATCGCATGGGCTTCCGCGACGCCCGCCGGATCGCGGCGCTCTTGATTGCACCGCCGGTCGAATACGATCTTCTGCACCGAGCCCAAGACGTAGTTATCGAACACTCGGTCGAGCAGCCGCGTCTCCAGGCGCAAGGCAGCATCGTTCGGCAGCATGGGCTCGGGACCCGCATGATGAGTGTCGAGATATTCGATGATGATGCTCGCCTCGGGCAGAGTCAGCCCGCTCGTCTCCTCGACGAGCACGGGAAACCGCGCGAGCGGCCAGCGGCGCAGCCATTCGGCGGCGGCGTGCGGATCCTCGAGGCTGCGCGGCGCGAACGGCGTCTGCGCCTCGAAGAGCGGGATGAGCACCTTCCAGCTATAAGCCGAGAAGGGATGATAATAAAGGGTTAGCGACAAGGGGCTCTCCTGGTGATTTTGCATGAACTCGTAGCACGACGAAGACCTCCGTCGAATTTCGACCAATCTGTCGTCCCGGCTTTTTCTTTTGCCGCCTGTCGAATTCAATCCAGCGCGTTCGTCGTATGGGTTGAGCGGGCCTCGATCCGACCGGCGCGCCAAGCGCTGCATTGTGCCCTAACCGATTGTCACGACAGGGGATTTCTTCATGAAAGTCATGATTCTCGTCAAGGCGACGCCAAGCAGCGAGGCCGAAGTCAGGCCCGATGAAGCCCGGCTTACCACGATGGGGCAATTCAACGAACAGCTGGTCCGGGCAGGCATCCTCCTCGCGGCCGAAGGCCTGCATCCGAGTGCGCTCGGCAAGCGGGTGCAGTTCTCCGGCACGAAGCGCACCGTCGTGGATGGTCCGTTTGCCGAGACGAAAGAACTGGTGGCCGGCTTCTGGCTCTGGCAAGTGAAATCCATCGACGAAGCCGTCGAATGGGTGAAGCGCTGTCCGAATCCCATGCCGGAAGATTCGGTGGTCGAAATTCGTCCGGTTTTCGGGCCGGAAGACTTCGGCGCCGCACTGACGCCGGAACTTCGCGCCCAGGAAAAGCGTCAACATGATCAAATCAAGGCATCTTAGCCACACTGAACAAATAGCCACATCCAGAGGTCGGCATGGCATACGCACTGATGATCGTGGAACCCGCAGGGCAACGTCAGACTCGCACCCCTGCCGAGGGCCGTGAGTTGTACGAGAGCATGCTGCGCTTCAGCGACGACTTGAAAGGCCGGGGCGTGCTGACGTTGAGCGCATCGCTCAGCGCCGACACCGGCGGCGCGCGGGTGCGCGTTCGCGCGAATCAGGCCACCGTCCTCGACGGCCCGTTTGCCGAAACCAAAGAAATGATCGGCGGGTTCTTCCTGCTCTCCTGCGCGACGCGCGTCGATGCGATAGCGATTGCCAAGGAATGCCCGGCGGCGAGGTGGGCGACCGTCGAAGTCCGGGAACTCGGCCCATGCTTTACTTGACGGGCCGGTGCCGCCATGTCTGAGGCCGCCATTCATCGCACCGTCGAAGCGGTCTGGCGCATGGAATCGGCCCGGGTCATCGCGAAGCTTTCGCGCATGCTCGGCAATGTCGGGCTCGCGGAAGAATTTGCACAAGACGCGCTCGTCACTGCACTCGAGCAATGGCCGCGCAATGGCGCGCCGGACAACCCGGGCGGGTGGCTCATGACCACTGCCAAGAATCGCGCGCTCGACGAACTGCGGCGCCGTAAGCTCGCGTCGCGGAATCAGGAGGCCATCGCCGAGGAGGCGCCGCTCATGGGAACACGAGAACCGGAACCGGAGGACGCCGCGGACGAGGACATCGGCGATGACTTCCTGCGCCTGACGTTCGTCGCGTGCCATCCGCTGCTGTCGACCGAAGCACGAACGGCGCTCACGCTGCGATTGCTGGCCGGGCTCACCACTGCAGAGATCGCGCGCGCCTATCTCGTGCCCGAAGCCACGATCGGACAGCGCATCGTGCGCGCCAAGCGAACCCTCGCCGAAGCGCACGTCCCGTTCGAGGTGCCGCGCGCCGAGGAGCGCATGGAGCGGCTCGCCTCCGTCCTCGAAGTGATTTATCTCATTTTCAACGAGGGCTATGCGGCCACCGCCGGCGGTGATTGGATGCGTCCGGCATTGTGCGAGGACGCCCTGCGGCTGGGACGTATCTTGGCCGAGCTCATGCCGCGGGAATCGGAAGTGCACGGCTTGGTCGCGCTGATGGAAATTCAAGCCTCGCGCGCCGGCTCGCGCACCGATGCGGCGGGCAACCCGATTCTACTGCTCGCACAAAATCGCGCACGCTGGGATCAACTGTTGATCCGGCGTGGACTCGCGGCGCTCGAACGCGCCGAATCGTTGAGCGGCGCCTTGGGACCGTACGCGCTGCAGGCGGCCATCGCGGCCTGTCACGCGCGCGCGCCAACGCCTGCCAACACCGACTGGCACCGCATCGTCGCGCTCTACGATGCGCTCGCGCAGGTATCACCCTCGCCCATCGTCGAGTTGAATCGGTCGGTCGCCGTATCCATGGCGTTTGGGCCCGCGGCAGCGCTGGAACTCGTCGATGCGCTCGCTCACGAGGAGCGCCTCAGGACGTATCACTTGATGCCCTGTGTTCGCGGCGACCTTTTGGAGAAACTCGGGCGGTTCGAGGAGGCACACGCCGAATTCGCACGCGCCGCGGGTCTCGCGCAG
>Ga0182030_10027299_pt1 | contig 10275 bp, 5 predicted proteins | sample 812S3MmetaG_FD_121299 | JGI IMG/M metagenome (GOLD analysis project Ga0182030, IMG submission 121299) | Permafrost microbial communities from Stordalen Mire, Sweden - 812S3M metaG (Illumina Assembly) | ecosystem: Environmental > Terrestrial > Soil > Wetlands > Permafrost | place: Sweden... | reverse complement strand
GCTACACCGGCAGGCACGTCCCGCCGGCATCGTTTGCACTCCACTACGAACAGCTTTCGTCTCTGAATTCCGAAGGACATCAGAATCAGCATAGGCGAACACACGGCGAAAGTTTAGAGGAAGCAACCCCGGCTATAAGGCCGGGGTTTTCGTGGGTTGAACGCGGATGAAACCTACCAGCCGCCGCCCACTACGCCCCCGGCACCCCGCCAGCGCCTGCGAACAGCCCCTAATCGTTGTCTGCTGCCACGTTTGGCAGCCGCGGCCATTTCCGCTTCGAGGTCCACCGGAATTGCGATGTAGAGCGATGCACGTCGATCCAAATGACCGATTACCACCCCATCTTCGACCTTCATACGCTTGTCAATTCGGCTGCGAGGTGTTTTTTCTCCGGATCTGGCACTGGGCATCACCAATTCACAATTGACAAGGAGTACACTGATCCCTTATGGCAAAAATGACAACCGTATCCGAGGCAGAGGGGCGCCCATATAAGACAACGGGGGTCCACTTGCCAGCCGATCTCTGGGAGCTTCTTAACCGAGTTGCATTTGAGCGTGCCCGGACGCAGGGTGGACGTGCCAGCGTCTCGGCGCTCCTTGTGGCAATGATCGAGAAGCACCGCAAGGAATTGGAAAGGGAACTGGCTAGTGCAAGCCGATAGAACCTCATGCCACCTCTAATTCAATCCGACCCTGGCGTTTCGTCTACAGGCGAGACTCTGGCGCAACTTGAGGAAGCGATCCAACAGGCAGCGAACCAGTACTTCCGGCTCGTGATCTTGGCTGGTGTTCCCGGCTCTGGCAAGACCGCTGCTCTGCAGTCTGTGGCGCAAAAGGCCGGATGCGAAGTAGTGAACGTCAATTTGGAGTTGAGCAAAAAGATGCTCGAACTCACCCGCATGCAACGATCCCGGCAGGTCGAGCGGTTGCTGAAAGACGTGATCGCCGCCGCTCCCGGCGATGTCGCTGTGCTCGACAACCTGGAAATTCTCTTCGACACCGGGCTGGAAGTCGAGCCGCTACGCCTGCTTCAAGTTTCGAGCCGCAACCGCACCGTCGTCGCCTCGTGGAGCGGAACTTATGTCGGCGGAACACTGACCCAAGCGCGTCCAAACTCGACTCGCCAGGTTTCCATTGCTTAGACGACAATTAGTTGAACAGCCAATGACCTACCAACAGCTCCAACCCCTATATATGCGCGAGGCTCAAAGAGTATGGGAAAAACGCGAGCAGCCAATCGAACTAAAGACTATCTTGGAACAGACTTGCGTAGAAGGTAAGGGGGGGCTATGGAATGTTCCAGACACAAAGAATGAGGCTCATTTGGAACAACTACGCCATCGGGCGCTGATGAAGGAATTCCTGCAGTACCGTGATGGCAAGGGGAAGCTCAAAGTCGTCCGCACCGAAGCTCTTAGGGCTGGCTTCAAAGATTGCTGGCAGAAGCAGGATTATCGAGCGATTGTGCAGATGGCCAAGATGGTTCCAGAGGTAGTGATTCAAGAGGACCAAGCACTTCTCATGTACTACGACAATCCGATGAAGATTGAGCAGCGCATCGGACGTGTTGATCGCATCGGGCAGAAGTTCCCGGTGAAGGCGTTCAATCTGATTTTCGAGGACAGCGTGGAACTGCGGGTGCAGGAAGTGCTGGAGGAGAAACTAGCGACGATTCTGGAAGAGTTCGGTGTGGACAAGACGGAAGACGTGCTCGACTCAGCCGAGAATGGAGCGATCTTTGAGAAGTTGTACGCACAGGCGATCCTCAACCCCGGCGACATCGAAAAGAACATCGACAAGCTGATTCGAGATTTTCGGGAACAGGCCAAACAGGAGGTCGCTGGGCGGTCGTTTTACGGAGAGACGATACTTGATCCAACGCTAGCCCAGCAGTTGAGTAGTCACCCGCTGCCGTTTTGGGTCGAACGGATGTCCGATATTCCTCCCCCTTTTCCCGGCGCCGACCCCTGCCCTCAGTGTGCATCCAAGGGCATTGTGAGCTACTTGCGGATTCGCTACGACCCCCAGCCCGAACGTCTCGGATGCGTCCGATACCCGGCCTGCCGCTTCGAGATGTTTTTCGAGTATTACGGTCACGAGATGCTCGTAGAGGAAACCGAGCAACTTCTCCAATCCGGCAAGACAGATGTGATCGAAGGTTTTCAGTCAAAAGAAGGCCGGCCATTCAGCGCCCGCCTCATCCTGGGGGAATCTACACGCTGGCGTGTGCGGCCACTCTTCGACAATGAATAAATTGGCTTCTTTGCCGCGAAGAGCAAAAGGGGATACCTACGCCATGGAACACATCGAGAGAACGCGCCTACGGGCATCTTAATGCGAGATTTTCCGGCCTTTTTTGGGGGAGAATTCCCTTTCTTGAGGTGTCCCCGATCTGCGCCGCACCTGCGCCAAACTCTGCCGCAAGAACGGCGGCGACCTCGAACAGATCAAGTTCCTGTTCGGCCACGCCTCCATCCAAACCACTGAACGCAACCTCGGCTCCGAGCAGGAGATTGCTGTCGCCGTCAACGACAATTTGGGGTTGTGAAGCGACCCCAGTCAGAGAAATTGCCATTTTTACTTCGCATCTTAAGACGCTGCATATTGCTTAAAGATTCAACAAGACAAGTTACCTTGTCCCACAGTAAGAAACATCTCGTGAAAAAATGCAATTCAACATTGACATGGCCGAGGTGAACGGGTAGATTTCGAGCGAACCATAATTTGCCTTTTTACCCCCACTGAACTTGCGCGCAGCAGTCGCGGTCGAGTACGTTGACGTGTTCTGCTAGATGCTTTGTTTGACCGTTGCAAAGGTTTTGAAGAAAGGTTCCTCCTGTGCCGACTACCCGTTTGCCCATCTCTGCTGCGTCCCGCCTCAAACTTTCTTTATCCATCATTGCGTCGTTTCTGATTCTTCAACTGTGTCTTGTAGCCAGCGGGCAAGCGCCCGCGGTCGGGCCGGTCGGAGACAATGTGCAGCCGCCGCAGCCGGGTATCGGGCACGACTATATTCATCTAATGTCGGAGACCGTGAACCCCGTGCGGGGATCATTGAGTATTCGCATCAGTTTTCCGGCCCCGAAGGGGCGTGGCATCACGCCGCCAGCATTTGCGGCCTATAATTCCGGCGAACTGAGTTCGCTGCTAGACAATTTCGATACTCTGCAATGGGCAACCACATCCAACTTTATCGGGCAGGACTATGGAGGAAGCGCGACACGTGGAGGGTGGGGTACGAGTGGCGGAACACCTCTTTCTACAAACAGTCCTGCGTATTGGAATGTTATTGCTCCGCCATATCCACCTACGGGAGTTCCTCCGCTTGATTGCAACTACATGTCCGGCCTCTCGTTCACGGACCTGAACATGACGCAACACACATTGCCGGTCGGGGCTGCATGGGCTCCGAACTATTGGAACTATAGCGGGACCCCATCCCAGAATTGCGGCCCCGGCATCGTCGTTGGCAACGGTGATACGCAGGTCACGGCCGTCGCGCCGTTGTATACGGCTGCCCAGATGACTGCCGGCCAGTGGGGCCTTCCCGTTTCCATCATTGATAATGATGGAAACACATATAGTTTGGCGCTCGGACAAGGTCTTGCGCTAGGCAACGCCGCCATGGAAGACCGGAACGGCAATAGTTTTGGGGCGAACGCCAACGGCATGACGGACACAGCGGGGAGGCAGCTTGTCCTCGGTGGGATTAGTCCGGTATCCGCGTCAGAACTGCCTGTTGCAAATTGCGCCGCCTCGGGGTCGGGTGCAAGCTGCACCGAAAACATTTATGGACTGAATTACACGATTACATCGACGACCACAACCGTGAATTACACTCCCGCAGGGTCAGTGACAGCAACATACTTGAGCGGTGGTGTTCCGACTTGCCCTATGGCACCAAACGGAACTGATATGCCAGCCAACAGCGCCACCATGACCGTGATCTCATCGATTGGGTTGCCAAACGGACAGAAGTATCAGTTTTTTTATGGAGACAATAACCCAAATCCATCGCTCAATAACCCTTACGGGCTGATAAGCGAGATCATCTATCCAGACGGCGGGTGGGTCAAGTATACGTGGACGCTGACTCCAAGCGTTACCCTGTCTACCAGCTATCCCGGCATGCTCAACGGACAATCCGAGCCCGGTGCATGCACCGGTAAGTATGAAACACCTGTCGTCGCCACGCGCACGGTCAGCTACGACGGAGTCAATGTTGCCCAGACTCAGAATTTCACATATAACTCGACGTGGGATTCAACTGGTGACTGGTTGACCATCAACACCCAGGTAACGACGACCGACAACGTGCTCAGCCAGAACTACCTCACCTCTTACACGTATGTGCCAAGCTACACCCCCGGCGCTTCGCCTTTTAGCAATTCCCACGGCGACAACCTGCCGCCGGTGGAGCAGACGGTGCAGCACTACGACTGGAGCAGCACCAACACGCTTCGAGATACGGAAATTAAGGCCTGGTACAACGCCAATCAGCTGGCGTGCGACTTCCATACCAACGTGAACAACCAGACCTCCGGCCATTTTTATCAATACAGCAACGGCCAAATGGTCGATGACAGGGAATACGACTTCACGAATGGAGCTACTGCGGCACAGTCCTGCAATCCTACTTACGCGAGTAACCCGAACAATTTCACTCTTCCGACGCCTATCCGTGAGACGGTGACCACTCTCCAGACGATCACCAGTCCGAGGAATCTGTTTCCCCTATTGCCCGCCGGAGTTCCCTTGTCATCAAGTCTGGTTTTCTACAAGCCATTGACGGTGAAACTCTACTCCAATGGCGCTCAAATTGCCGAGACGGACTACGGCTATGACGAGACCTCGGTGCAGCAAGTTCCCGGTGTAATTAATCACGACTCATCGTTTCCCTTAGCTGCATCGTTGTTTCCCCAAGTCGCATATACGGGGCGCGGCAACCTGACCAGCATCCACAAGCGGTGCATTGGCTCGGCCCCCTGCACGGAATCGACGACGACATATCAATACGACGAGACCGGCCAAGTGGTCTCTATGACCGATCCTCTAGGGAACACAACCACCTATTCCTATACCGACAACTACACCACCAGCAACAACCAGTTGACGCCCAACCCCGGCTATCCGCAGCCCAGCGTAACCAACGCCTATATAACAAAGATCACCAACGTACTCGGCCAAAAGGCAACTTTCCAGTACGACTGGCTGCAAGGGGATCTGATCTCCTCAACGGATGCCAACGGCCAGAACACCGGCCTGAGCACGCATTACATCTACAACGACTTTGCGGACCGGCTCAAGGAAATAGATTATCCCGACGGTGGCAAAACGCAGATGCAATACAACGACGGCACCTACGCGCCGGGCGGCACCATCCCCAATGTCACGACCACAAAGCAGTTGACATCCAGCCTCAGCGAAATGAGCGTTGCTGTTTCAGACGGCATGGGTCATGTGGTGCAGACCATCATGAAAGACCCAGCGGAGGGCGATGTCGCCAGCGAGACGACCTATAACGGCGAAGGCCAGGTTTATACCAAGACGAACCCGCATCGTCCCTCCTTGTCCTCAACCACAGACGGCACGTCGAAGTCCTATTACGATGCGCTGGGCCGGCCTACGCTTCAGATTCATCCGGACGGCAACTCGCTCACCTGGTGCTACGACGGCGTCGCATCCGTCGGCAACACCAATGGCGTTTGCAAGTCGCACATCGGCGGCAGCGGCGCAGCCGTCACCTGGGTAGACAATCAGGACGAATCGGGCAACCAGTGGCAGCGCTCCAGCGACGGCCTGGGCCGCCTGGTTCAGGTGGAAGAGCCGAACGGAACCACTGCGGCTGCGTCAATGGAGACCGATTATCTCTACGACGGGCTGAACAACTTGGCGTCAGTGACCCAGCAAGGCAACGGCTCTTCGGGAACCAGAGCGCGCAGCTTCAGCTACAACTCGCTAAGCCAGCTCATCACCTCCAACAATCCCGAGACGGGAACGATCTGTTACGGCGTCTGGAGTGGATCCAATTGCGTAAACGGCTATGACGCCAACGGAAACCTCACCGCCAAGACAGATGCTCGCAGCATCAAGGTCAGCTATCAGTACGACGCGCTCAACCGGCTCTATGCCAGGAACTACAACAATGGCGACCCATCCGCCTGCATGCAATACGATGTGGCCCTCTCCGGGTCCTCGGACTCGAATCCGCTTGGCGCCCTGACGGCCGAGTGGACGGCCCCGGCAGGCACTTGCCCAGCCACCACCACCAGCCCGGTCTCCTCCATCCCCAGCACGGCTTACAACAGCACGGTGCCGCAGAAACACGATCCCATGGGCCGCACGCAGATTGAGCAGCAGTGTCCCTATACCGCCGCCTGCAACTCCAACTACGTGTTCCAGTACGGCTACGACCTCGCGGGCGGCATCGTGCAATACAACAACGGAATGCCCGAATCGGGCTCCTCGACCAGCGCTCCGGCGCTCAATTGGGGCATCACCTACATGAGCCAGGGCGGAACCTCGACTGGCCAGCTTGGCAGCTTCGGCGTCGCGCAGTTCCCAGACGGCCAGCAGGGCCAGCCCTGGGGCAGCCCCAACAGCCCCGACCTGGCCCATCCCTACAACCTGATCCAGGCTTTTCCCAGCACCACCGCGCCTGCCTACGATCCCCTGGGTCATCTGGTCAATGCGCAGCTTGCCATCAACCCCAGCAACTCCTCCTCGACCATCAATGTCCTTCGGCAGTACGACAACCGCGGGCGCATTCTTTCCGAGACGGATGGCGGCTCGGGCGTGGCCGCCGCCAGCGGCAGCACAGGCACCATCACGGTCTCTGGCAATGAGGCCGGCCCGCAGAACACCGGTGGAACTTCCGGCTCAAGCACGCTCACCGTGACCGGCACGGACGGCGTCAATCAGGTATGCACTATAACCTGGGTTCCCGAGGGGCCTTATCACACGCCTACGCAGGTCAAGACCTGCAACTACGTTCCCGACACCGGCACGTTGAGCGTGACCATCAACGGCTTCACCGCTTCGGTCAGCTACGGAGGGGGTTCGAGCGACTCCGCGCTGGCCTCGCAGTTGGCGGCGGGCTTCAATATGTCCGGCTCTCCGGTCACGGCCTCGGCCAGCGGCTCGGCCTTCACCGTGACGGCGATTGCCAAGGGCGCGGCCAGCAACTATCCCATCTCCTTCTCGAACGGCGACTACTCGGTCAGTGATCCGAACTCCACGCTCACCGGCGGGCAAAACGGCGCAACCGTCTACGACGCCGGCACCGCGACGGCGACCATCAGCGGCAACGGAGGCTCCTGGACGGCTACCGCCAACTGGGGCCAAGGCAGCACGGCCAGCAGTCTGGCGTCGAGCCTGGCCTCGGCCATCAACGGCGTCGGCGGCATTCCGGTCACGGCCTCGGCCAGCGGAAGCACGGTAAACCTGACCGGCTCGGGGGCGACGGTTTCGGTCTCCATCGCCGACACGCAATCGGCAACGTTCCCCACCCCCTCGTTCAGCGCCAGCGTCTCCGGCATGTCGGGAGGCGGCTCTGGCAATGGGAACGCCTATGCCTACCAGGTGGGCGGCTACGCGCCCAACGGAAACATCCTCTCGCACACGGATTCGGTGATGGGCGCGTGGAGCTTCGGCTACGATACGCTGAATAGGCTGATCGCGGCGAATGCGGGAGCCAGCGTGCCGGCTCAGTTCGCGGGCCAGTACGGCTGCTGGACGTACGACCCGTTTGGCAACCGGCTGCTGGAGGCGTATTCTACGGCTACCTCGACGCCCTGCGCATCCGGCGCCTACGATAACACCCAGCAGATGAATACCCCGCAAAGCTCGGCCAGCAACAACCGGCTCTCCACGCTGACTTACGACTTGTCAGGCAACGTCTATTATGACGGAGTGAACACCTATGCCTACGACGGCGAGGGGCGGCTCTGCGCGGTGAGCCAGCCATCCATCAACGGCGGCGCGCAATACCAGTATCTTTACGATGCCTCGGGCGCGCGCGTGGGCAAGGCCGCCTTCACTGGGAGCTTCCCTGCAATCAATACAACGTGTGCACCGCCGGGCGCGGCCTCGGGCTTCGTGCTCAAGAGCCAATATCTGCTCGATCTGGGTGGCCAGCAGGTCACGGAACTCGGCCCCACGAGCAATTGGGTCCATAGCAACGCCTTCGAGGGCGGACGGCTCACGGGCACGTATGACAGCGACGGCAAAGGGGTGCATTTCTCCATCGCCGACCCACTGGGCACCAAGCGCGTGCAGCTCGGCATCCAGTCTAGCAACGGCACAGCCACCATCGACGAAAACTGCTACAGCCTGCCCTTCGGCAATAACTTCGGCAACACGCCTCAGACCAATTGCGTCGGCCCCGGCGTAGACGCCACCGAACACCACTTCACCGGCAAAGAACGCGACACCGAATCAGGCAACGACTACTTCGGGGCCAGATACTACGCAAGCTCAATGGGCCGGTTCATGTCGCCTGATTGGAGCGCGAAAGTTACGCCTGTACCGTATGCGAAGCTCGACAATCCTCAGAGTTTGAACCTCTATGCGTATGTCAACGATAACCCTATTAGCGGCGTTGATCCAGACGGACATGCGGGATGTAAGGACACCCCCCAACTTTGCGCTGCAATAAGGGATGCCGTGGCTCAAGGGAAGTCCATTGTGGATGGAGCGATTTCTTTCCTTCAAGGCAAGCAGGCGACATTAGCTCTAAAGAGTCCACAGGCGCCTGGCGTAACAGGGGATGCTAAGAAGGCACTTCTTTCTGGACTTGATAGCATGAAGGTTGGTAAAAACACTGTCGGAGGGCTAGCCAAGACACTGCATAACGAGAGCAATGGCCTTTCGGGCGGCGCACCCGGCGCGTTAGTCAAGGGAAAGACCGCTGAGGCAAATGCGATCTTCAATAACGCTGAACTACCAAAACCTCATATGATGGCCCCCTCTACGGGTAGCGCATCACCACAGGACAAGGAGATAATGGAGCAGACCTTTTACAACCGGGCGACCGGTGGTGATGATCCAGTTGAAGGTAGGACCTTCTTTGGAAACAGTGCCCAAGATCTGTCAAGTCGTCCGATTGGCAATAGCCGTCAAACTGTCTACGACCAGTATGGACCATTTACGTGGGGAAGTAATGCCCCACAGTACATCTACATCTACAATGATCCGGAGAAGAAGTGACCATGTTTAAGATTGCGACATCTCTTTTGTTTTTGGCTTGCATTGGCCATCCTGCCTTTTCTCAGGATAGCGGCGTGGAGCTATTGCGGGGCGCTTCACACTGCCTTATCACAGAAAGACAGGACTGGCTTGCAGGGCAAAAGGCAAATTCTAAGGCACTGGATTTTGGATACGTGATCGACAACAAGTCCGAACCTGGGGTAAGCCATATCTATGTTGTGGTTTACACCAACTCAGAGCGATCAAGAGGAAGGGTTTTTGACCTGCTTTATCAACGGAACGCAAGCGGTACACTGTTTGATGTGCAAAATAATGCCAGCTTTGTGAGAGCTGGCAACCGAATAGCCTTTGTCGATCCGCCTTTGGGCGGCACATGGGCACAGACTCATCTTTTATCTGCAATCAGGCAGGCAGGGCACGAAGCTAGCTTCACGCTCAACATCGTAGACCTGACGGCTCCATTTCCGGGTGTCAATTGCAAATCATACGTTGGGAACAAATAACCGGCAGGTGGCCCGGTCATCAGCCCTGAAGAACCATGCTGAGCCATGAGAAGCTGTGGCCCGTTCATCGCAGTTTTATCGCGATGAGCGGGTCTTCCGGTCACAGCCAGCGCCAGCGGAAGCACGGTTAGCCTGACCGGCACGGGCGCGTCGGTCTCGGTCTCCATCGCCGACAACCAATCGGCCACCTTCCCCACGCCCTCGTTCAGCGCCGGCGCGTCCAACATGACGGGCGGCGACTCCGGCAACGGGAACGCCTACGCCTGTCAGGTGGACGGCTACGCGATCGAGCCAATGATGATGCCGGTGTCTCGCTCTCCCCATTTAGCCGGGGATTCTCCCCAAGCCCCCCCTGCCATCGGGCCTACTGCCCCCTCGTGGAGCTGCGTCGAAGCTCGGCAGCCGAGATCCGCCCTCTGCTGCCACCAATGCCCTATCGAGGCCAGCGCGACCGTTCCGCTGGCACCTTTCCGGTTTCTGCCGATCATGCGGATGGCCTTAATTCTCCAGTGTCCACTCTGCCGTGTATGTCCCGATCTTCCCCACAACAGGCGTTCCGATTG
>Ga0182030_10027298_pt1 | contig 10276 bp, 8 predicted proteins | sample 812S3MmetaG_FD_121299 | JGI IMG/M metagenome (GOLD analysis project Ga0182030, IMG submission 121299) | Permafrost microbial communities from Stordalen Mire, Sweden - 812S3M metaG (Illumina Assembly) | ecosystem: Environmental > Terrestrial > Soil > Wetlands > Permafrost | place: Sweden... | reverse complement strand
GAGCTTGGAGAAGCAGAGCCGCGCCACCGTGGTCACCGCCTGCTGCTCGTAGAAGGCCGAGACAGGGATGGAAGCCACGCCGTGATCCTTGACCGCCCGGAAGCAGAAGGTGCGGTCGTCCTCCAGGATCCCGGAGCCGGGCAGGTCGATATTGAGGAAATAGGTGCCCTGGCTGGGCAGCACCTGGAACCCCTCGCGGCTCAGCCCCTCGCTCAGCCGGTCGCGGGAGCGCGCCAGATCCGCCGGCATCGACGTGAACCAGTCCTCGCTGTTCTCCAGGCCCCAGGCCACCGCCGCCTGGAGGTTGGGCGGGGTGGTGAAGGTGAGGAACTGGTGGGTCTTGGCGATGACGGCGGTCAGGGCGGGCGCCGCGCAGACGAAGCCCACCTTCCAGCCGGTCAGGCCGAACATCTTGCCGGCCGAACCGATCTTCACCGTCCGCTCGCGCATGCCGGGGAAACTGATCAGCGAGCGGTGGACGTTAGGGGCGAACACCACCTGCTCCCACACCTCGTCGCAGACGGCGACCGCGTCGTGGGCGACGCAGAACTCGGCCAGCAGGGTCAGGTCCGCCTCGGGGAACACCACGGCGGCGGGGTTCAGCGGACTGTTCAGCACCATGAGGCGGGTGCGCGGGGAGAAGACCTGTTCCAGCATGGCCCGGTCGATGCGCCAGTGCGGCGGCTGCAGGCTGGCCAGGCGCGGGACGCCGCCGGCCAGGCGGATGATCGGCAGGTAGCTGTCGTAGAGCGGCTGGAACAGCACCACCTCGTCACCGGGCTGGACCAGGGCCAGGAGGCTCGCGGCCAGGGCCTCGGTCGCGCCGGAGGTGATGGTGACCTCGCCCTGCCAGTCCAGGTCCAGGCCCTGATGGCGTCGGTAGTGGCCGGCGACGGCCTGGCGCAGCGCCGGCAGTCCGGCCATGGGCGGATACTGGTTGTAGCCGTTGAGCACCGCCTCGGCGGCCTTGCGCCGGATGGCCTCGGGGCCCGGATCGTCGGGAAAGCCCTGGCCCAGATTGATCGCGCCGCTCTCGCGGGCGAGCCCGGACATGGTCTCGAATATGGTCGTCGGCAGGTCGGCGAAGATCGGATTGGGCATGGGACGCGAGACCTTCGCGGGTGGAGCTCAGGGTTCGGAGACTTCCAGCCCGATTTGACCCCGGCTTTCAAGCCCGGCGATCCGATCGCCGATCACCGTCGCGAGAGATGGGCTGTGCGTTCTTCGACGCACGGCCTTTTGGCCGTGGCTCAAAATGACGTCATTGGGGGAACGCCCAATCAACCTCGTCATGCTGAGCCGGCGTCCTGAGCGTCGCGAAGGGCGGCGTGTCGAAGCCCGCAGGCGCGGAGCCGAGCGCCCCCTTATGCGTCCTCGCGCATGCGCTTCTTGCGGAAGCTGGGGTTCAGCACTTCCTTGCGCAGGCGGATGGCCTTGGGGGTGACCTCGACCAGTTCGTCCTCGCCGATGTAGGCGATGGCCTGTTCCAGGGTCATGCGGCGCGGCGGGGTCAGGCGGATCGCCTCGTCCTTGCCGGAGGCCCGCACATTGGTCAGCTGCTTGGCCTTCATCGGGTTGACGTCCAGATCGTCGAAGCGGCTGTTCTCGCCGATGATCATGCCCTGATAGGCCTTCTCGCCGGCGCCCACGAACATGATCCCGCGCTCTTCCAGGTTCCACAGAGCGAAGGCGGCCAGGTCGCCGTCGGTGGTGGAGACCAGCACGCCGTTGCGGCGGCCCTCGATGCGGCCCTTGTAGGGTTCGTAATGGGAGAAGATGCGGTTCAGCACGCCGGAGCCGCGGGTGTCGGTCAGGAACTCGCCCTGATAGCCGATCAGGGCGCGCGAGGGCGCCTGCAGGGTGATGCGCGTCTTGCCGGCGCCGGAGGGCCCCATGTCCTTCAGCTCGGCCTTGCGCGCCGACAGCTTCTCGATGACCACGCCGGAATATTCGTCGTCGACGTCGATCACCACGTCCTCGATCGGCTCCAGCCGCTCGCCGTTCTCGCCGGTCTGATAGACCACCCGCGGGCGGCTGATGGAGACCTCGAAGCCCTCGCGGCGCATGTTCTCGATCAGGACGCCCAGCTGCAGTTCGCCGCGGCCGGCCACTTCGTAGGCGTCCTTGTCGGCGGTCTCGCTGAACTTGATGGCGACGTTGGATTCGGCCTCGCGCATCAGCCGGTCGCGGATCACGCGGCTTTGCACCTTGTCGCCGTCGCGGCCGGCCAGGGGGCTGTTGTTGACCGAGACGGTGATCGAGATGGTCGGCGGGTCGATCGGCTGGGCCGGCAGGGGAATGAGGACTTCCGGCGCGCAGATGGTGTCGGCCACGGTGGCCTTGGACAGGCCCGCAATGGCCACGATGTCCCCGGCCTCGGCCTCGTCGATCGGCTGGCGCTTCAGGCCGCGGAAGGCGAGGATCTTGGTGATCCGGCCCTTCTCGATCTCCTTGCCGTCGCGCGACAGGGCGTGGACGGTCATGCCGGGGGTCAGCTTGCCCGCATCCACGCGCCCGGTCAGCAGGCGGCCCAGGAAGGGATCGCTTTCGATCAGCACGGCCAGCACGCAGCCCGGCTCGCCCATGCGAGCCTCGGCCGAAGGCGGCGGCACGTGTTCGACGATCAGGTCATAGAGCGGCGCCAGGTTTTCGCGCGGATCGTTCATGTCGACCACCGCCCAGCCCTGTTTGCCGGAGGCGTAGAGGTGCGGAAAGTCGAGCTGGTCGTCGGTGGCGCCCATGGTGGCGAACAGATCGAAGGCCTCGTTCAGCACCTTGTCGGGATCGGCGTGGGGTCGGTCCACCTTGTTCAGCACTACGATCGGCCGCAGGCCCATCTTCAGGGCCTTGCCGAGCACGAACTTGGTCTGCGGCATGACGCCTTCCTCGGCGTCCACCAGCAGCACGCAGCCGTCGACCATGCCCAGGATCCGCTCGACCTCGCCGCCGAAGTCGGCGTGGCCGGGCGTGTCGATGATGTTGATCCGCGTGTCGCCGGCCTTGCCGTGCCACAGCACCGAGGTGCACTTGGCCAGGATGGTGATGCCGCGCTCGCGCTCCTGGTCGTTGGAATCCATGGCCCGCTCGACCGTCGCCTCATTGGCGCGGAACATGCCGGACTGGGCCAGCAGCTGGTCCACGAGGGTGGTCTTGCCATGGTCGACGTGGGCGATGATGGCGACGTTGCGAAGCGACATAGTCGGGGAACAGACCTGAAGGGCGTTTTGCGGGATAGGAGGCGGGCGGCTTGTACGCGAGCGCGGGCCGAAGCGCCAGCCCGCCCAAGGGGTTGGTCCTTCGGCGCTGCGCTAGTCTTGAGGGTCTGCGACGCTTTGGGATGGTGCGGCGCAACATCTCATGACGCGGTTCTCATAGGCCGAAAGCGCTTACCGCGTCAAGGAAACTGGGACGGGTGGCAGAAAAACTTTGCCGTAGCGTCCGGAATCGGCTTGCGGATTTGTGCGCCGCACCGTAAATAGAAGGTGTGGGGCGTCCCTGACGCTCCTGCCCTTCCTGGGCGTTTCCTCCCTATTAACTGGCCGCGCCTTCGGGCGCGGCCGTTTTTAGTTGGGCTTGGCCTCGCCTCCGCGCCAGCCCCACAGCCCCTAGAGCATGTCGCGCGCGACCCCCTCCGAGAGCGCCGCGAATACCCGCTCCAGATCGCGTTTCAGCCGTTCGAACCCCTCCCGCGGCTCCAGGCTCGCCTCGTCGAGATAGAGGCCGCGGTTGATCTCGATCTGCAGGGCGTGGGTGCGGCTGGCGGGCTTGCCGTAGAATTCGGTGGTGTAGCCGCCGGCATAGGGGGCATTGCGCGCCACGCGGTAGCCCATGGCCTCCAATTCACGCTCGACCAGGGTGGTGATGGCCGGCGCGCAGGCGGTGCCGAACCGGTCGCCCAGCACCAGATCGCAGACCCCCGCGCCGCTCATCCCCCGGCGGGACGGGCCCACATCGCCGCTCTGGCCATAGGTCCGCGCCGCCGCCGCCGGCATCGAATGCCAGTCGACCAGCACGGCCAGGCCGAAGGCGGCCTTCGCCTGGGCCAGGAGCGCGGCCAGGGCGTGGTGATAGGGGCGGTGCACCCGCTCGATCCGCTGGCGGGCCTCGGCGAAGGTGAGCTTGCGGGCGTAGATCTCCTGGCCCTCCGCCACGATCCGCGCGATCGAGCCCAGGCCCGCCGCCACACGCGCCGATCGGCCGCGGGCGAAATCCGGCAGCTCGTCCTCGAACATGGTGGCGTCCAGTTCGTAGGGCTCCCGGTTCACGTCGATATAGGCGCGCGCATAGGCCGCGGTGATCACCGTGGCGCCATGCGCGGTCGCGCCCCGGATCAGCTCGTCGACATAGGCGTCCTCAGACAGGCGGATCGACGCGGCGTCCAGCAGCGTGGCGGCCATCATGTCCGGCGGATAGTACCGGCCCGAATGCGGCGAGGCGAACACCAGGGGCGAGCGAACACCGGCGCCGGCGCGATGCACCACGAAGGGCGCCTCGGTCAGTTCGGCCATGGCCACGGGCGTCGCCGTCGGAGCGTTCATAGGTCTCACTATCAGCGCGGCGCCTCGATATGGTCAATGTGCGCCTGCACGCTCGAAGCTTTATCGGCGGTTTACATCTGCCTGCCTAATCTGTGATCCTTCGTTGGCTGCCGATTGAGACCCATGACCCAAAGCCCCACCCGCATCCTCCTCGCCGAAGACGACGATTCCCTGCGCGGCTTCCTGTCCCGCGCGCTGGAGCGGGCCGGCTACGAAGTCACCGCCTGTCCCGACGGGGAGACGGCGGTCGAGGCGCTGGACCGGACCTTCGACGTCCTCTTGACCGATATCGTCATGCCCGGGATCGACGGGATCGAAGTGGCGCGCCGCGCGGCGGCGCTGCAGCCCCACCTGCGCATCATGTTCATCACCGGCTTCGCCGCCGTCGCACTCTCGGCCGGCGACCGCGCCCCTCCCGGCGCCAAGGTCCTGTCCAAGCCGATCCACCTGCGCGAGATCGTCGCCGAAGTGGAACGGATGATCGCGGCGTAGGGACTGCTGTACTTGAACCCTCGCCCCGCTCCTGGCGGGGAGAGGGCAGGGTGAGGGGACGCGCCGACGCCGATTGCTCTTCCGAGAAAGCCTGGATCGGGGAACCACCCCTCACCCTGCCCTCTCCCCATTTCATGGGGCGAGGGTTGAAGAAGCGCCTTTAGACGTCAGCCCTCGCACACCGCCCGCAGCGCCACATCCATTTGCTCCACCGCCCAGTCGGCCTCGGCCTGGGTGATCACCAGGGGCGGGGCGATGCGGATGGTGTGGTCGTGGGTTTCCTTGCAGAGCAGGCCCAGGCGTTGCAGGTGCTCGCACACCCGCCGCGCGCCGCCGGCGTCCTCGTGCAGCTCCACCGCGATCATCAGGCCGCGGCCGCGGACCTCCTTGACCGCCGGCGAGCCCAGAGCGCGCAGGGAGGCCAGCATGCGCTCGCCCAGCACGGCCGCGTTCTCGATCATGCCCTCCTCGGTCAGCACCCTCAGGGCCGCGCGAGCCACGGCGCAGGCTAGGGGATTGCCGCCGAAGGTGCTGCCGTGCTCGCCAGGCTTCAGGACGCCCAGCACCTCGCTGTTCGAGAGCACCGCCGAGACCGGATAGAAGCCGCCGGACAGGGCCTTGCCGATCAGGGTCAGGTCGGCCTCGACCCCCTCGTGCTCCTCCGCCAGCAGCTTGCCGGTGCGGCCGAGACCGGTCTGGATCTCGTCCAGGATCATGATCACGTTGCGGCGCGTGCAGATCTCGCGGACCTTTTTCAGGTAGCCCGCCGGCGGAATGATCACGCCGGCCTCGCCCTGGATCGGCTCGACCAGGAAGGCCGCCGTGTTGGGCGTGATCGCCGCCTCCAGCGCCTCGGCGTCGCCGAAGGGGATCACCTTGAAGCCCGGGCTGAAGGGTCCGAAATCGTTGCGCGCGCCGGGATCGGTCGAGAAGCTGACGATCGCCAGGGTGCGGCCGTGGAAATTTTCCGAACAGACGATGATCTCGGCCTGGCCCTGCGGCACGCCCTTGACCTGATAGGCCCATTTGCGGGCGACCTTCAGCGCGCTTTCCACCGCCTCGGCGCCGGAATTCATCGGCAGGGCCTTGTGCGAGCGGGTCAGCGCGCAGAGCTCCTCGTAGAAGGGCGCCAGCTGGTCGTTGCGGAAGGCCCTCGAGGTCAGGGTCAGCTTGGCCGCCTGGGCGGTCATGGCTTCCAGGATCTTCGGGTGGCAATGGCCCTGGTTGACCGCCGAATAGGCCGACAGGCCGTCCAGATAGCGCCGGCCTTCCACATCCCAGACCCAGACGCCCTGGCCGCGGGCCAGGACCACGTCGAGGGGCTTGTAGTTCTTGGCGCCGTACTCGGTCTCGACCGCGATGAGGTCGGCCGCGGTGCGGGTCCGTTCGCGGACGGGCCGAACGTCCTGCAATACGTCAGCTTCCAACAAGGACGTCATGGCGGTCGGCCTCCAGGGTTTGGGTTTGAGCGTCGGAACGGCGGTCGAGGCGCAGGCTCATGCAGTAGGCGGCGCCGCCGGAGAGGATGAAGGGGTCGAGATCGACCTCCGCCAGGGCGTAGCCCAGCCGGGCCATCAGCGCGCGCAGGGCCGGCGTGGCGCGGGCCATCACCACCTGGCGGCCGATATTGACCGCGTTGACGCAGAAGGCGCCGGCATCCTCGGCGCTGGCCTCGAACAGCTTGTCCGGCGCGACATGGGCGCGGATGCGGGCGCGGGCCTCCGGCGTGAAGGCCGGCGGGTAATAGAGCACCTCGCCGCCGCTGAGCGGCAGGAAGCAGGTGTCGAGGTGATAGTAGTCGTCAGTGGCCAGTTCGAGGGCGACGACCTCTTGCCCGAACACCTCGGCGATGGTCGCCGGCGAGCCGGCGTCGGAGCGGGGGCCGTAGCCGACCCAGAAGAACCGGCGCGTGGCGTCCCAGATGGCGTCGCCGGCGCCTTCCTGGAAACGGCCCTTGGGCAGTTCGATCACCTCGCTGAGGACGCCGCGGGCGCGCAGCCGCTCGAAGGCGGCGGTGAAGACGGCTTCCTCACCCTGGCGCTCGGGGCAGCGAAAGCGGGCCATCATGGCGCGGCCGTTCAGCACCACCGCGGCGTTGGCGGGAAACACCATGTCGGGCAGGCCCGGCGCGCCGGCCAGGGCCTCGACCCGGGCCCCGGCGGTCTCGAAGGCCGAGACCAGGGCCTCGAAGCTGGCCCGCGCGGCGGCCTGGTGGGCGGCGGGGTTCTCGCTCCAGGCGCCCGGCCGCATCCACGGATTGATGGCGTAGGAGACCTCGAAATGCGCTGGATCGGTCACCAGCAGATGGGGTCGCTGACGCATGAAAGCCCTCCGACGGCGCCCCGCGCGCCTCGTCCCAGGCTCTCAAACCGCTCAGCTATCGGATAGACAGATTTCTGTCAGTTTTGCCACAATCTCGTGTCATATTGCCAGAGATGACTCTCGAACTGCAAAGTGGACCACATGGACGACCTGGACCGCCGACTCATCGCCCTGCTCCGCGCCGACGCCCGCCAGCCGGTGGCCGCCCTGGCCCAGGCGCTGAAGGTCTCCCGCGCCACCGTGCAGAACCGCATCGACCGGATGACGGCCAGGGGCGAGATCGCCGGCTTCACGGTTCGCCTGGCGCCCGAGGCCGAGGCGGGCCGGGTTCGCGCGATCATGATGGTGGACGTGGAGGGCGAGCGCTCCGCCGCGGTGCTGCGCGCCCTGCGCCAGCGACCTGAGGTCGAGCGGGTGCACACCACCAACGGCCGGTGGGAGCTGGTGGTCGAGCTCAACACCCCGACCCTGGCCGATTTCAGCCAGGCCCTGGACGCCATCCGGCTGATCGAGGGCATATCAAGCAGCGAGACCAGCATTCTCTTGAAGACGGTCGCCTTCTAGCCGGACCGGGCCTGGGCCTCTATCCTGGACCCGGAGCCGGCGCGGCGTCGCACGGGCGAGACTGGAGACGAAGATGAACCCGGCGCCGGCCCTGGCGGCCCTCTTGGACCGCGACGGCGTCCTGAACATCGACCGGGGCTACACCCATCGCCCCGAGGACCTGGCCTTCGTTCCCGGCGCGGTCGAAGCGGTGCGCCGCCTGAACCAGGCGGGGCGGCGCGTGATCGTCGTGACCAACCAGGCCGGCGTCGCGCGGGGCCTCTACGACGAGGCCGCGGTGGAGCGGTTCCACGCGGCGATGAGCGCGGCGCTGGAAGAAAAAGGCGCGCGGATCGACGCCTTCTACTATTGCCCCTTCCACCCCGAAGCGAGCCTGCCGGCCTATCGCCACGCCGATCATCCGGACCGCAAGCCCAATCCGGGCATGGTTCAACGCGCCTTGCGGGAGTTTGGCGTCGCGCCGGGCCACGCCTTCCTGATCGGCGACCGCGACAGCGACGTCCAGGCGGCGACGGCGGCCGGCGTGCGCGGCTATCTTTACGTGGACGGGGATCTGGACCAGTTCGTCCAACAGGTGCTGCAGCTGGAAGCCCGTCTGATGGAGCGCCCATGAGCGAGATCGGGGCCGAACTCGAAGACCGGCGCGCCCGCCTGCTCGATTGGCTGATGGATGACGCCCTGCCGATCTGGTGGCGCGTCGGCGCGGACCATGAGGGCGGCGGCTTCCACGAAGCGATCGATCTGACCGGGCGTCCGGTCCTGGGCGAGCGCCGCGCGCGGGTCCAGGCGCGGCAGATCTTCACCTACGCTGTCGGCGGCGCGATGGGCTGGACCGGGCCCTGGCGTCAGGCCGTCGAGCACGGGCTGGACTATTTCATCGGCCGCTACCGCCGCGCCGACGGCCTGTTCTGGAACGCCGTGTCGGCCGACGCCGAGCCGGTCCGGACCCCGCCTCACCTCTACGAACAGGCCTTCGCGCTCCTGGCCCTGGCGACCGCGTCCGGCGTCGCGGCGCGGAACCCCTCGCTCGAATCGATTGCCGGCGGCGTCCTCGAACGGCTCTACGCCGAGCGGCGAAGCGGCGCCGGCGGCTTCACCGGCTTCGTCGAGGCGCGGGTCTATCAGACCGACCCGCACATGCACCTGCTGGAAGCCGCGCTGGCCTGGGAACAGGTCTCCGCCGACCCCCGCTGGCGGCGGCTGGCCGACGACGTGGCCGAACTCTGCCTGTCCCGCTTCATGCCGCGACCTGACGGGATCCTGCTGGAGAACTTCGATTCCGCCTGGGCCCCGGCCCCCGGCCTCGCCGGGCGCCTGGTCTGGCCGGGGCATCAGTTCGAGTGGGCGGGGCTCCTGGAGCGATGGGGCCTGGCGCGCGGGCGCCCGGACGCCCGCGCCGTCGCAAGGCGGCTGTACGCGGTCGGGGCGGGTCACGGGATCGACCCCGCCCGCGGCGTGGTTTTGTTCGAGCTCTTGGACGACCTCTCGGTGCACGACGGCAAGGCGCGGCTGTGGTCCCAGACCGAATGGCTGAAGGCGGCGGTCATCATGGCCCGGTCCGAACACCCAGGCGATCGCCGCGACGCCTATCTGGAGGACGCCGCCTCGGCGGCCGGCGCCCTCGGTCTCTATCTGGAGACACCCGCTCGCGGGCTCTGGCGCGACAAGCTGCTGGGCGACGGGACCTGGGTCGAGGAGCCGGCGCCGGCCAGCTCCTTCTATCACATCATCGACGCGCTTCGGGTGCTGGCGGGGTGGGCGCCGGGCCAATAGGGGCGGAACGCTTGCAGTCTCAGGCGGCCCTGCCTATAGGTGCGCCCTTCCCGAGGCGGACGCGTAGCTCAGCGGGAGAGCACCTCGTTGACATCGAGGGGGTCGCTGGTTCGATCCCAGCCGCGTCCACCATCCTCCGTCCCGTGTTTCAAGAGCGGTGATGCGTCGCCGAGACCGGCGACGGGGCGGGCGAAATGACGGCTCGCCTCGGAAACGCCGCGATCCATTTGACGCCGACCAAGGCCGTTCGCCGTTGTTCGGCCACATAGCCCTGTTGAACCTTTCGGCCGCGAAATCGATCCGCTCCGGCGGATCGGCGCTATTTTGTTACGGGATCGCCATCGTCGGGTGGGCGTTATGTCTTATCTGACTTATTGGCGCTCGCGCATCGCGTTCTGGGTGTAGGACCCCGGGATCGGGTGTTGGGTTCGAGCCTTTGAGGGTGCATGGCGGAGACAGTCGTTTCGGTGAAGTCGGTGGAGCTGGATTATCCGCTCTATTCGGTGCGCGCGCGCTCGCTGCGCTCGGTGGCGGCGCTGGCCATCGGCGGGACGCTGATGCGCAACCGCTCGGATTCGGAGCTCTAT
>Ga0182030_10027296_pt1 | contig 10277 bp, 7 predicted proteins | sample 812S3MmetaG_FD_121299 | JGI IMG/M metagenome (GOLD analysis project Ga0182030, IMG submission 121299) | Permafrost microbial communities from Stordalen Mire, Sweden - 812S3M metaG (Illumina Assembly) | ecosystem: Environmental > Terrestrial > Soil > Wetlands > Permafrost | place: Sweden... | reverse complement strand
CTCTCCCATACCCCAGCAATTTTGTTCTGAGCCGGCTCGCCATGGATTTCATAACGCCCGTCATGCGTGCGGCGTGGTCAACTGCGGCTGTTGATTTAGAGGATGCTCGGTGATCAACGTACCGCCATGGCCGTCAGATGCGGTGGCAAAGGTCGACGCCATGTAGTTGCCGAGTAGCGCAATATTGGCAGTGTGAATGCCATCGCTGACTTTCAACTCACCGCCAGTACTGCCGTTTCTGGCATAGCCGAGCGTGGTCTGGGCGCCGAAGCTGACATCCACAAGATCGATCTGATCCTCCCCGCCATAACCGGCCACCTTGCCGCTGAAGGCCCATGGACTGTCGAGCTGCAATGTTCCGGCAGAACCAGCGAACGTGATCTTGCCGCTCGCGCCGTTGTCTATTTCAAGCGTAGCGCCGTCCGCGATGGTGTGCGGTGCGGTGTCGATCGGCGGATCGGTCAGCAGCGTGCCGCCGCCACCATCGTTGGCCAGATGGAAGTCGCCAACAACAAAGGTACCGTCGAGTTTGACGTGGGCCACGTGACCGTCATGGTCGTTGATCGTCAACACGCCGCTGGTGTTTGGCGAATTGGGTGCATAGGAGAGCGTGGCTGTCGCCTCGTTGATGTCTGCCAAATCGATAGACTGATGGAGTCCAAACCCGGCAATTGTGCCGCTGTATTTGACGGAATCGTCGAGTATCAGCTCACCCGTCGACCCGGTCGCAAACCTCACACTATTGGTTGAAGCTGCGCCGAACTCGACCTCGCCCGTCCCGTTAATGACGGCGCGGCCGGTGCCGGTGACGACTCCTGCAACCATGACGATGCCGTCATTTGCATTCAGGGTGCCGCCATTGGCGATGCCGTCGGCGATGAACAGCTCGCTCAGAGAGTCTGCTTGCAATGTTCCAGCATTGGTTACCGGGATTGGCCCGCTCGTCGGGCCGACTGGAAACCCGATATCGATAATCAGCTGGCCGCCTCCTGTTGCATCGACTACCCCCGCGGTCTCATTGTTGAGTGTGGCCTCTTCGACAATGCCGGAGCCGCTGATCGTATCGTTGACGTTAACGAGTCCTGCTGTACCTTCGATAACGGCGTCGCCGGAAAGAGTGATTTTGCCCTGACCTCCAAGGATCGTATCTTTGCTCGATCCTTCCGAAATCAGGTCGATTGTACTGCCGGAATCATCCAGGATGTTGCCGGTATTCCTGACTGTTCCCACCAGGGCTAGACTGCCGCTGGACACATCGACGTTGCCCGCAACAGTGATCATCGTATTGGTGTGCACGATCTCGTTGGAGCCGTCGAATGTGAAAGCGGAGCCGGAATTGGCAATCCGGATAACGCCGCTGCCACTCGTCTTCAATGTTCCCCCGGTGATGGTGCCGGATCGCAGATTGACCAACGAGCCGGTGTTAGCCTCTATAATTCCCGACGCCGTGTTGGCAATTTCCTCAGCATTGATTGTGAGGCCGGCAACTCCGTTTGCTTCAATCAAGCCGCCATTGCTGACAGGACCGTCGAGGATGAGCGGATCGTTGGCACCCGTTGCATTGATGATCCCTAGCTTTCCGTTGTCCAAAGTCAGTCCGCCGGACGCTCCTATGCTGCCCGCTCCTGATATGGTGTTGTTGACGTTGATGAGGGTCGTTGCGGGAGTTCCTGGTACGTCCAGGGAGTTAAATGAACTGTCCGTAAGTTTGACTTGACCGCCTCCCTCAAGCGTTGTCGCGGTCGCCGGGGTAATTCCACCAACAATGATGGCTGTCGCGGTCGCCGCACCGTTCAGGTTGATCAATCCGGTGTTGTTGATGACGCCTCGCAGCACGAGAGATGCCCCGTTTTCAATGGAGACCGCGCCTTCGTTTGACAGCGTTCCAGCGCCGCTTCCATCAAGCACCGCGCCATCATTCGTCACAACGTCGATATTGCCTTTTAGGGTGCCTCCCTCGATCTCGTTGTCACCGTCCAAATTGATAATGGAGCCGCTTGCGGCCTCGAAGATGCCTCCGACATTTTCGATGCTGCTAAAGCCGGCAAGTTCCAACCCGGCGAGGCCAGTTGCCTCGATGAGGCCGGAATTGATGACGCCGGTATCGTTGATGACCAGCCGGTTGCTGGCGTCGGTAGCATTGATGACACCTTTCTTGTCGTTGTTGAATATGTCGGCAGTTATGGTGCCCGCACCATTGATGTTATTGTCGACATTGGTGATTATGTTCGCGGTCGGCTCAACCCCAAAGAAATTGTGCAGGTCGTCCGTCATCTGGATGCGACCGCCGCCCTCGAACGTGGTGTTGGATATGACGGCCAGTTTCGTCAAGGTTCCGTTCGCGCTTAGGTTGATCAAGCCGCTATTGTCGACGATGCCGCCGATTTGCAGGGTCGAGCCGTCGAGGATCGTGATGACGCCCAAATTGGCGCCGGTTGCCGTGCCTTCTGTCGCAGTAAAGGTACTATCGTGACCGATCGACAACGTCGCGCCGGCGCCTGTGCTGACACCAAGCACGGTATGGTCCGTGTTGGTTGTGACTGTGTACGTGCCTGCGACCGTTAGCGCGATAATGTCATTTGCTGCCGGGGTCGAACCACCACTCCAGTTTGCGGTGTCGAAAAGATTTGAAGTTGGAGTCTCCCAATAGGTCTTCATGTCGCGCTCCTTTCAAATCGGCCAAACGCCGTTCGGTTATTGTGAGTGTGCGACTGGCCAATGTAGCCCTGACCTGTTAGTCGCGGGCATCCGGGTGCGGTTCAAATCCGCGGAGATGTTCATTGTCCGAAAAATGCTATCAAGGCTGCGGCGCCGAATTCGCCTTTGGGTCAAACTCGACTCGCCGTAATCTCGTCCCGGATCGTTCCGAGGTGACCTCCCGTTCGAACTGGGCAAAGGACAGTAGCACGTTGAGAGTCAGGCGATCCAAGGAAGTCGTGGTGTTGAACTGCCGGGTTACCAAGCTGCCGTGGCGAATTTCTGGACGAAATGTGCGCGGCCTGGTCCTGTTATTCGAATAGGCGACCCGGGCTATTGGCCAGATGTTTGCCTTGATTCTGGCAACCGCGATTGGCAAAGGCTAAGGTCCGATGGCGCGATCACGGCGGTCAGCAATTTCCCTGCTGATACAGTCTTTGCTTTGCGCTAAAGTTTGGCGATCAAAGATAATGCAGGTCCAAAATGCAGATCCGGATCAGTGAAGATGATTTGTTGCTGATTATTGATGTGCAGGTGGATTTCTGCACGGGCGGCGCGCTCGCGGTGGCCGACGGCGATGCCGTCGTGCCGGTCATCAATCGCCTCGCCGAGCGTTTTCAGCATGTCGCGTTGACGCAGGATTGGCATCCTTCACGCCATAGCTCCTTCGCCACGTCGCATCCGGGTTCCGCTCCCTTCGATATCGTCAGCATGCCCTATGGCGAGCAGACCCTTTGGCCTGATCATTGCGTCCAGGGCACACCGGGAGCGGCCTTTCATCCGCAATTGGCGACGCAGCGAGCCGAACTGGTGATCCGCAAAGGCTTCCGCCCCGAAATCGATTCCTACTCCGCATTCTATGAAAACGATCGGCGCACACCTACGGGTTTAGCCGGCTATTTGCGCGAGCGTGGCTTGCAGCGAATCTTTTTGGCGGGGCTCGCCACCGACTTTTGCGTCTATTATTCAGCCCTGGACGCGCGCCGTCTCGGCTTCGCCACCGTCCTCATCGAGGCAGGGTGCCGGGCGATCGATCTGGCAGGCTCGCTCGACGCCGCCTGGGCGGGCATGGCTGCCGCCGGCGTGCAGCGTATCGACGATCTTGGCTAGCGCGACTGATATTACGCAGTTCGAGGTGTCCGGTGCGGCATTCCTCCAAACGCGACAATTTCAGCACTCAATTGTTCGATCGTCGTGCGGTGCCGCATCGCCGTCTGTCGGATCAGCGTAAATGCTTCCGATTCCGGAAGATCATGAGCGCGCATGATTTGCAGAACCGCGGCAAAGACGACGCGCCGGGAACGAACCCGATCCTCCAGTCTTTCGATCCGCGCGGCCTCGCCTATTCGTCGCTGCGCCGAATCGAAGGCAACGACCAGCGCGGTGTAAAGTCCGGCCGAGCGTAACGGCTTGATCAGAAAAGATTCGGGCTTCAGGTCAAGCAGCCACTTCAGCCGGCTGGGCGTCTCCGTTCCGATCAGCGCAATGATCGGCGTGTCGACCTTCCACCGGTTGGTCGCATCGGACTCGATGGGAACAGCGTCGGTGTCCAGCACGATGACATCGACAATGGTGTCCGGCGGCACCGGGTCGACAGGGTCATGTTCTGTCGTCGTCATGCCGAGGCGGCCGAACTGGCGGCGCACAATTGAGATTTCGCGCTCATCCCTCATCACCATGAGAGCGCGACGGCCGCGGACAGAGAAGGGCGATGGCCTCGTCATTTTACGATACGCAGGTGGGTTGACCGCTTCGTCATCGCATCATTGCTCTTTTCCGGCCTGATGCCAACTGTTGCGAGGTCGAGTTTCGAAAGATAGGGGTCGGGGCGTTCAGGGGCGTCCGCTTCCCAGAAGATATTGAACCGACATCCGGGCACGGAGCGCGCCAAACGCGGCGTCAGGAAGCAGTGATTATTGTCGGGATCGACCCAAACCGGGCCTTGCGGAGAATCGTAGCGATGGTTTGCCGCCGCGCGCCGGATGGCGTCGACGTCCGCCGAGCCCGCGCGGCGGATGGCACGGGCAAGCAGCATGACGCAGACGTAAGTTGACTGCCCATCGACGCAAGGATCGCTGTCCGCGCCGTAGCGGGCTTTCCATCGCGCAACAAAAGCGCGGTTCTCGGGTCGCTCGATACTCTCGAAATAAGCAGATGACGTGATGCATCCGACCGAGGCCGCTGGACCGATCAGCCTGAGCTCGGGTTCGCACAGGCTGCAGCTCAGCATGGGGATCGTGAGTCCCGCGCGCGTCGTCGCCTCGTGGAGCGCGCGAATGAACGCGTAGCTGGATTCTCCGACTAGCGTGTTGAACACCACCGGCGGCTTCCGGTCGATGATCTCCCTGACGATGTGATCGACCGCGGTCTCACCGAGTTCCAGCAGGCGTTCAGCGAGGATGCAGCCGCCCGCGCTGGTGACGATTTCACGGATCACCCGGTTGGTTTCCCAGGTCCAGACATAGTTGGACCCGACGCAGAACACATCGCTGGAGATGTGATCCAGCATATGCCGTACCAGCGGCACCACGTTGTGATTGGGCGCGGCCCCGACGTAGATAACGTTGTCGCTGCTTTCGAACCCTTCGTATCGTGCCGGATGCCAGAGCAGCCGCTCGGTACGCTCGACGATGGGAATAACCTGCTTGCGTGAGGCCGACGTATAGCAACCGACGATATGATCGACGTGCTCTTCGCGAATTAGATCGGCGCATGCCGTATGATAGGCTGCGACAACGCCGCCAGGGTCACGCAAATGCGGTGCGAATGTGAAATCGAATTCATCGTTCTGGTTGATTTCATCGATGGCCATCCATGCGCTCTTCAGCATCTCGCCCGCCATCATTGCGTAAGGTCCCGATCGGGAAAATACCAGGCCAAGAGGAATCGACGGCTTTGTCATGAAACGGCTCGAGAGCTGTACAGCGATTGATCTCATCGCAGGAATGCTGATTTGTCACCTTGTATCATCGATCCGCGTTGCGCTTCATTTGTGCTGGACCGTGCATAAAAAAGGTGCCGGCAGCGCATTGACAAGTCCGGCGACGCTAAGACACAATCGTTTCGCACATTGCACAACGAAGAGTTCTCGCACAGCCGATGATGCCTGAGTGACGACCTTCGACGTTCGTTCTGCGACGCAAGCTTGCGTGACCATTGATAGCAGCGGCATTGATGCCATTCGGGGCCTGTTCGGGCCGCGGGTGGCGTTTTTCGTTGTGTTCCGAAAGGCAAGAACGGGGTAAAGTATGGCGGTTCGCCTTCCGACATCGGAGCAAATTGGCAGCCTCGGATCCGATTTCGGTTTGGTTCTCAGCGTTGATGAGGTTGCTGCCTTTCAGCAAGCCTTCAAGGGACCGCTGGCCTCCTATGGCCGGCTTGACGAACTGGTCCCGCCCACATTGGCGCCGGTCGCGCCACGTTCGCCCGGATACCGGCCTTCGGCCTCGGAAAATCCCTATGGTGCCTGGTATTGGAAGACGGATATCCACATCGGCGGAGAAGGCCTGCTCAGCGGCAAGAAGATAGCGATCAAGGACAACATCTGTGTCTCAGGCGTCCCGATGATGAACGGCTCGGCGCTGCTTGAAGGTTATGTCCCGGAGCTCGATGCCACGGTGGTGACGCGGATTCTCGAGGCGGGCGGCACCGTCGCGGGCAAGGCGGCCTGCGAGGATCTCTGCTTTTCGGGGGCAAGCCACACCTGCGCCGGCGGAGTGATCCGCAATCCGCATAATGTCGCTCACAGTGCCGGCGGTTCGTCGGGTGGAAGTGCGGCACTGGTCGCGGCAGGCGAGGTGCCGATGGCTCTCGGCGGAGACCAGGGCGGATCGATCCGCACGCCGTCAAGCTGGTGCGGAATTTATGGGCTGAAGCCGACCTGGGGGCTCGTGCCCACCACCGGCTCGATGCCGATCAGCTATTCCGTCGATCACTGCGGTCCGATGGGGGCAACCGTCGAAGACGTCGCGCGGCTGCTGACGGTGATTGCAGGCCATGATGGATGGGATACCCGAACGATTGCGGCTCGCACCGGCGATTACATGGCTGCGCTCGGCAAGCCGGCAAGGGGATTGCGTGTCGGCATCGTGCGTGAGGGATTCGGGCACCCCGAAAGCGATCCCGCCGTCGATGCCAAGGTGCGGCAGGCCGTCGCGGCGCTGGGAAAGCTCGGCGTCGAAGGCGCCGAAGTTTCCGTGCCCTGGCATCTCGACGGACCGCACGTCTGGAGCGGCATCATCCTGGAAGGCGCCGCCGAAATGATGCTGAAGGGATATGGCGTCGGCAACAATATCCAGGGATACTACCCGCTTTCCATGCAGGAAGCCTTTGCCCGCGGCATGGGGACCCGGATCAACGACGTCTCGCCCACCGTGAAACTGGTGCTGATGCTCGGCGAATACATGCATCGCAATTATCACGGCCGCTATCACTCCAAGGCACAAAACTTGCGTGTGCTGCTGCGTCGCGCCTACGATGAGGCGCTCAAGGAATTCGATGTACTGGCGATGCCCACCATTCCATTTACCGCGACGCTGATTCCGCCGGCCGATGCGCCGCTTGGCACCGCGATCGATACCGCGCTCAACATGCAGGCAAATACCTGTTCGTTCGACGTGTCCGGACATCCCGCTTTCACGGTGCCGTGCGGCCGCGTCAATGGCTTGCCGGTAGGCCTGATGTTGGTCGGGCGTCACTTCGAAGAAACCACATTGATACAGCTTGCGTCGGCGATCGAAGCCGGCAGCGACTGGAAGCTGAACTAGAACAGAACGAGGCGACGATCCGATGCCAGCGCGCGATTTGCACTATTTCGAGTTAGTAGACGTCGGACAGCGTATCCAGAAGCGCGAGCTTTCCGCCGTGGAAGCGACCCAAGCCCAGCTGGACCGCATCGCGCGCCTTGACGGCAACCTGAAAAGCTATGCGCATGTGATGGCCGCGTCGGCCCTGGAGCAGGCGCAAGCCGCCGACAAGGAAATCGCCGGCGGCAAGGTGAGGGGGCCGCTTCATGGCGTGCCGATCGCCGTCAAGGACCTGTGCTGGACCAAGGATGCACCGACCGCTGCGGGCATGACGATTTACCGCAACAATCGCCCCGGCGAAGATGCCACTGTCGTTTCCAGGCTCAGGGAGGCTGGCGCGGTGATCCTCGGCAAGCTGCAATTGACCGAAGGCGCCTATGCCGATCATCATCCGGACATCGATCCGCCACGCAACCCGTGGAACCCAACGCTCTGGTCGGGCGCGTCCTCAAGCGGCTCCGGCGTGGCGACCGCGGCCGGACTTTGTTACGGGTCACTGGGATCCGACACCGGCGGCTCGATTCGCTTTCCGTCAGCCGCCAACAGCGTGACCGGTTTGAAGCCGACCTGGGGACGTGTGAGCCGCTACGGCGTATTCGAACTGGCCGCCACGCTGGACCACATCGGGCCGATGGCGCGAAGTGCGGTGGATTGCGGCGCGATACTGGGCGTTATCGCCGGGCCGGACCCGAAAGATCCGACGGCTGTGCTGGAACCGGCGCCGGACTATCTGGCGAACTTGAGCGGCAGCCTGCGTGGTACGCGGATCGGTGTCGATCGGCGCTGGACCAGCGAGGGCGTCGACGCCGCCTCGACCAAGGTTTTCCAGGACGCGCTGCGGGTTGCCGTCGGGCTCGGCGCGGAAATCCACGAGATCGTGTTCCCTGATCCGACAGCGATGATCGCCGACTGGTTTCCGCTGTGCGGCGTCGAGACGGCGGTGGCTCACGAGGCGACCTATCCGTCGCGGAAGGCGGAATACGGTCCGGGATTGGCCGGTCTGATCGAACTTGGCCTGCAGCAATCCGGCACCGACTACCAGAAGATCGTTCTGCGCCGCGAGGCATTCAAGGGATTGGTGAGGGCACTGTTCGAAAAGGTCGACCTTCTTGCGGTACCGGCCCAGACATTCGCCGCGCCGACCGTCGCCACCATGGCAACGCTGGGCGAGAATCCGGATCTGATCGCGGGTCTGCTGCGCTTCACCTGCCCCTTTGACATGACGGGAAGTCCGACCATTACCCTCCCGGGCGGCTTTACGGAAGGCGGCGGTCCGATCGCATTCCAGTTCGTTGGCCGGCATTTCGATGAAGGCCGGCTGGTGGCTGCCGGCGACGCGTTCCAGCGCGTTACCGACTGGCACCGCCGTCATCCTTCGCTTTGATGATGCCAGGACCCATTCGGCTCAGAAACACGGTCGATCCAAAATATATTATGGGCACGCGATTTGAACCAACATTTAGTCTATGACGTACCGGCAACAACGAGGAGGAGTACTGCAATGAAAGTCAATCGCAGAAAGTTCTTACAGGGTACGGCCGCTGCCGCTGCCACCGGGGCGTTCTCTTCTAACGCCTGGGCGGAGGATCCGATCAGCGTGGCGAGCATCCACGATCTCTCGGGTGGACTCGACATCTACGGCAAGCCGATGGTCGATGCTCTTACGCTTGCCGTCGAGGAAGCCAACGCGGCCGGCGGTCTTCTGGGACGGCAAATCAAGCTGATCAGTTACGATACGCAATCGAACATGCAGCTCTACACGCAGTTTGCGCAGCAGGCGGCGCTAAAGGACAAGGTTGCCGTCGTGCACGGCGGCATTACCTCTGCGTCGCGTGAGGTGGTCCGGCCGGTGCTCGACCGCTTCAAGACGCTCTATTTCTATAATACGCAGTACGAAGGTGGCGTCTGCGACCGCGATCAGTTCGACACCGGCGTCACGCCGGCGCAGACCGTGGAAAAGCTGGTGCCCTACGCCATGAAGAAGTGGGGCAAGAAGGTGTATGTCATCGCAGCCGATTACAATTACGGCCAGATCACATCGCAGTGGGTGAAGAATACGTTACCGACAATGGCGGCGAAGTTCTGTCGATCGACTTCTTTCCGCTCGACGTCACAAATTTCGGCTCGACCATCTCGAAGATCCAGGCGGCGAAGCCGGATTTTGTGTGGTCGGCGCTGGTCGGCGGCGCGCATATCTCCTTCTATCGTCAGTGGGCGGCCGCCGGCATGCGCAAGAGCATTCCGATGGCATCGACCACCTTCGCGGTGGGCAACGAGCACATCGTGTTGTCGCCGGACGAATGCAACGGCATGCTGGTCTGCTACAATTACTTCCAGGACTTGAAGAACAAGACCAACGAAGCCTTCGTTGCCGCTTTCCACAAACGCTTCGGCGACGATTATCCCAACGTCACCGAACTCGCCATGGGGACTTATCAGGGCTTCCGTCTATGGGCGGAGGGGGTCAAGAAGGCCGGCAGCATCGATCGCTTGAAGGTTATCGAGGCGCTCGAAACCGGAATCAGCATCGATGCGCCCTCGGGCAAGGTCACGATCGATCCGCCGACCCACCACTGCGTGCTCGATGTTCACATCGCCGAGGTCAACGACAAGAAGCTCAACGTGCTGGAAGACTTCGCGCAGCAGAAGCCTTCGGACACCGCGGCGGTTTGCGATCTCATCAAGAACCCGAACGACAACCAGCAATACGTCATCAAGATCTGAGGCCGGACCCGGCCGCCAGGTCCAGTTGGGAATGGTGAACGTGGATTTCAT
>Ga0182030_10027295_pt1 | contig 10278 bp, 9 predicted proteins | sample 812S3MmetaG_FD_121299 | JGI IMG/M metagenome (GOLD analysis project Ga0182030, IMG submission 121299) | Permafrost microbial communities from Stordalen Mire, Sweden - 812S3M metaG (Illumina Assembly) | ecosystem: Environmental > Terrestrial > Soil > Wetlands > Permafrost | place: Sweden... | reverse complement strand
ACTTGCTTTCCTTTTCCCTTATTTGACGAAGCGTTGTTCACTACGTTGTTGATACTATTCAATTGGGGTTGAAAGGTTCGGTTTGGTGTAGGAGATACAATTGGAGGGGGTGCGGATGTTGCAGAGCTGCCTTTTGTTCGTCCAGTAGCTTCAACAAGTCGCAGAAGTCCCGAAGTAGGTGGGCCGTTAGGAGGGAATGGAGGTCTATCTGACATGTTCTTCTTGCTGGGAGTCTTGGTGGGAGTGCGCTGTGCGCCAATTGTTTCGGTGTCAGAAACTTCCTCGTCGTCAGTGAAGGGATCCTTGATCCGGACGCCTCCTGAGCTTCCGCTACCAGATGAAGAGGTAGAATAGGTCCCCAAAAGTTGGATATTAGAAGGTTTGAAAGACTGAACTCCTTGCGTTGGCGCTACTTGACTTAGGTTGATGAGTGGAAGTTGTCGGCGCTGTGCTGGGTTGATTGTAGAGGCTGTTGCTTCACCGCTGAACGACTTCGAGAGGGTAGATGAACGAATGTCCGATTTGGTAGGAGTTCTCAATATAGGGTCAGATGAGGTATGCTGCAGGGAGCGACTGTATTAAGTTAGAATGGGGTGTTATAAAATGATAATCTAAGATCCAAAAGTTCTGTTGTAAGGGTGTAAGAGTTGTCGATGATGTCGGGGAGTAAGTAATAAGAAAGAGGAGAAGGACGAGAAGGAGAAGTAAAATATTGTGTAGGAAGAGGCTGAGAAAAGCTGCGCGTGAATATCCATTGAGTCCGCGGCCAACCGCCATACCAAATTAAGCGAAGGGGTAGACTGTTTGCCAAGGAAGGATGCGACGTACCGATCAGCGTCACTGATACCCTGTTAGAACTTGTTAGTGGATGTTCTGTACTAGTCATGCCATCTTCCATAAATTAGCATCCATTACAGGAGCAGACGCTTGCCTGCATTATGTTCTTTGCAGAGTATATTCTCTGCTCTATTTGTTGCACTCGATGATGCTATCTGCCATCCATGTGATGCACAAAGGGCGCTGCCAAGTGATAGCCAAATCCACTCAGACTTATTTCAAACAATTTAATGCAGAATATTTCCACGTTGTGCTGTCCCATATGGAAGAATAAAACGAGGGGAAACATATGAAATAAGGGAACTTACATCTTTCCACTGTGAACTCCACTTCAATGGTGGTGGCATCTTGCTGTTAAAATTGAATGTCAACATCTCCTATGAAACATTTACGGGGATGCTATGGATTCTTACTTGAGCCTAGATGCATGAAAGTCAGCATTGATAGTTCGTTAATGATAACTATGTCTGGCACAAGAATCGTATATAGAAAGGTCTAGTGAGGAACTGTAGGAGATTTGGATCATAAATGCTACATGCATTGAAAAGGGGAGAGGTTTGAACCATTGGTGTATGCAAGACTGGGGATGTGTGGGAAATGGATACCGAGTGAACAGCGGAAATAGTATTTCCAATGTAACAAGTCCCGGAACCAGTTCTTTCATAGAATAGAACAGGACATATCGATAGAACATATAACGAGCTTCGTTCGTACTGCTCTAGAGATGTGCTGTACTCACGTAGACTTGGAGTTGTAGGAATACATTGAGGTTAGGTAAAGGGGCAGATCTAAATTGGTGTAGAGAACAAACTTGGGTAAACATGGGGAATTGAGGAGGTAGAAACAGGTGCTGACATTAGAATCGACTTGGGTAATAGATTATAAAATTCAAGATCTGTTACACATACCTTCGTGCGTGCGGTCTCAAAAGGTCGTAGTTTTATCTCGCTGGTTGCGAGTTGTTGTTGTTTTGTCAAGAAAATGTGTCAGAAGGAAACTTTTGGCTCAAGAAATAAGAACTGTGGGGAAGCTAAGACTAACTCTAAATTCGAGCAAACGATACAAACGCTCCAAAAGATTTCATGTGGCTGAGTTTGGAGCGGCTTAGCAGACTAAAAGGTTTCGAGTTGGACTGTCGTAGGGTAGAAGCTCCCAAGTCGACCCAGAGGCCTTATCACACGTCTTAGCACCTTACTAGAATAAGGGCTTGAATATAACTCCTCATAAGCATTCTTGTATTGGTGATTATGGCTTCACAGCGCTCCCTGTAAGCTCAGAGACTTCGAAGGGTGGGTTCTGAGACTCTCCCAGCACTAGTGAGAAGGGTGGAAGACAATACTTACTAGTACTGGCCGCAGGTGATATCCGTATTCAGCCCTGTACAATCTAGATCTAAAGAATGTACATGATAATCATGAAAAAATCCGTTTGGGGGGTGAGAGGTTGATTCTATAGCGTTAAGTGGAAGTATAGGAACTCGCAGAACGAGGGGAGGGAGTGACTTAGTACTTAATTTCTACAGCCTATTAAGGATATAGGTGAGCTCCAGAGGAATCCTCGGCGGTGATGAAATATACTAATATATTACAGGAAACCGAGAAAGTTCGACATCCTATTCTTGTTATGGAAGAGGGGAAGATTTAGTTAATACCATTTCTAGAATCACTAGGGCCATCTTAACCATCCAACTATGAGCGCGTATAGGGCAACTTCAAACAAATTTCAACAGTGACGGAACACATACATAGAAGTCATCTAGCAGAAAGAAAGAAACAGTTGTTCTAAAGTTGGAGGATAACAGGACAGGGCACATGTTGAGGATTTTCTAATCCAACAGAAGCAATACCAGAGCCTATAATTGAACTATCTATTATAGAGATATTGAACAATGTAAGTCTACCTTGAGTTCATTACTTCAATGACAGAAAATGGTACTAACAGTTCATGGCAGAAGAAAGGTTGGTGGAGCCACTCACCTACAACAGCTCTCATTCAAGAAAATCCTACATTGTTGTGATAAATCCGATCTAAATATTACACAATTATAGGTGACTAGACCCTTTCCACCTTAGCTAGTACGCATTGATTGACAAAGATATAGAATCTATGGAATCCTAGCTATAGTCCAAAATACTTGATTGGAGAAATTAAAGTTATGAAATAGATACGGATGAGGGTTGGGCAGGTTATTGGCAAGAATGGAATCATTGTCATGATGGGATACAACAAATACATTTGGTGGAATCTGGGAAGCATGCTGGGGTGCCCGCGACAACAACCCAAGCACAACTGATAGTCTAGACCTAAATGTTACTGTTCACGTAATGGTATTTGTGTCTTGAATATTCCCGTGGAAGGTTTTCTAAGTATATTGGGGACTGCTGGTAGTGCTAACGATAGCTCGAAACATCAAAGTGTTATGTGGTGACAATGGACGACATCTGATCTCAGTGGCTAGTAACATGCGTCATGGGAAGAGGAACGAGTATTAGGACCTTGCTGTCATCGGCTTGAGAGTTCCGAAGAATAGTGTATCAAGGAAAGATGCAGCTGTGGATGCGGGTGCACGGGAGGCATTGGCGAATGGAGGGCCTACAGATATATCTGCACAGACCTTCACATAGGAGTCGTAGTGGCAACGCTTGGATCGGGCATTGCGAGGAACATATAGGAGGTATATCTGTGGAAAACATGCTCTGGGCATCAAGGTAGCAGAAAATGCGGTAATAGTGTTGGGCAATGAATTGCAGGTCCAGATGTTAGCTAGGTCCAAGATTTCCCTTATTTCAGCGAGGCTACCTAGCATCAAAATATCACAAGAATACACCCTATGGTTTTACCTAGCCCTTTCCCAGGGCTTCCTCTGGCCTTTCATGTAGGTTTCCTTATGTGGCGGTAGTGTTGAGCCGGAAGGGTACCCCGCATTCGTGGAGCAAAGGCAGAGCAGGGGAATCCCCAATACAATTGGGATTGAAAGGATATTCGGAGACCGGTTCAAGATGTAGAAGTACAGAACGTGAGAGTTTTGTCTCGAGTAAATAACGCCATGTTGAAGGAAGAAAGTGTTGTACATCTTGGGAGACAGCAATGTCGGAGGGGTTCTGGTGTGAGGGATTGGTCATGCAGACAATGACATCCTTGGCACCTTCTCTAACTTGTCAGAACATCAAGTGTGTCTCAACCATACGAGGTGAGGCATTCATACATGATCAATCTACTTAGATGAAGCAAGGATACAACTATTAGTAGATCCTCAAACTTTGCGGCCATATAGAAGATACTATTATATTTGTCGGTCGCTTTTGGGGATTCATTGCACATGTCAGATGGATTGAAATAAGTCTGCCCTGTAATAGCATTTTTATCATCAGACCCATCGGCTTATATGCAGCTCCACGCATTCAAGAGCCCGTTTATAATCACAAAGGTAGTGCACAACATTGCCGCATCCGATGAGCAGCTTGCCCCTGACCTAATACGGTAATGGAAGCGACGACCCTAGTGCAAATCCTCAACGGGCTTTTCATCCCACCTGGTTTCAACGTTTTCTGCAAGACATATTGAATTTTCTTGTAACCGGCACAATTGGGACAATTTGCAATCACATCTCATGATCACCTAAGAAGGAAATATATAATATGGCTTCGTATTTCCTACTTACAAGCAAACCCCCCAACCCACCAACTTTATGCAAAGGAAAAGAATCTGTGTACAATTAACTACCCTATGTGCAATCAGCGGAATCATAAACACGCTTAGAACCCAAGTAGACGAAATCGCTTGATGAAGAGAACATGCGTGCGAAAGATTCGGCGAGGTTCCCCTATGTTTCTTGCGAGTTCTAGAATCCGGAAATGTCAATTTGCGAACTAAGACCGGTGCTGAGAACGTGTCTGCGTTTCTGCAAACGCTAGGAACTATGAAAGTTGAGTACAATGCGTGTGCGGAAGACGAAGAGGCAGGAATAGACCAGATACCAGGTGAGCCAAGACATCTCTATCTCTTAAAAACGCACGGGGCGAGGATCGATTCGACATGCCGAAGGTCGATAAAAAGAAGTGAGAGTGCCTGGGAAACCAATCTGATTCGGAGTCAGAAAATAGTAACAGCGAAGTATAGGCTCGGCTTACCAGAAACGACCCTAAAGTCCAGATTGGGGAGAGGCCATGATTAGCAGGTTTAAATTGCCTTCGTACGACTGAACAAACTGCTGTAGACGGCATCCACAACCGGCGTAGCGCTGATCATTCGTCCACCAAAATATCTTCCGTTGAGACCTTTGATTGCATTCTCTCCACCTTGTACCCGATCAAATTTCAGGTAAATATCGCCTTGGGAGTTTGGATCTAGAGCGATGTGAACAACATGGCCATATTTCTCCTCTGCTTCTGCTCGAACGTCATCTTCAAGTTCCTTTTCCCAATTGTCACCTTCTTCCCTATTTATATTATTAGCATCATCCTCATTAAAGATCTGAAAACTTACTCTGCTGGGTCAAACATGTTTTTGAGAACAACACATCTGCTGGCCATGTTGACGTTGACTGGCAAAGGTTTAGTTTCGGTCTTAGGCTTCAAGATCTCGCGTCGTTCATCGCGGCCGTTCGTGGTTGGAGCGGCATCATCTGTTCTAGCAAGTTTCCGCATCAATGCATCACGACTATAGTTGTTGAAATTTACACCACCAACGTCGGTATCATCTAATGCGCTCGCACCGCCTGCTCCTTTATCATTATCGCGACCTCCGGCTCGATCGAAGTTGCTTCCGCCGACAGCTTGCGGACCACGTCCACCAGCTCCGGAGAATGCAGAACCCTGGAATTGTTGTTGGTGGCTCTGGCCCTGGAATCTTTGAAGAAGACTGGCGGTAGACTCAGGAGTAAACTTATCGTTGCCAAGACCAACACGAATTGGTCGACCAGCTAGGTCAAACCCATTCATTTTCTCCAAAGCCTCACGAGCTTGGTTGGGATCACGGAACCTAGAGATATCAGTATGATCTTGACAGCCAAAGCAAGGAAAACTTACTGGACAAAACCATAACCTCTGCTTCGACCCTGTTCTTCTTTCTGCAGTTGAACAAACTCAAGCTCACCAAAAGGCTCAAAAACATTCTGTAAATCGCTTTCAGTGATGCTGAAATGAATGTTACCCACATAAAGGCGGTGGAATGGGATCTGATTTGGATTACTACCAGTAGCTTCGGGGTTGCGAACTTGGCGATTCTTCTCGGCTTCGGTAAGCTGGGCAATGATAGGGATTCCTAGGAGTTTCTGTCCAGTAAGTTGAATAGCAGCAGGGACCGATTCTTCGTTCTTGAACTCAACGTAGCCAACACTAAATCATGATCAGTACAATGTATCATCAACATGGTACGGAAATGCTTACCCTTTCGATCTGCCACTGACTCTGTCCTTCACGATCTGGGCCTCCTTCACAGGCCCAACCTTCTCAAAGAAAGCTATGAGTTCTTTAGTCCTGAGCCGAGCAGCCAGTTGTTGAACAAACACAGTGCGACGATCACGTTCATCTTCCGTCAGTGGAGGTGTACCCTCGCGCTTCGGGCTTCTACTTGCTCGTCGAACCTCATTTCGATTTCGACGATCATCTCTTGGCTTTGCGCTCTCTGGATCATCGCGATCGCGTCGGTCTCCTCCTCGAGGACGATACGAATTTCTGGGACTTCTAGAACGTGAGCGAGCGCGACCTCCACCTCTATAGAAATCTCCATCCCTGCGGCCACCCTCGTCTGGACTGTCTCTGTGGCGACGTACGTGTCGACGATCATCATCTCGACTTCTGCTCCTACGTCTACTCTTGACACTGCCATGCGCACTTCCATGGTCACTTGTGGGGGTTCCGATCAGTTCCTTATCTCCGTTAGCCTCTCTGCGAGTCTTGTCACGGCTACGGTCTCTTCGTTTTCGGTCTCTGTCACGATCTCTGCTGCCATCGCGAGTTCTCTCTCGCTCGCGGCGATCATTGCGTTCTGACTTATGTCGGTCATCTCCATCTTTAGATTTACTAGATCCATTCTGATCGACTGGAGTGCCGTTCGCGGTCGAATCGAGAAGAGCCTCGACGTCTAAGGCGGACATGGTGGAATGGATTGCAAAGCTCTTGCGATATTTCGCGGTATCTTTTCAGGCTGTCGATGGTCAGCACGAATGAGGATAATCAGTACGGAAAATCTATGTCCTTGAAAAGAGGTACTATTGCGAGATTTAAGTGAAGAATGGGCGACCGGCGAGAAAAAAATCGCGAAGCCTATTTAGGCAAGTCTTTAATCATTCAGCACGTGACAGACAATAAACATTCACTGCTCAAATTTGGGCTTTCCTTCTCCTTTAAGCGTACTGAAATGCATATCGAATTACACATAGAATAGAAGTGTGTTAGGTATTAAAGTGGTACAACGCTATAATCTCAATGAGGAGCCTGCTCATGATCTTTCCAACAAGACCCCAACCAACAACGCCTCCATGCCAAAATGCCTCACGGATATTTCTACATCATCAAGTCGTTCCTATGTATGCCACGACCAGTCCAATAATCATACTATCTACAAGTTGCGAGCTGTCTAAATAGCTTTGGGAGGAGGTGCAAGTTCCGTACCGAAGATAACATCCCAAAATCGGCTAGTCACTCCAAACCCATTTTCATAGTCCATGTAGTGGTGTTGAAGATGATATTTCTTCAGTGACTTCCAGTACGCGGGTAACGTCTTATGGTGCAGGAAATAATGGGTCAAGTCGTAGCAAATGTAGCCGAAGATACCACCGCAGAAGACCGCGGTAGCGACCGACCAGTTCCAGTAAAAGACAGCATGTGCGAGCTTCCAGAATGGAGTGGCAAGAGCAAGGAAAAGAGTCGGTGGCATGACCAATCGGAGCTTATCCATTGGTAGGTAGTGATGAATACCATGGAGCAAGAAATGAGTTGTAAGAGCAACTCTGTTATCAGGGAGGAATCTAAATTAAGTCAGCATTAATCTAGCAAATTAAGCTATGAGGTCTGCTTACGCATCAAGATGGAATAAGAATCTGTGTAAAATGTATTCCACAATTGTCCACAAGAAGAGACCCAGAAACCAATATGCCGCCTCCTCAAGCGTGCTTGAACAACCAGCTCTAGCAACGTATGTACCGTAGGCCACAGGTGGCAGCCACATTATTGGTATGACATACCACGGTGTCTTGGTGAGGGGCTCTAGGAAGTTTCCGAATAAAGGTGCAGACTCGCCTCCCTTATAATGACGAGGTCGATGTACTTGCTCCAGGTAGAAGTCCTTGCTGAATCCACCAAACCAAACCTGTAGGATCAATGGCTTATTCAAATCAAGAAATTTGTGTGTCTTGTAATCCGTAAGAGCATCTGTTGCCTTCGATAGGTCTTCCTCTGAAGACATACCAGTAGTCGGAAATATACCTTTGCTAGCACCGTTCTCCTTAAGCTCTTGCATACCATTCGTCGTTGGTGGAAGAGGGAGAATTTGGTCAGGATTCGAACTCTTCACCGCGGTGTCCATCACTTTCTCGATGGCAACGAAGCCAATGAACGAATCCTCGAGGACTTCGTATGCAGCCTCAGAATGTCTATGAGACGCTTCATCATTCAGAATTTTCGTGACATCCTTGCCTCCATATTCAAGCACCAATTCTCCTCCGCCTGGGTGACTGTCGATAAAGTCCGTAACGTCGAAAACCCGAGTACCCATTGTAACATAACAGCTTTTGACAGTATTATGCGCTGCAACCTCTGCCTGGAGCAGGGTTGGCAACGTGCGTGAGGGTGACATCGTTATTGTCCCAGTGCGATACGTCGAGAGAATGTGCAAGGTGAAGAGAGGCAATGGAGGTCGATAGGTGACGGATTCGAAGGGTGATCCAGGAATCAAACAGGATAGTAAAAATGAAATGGAGGGAGGATTGAGAAAGGAGACTTTGAAGATCTTTGTAGGAAACAATAGCGGCCAGGCTATTCTATTACCGCGTGATAAAGTTCAAGACTCAGGAGATTTCATAAAACTTTCGAGTGGCAATCGTTCCGCGCTGCCGGAGATTAGTGACTACCTAATTTGACGCTTAAAGTTCGGACAAATATGCCCCTCTTCACGTGATCCTTTCTGGATATCACGATCCTCAGCTCCTCAAGTGTGGCTCAGCAGTTCTATCCTTTCCACCAACGACAATCGGATTTTGGGGAAACATCAAAAGCAAGTACTACTGCACTTCAACCACGTCCTTTGTGATTGAGCTTCTGCTTCTTTCTTTCACGTGGGAGTCAGTCCTCTAATTATTGGATCTCTTCGCAACAAAATGGGACCAACCTTTGGATCCCTCTTCTTGATAGCATGCATATTCTTTCTCGTTCTGCCTTGCTCTGTTTCTGCATTCGGAGCTGGAAACATTCCCTCGATAGCTGATATCGAGGGCAAGAACTTTCGTCATGGAGGCGAGTTTTCCCTTTGACTTAAAATTAGAAGTGCTAAGCCCTTTAGATATTGAGGATATGCTTAAGACTATTGCCTTTATCAAAGGCTACAAGTGGACAACTATGATGATAAAGCGTGTCTATTTCGGCAACTGGCTTCGGGACTATTCTCAAGCAGTGGACGTGGGTTCGTTGAAAGGGGTTAATGGTTGGTTTTCCCTCCCCTTCATCTTGCGATATTGAGAGAGCCGAGCCCTTGAGGCATGTTTTGAGAGCCTGTTAGCTCCTCAACTCATGGATCTCTATTAATAAAGACTCATACTGATTGTATTATCAGCCCCAACCATCCGAATCTTGGTAAAGCTATTTGCCTCTTGTCTGAGTTACTACCCTAACGGAGATTCCTTAGGTGTGGATTCTAAGCTTCTTATCATTTGGCTATGCTACAGAGGAGTTTGAAGTCACGGAAGAACGTTTAGGTGTTTACAGGCCTGAAGAGCACATTGACAATCCCAAGGGCTACGCAGACGATAAGGATGCTCGCCAGTTTGACACGCGGCTAAGAGGTCCTGTTCAACATATTGAGCTCGAAGTAGATCCAAACACTGGGCTAAAAAACTACATTGCAAACGAGAATGGAGGCTGGGCTACGAGTGCTGGTTATGTGAAGCACAGCTTCACAAGAAGCATCCATTTTGGACGTCTTTATACTAACGGGGCTGGTAATTCAAGGGGCAGGGAAGCAGACCTTTGTGAAGCTCTTAGATGCTTAGGACAAGGGTTACACTGTTTGGAGGTTTGTGAGGACGATCGTTTCACTGACCCTAAACTAACAGCGGTGAAGGATTATGGAGCGCATACAAATTACACTGAACTGGCGCTTCGGGAGCTGGGATATCGAGAAGTCTTTCCTCATACTGGAATCGCCACCGAGATAAACGTTAGAGGTCATCGCATTTTCCCTCTCGTTACCGGCACGTTCGGTGCAGTTGATTTCTTACATTCAGTT
>Ga0182030_10027294_pt1 | contig 10278 bp, 9 predicted proteins | sample 812S3MmetaG_FD_121299 | JGI IMG/M metagenome (GOLD analysis project Ga0182030, IMG submission 121299) | Permafrost microbial communities from Stordalen Mire, Sweden - 812S3M metaG (Illumina Assembly) | ecosystem: Environmental > Terrestrial > Soil > Wetlands > Permafrost | place: Sweden... | reverse complement strand
TCGCCGAGCAGGTCGTCGACCTGCGCGCGCGCCGGGCGGATTTCGACCGGCGGATCGATCAGCCCGGTCGGGCGGATCACCTGCTCGACGAACACGCCCGCGACGCGCTCCATCTCCCACTTGCCGGGGGTCGCCGAGACATGCACGGTCTGCGGCCGCATCGCCTCCCATTCCTCAAAGCGCAGCGGCCGGTTGTCCATGCAGGACGGCAGGCGGAAGCCGTATTCGGCCAACGTCGCCTTGCGGCGATAGTCGCCCTTATACATGCCGCCGATCTGCGGCACGGTCACATGGCTCTCGTCGGTGAACACCAGCGCGTTGTCGGGCAGATATTCAAACAACGTCGGCGGCGGCTCGCCAGGGCGGCGGCCGGTGAGATAGCGCGAGTAGTTCTCGATGCCGGCGCAGGAGCCCGTCGCCTCCAGCATTTCGAGATCGAACAGCACGCGCTGCTCCAGCCTTTGCGCTTCCAGCAGGCGGCCTTGCGCGTGCAGCACATCTAGTCGCTCTTTCAGCTCGCTCTTGATGGCGTTGAGCGATTGCAGCAGCGTCGGGCGCGGCGTGACATAATGGCTGTTGGCGTAGATTTTCACGAATTCGAGATCGTTGGTCTTGGCGCCGGTCAGCGGGTCGAACTCGGAGATCGACTCGATCTCGTCGCCGAAGAAGTTGATGCGCCACGCCCGGTCCTCGTAATGCGCCGGGAACAGGTCGATGGTGTCGCCGCGCACGCGGAACACGCCGCGCGTGAAGTCGCCCAGGCTTCGCTTGTACTGTAGAGCAACCAAGTCCGCGATCACCTGACGCTGGTCGATCTTGTCGCCGGTCGAGAGCGAGAAGGTCATGGCCGTGTAGGTCTCGACCGAGCCTATGCCGTAGATGCAAGAGACCGACGCCACGATGATGACGTCGTCGCGCTCCAGCACCGCGCGCGTCGCGGCGTGGCGCATGCGGTCGATCTGCTCGTTGATTGACGATTCCTTCTCGATGTAGGTGTCGGTGCGCGGGACATAGGCCTCCGGCTGGTAGTAGTCGTAGTAGGAGACGAAATACTCGACCGCATTGTCGGGAAAGAAGCTCTTGAACTCGCCGTAGAGCTGCGCGGCGAGGGTCTTGTTGGGCGCGAGGATGAGCGCCGGGCGCTGCGTCGCCTCGATCACCTTGGCCATCGTGAACGTCTTGCCGGAACCGGTGACGCCGAGCAGCACCTGATCGCGCTCGTGGGCCACCGAGACGCCCTCGACAAGCTGGCGGATCGCCTCCGGCTGGTCGCCCTTCGGGTCGAATTCGGAGACGATTCGGAACTTGCGCCCGCCCTCGGATTTTTCCGGTCGCGCCGGGCGGTGCGGCGTCCAGGTCGGCTGGCCGCGCAGGTTGGGGTCGCCGTTCTCCAGCAGCTCCTTGAGCGAGTCGATGGTCGCGCCGGCGCCGGTCATGCCGCGCGGATGCTCGAACTTCGCCGGGGCTTCGCTGAGGCCGGGCGGGGCCTCGACCAGGGCCGGGTTCAGCAGCGCCGCGAGGTGGTCGCCGAGCGGATGCACTTCCGGCCGCGACGCCTTGGGACGGGATTTCGTAGATTTCGCCATGCCCCCAATATGGAACGAAAGGGGCACGGGGGGAAGGGCGGGATTGCGCGCGCCCGCGGACCCCGCCATCATATTCGAACGACGCGAGGGAGCGGGAGCCATGCGTGCAATCGCCGCGGCGCTGCTGGCGCTGGCCCCCGCGAGCGCGTTGGGCCTGTGCGTGACGGAAGGCGCCATCGCGCCCGCGCCGGGCGGGGCGCAGCGGGTCGAGGGCGCGCGGTTGCGCGCGGTGGCGGCGGACTCCGACGGCTTGTCGGCGAGCCTGAGGTTTCGCGATCTCGGGCCGAGCGCGCAAAGCCAGCCGCTCGCCTCGGGCGAGATGCGGCGCCAGATCGGGCTGAAGCTGCGCGCGCAGGACGCCTGCAACCTCGCCTATGTGATGTGGCGGCTCGCGCCGGAGCCGCAGATCGTAGTTTCGCTCAAGCTCAATCCCGGCCAGAGCCGCAGCGCCGAATGCGGCAATCGCGGCTATGCGAATCTGGCGCAAGCGCCGGCGCCGGCGGGGTCCGCGACATGGCGGACGCTGCGGGCCGAGACGCGCGGGGCCGAACTGACGGTGACGGCGGACGGGCGCCCGGTCTGGCGCGGCGCGCTGCCCCCTGCCGCGCTGAAGCTCGAAGGCCCGGCGGGCCTGCGCGCCGACAACACGAAATTCGAATTCGTCTTCACGTCGGCGCCGGGGTCGCGGCGGGGCGCCTGCCCGGCCGAGGGCGGCAACTCCTTGGCGCACGATTTCGAGGTCTCGCCATGAGGATCGCCGCGCGGTTCCGTCGGCTGCGGCTCAGGCGGCCGGCTTTACGGTCAGCCTTAAGCCGAGCGCTTGCGTCGCCTTGGTCAAAGTTTCAAGCGTCGGGTTTCCGCCGGGGGCGAAGCCCTTGTAAATCGCCTCCCGGCTGATGCCGGTCTGGCGCGCGAATTCCGACACGCCGATGGCTTTCGCAATCTCGCCGAGGCCCGCGGCGATAAGCGTCGGGTCGCCCTCTTCCAAGATCGCCTCGAGATAAGCGGCCCTGTCCTCGGCGGTCGCGAGGTAGTTCTGGATATCGTAGGGGCGGCTGTCGGGCATGTTCAGTACTCCTGTGCGCGAGACTGGGCGGCGCTGATGTCGCGGCTTTGGGTAGCCTTGTCGCCGCCTCCGAGCAGAATGACGATTTCGTCGCCGCGTCGGCAGAAGTAGACGCGGTAGCCGGGGCCGAAATGGATGCGCAGTTCGCTGACGCCCCCGCCGACGCTTTCGCAATCGCCAAAGTGTTCGGAAAGCCTGATACGTTCGATGCGGGCGTTAATCCTGGCGCGTCCTTTGGCGTCGCGAAGACCGGCCAGCCAAGAGGAAAAAGCGAGGTCTTCGAGGATCGTCGCCACCCGAGCTACCGTACACAGGCGACGAGCGCTGTCAACTATAATACACAGATTTCCCGTCAAAGCATTGCGCCGTCTGCGGGCGCGACGCCTACGCTCACCTCAAAGCCCGCGCCCGCTCGCGCAGCACATATTTCTGCAACTTGCCCGTGGAGGTCTTCGGGATCTCCGTAAACACCACATGCCGCGGGCATTTGTAGCGCGCCAGCCGCTCCTGGCACCACGCGATCAGCTCCTCCGCCGTGGCCGACATCCCCGGCTTCAGCTCGACGAAGGCGCAGGGCGTCTCGCCCCATTTCTCGTCCGGCCGCGCCACCACCGCCGCCAACTCCACGGCCGGGTGCTCGAACAATGCATCCTCGACCTCGATGGAGGAGATGTTCTCGCCGCCGGAGATGATGATGTCCTTCGAGCGGTCGCGCAATTGCACGTAGCCGTCGGGGTGCTTGACGCCGAGATCTCCGGAATGGAACCAGCCGCCAGCGAAGGCGGCCTCCGTGGAGCGAGGGTTCTTGAGATAGCCCTTCATCACGACATTGCCGCGAAACATCACCTCGCCCATGCTCTGCCCGTCGGCGGCGACTGGGATCATCGTCTGCGGGTCGAGCACGTCAAGCGCCTCCAGCGCGTGATAGCGCACGCCCTGGCGCGACTTCAGATGCGCCTGTTCGTCGGCGTCGAGGCCGCTCCACTCCTCCTTCCAGTCGTTGACCACGGCGGGGCCGTAGGTCTCGGTCAGGCCGTAGAGATGCGTCACCTCGAAGCCGGCCTCGCGCATGTGCGCGAGCACGGAGGCGGGCGGCGGCGCGGCGGCGGTGAAGAAGCGCACCAGATGCGGCAACGGCCGCCGCTCGGCCTCCGTCGCGTTGAGCAGGATCTGCATGACGATCGGCGCACCGCAGAGATGTGTGACCTTATGCTCGGCGATGGCGTCGTACATCGTCTTGGCGCGGACCTGCCGCAGGCACACATGCGTGCCCGCCTTGACGCTGATCGACCACGGAAAACACCAGCCGTTGCAGTGGAACATCGGCAGCGTCCAGAGATAGACGGGATACCGTCCCATGTCGGCGGTCACGACATTGCCGACCGCCAGCAGGTTGGCGCCGCGATGGTGGTAGACGACGCCCTTGGGGTCGCCGGTGGTGCCGGAGGTGTAGTTGAGCGAGATCGCGTCCCACTCGTCGAGCGGATGCGTGCGCTGGTAGGCCTCGTCGCCGCCGGCGACGAACGCCTCGTATTCGATCTCGCCGATGCGCTCGCCGGGGCCGGCATATTCGGGATCGTCGTAGTCGATCACCAACAGCTTCGCTTTCACCAGTTTCAGCGCCTGGGCCATAAGACCCGAGAACTCGCGGTCGACGATGAGAACCTTGGCCTCGCCGTGCTCCAGCATGAAGGCGAGCGCGGCGGCGTCGAGGCGGGTGTTGAGCGTGTTGAGCACCGCGCCCGTCATCGGAACCCCGTAATGGCACTCCAGCATCGCCGGCGTGTTGGCGACGATGGCCGCCACCGTATCGCCGCGCTCGATCCCCCGGGCCGCCAGCGCCGAGGCGAGTTTTTTCGAGCGCGCGTGAAACTCGCTATAGGTCCGGCGCAGCGGGCCGTGCACGATGGCCACCCGGTCGGGGAACACTTCCGCCGCGCGCTCCAGCAGGGTCAGTGGGGTCAGCGGCTGGCAGTTGGCCGGGTTGCGGTCGAGGTCCTGGTCGTAAATGGTCGAGGTCATCGGGCGTCCCGCGGGGTTTTCTCAGCGATATTAGCCGCGGCGCGGCGGGAAAAGTAAAGTCTCATCGCGGAAGCTGGCAAGTCCGGCGCGCGCGGGTTAGACAGCGCCCGCAGGAGAGCCAGGGGAATTTCCATGAGCCGAATTAGAGTCATCGCCGGTCCCTACACGTTCGAGGGCCGGCTGGAAACGGAGCTGGCGCCCAAGACCAGCGAATCGTTCCTCTCCCGCCTGCCCTTCCTCAGCCAGACCGTGCATGTGCGCTGGAGCGGCGAGGCGGTATGGATTCCGCTCGGCGACTACAAGTTCGACGTCGACTACGAGAATCACACCAGCTTTCCGGCGCCGGGACAGGTGATTCTCTATCCCGGCGGGATCAGCGAGACCGAGATCCTGCTCGCCTACGGCGGCGTTCGTTTCGCCTCCAAGGTCGGCCAGCTCGCCGGCAACCATTTCCTGACGCTGACCGACGGATTGGAGAACCTCTATCCGCTCGGCCGCAAGTGCCTGTGGGAAGGCGCGCAGCCGATCCGCTTCGAGCTGGCGTGAGCCGCGCTGTCACGCCCGCGTAAGCATTGGTCGTTAAGCCTCCGACGCGTTTGACTGGCCGGGAAAGGGATCGACGATGAGACTTGCAGTAATCGGCGCGGGCTATGTCGGCCTCGTCTCGGGCGCCTGCTTCGCCGACTTCGGCCATACCGTCGTCTGCGTCGACAAGGACGAGGCGAAGGTCGCGGCGCTGAAGCGCGGCGAGATCCCGATCTACGAGCCCGGCCTCGACGACCTCGTCGCCAGCAACGCCCGCGCCGGCCGGCTCGCCTTCACCTCCGACATCGCCGAGGGCGTGCGCGGGGCGGAGGCGATCTTCATTGCCGTGGGCACGCCGTCGCGGCGCGGAGACGGCCACGCCGATCTGTCCTATGTCTACGCCGCCGCGCGCGAGGCCGCCGCCGCGGCGGAGGGCTTCGTCGTCGTCGTCACCAAATCGACGGTGCCGGTCGGCACCGGCGACGAGGTCGAGCGCATCGTGCGCGAGGTTAACGCTCACGCCGATTTCGAGGTCGTCTCCAACCCGGAGTTTTTGCGCGAGGGCTCGGCGATCAACGATTTCAAACGGCCCGACCGCATCGTGATCGGCGCCTCCGACGCCCGCGCGCGCGCGCTGATGACCGAGATCTACCGGCCGCTCTATCTCAACCGGTCGCCGATCCTGTTCGTCGACCGGCGCACCTCGGAGCTGATAAAATACGCCGCCAACGCGTTCCTGGCGGTGAAGATCACCTTCATCAACGAGATCGCCGATCTCTGCGAGAAGGTCGGCGCCAACGTCCAGGATGTCGCGCGCGGCATAGGCATGGACAACCGCATCGGCTCCAAATTCCTGCATGCCGGTCCCGGCTACGGCGGCTCCTGCTTCCCCAAGGATACGCTGGCCTTGGTCAAGACCGGCCAGGACGCCGACGCGCCGATCCGCATCGTCGAGACCGTGGTTTCGATCAACGACCAGCGCAAGCGCGCGATGGCGAAGAAGGTGATCGCGGCCTGCGGCGGCTCGGTGCGCGGCAAGACCATCGGCCTGCTCGGCCTCGCGTTCAAGCCCAACACCGACGACATGCGCGACGCGCCCTCGCTCGCGCTCGCGCAGGCGCTGGAGGACGCGGGCGCAAGGCTGCGGGTCTACGATCCGGAAGCGATGCAGCAGGCCCGGCCCGCGCTGCCGGAGGCGGTGCTTTGCGAGGACGCCTACGATTGCGCGAAGGGCGCCGAGGCGCTGGTGGTGGTGACGGAATGGGACATGTTCCGTGCGCTCGATTTCCGCCGGCTTGGCGAGGTGATGGCGGCCAAGACGATCGTCGATCTGCGCAATGTCTACAGCGGCGAGGACGTGCGGCGGCGGGGGTTTTCGTATATTGGGGTGGGCGTGCCTTGAGCGGAGAAGCCTTGTCCAATGCCTGAGTCTGACAATCTCGTACTGCATCAGCTGCGCGAGATGCGCGCGGAGATAAAATCCGAGTTTTCCGCTGTCCGCTCGGAAATGAAAGCCGAGTTTGCCGAGGTGCGCTCGGAAATGAAGTCGCTACGCGCCGACGTGGCGTCGGATCTGCAAAATCTCGACGCCAAGGTGGATAAGACGCGCAAGGAGCTTTCGGAGCAGATCGTCGGCCTGCGCCGCGCGGTGGTCGAATAACATTCCGCGGTGATCGGTCACAGGATGATTATCAGCGATCTGGAGGCCCGGCTGCGCCGCGTCGAGCAGCATCTGAACTTGTCGTCCTCCGAAGCGCACTGACGCCGGGGTTGCCAGCCGCCGACACGGACCGCAGCTTAGCTCTTAGGCTTGGGTCGACGTTTGTGTCTTTCTGCCGAAGGTTGGGCGGACGTGGGGTTGCCGCCTCCTACTGCCTCAGAAGGCGCGGCGCCGGTTCCGGCCTCCGGCATGTGGGCTCCGCCATGATGCAGAGAGTAAAGCGTATTCTCTGCGCTGGCGGTACCGGCTATCAGGGAAGCGGCGACGGCGGCGGCTGCCCAACACCAACCTGAAGTCCTACGCATTGCGATTCACTCCATCTTTGCAGAGTTAATCTGAGCCACCGCCTTGGCGACGGGCGCCGGGCGCTCGCTGAAACCCTTGCTACCCCGCCCCGCCCTCGATCACCTTCGGCGCCCTCGCCGCCTCCGCCTTCCGCTTCCCCCCGCCCGCCTGCAACGCCCGCCAGCTATCGTTCTGCGCGATCATGCCGCGAATGGCTTCCACGTTCTTCCGCGCCTCCTCCGGCGACATGTCCTTCGCGCTGACCTCCTCGGCCTCGCCGAACTTGCCTTCCAGCGCCAGCACCAGCGCGAGGTTCTGCCGCACCCGCGTGTCCGCCTTCGGCTGCGCCGCGGCCTGGCGCAGCGTCTCCTCGGCCTCTCCAAGCTGCTTGGAAAGCGCGTACGACAGCCCGAGATTGCTCAGCACGGCCGGCTCGTCGGGCGCGATCTTCAGCGCCGAGCGGTAGAACTCCTGCGCGCGCGCGTGGTCGTCGAGCCGGTCGGCGACCGAGCCTTGCGCGGAGAGCAGCGTCCAGCTCGGCCGGTCCTCGGGATAGGAGCGCGACAGCACGTCGCGCGCCTGCTGCAGGTCGCCCTCGTCGGCGAGCGCCTTGCCGAACTCGCCGAGCACCTCGAAATCCTTCGGCGCTTTCACCGCCGCCGTCTGCATCACCGCGACGGCCTCCTTGTAGCGGGTCTCGGCGCGCAACGCCCGCGAGTAGTTGATCGAGGAATATTTCTCGCCGGGCTTGTCGGCGTAGACCTTGCCCCAATGCTCCGTGTACGCGCGCAAGGACTCCCGATCCGAGGGCGGCTGCGCCGACGAGCTGGCGATCGAGGCGGTGACGTCGCCGAACTCGTTGCAGCCGCATAACCCCGCCGCCAAGCCAAAACCAAGGACGCCGATGCGCAGGACGGTGATAAGGCGCGGCATTTTGTCGGGGCTCGCAGCGGGATGGGACCGACTCACCAATATTTCGTTAACCCTAACGGGCCGTTAACGTCTCAATTCGCATCGTCGGCCGCGCTCGGCTAAGCTCGGGCGCCCGAATCATACAGAAAGCCTGCCCCTTGACCGCGACGCCGATCTGGTTCGTCACGCCCGAAAGCTGGGATTCCGTCCGCCGCGACATCGGCGCGCTGGCCGCGGGCTTCGCGGAGGCCTGCGGCTTCGAGCCGAAACCCGGCCGCACGCAACTCCTCCCCGCGCTCGACGGCGGCCTCGCCGGCGTGCTGTTCGGCGAGGACCCGAGCGATCCCCTGCAAGCCGGCAAGCTCGCCACCAGCCTGCCGCCCGGCGACTACCGCTTCGCCGCCCCGCCCGCGCGCCCGGATCTGGCTGATCTCGGCTTCCTGCTCGCGCGCTACCGCTTCGACCGCTACAAGGCCGCCCCGCGCGCCGCGCCGACCCTCGAAGGCGCCGACCTCGGGGCCGAGCGCATCGCCGCCGCCGTCGCCGCCGGGCGCGACCTCGTCAACCTCCCCGCCAACGTGCTGACGCCCTCGGCGCTGGAGCGCGAGGCGACCGGGCTCGCCGCGCGATTCGGCGCTGAGACGCAAGTCATCGCGGGCGAGGCGCTCGCCAAGGATTTCCCGCTCATCCAGGCCGTCGGCGCGGCGGCGGCTGAACCGCCGCGGCTGGTCGATTTCACCTGGGGCCCGGCGCAAGCGCCCAAAGTGACGCTGGTCGGCAAGGGCGTCGTGTTCGACTCCGGCGGGCTCGACATCAAGCCCGCCAACGGCATGGAGCTGATGAAGAAGGACATGGGCGGCGCCGCGACCGCGCTGACTCTCGCCCGCCTCATCATGGAGGACAGGCTCGATCTGCGCCTGCGCGTGTTGATCCCCATCGTCGAGAACGCGATCTCCGGCCCGGCGATGCGTCCCGGCGACATTTATAGAAGCCGCAAGGGCCTCACCGTCGAGATCGGCAACACCGACGCCGAAGGCCGGCTCATCCTCGCCGACGCGTTGAGTTTCGCTGCCGAGGAAAGGCCGGATCTGCTGCTCGACTTCGCGACCCTCACCGGCGCCGCCCGCGTCGCGCTCGGGCCGGACCTGCCGCCGTTCTACACCGACGACGAGGCGCTGGCCGCCGAGATCGCGCGCTTCGCCGAAGACCGCCTCGACCCGGTATGGCGCCTGCCGCTCTGGCGCGCCTATTCGCCGATGCTCGACAGCCCCGCCGCCGACCTCAACAATTCGCCGGGCAGCCCCTTCGCCGGCTCGATCACGGCGGCTCTGTTTCTCAAGCGGTTCGCCGAGGACGCAAAGGCCTGGGCGCATTTCGACGTCTACGCCTGGAACCCGAAGCCGCGCGCGACCGGCCCGCAGGGCGGAGAAATCCAGGCCGCGCGCGGGCTTCACGCGCTGCTCGCCGCCCGCTACCCCGCCGCCTGAAAAGGAAAATTTGGCCAATCCCGCGATTGACCCTTGGCGAATCCACAAGGAGGGTATAAGTCAAGACGACCACGCGGGGTGGGCGCCGGAAGCGGCGCGCGGTCCTTAGGCTCTCAGTTGCGGTCGCCGTGTCAAAGCGGCGATGCATCGGGCCGATTGCAAGGGCGGCCTGCGATCCGTGAGATTGCGAGGCGCCGGTCTTCAGGCCGAGGAGCCTTATCTCAGCGAGTCGCGGGGCGTCGCCCCAGCGCTTACATTCGCACAAAGGAATTCGACAGTCGGGACCGCTACTTACCCTGCCGGCGCCGATCAAGAGATCGAGCCCGACGGCCCCTCTGCACCCAAAGACCCTCTCAAGGAATGACGCATGAGACCTGGGCAGAACAATAACAAGAGAATGCGAAACAACCGGCCGCCAAACAACCGGCGCGGACCCAACCCGCTCACGCGCTCCTACGAATCGAACGGCCCCGACGTAAAAATTCGCGGCAACGCGCATCACATCGCCGAGAAATACCTCCAGCTCGCCCGCGACGCGCATACCGGCGGCGATCCCGTGGCGGCCGAAAACTATCTCCAGCACGCCGAGCATTATTTCCGCCTGATCGCCGCCGCGCAGGCCGCCCAGCTCGCCGCTCAAGGCCGCGCGCCCGGCGAGCCCGAGCCCGAGGATGA
>Ga0182030_10027292_pt1 | contig 10278 bp, 10 predicted proteins | sample 812S3MmetaG_FD_121299 | JGI IMG/M metagenome (GOLD analysis project Ga0182030, IMG submission 121299) | Permafrost microbial communities from Stordalen Mire, Sweden - 812S3M metaG (Illumina Assembly) | ecosystem: Environmental > Terrestrial > Soil > Wetlands > Permafrost | place: Sweden... | reverse complement strand
GACTTTGGACTCATAAAACTATTCATGGAAATAAAACCCAGACTTGTTCGAGCGAACCGAGGTTCGCGTTCAGTTTCACCCGCGCATCAGTGTAAAGGCCGTATTCCACGGAGCGCGCGTCCACAATCTGGCCGATGGGAATGCCTTTCGGAAAAACGCCGCCGAGGCCGCTGGTGATGACACTCTGGCCGGGTTTCAGATTCGCGCTGCTGGCGAGATAGGTCAGGTCCACGAGCGAGGTGTCGAGCGGGCCGCTGGCGATGACGACACCCATGTCGCGCGCGGCGTTTTCCACAGTGGCGGAAACGCGGCAGTTCGGATCGCCGACGAGGACAACCTGCGACTTGGTGTAGCTGACTGAAGTAACGCGCCCGACCAGCGAGCCGGTGGCGCTGATGACTGGCGAATCTGTCCGCGCGCCGTCGCGGGAGCCGAGATCAATCTGCACCGTGCGCCACCAGTTCGCCGGGTCGCGCATGATGACGTTGGCGAGCTTGAGCTTCCACGGCGATTGTTTCTGCCAGTTGAACAGCGCGCGGAGTTGGTCGTTTTCGTGGGCGCTGGCGATGCTTTGGACGGCCTGCGAGCGGAGCAGTTGGTTTTCGCGGCGGAGATTGTCAATCTGCGAGAGCAGTTCGCGGCGCGGCAAAACGGAATCGGCGAGGTCGGCGGGAATTTGCTGGCCGGCGCTGGCGAGGCCGAACAGCGGCAGAAACCAACTGCCGATGGCGAGCTTCAGGCGCGAGGTCGCGCGCGTGGGCAGGCTCAAAAGAACCACCGCCACGATCACCACCGCGCCGAGCGCGAGATAATTTTTTTGCTTAAACATCCGCTACGTCACGGCGTTGTCGCCGTGGTGCGGTGAACGAACTCCCGGAAGAATCAGTATTTGGCGTTGGTGGCGACGCGTTTCAGGAATTCGATTTCCTGCAACACGCGGCCCGTTCCCTCGGCGACGGCGCTCATCGGGTCGTCGGCGAGATGCACGGGCAGGCCGGTTTCGCCGGCCACGAGCTTGTCAATGCCCCGGATCAAGGAACCGCCGCCGGCCATTACCAGGCCGCGATCCACGAGATCGGAGGCGAGTTCTGGAGGGCAGCGTTCCAAGGTGATCCGGATGGATTCGAGAATGCTCGAAAGCGGTTCCTGCAAGGCTTCGCGGATTTCCTCGGAACGGATGGTCAAGGTTTTTGGCAGGCCGGAACCGAGGTCGCGGCCTTTGACGTCCATCGTCAATTCTTGTTCCAAGGGAAAGGCGGAGCCGATGCGGATCTTGATTTCTTCAGCGGTGCGTTCACCTATCATCAGGTTGTAGGCGCGCTTCATGTGCGCGATGATCGTGGAATCCAGTTCGTCCCCGCCCACCCGCAGGCTGCGGCTGAAGACGATGCCGGCGAGGGAGATGATTGCGATTTCGCAAGTCCCGCCGCCGATGTCCACAATCATGTTGCCCGCCGGTTCATGCACCGGCAGACCAACGCCGATGGCGCTCGCCATCGGTTGCTCGATCAAATACACCTCGCGCGCGCCGGCGTGGGTGGCGGAATCTTTCACGGCCCGTTTCTCCACCTCGGTGATGCCGGAGGGCACCGCGACCACGACGCGTGGGGCGATGAGTTTCCGGTGATGCACCTTCTGGATGAAATGCCGCAGCATCGCCTCGGTGATTTCGAAGTCGGCAATGACGCCATCTTTCATCGGGCGGATGGCCACGATGTTGCCGGGCGTGCGGCCCAGCATTCTTTTTGCTTCGTCACCGACGGCCAGCACATTGGTTGTGCCGGCTTGGATGGCTACCACGGAAGGTTCGCGCAGGACGATTCCACGGTCCCGCACATAGACGAGGGAATTTGCGGTTCCCAAATCTATTCCAATGTCATTGGAAAACAGGCTTTTGAATTGCTCAAGCATGAATGCGCCTAATCGCCAACAGTTAAAACGTAGCCAAGCCAAAGGTCAAGCCGCGAATGTGAATAACTCAGAAAATCGTCCGCCCTGTTTCGACGGCCAGATCAAACGACTTTTCCCGCCCGCCGCCGGATTGAAATCGCCAGTCGGCGGATTGATCCAATTCCAATTCTCAAAAACTCGCTTGTCAGCGATCACGAATTGACATGATGAATTCCTATGGCCGAGGCAACAACTCATGCCATCTCTGTTGACTTTCCGGCCCAAATACTGCATAACTTGGCACCTATGAGTTCAATCACTAATCTGTCCATCCAACAATTACGCCAGGCCGCCGATCTCAAGGAAAAGATTTCCGCCTTGGAAAACCAGTTGAGCCGGCTGCTGGGTTCGCCCGCGCCCGCCGCGGCCGCCAAACCGGCCGCCGCCAAAGTCTTGAAAAAGAAGCGCGGCATGAGCGCCGCCGGACGCGCTCGCATCGCCGCTGCGGCCAAAGCCCGCTGGGCCAAGGTCAAGGCCGCTGGCAAGACATCACTGTAAGCCATCGCCGCAACGCCGCCGGAGTTTCAACCAACTCCGGCTTTTTCTTTGGCGGCGGCGGCGCGGGTCGGGCGGCAAACGCCTTGCGGTCTGCAGAGTATCCATTCACCGCAACATCTGGTATGCTGGCGACATGGACATTGACCTCGCTGATTTTTCAGCGCCCCAGCAACGGGCGCTCTTTGACCTTTTGATTCTGGCGATGTATGCCGACGGCCACCTCACGACCTTTGAAGACGAGCAGTTGCAGCAGTTGCTCGTGACCATGGGCTATGCCGAGGAATCCCACCGGCAGCGTGAATTCGATGCCGCCGTCACCCGGATTCGTCCCTGCGTTCAGTCCATTCACAAAGCCAAAGAGCAGGCGCTGTTGCTCGCCGACGCTTTCACCGCCCGCAAACAGCAGCAGCAGGTTTATTCGGCGGTGGAACAAATTATGACTGCTGACAACAACGTGAGCACATGGGAAAACACCTTGCTGATGGAACTGCGCATGAAATTCAGACTTTGAATTATGAAATCCGCCTATGAAATCGCGATGGAGCGTTTGAACAAATCTTCGCCCGCCGCCAAACTCACCGCCAAACAGAAAAAAGAGCTGGCAGAACTGGACTCCCGCTACGCCGCCAAAATTGCGGAGCGCGAAATTGCGCTGAAAGGCGAAATCGCCAATGTCGCCGGCGACGTTGAAAAGGAGGACTTGCTCCATGCCCAGCTCGTCCACGAGCGGAAAAAACTTCAGGCGGACCTGGAAGATAAAAAAGACCGGGTGCGGAACGCGGCGGCCAAGTGAAACCGATGCTGGCCGGCTGGTCGGGTTAAGCTGCGTCGCTGGTTCAATGCCAGTCGCCGCTCATTTTCCAACCTCGCGCAAAATTCGTTCAGCCCAAAGCCGGCTGTTGCGCGAGGCTTTCAATCCATTCGCCGTCCGGCTGCGCGTAGGGACGGAAAGTTTCCAAGCTGCCTTCCCGGTCGTTGTAATACAGCGCGCGGTTCAGCCCCAGCGTGGCGGCGTTGGGCGAGTCAATCAAACTGGCCGAGTCGCTCGCGCTCATCTGGAACACCACGCGCATTTCAAATTCGCTCAACGCCTTCCGCCCCAGGAAACGGCTCACGTTGTTGTAAGTGTCGCAGGTGACGATGACGTGGATGCCGCGCGCCGAGCCTTCGGTGATGAGGCTCATCAGCGTCGCCGCCGGATTCGGCGCACCGCCGGAATCGCTGCTCGCAAAACTAAATTCATCCTCCGCTCGCAGCTTCTTGAAATTCTGCAAACCCTGGATCAGCACGAAAATTTCCGGGCCGGCCGGTTCGTTTTCCGCGCGTTGCTTCAATTCCTCCGCCAGCGCGGCCATCACTCCCGCGAGATTGCTGTTGCTGGCTTGAATCGTTTCGTGCGGCACCGCCTTGACGACGCGCTCCAAAAATTCCCGCTGCGAAAATCCCGGCGGCGTGCTGTCGAGCAAAACAAACCGTGCCGCCGCGTTCGGAAATTGCGCCGCCAGCGAAACAAGCGCGACCGCCACAATTGTCGTGGTGCGTTCCTCGCTCTGGCCGACGACAAGCAAGTTGCCGCCGCTCTGCCGCCGGAAAATTGCCTCCGTCGGACCTTTGATGGAATTCGGCGCACCGAGCCAGACACCGGATTGAATCGGTGTTTGCGTCGCCGGTTTTTGCAGCGCCAGCCGCAGCGGAAAATTTTCCCGCACGTCCGCCGGCGCGTTGCCTTCAAACACAATCGGGCCGGGAAATTGGTCCGGCGTTTGATCCGCGCGCTCGCGGATTTTCGCCAGATAGCCGTCGCGGGTTTTATCCGAAAGCCAGACGGCCTGGAATGGACTGTTGCCTTCAATCGCGCCGGCGGCGTCATTGTAAATGCCTTCGCCCGGACGCGAGAGCAAACGCGGCGCGGGATTGTCCTGGTCCATGATCAAATAGGCGTCGGCCTCGTTGCACTGAAGCGCGATGCGGATGACCATCTGGCCAATCGTCGCGCGGGCCAGCGTGTAAGCGCCGCCGAGCGTTTGCGAGCCGAGCAAAACGTGGATGCCAAACGCGCGGCCCTGCCGCACAATGCGGTCCAGCAAAACCGCCGTGCCCTGCGAAATGCGGTCTTCCTCGGTGAAAAATTCCTGAAACTCGTCAATCATCAACAGCGTGCGCGGCACGACTTCCTTGCCGCCGGCGCGCTTGTAGCCCGCGAGATCCTGCGCGCCGAGTTTGCGGAACAAATCGCCGCGCCGGCGCAGTTCATCATCCACGCGCTGCAAAACGCTCAGGCCGAATTCGCGGTCGCTCTCAATGGCCACGACGCGCGCGTGCGGCAAACGGCGGGTGCCGTAGCATTTGAACTCCACGCCTTTTTTGAAGTCCACGAGATAAAATTCCACCTCTTCCGGGCTGCACCGCAACGCGAGATTCGTGATGATGACGTGAAACAAGGTGGATTTGCCGGAACCGGTTTTGCCCGCGATCAGCACATGCTGCCGCGTGCCGCTGCCGATTTCGAGGTATTGCAATTTTGTCGCGCCGGAGCGGCCAATCGGCACGCGCAAAAGTTCGGCGGTTTCTTCCGTCCACATTTCCGATTCCGCCGGAGCAATCTGCTCGAACGGCACCTCGACGCGGTTGGCGTCCTTGCTGTCCGCGCCGATGCGATGCAGAAATTCCGTGGCGAAATCCGCCGCCGGCGGCGCATCAAAAATCAGCCGCACGCCCGGCAAATTCCAGTTGGCCAGTTCAAAGCCCCGGTCTTTGCGAATGAGGCAGACGCTGTTCTTGCGCAGTTCATCCGGCACAAAATCCTGCGGCAGCGCGTTCCGCTGGTCCCAGTGGATGAGCGTGAAAACGCCGCAGCGCGCACCGTTCGCGGCGATGTTGCGGAGCCGCTTCGCCGCCGTGTCGCTGAAATTCACCGGGAACGACGCGATGACGAGGAAATGATATTTTTCCGCCACGCTGCCAGCCTGTGCGTTGTATTCCGCGATGGTCGCGTATTCGTTGCGGAGATACATCTGGATGATTTTTTCCATGTGCTCGTTCAGCTCCGCGAGCTTTTCCTCGAACTGCGCCGACTGCGTCCAGATGCGGCTGTTGATGCTGCTCGACTCGTAATCCGCGAGGTGCATCAGCGCGGAAAAATTCTGGCCTAGCCCGACCGGATCAAAAATCGTGAAGCTCAACTTGCCCGGCGGCGTGGCCGACAGCAGGCGGAAAATGACATTGTTGATCGCGCCAAACGCCTCGTCGCCGCTGGTTTTTCCGGTTTCAAACAATAGGCAGCCCTGCGCCGGAAACACCAGCGAGAGCGGCGCGGCCACCGTCGCCGGCCCGGGCCATTTCAAACGCGAATCCTTCGGCAGCGCGTCCACGAATTTTTCCACGCCCGCCTCCAGCCGCCCGAATTTCGCGGCGTTTTGAAATTCCGCCGGCGGCGTCCAGTTTTTCCAGGACGCGGCGTCCCACGCCGGAAAAACTTTTTCCGCCGCGTCGTTGGCCGCGCGCAATTGTTCGCACAGCGGCGTGATGCCGGCTTTCCAGTCCGTTTCCAATTCCTGCCAGCGGCGCTGATGTTCGGCTTCGATCTGCGTCATCCGGGTATTGTGCGCCTCGGCGATTTGCCGGACCAGTGCGGCGTCTTCCGCCTTCAAACGCGCCACGGTTTCGACGTGGCGCTGCTGGATCAGGTCCAGCTCGCGCCGCCACCACTGCTCGTTTTCCTGCACGAGCCGCGACGCCTTTTCGCTGATCGCCGCCGGCTGGGTGCTGCGCACGGAACTGATGCCTTTGACCGCCTGCCGCCATTCCTGGTTGAAAGTTTTCTTGGCGGTTTCAAATTCGTTTTTGATCCGCGCCTGTTCCGACTGAAGATGCGCGGCGGATTTTTCAACGCAGACATCGAACTGCCGGCGCAGCTTCGCCAGGTCGCCGGCAATGGCTGTGGCCAGCGGCGCGGCGGCGCGGCCACCGAGAAAAAAAATCACGAGCACCAAAAAAAAGGACGCCAGCGCGATGCCGGCGATTGCCGGCGAAACATCGTGCCGTCCAAAATGCGTCAGCACCGGATTCGCCACCGCGACACCGAGCAGCAGCACGGCCAGCAGCCAGACGGGAAGAAATTTGAAAATCAGCGGCAGCGGCAATTTTCCAAACTGCTTCAGGTCGCCGGCGATTTTCGCCTGAAGTTTTTGGAGTTCGCTGAAAAGTCCGTTGTGATCCGCCGACACATTCGGCTCCGGCCACGACCGGTCGTGCGCGAGCAGCCGCCGGAATTTTCCGTAGCCGCCAAAAGCGCCGTGCGCCGCCGCTTCGAGCCGCGCCAGTTCCGCGCCGGCGACGGTCAGGTTTTGCTGGAAATTATTGTAGGCCACCGTGGCGGCGGCCAGCTCCTCGTCGCGGCGCAGCTCCGCCGCATACACGCCTTGCTGGGTGTGCTCCTTCCACTCGACGTCGCGGGCGCTGATTTCGTTCAGCATCCATTTGCTGACCGAGGAATGGGCGCGGTTGATGCGCGCCTTGCGCCGTTCAAAGCGGAACTGGTGCTGTTTGCGCGCCGACTCCAGCGCGGCAATCGCGTTCGTTTCCTGCGCCACCACCGCCGATTCCTGCGTCTCGTTCTGGCGGGACAAAGTGTTCAATTCGGCGGCGGACTGGACGCGGAAATCGCTGTTCAGTTTTTCCTCGCGCGCGACAAAATTGCGGACGGCGCTTTTGATCGCGTCCAGCCGCGCGAGCGTTTCGTTCACACTGGGATGGCTATTCACAATCGCTCCTCACTTTTTTCAACAATTCCTCCAGTTGTTCCAAAACCAAAACCGTCCGGCCCACGTGGGCGGAAAGCTCGGCCATGTATTTGCGCTCGAACTCCGCGGCCTTCGCGTCGCGCCAGTAATTTTTCGTCTCCTCCCATTGCAGCGAAATTTCCCGCGTCAGCCCGACGAGCCGGCCTTTGTTTCCGCTCATGCTCATGCGGGCGTCTCCGGTTTGGCCGGCTCGGCGACGACGGCGGTTTCGCTGCGGGGCGCACTGACATTACGGTAAGCATCCAACGCCTTGAGCGCCTGGTCAAGATACGCGACGGCCCGCGCCATGTCGGTGGCGAGAAAACCCTGCAACTGCTCGGTCTGTTTCACCAGCGGCGCGGCGCGGTTTTCCAGTTCGCGATCCCAGCGTTTCAGCATGAGCAGCTTGGCCTCCGCCTCGGCGATGGCGCGCTGCGCCCGCTGCACGGCCATCTGCTTCAGCGCCGTGGACTCGTGAAATTTCGACAGCGTGGCGGTGAACAATTCCTGCTTCGCCTCCTCCAGCTTCCGGGCGCGCAACCGCAATTCATGCTGCCAAAACGCGCGCTGCTCGTGCTGGAGCCACACCCGCGTGCGGGCCATCTCGTTGCCGACTTCTTCCATCACGGGCCGCGCCTGGCCGAGAAAAACAATCAGCTTGGCGCGAAACGCCTCCAGGACTTCGACCGACGTGATCTGGGCTTGGCCGGACATGGCGGGTTGGTTACAAGTTGCCGGTTAAAGGTTGCAGGTTTTCCCAGCTTGAAACTTTCAACTTGCAACGTGCAACCGCAAATTGGCTTTTGGAAAAAGGCATTTCGATTAACGCTGGTTGAGATATTCCTCGATGCGCTGCGCCTTGCGCAGCAGGAACGGCGTGTGCTCCTTCGACAGCTCGACGAATTTTCGCAGCGCCTTCATCGCCTGCTTGAACTCCTCGGCGAATTTTTCGTGCTCCTGGTCCGACCAGGTGTCGCTGAGCGCCGCGAACCGCGCGTGCAGCAGGATCATCCGGTTTTCGAGGTCGCTGTTAAAGCGCTGTAGTTCCTCGGCGAACCGCCGCACTTTTTCCGGGTCCATGATTGCTTGCGCCATGATTTTATCTCGGTTGAATTGTTCCGGCCACTATCGCAAAACCATTGCCGTTTCGCAATGGGCTGGTTTTCCAAACTTCATTCCGGCGGCCATGATTTGCAAAAAAAGATCCGCCCGCTCACTCAAACTCAAAACCCTGCTGCCGCAGCCGCTGCAATTTGTAAAGCAGCGCGCGGCGGCTGATGCCCAGTGCCTTCGCCGTTTCCGTGCGGTTGAACTTGTGCTGCTTCAGCGCCGCCAGAATCGCGTGGCGCTCGATTTCGTCCATCGTCTGCGCGTCCACCGGCGGCAGCGGCGCGGCCAGCTTCGCGGCCTCGCGCAGCTTCGCCGGCAGATGCTCCGGCAAAATCAGTTCACTCTGCGACAGCAGCACCGCGCGCTCCATCGCGTTGCGCAGTTCGCGCACGTTGCCGGGCCACGGATAATTTTGCAGGCACGCCGCCGTCGCCTCCGCCAGCCGCGCGCGATGCCGCGCAAACTCGGCGATGAACAGATTCGCCAGCGGCAAAATGTCCTCGCGCCGCTCGCGCAGCGGCGGCAGGTTCAACTCCACCACGTTCAGCCGGTAAAACAAATCCTCGCGGAACCGTCCGGCCTTCACCTCGGCTTCGAGATCGCGGTTGCTCGCGGCGAGAATGCGCGCGTTGGTGCGGATTTCGCGGTTGGAGCCGATGCGCTGGAATTTCCCGTCCTGCGTCACGCGCAGCAATTTCGCCTGCAAGCCCGGCGACATCTCCGTGATTTCATCGAGAAAAATTGTGCCGCCGTCCGCCTCTTCAAAACGGCCGATGCGCATCGCGCTCGCGCCGGTGAAGGAACCTTTTTCGTGGCCGAACAATTCGCTTTCCAGCAGCGTTTCGGGAATTGCCGCGCAGTTGATTTTGATGAGCGGGCCTTTGGCGCGGGCGCTCCAGGCGTGAATCATGTCGGCGACGACTTCCTTGCCCGTGCCGCTTTCGCCGGTGATGAGCACGCGCGTTTCCGACGGCGCGATGAGCGCGATGTCCTGAAACAGCGCCACCGTCAGCGGGCTTTGCGCGACGATGTTCGGCGGCAGTTTTTTTTCCGCGCCGAGGTTCAGCGACACGGTTTGCGCGAGGCCGGTGGCCTGCCGGACGGTGGCGAGCAGTTCGTCCAGGTCAATCGGCTTGGCGAGATAATTCAGCGCGCCGTCGCGCATGGCCTCGACGGCGTCGCGGATGTCGGCGTAGGCGGTGACGAGCAAGACGGGCAGCGCCGGAAACTGCGGCCGGACGCGGCGCAAGGTTTCCAGCCCGGTCAGGCCGGGCATCCGCACGTCGGAAATCATCATGGAAAATTTTCCGGCGGGGAGCAGTTCCAGCGCGCGTTCGCCGGAATCGGCGAGGACGGTTTCAAAGCCCTGGCTGCGCAGGAACGAATCCAGCAGACTGCGCTGGCCGGCGTCGTCGTCCACGATGAGGACGCGCGGCGCAGGCGGCGGAGACGGGCGCGGTTCGGCTGGCACGGCGGAAAACTAGACCAAAACCGCCACGACAAAAAGAATTTTTAGCAGCGGCGTCCCCTCCGCGTCCCCCGACTGGCCACCGCCGATTGCAAGTCAACCACCGCCGTCCGTTGATCTGCAAACCGCGTCTGTAAGTCAACAAACCCCGGCTGCATGTCAACAGCCGGCGATTGTTTATCAACAGACGCCAAATGTTAATCTGCAAACGCCGGCTGCATGTCAACAAACGCCGTCTGTTGACATACAACCGGCGAATGTCTATCTACAAACGCCGTCTGTTGACATACAACCGGCGAATGTCTATCTACAAACGCCAAATGTTGACATGCAAACGGCGATTGTCTGCATACAAACGCCGATTGATGACATACAAACGGCGATTGCAAGCCTTCAAGGGGTCATGTTTGACCCCCTCCGGCGGGTGGACTCAAAGCAAACCGGCTGGTTTTCAAGCACTTAGCCGAAAAT
>Ga0182030_10027289_pt1 | contig 10279 bp, 4 predicted proteins | sample 812S3MmetaG_FD_121299 | JGI IMG/M metagenome (GOLD analysis project Ga0182030, IMG submission 121299) | Permafrost microbial communities from Stordalen Mire, Sweden - 812S3M metaG (Illumina Assembly) | ecosystem: Environmental > Terrestrial > Soil > Wetlands > Permafrost | place: Sweden... | reverse complement strand
GTGCTGAAAGCATATAAGTACGAAGCCCACCTCGAGATGAGAATTCCCATACCACAAGGTAGTAAGACCCCCGGAAGATAATCGGGTTGATAGGACGCAGGTCGAAGGGCCGCAACAAGGCGGTCTGCAGCTGAGCGTTACTAATTAGGTCGAGGGCTTGTCCAGTTATCTGGTCAAGATACAGATTAAGTTCGCTTCTCATATGTAGTCTTCAGGGTATCGGTGTAGAAACAACAACACCGAAATCCAAAAGGTTTCTTGGTGCTCATGCGACCGGAACACACCCGTTCCCATCTCGAACACGAAGGTAAAGACGGTCAGCAGCGACAATACTTGGTGGGTAACCGCCCGGAAAGATAGCCCGGTGCCAGGATTTATAAAGCCCTTGAGTTAATAGCTCAAGGGCTTTTATTATTGGCGCTTATGATGACTGTTACTGTTCGTCGATTTTGATTTCAAATGACTACAGTTTTGCTTCTCTTTGCAGTATCAACAGTTATTGTCTTCAGAGACTGTAACATCGCCGAATTTGGAAATGTCCCTTTTTTACCTACACACCTTGCGTTTTTTGCCGGTTTTACAGCGGTTCTACGGTTATTTGTGCAGAGTTGACTGATATTGTTCGAGCTGCTCCACTGAATTTTTTCCTGGCTCATTCGTTTTCCGCTTTCAAGTTGAGTTTTGTTTCTGCGATGGGCATATAAATTGCGGGGGCTCGCGTCGCTACACAGGCGAACTTAGATAACGGAGACAGCCTCCATAGGCGGGAAGAAAAATGGCAGATCCAGTAATCACAGAAAATCAAGCACTGGCAAATTCACCCGCTCGACAATTGCTGGCAGCTCTCACTCGGGCTTCGCAAGAAATGGAGAAGTCAGTAAGCGAAAGTCATGAGTTTGTGAGCAAGCTTAATGCCGAGCTTGAGCGAGTGGTAAGTGCACAACTCGATGAAACTTCCGAGCAAGTAGAAATTTTTGTACATAATCATCTTGATGGGCTCTCCGCAGAAAAGGACGGCATATTATCCCAGCTCACTGAGTTGAGGCAAGAAGAGCTTAGAACTCTGCAAAATACGGGAAAGAATTTGCGTAAGGCCCTGGAAGAAAGGCTAAATCACCTTGTTACTACGTTTCGCAATGAAATAGACGAGCACTTGCAAATCTTTCAGGAAAAGCTTGAGCAGGCCGACAAAAATAACAACACAAACATAGAGACAACTAGAGGCTCATTGCGCGAGCGAATGCCTGGTTTTCTAAGCTCAATGAGCGAAGAAATTAGAAATGAAAAGCAAGCGATGGAAGATCTCTATGTCAACAACCAACAAAATCTGACTCAGGAGTCCACTGTCAGCTTGAATCAGTTAGTCGAACATTGCAATGAGTTGAAAATCCATCTCGAAAACGAGGGTAGCTCGTTTCTGGCTGCAGTTGATAGTTCGGCAGAAAAGCTTATCGCTGAACAGTCAGAAAAACTGAGCCAGCGCATTGCCTCATTCTCTGCGATGGAACAGAAAGCTGGTCACCGCATTGACGCGCTTTCCCATGCTGACAAATCATACATCGAAGAGTTGCCCGCGAATTTTCGCGATTCTTGTGGAAACATGGCTGAACTTCAGGTTGGTTTGCATGCAACAGTAGTAAAAAATCTTGCTTTGCAATATCGCACAGAAATTCTTTCGGCGGCTCAGGAAGCCGAAGACCAGTTGCAAATTGTCAGAGCCGACTTGCAATCGTCGCTCAGACAGTATCAAAATAACTACTCGGAGCAGTTCGAAAATCTTCTTTCTAAATTCGAGAAGTCAGCTAATGATTTTGCCAATGCGCAAATAGCGACTCCTGAAATTTCGGCTAATCGCGAGCAAGTGCTCTCTACGATAAACGAGAAGTTTTCCAACATAAAGAAACTTGTTCAAGAAAATACTCGTGAAAATGTTTCTGGTACCGAAACTGCAATGGAAAAAGCCTATGAAGAGTTTCGCCTCAAACTCGAAAATGCACGCAAGGGCAGTTGCGAAAGAATTGAGACAACATTCAAGGAAAACCAGGATGAACTCACTAAGTTGCAGCAGAACAATGAAGAACAGTTGATTGAGCTTAATCGCAAGGTCGATGAACTCGAACAGGCGGTGGTGGAAGCAAAAGAACTTATTAGAGCACTTGATCAGGCCAGCCTGGATTTCTAAGGAGAAAAGATGAGCAGTAAGAGCCTGAAGGATATTGTTGAAGACGGTTTTGCTAAGCTCTCAGCGCTTTCGGATAAGCGTAAAGAGCTTCTGGCACGCTGTGACGAACTGGCGGGCGGAGCCGATGCAAAGCAAGCGCAACAAGGTTTGCACAAGCTTGAATCTACCGAGAATATGTACACCGGAGAAATTACATCCCACGTCGATCGCACCCAAGAAGTCTTACAACAAACGCTTGCTCAAATTCTCGAAGACAACGAGCGCTTCCTCGGTTCGGTAAAAGAAAATCTGCAATTGCGCATTGCGCGTGTTCTGAAAGAGCTTAGTTATAATCGTGAGTGGTTGCTTGCCGGTTCGTCCGAAAAGCTTGAGTCGGCCATTCGACCTTTAGAGCGCGAAATCGAAGCTGGAAGCACAGACCTCCGCTTTGAAGCTGTAAAGCTTTTAGGAGAGTTGGAGGCACTTTGTAAGCGCAGTCAGTCGTCTCTTCATGAAGCGCAGGCTGAAATCGCCGGACGGCTTTCTGCTAGCGAGCACGAGCTTACAGGGGCGCTGGGTGTTGAATTCAGTAACCTGGTACAGGAATCGGAGCGTCGCCGTCGACAAGTAACAGAATCGCTGGAGAAGCTCTATAGCGATCAGGCTTCACAAATGACCAGCCTTACCGAAGAAATGGACGAGCGCATCTCTACCGTGGTGACAGTGCACATGAGCGCTGTTGCCAAAATCGGCAAAGACGCCGAGCACTCGCTTGATGAAACCAGCAAGCAGGTCGTTTCAAGCAGCGCAGCCGAAATTGTTGCCCTTAGCCAGGAGTCGTTTGCTGAGCTGGAAGCCAGCTATGAATTCAGTCATCGTGAGCTTTCCGACAAGCTTTCCGACTTGCGTACACAAACTAATCGCTTACTTGAGCAGGTGAAAGGTTTTCTAAACGAACTGGAAGCTGGCACCAAAACCAGCTGTGATTCGCTGGCTGAAGAAATCAAAAACCGTCCGATCGCCAAACTCAGCGGTGGTTCTTCAACTAAGAGTCCGGTCGACGATACGATCAAACAATTGTCGCGAGAACTAGACTCAAGCGCCAGTGAATTTAAACGACAACTAAACGAGCTGCTGCGAATTCAACAAGATCGCCTGTCCAATCTTTGCTCCGCTGCTGAAAGCTCTATTTCAGCCACCGCCACCGCACTCAACACTGAGCTTAAACAAATGACCAGACTGTACGAACAAACATGGAATGAGAAGGAACAAGAATTACTCGCAAAATTGCGCAAAACAGAGCGAGAGGCACAAGAAACTTATGCCCTTGTAGGTGATGTGGGCGTGGATATTGCTTCCGAAACTGCTAACGAAGGGGGCGTTTGAAAATGAGTCCTTTGCCCTTGAAGATAAAGCTACCAACGCAATCACTTAAACAGTATTTGCGTGTGTTCCCGCCAAATGGTTCAGAGTCGGCTGACGACTGGGCTGCCACCGAAACAGGCAAGATAAAGATTGGCGACATTTATACTATATTTCAACCGGCGCAGCTGTTTAGCGACGCTGATGACACTTCTGAGCTGGTTATTGCGGGTGTTGCGCTGGTTTTCCGCGAAGATGCGGGCTTTCCAATGAACTATTTCATTGACGAATCAAGTTACGAAATGAGCTTTATGGAAGGTGTTCTTTCCAGCAAGGCAGCCGAAGCTAAAGATGAGGGGCTGGCTTTTTATTGTTTGCATTCTTCGCCGGCTAATTCGCTTTCAAATGAAGCCCTAAATGCGATCGGCGGCATGCATAAGTGGGGTGGCGCTGGAGATCGTCATAAAGCACCACAAGGTCTTCCTGATCCACTGTTCTTCTTCCTTACTTCAATTGGATTAGCCACAGATCCTACAACGGCGCGAGATCCCTTGCCGATTCAAGAATTTGTATTGGCACTATGGAATGCTGCAGAATTGCCACCTGTAAGTCGAGCTCCGCGCTCTGCTGCCGGGTTCTTCACCTGTATGGCTGGAAGCGGTTTTACGACGACGCTGGCAGGAAATGATTCGGGCTCTGCAAAACCTGCGGCGCCGTCAATTGCAGCTGCTGCTAGCTCCACGGCGCCACCAAGCGCAGCAAAAGCCGCTTCGAATGCCACTAGTGCCGATGGCAAGCTATCCGAACTCCTCGAAAAAATGGCATCAGTTCAATTTGAAGATGACGACGATGACAGCCTCGATGGCGATGTTGACGATGAAGAAGACAGTCTTGATTTGGCGTCTTTAGAAAACGCGCTTAAAGATCTTGTCGCTCAGCAAACGGTCTCTGACACTCCTATACCAGCTGCAAAACCCAATGCACCGGTCGGTCGACGTACTGCGCTGGGACCACAGTTTGAAGATTCGGATGGTGCCTGGGAAATGCTTAAGGCCAAGCCGAAACCGAATGCCCCCTCGGAGGCATCGCCGGCGGTGGCGCATCACACTCCGATTCTTCCAGGAAGCAAACCCGGTTCTCCCGCTATGTATGCTTCCTCTGGACCTGCCTCTGCCGAAGCTCCTGATGGAATGGATTTCTCGGCCGCACTGGCCGCCGATCTCAATTCGGAAGTGAAACTCGGATTTGCCGGCGTGGAGACAAGCAAGAAGACTTCCGGTATGGAACCCTGGCCATCAGACTTTGCCGCCGCATTGAAAGAAGGTTTGCAAGAACCTGCAGCTGCCGAAAAAGCTACAAACACAACGAAGGGCATGGAGCCCTGGCCGTCAGATTTTGCTGCTGCTTTGAAAGAAGGATTGAGCGAATCTGCACCGCCGGCAGTGGTGCAGGCGGCATCGCCGAGCTCCATGCAAGCGCCAGCAACAGCTTCTGCTACTGACGATTCACTTGATTTTGCTTCTGCACTTGCATCTGAATTGAATTCGGAGCTTAACTTATCTTTCGATGCTGAATCCGATGCAGCCGAAGAAGCTTTGGCTAGCTCGACTGCGCCGCCGATGGGACAGACCGCCCCTCCAGAGGAGAAAATTCCGTCGGATGCTATTTCTGATTTACTGCAAGCCGGAACTGAGAGAACAGCTGTTTCCAGTTTAGATTCATTGCTGACAGCTGGTAAACCGTTGGGCAATAAGCCTGTAGATAAATCGATGGCGGAAAAACCGGCAATTGGAAAAGCTCAAGTAGTTAAGCCGGCTCTGGGCAAATCAGCAGAAGCCGCTCAATCTAAGCCAGAGTCCAGGCTTGAAGCCATGATTGCTAAGAAAGCCCTTTCTCAAACTGCTTCTAAACTCATTGTGCCTTCCGTGCCTTTGCGTGGACAGGCGGCAAAGTCTGATGCTGCTGCCACCGCAGGAAGTAGCAGTAAAATTCCTTCTGTGCCTTTGAAAGGCGCTAGAGTTAATCCGTTCGCTGACAAAACTGCTGATATTGTTGCTGAAGAATCGGAAGTTCAGGCGCCCTCAGTAGCGGCTGTCGAAAGTGCTGAAGCTGCGGCGGAAAATCTTCTGCCAGTTGAGGGAATTATTGCGGCAGATGATTTGAGTTCAATTACTTCAGGAGCCGGGGGGGCAGCGGAAGATGCTGTAGAGAGCGTCGAAACTGCGGCGGAAAATCCTCTGCCGGTTGAGGGAATTATTGCGGCAGATGATTTGAGTTCAATTACCTCAGGAGTAGAATCGCCCTCAGCCGAGGCTGCCGAAGCTGCGGCGGAAGATTCTCTCCCCATTGAGGGAATCGTTGCGGCGGACGATTTGAGTTCGATTACATCTGGATTGGATGCAACAACAGAAGCAAGCACTGAAACTATTACTACAGAAGCAAGCGCCGAATCTGAGCCGATTGAAGCAACCGTAGAAGCTGAACCGTTCGAAGCAACCGTAGAAGCTGAGCCGATTGAAGCAAGTGTAGAGGCTGAACCGATTGAAGCAAGCGCCGAATCTGAGCCGATTGAAGCAAGTATAGAGGCTGAACCGATTGAATCAAGTACCGAAGCTGAGCCGATTGAAGCAAGCGTAGAAGATGAACCGATTGAAGCAAGTGTAGAAGCTGAACCGATTGAAGCAAGTGTAGAAGCTGAACCGATTGAAGCAAGTGTAGAAGCTGAACCGATCGAAGCAATCGCGGAAGATGAACCGATTGAAGCAAGTGTAGAAGCTGAACCGATTGAAGCAAGTGCGGAAGATGAACCGATTGAAGCAAGTGTAGAAGCTGAACCGATCGAAGCAATCGCGGAAGATGAACCGATCGAAGCAAGTGTAGAAGCTGAACCGATCGAAGCAATCGCGGAAGCTGAACCGATTGAAGCAAGTGTAGAAGCTGAATCGATCGAAGCAATCGCCGAAGCTGAACCGATTGAAGCAAGTGTAGAAACTGAATCGATCGAAGCAATCGCCGAAGCTGAATCGAATGAAGTAAGCGCTGAAGCTGAACCGATTGAAGCAATCGCAGCAGCGGAGCCGACAGCAGTAAGCGCTGAAGCTGAAGCGACAGAACAAAGCGCAACATCCGTGCCGGAAGGGTTCCCGACAAAACCGACGCTAAGCGCCAAAGACAAACTTGCCAGTTCGATGGGCAGCCGCTTCAAACCCGGTAGCGCTGGAATCGATGCGCAAAGCAGCACTAAGCAATCGCCAGCATCCAAAACTGGATTGGTATCAGGAAAGCTGAAAAAAGACCCTGAGCATGTTGAACTCTCTGATGAGCAGATGGCTGCAGCTTCGGTTGAAGCCCAGACTGAGTTAAACGAAGATCTGCAGCCTGATCCCCAACCTGAGCTGCCTTCTAAGAAGCTTGAACCAGCGCCTTCACCGGCGGTGGCACTCAGTTCCGATGATGAAGACGATGAGGAAACTTCGGCTTCGCGTCCTCAAAAGAAGTTGTCACTGCAAGCAACTCTCGCTAAGATTGACGACCAGACCGTAAAAGCAAATCAACGTCTTTCTGAGTTCAAAAAGCTGCACGAAGCCGCTTGTGATACAGATAGAAAGAGCGTTAAAGAACTTTCCGTTGGTTTCGCTGAAACTGTGAATCAGAACATGGCGACTGCACGCGAAGGTATAGTCGCTAAGTTGCACGAATTGTTCGCCGAAGCCAAACAGCATCTTGAGACGCTTGTATCTGAAGGGCAAAATCTAATCGCGGAAGGGCAGCCCGAAGCCATCACGAGCCTCGAAGCAATCGCCGGACAGAACAGCGCAAGTGTTATCGTTGCCGAGCTTCAGCAAGCTGCTGATAAATTTATCGAGACCTGCCAATCGCGCTTGCAATCAGTAGGGCAGGCTCAAGAAGGTGTGCTCGCTGCGGTAATGGATGAAGAACTGCAGCGCCTAAGCGCCTGGCGCTCTGGACAACTTAAGCATTTCATGGAGTCGTTTGAGCAAATCTTAGCGCGAGTTGAACAGCAGCGAATAGCTAGCTTGAGCGCGCTGGAAAGTTGTGTTCATTCACTTAGTGAAGAGCTGCGCCGCTTGCAGGAGTTTGACCTTGCGCGCCAATCGTTACTTAACTCCGAGCTTAGCGAGAATCTTGAGCAGGCTTGTCGACTGGCGGAAATGCGCCTAAATCGGCATTGTGATATGGCGTTAGCGGAGCAGATCCTACCTTTGCTAGCTGAGTGGAAGAGTAAGCTGGGCATGCGCGAGCGTCGCTTGCGCCTGGAAGTTCAAGAACATCTGGAAGGGCATTCTGAGTCATCTCTTGCTGACTTCGAGCCCGTACTCAGTTTAGGTAAGGAAGCTGTAACGCTGATTGTTTCGAACGTTGGTGAGCTTAAAGAAAATATTGAGAAGGGTGAAAAAGCCGAGCTAGAGAAAAAACTACTTGCACTTTCCAAACATTTCGACGGCAAACTCGAACAGCTAACGATGAATTTGCGCCAACAGAAAGAGAAAGAATTCTCAGGAGTCGCATCACAAGAGGCGCAGAATATTGAGAAGGTAGATAAAATCGGGGAAACCTGCCTTGCCCAAATTCTGGAAAACGCAGCAGCTACCGAAACCGAGCTTTCCAGACAGCAAGAATCTTCTGTGACTGCCTGGGAAAGCCGTGCCGAAGATATTTGTGCCGTCGCGATTGCTGAGATGTCGGCAGATGTCGAGGTTGTCAGAAATCACAGACGTGAGTCAGTGAGACGTTTGCAAGAAAAATTGAACAAGATCTCAAGCATCGTTCAAGCCCTGCAAGCGCAACTAATTCAATAGCTCTTGCTCTACAAGCGCGACTGATTCAACAGATCTTGCTTTATATGCGCAACTGATCTATCCGATCTTGCTCTATAATTGACGAAATTGGCAACAATTCGGTATCCAGCAATTGAAAAGCGGGTACAAAATATGTTGTGGAAACGGAGCCCCGGTTGAGCAAATTATGTCAAGTAGTTGGGAAATGCCCATTAAGAAGCTAGGTGACCAGATAGAAGAATTGCAAAAGTCGCGGGAAGCCAACCTGCAACAGGAGCAAGAACGTCTGCAGGGGCTGGAGCTAGCCCGCCAACGGTTGCGCATGCTGACCCAAGGTCCTGAGACCTCAGGTCTAGGCGAACTGCCGCGTTTGTTGCAACAGGTGATGACGCAACAAACGATTGGTGTGATTATCCTTTCGCAGGATGGGAAAATCTTACTTTTCAATGCTGTTGCCGACAGAATTTTTGGACATTCTCTTGCCGATGCTTCGAGCAATGGCGTGCAAAACGGTTGTCAGTTTTTCCTGGAAGATAAAGTAACTCCTTACGATGACGGTAGCTTGCCCTGGGCTAAGTCTGTTAAAGGTGAAGATGTTCCACAAATGCAGCTTTTCGTTAAGCGCCCTGATTTGATGGAAGGCATGTGGATATCAGTAACTTGTACAACTTTGAAAGGTGCAAATTCTGATGTTTCGGGGGTGGTTGTACTTGTTCTTGATTTGACCGAGCATGTCAAAATCGGTCATCAGTTGCGCGATTTGTGTCTGCAGCTGGAAAATCAGATAAATAACATAGAGACCGCGCGAGAAGAAATAAAAGCTTTAGCCGATAAACTCGGTAAGAAAGGTTTGGAAGCGCAGGCTCCAGCGTCTGCTTTATCACCGCTGCAACGTCCGCCTTCGCCATTAACTCCCGGACCGTCAGCTCCTGAAGCTGCTTCGTCAGCCCCGATCGCGGCTGCCAAAACCGCGCTGGTGGTTGACGATATTCCAGTTAACCAGAAGCTGTTGATTATGCATTTGAAGAAGATGGGCTTTCAAGTTGAGTCAGCCTTCAATGGCAAAGAAGCAGTCGCAAAGACTCAGGAAAAAGATTTTTCGCTTATCTTCATGGATTGCGATATGCCAGTCATGAATGGCTATGAAGCAACCATAGCCATTCGTCAAGAAGAACTTAAGAGCGGCAAACATGTGCCTATAGTTGCTATGACGTCATACGATCGCGTCGGCGACCGTGAGCGTTGCCTTTCGGTCGGTATGGATGAATATCTGACCAAAGGTGTAACGCAAAAACAATTGCAAGAAGTCGTGCAATGGTGTTTGAGTCGTGGTACTGGTGCTCAGGAAGCCGCAGAGTCCACTGCCAAACCGGTGGACGAAAAGGATCAGGGGCTCGATATTGATAGTCTCATTAAGACTTTTGGCAAATACGAGCTCGAAGAGATTCTCAAACTTTTCCTCATGTCTACAACTACGCTCACTAGCTGTTTGCAGTTCGCAATTGAGGACAATGATGTTGAGTCAGTAAGCCACTTCGCTTATTCGCTGAAGGGGCCTTGCTCATCAATTGGACTTTCTCAAATGGCTCTCTTAGCCGCAGATATCACGAAGAGCGGCGAAGAAGGTCGCTGGGAAGAGGCGATGACATCATACAAGCGCCTGCGTAGTCTCTACGATAAAATTCGTGCGCAAATCGAACAGGCGAGCCAAGAGTTTCAGTGGGTGCTCACCTAAATTTCGTGCTTCATAACGCGGGTGAATGCGATGGCGACCTCTGCGCTGGCCTGCTGAATATTTCTGTTGAAACCGCTTTGTGTGGAGAACTAACTCATGCCTGTTGCAGATTTAAAAGCTCTTGAAGAAGAACTCGATGAAGAATGTGCTCGCGAACTGGCGGGGGCCTTTCTCGAAGATGCTGCCACCGCAATGAGTGGCATTCAAAATGCTCTCAGCGAG
>Ga0182030_10027288_pt1 | contig 10279 bp, 6 predicted proteins | sample 812S3MmetaG_FD_121299 | JGI IMG/M metagenome (GOLD analysis project Ga0182030, IMG submission 121299) | Permafrost microbial communities from Stordalen Mire, Sweden - 812S3M metaG (Illumina Assembly) | ecosystem: Environmental > Terrestrial > Soil > Wetlands > Permafrost | place: Sweden... | reverse complement strand
GGTCAGGCTTGGCAACAGATTCCCGGATGCGCTCGGCGACCGACTGGGCGATCGTTAGGTCGACCCCGGACAAGACAACTACGAACTCCTCGCCGCCGTAGCGCACGACGATATCTCCCCGTCGTGAGCCCGCCACTATGGATTGGGCAACGTGCTCAAGGACCACGTCTCCGGCGGAATGTCCGTAGTCGTCGTTCACCTTCTTGAAGAAGTCAAGGTCGATCATGAGTACGGCGACAGCCGGCCGCAGGGTGCGGTCGTCAAGAGCGCACAGGCGTCTCGCGGCGTCTTCGAGGTACTTGCGGTTGTAAAGCCCGGTCAAGGGATCATGCATTGCCTGTTCGTAAAAGGCGTCCCTGTCGATGTCGGCCGCACGTCGGAACAACTCGCGCTCGAGTCCGACCTCCACGAGAGAGCAGATCTCCTCCATGAGAGAGGTCATCGGGGCCTTCAGCTCGGGCGTCTCGCTGAAACCCAACACGACAACCCCGCTCACCGAAGCAGAAGAAGGTGGGTGGAGCGGCAGGACGAGCCGGGGGCCCGGAGACGGTGTAATGCCGGAGAGCGCCTCGCTCACGTCGGGTGGGGGATCGGCAAATTGGCCGGCGAATCCGTTGCGCTGGGCAAACTGCAGCGCCATGCTGCCAGTTCGTGCCCAGAGTTCCAATGACTCGGCACCCAAAAGTCTCTCGGTTATCTCCTCTAAGTGGGCGACGACGATAGAGAACTGAGGCTCTCGGACAAGAGTGTCGACCAAGTCCTGCACCGTCCGGTTGGCGGTGAGCAAGAACTTCAGGTCAGGATCCTCCCTGGCGTGCAGGTAGATTCCGCACTCGAGCCCACTGAGCTCCTCCAAGAGCGGCATCACGAGATCTTGTGGGATTACGAGACCGTGTTGGGGGGCGATGCGTTGCACGGGAAGTCGGCGGATCTCCGCCAAGGCGTGGGCGAGGATCTCGCCACTTGGCATGTAGTGCTCGTGAAAGGCGCGCATCTGTTCGAAGTACGCCATCGAGGTGGCGAACAGCGAATGGTCGTCCTGAGCGAAGCCGCCGAATAGATCGGCTGAGAACAATGTCCCAGAGGTCTCGTCGAAAGTGCAGAAGGCGCCTGCAAAATGAGCGTAGGGCGTGAAGAGAAACTGCAGGCAACGGTCCTGGAGCTGCAGCCTCCACCCGTGTTCCTCGACTAGCCAGTAGGGCAGGTCGATTCCGGTGTGGCGGATGAGGGCCTTGTCGCGCCAATGCGTCACGATGGCGGCATCGCGATGCAGGCCCCTCGTGACGAGCGCGGGTATGGCAGAGATGATGTCCGGGTCCGAGTGCGAGCAGACCAGCCATCTCAGATTCTCGACGCCGACTACGTCGTCGACCTTGGTGATCACATCGCGGGCAGTGAGTGCGGAGCCAGGATCAATCAGCACCGACTGGTCGCCCTGTTCGACCAGGTAGACGTGGCACTGGAAGGGATCTCCCGGCAAGAGGGCTCCGACCCACCATATGCGTGGTGCTAGCTCGATAGCACGCGAGGTGTCGAGATCCACGGCGTCCATCATTCCATTCCCGGAGCGCTCAAGACGTAGTCATTCTCGGGTGGCGATCGCGATTACCAGATCGTGCAACTTGGCTTGGAGCTCAGCAAGGAGGCCGAGCGGCGGTTCTCGCCTCTTATGGCTCCAAACGTCCCTGGACCGGCCGGCTTGGCCGAAACGATCGGGAGCGAGCTGGTGAGCGTTGGATCGACGACAGGCTTCGGGTCGCTGCGAGACGTGAAGGCCCTGGGTTGCTTCGACGCCGTCGTGGTCGCCCTGCACTTAGCCTTGCGCTCAGAGCGTGGCGGCTGGGACCGCCACCGGGTTGCAGCGCACGGGGGGAGTCATGACGAGCGCGGCGCTGATGCTCGGCGTCGTGATCGGGTCGTCTTCTGTTTCGAGCGTCACCTTCACAAAGATGATGGGTACCGGGATGATCGTGGCACCGATCGTGGACGTCACCGTCGTGCGCCTGCTCGTTGTCCCGGCGACCATGAAACTGCTCGGCAAGGCGAACTGGTGGGAAGCCCCCTTCGACGCATCTACGCGCGCTTCGGGTTCAAGGAACAAGTTGAGGCACAGCCGTCGCGGCGCACTCCAGAGCCCGCCACCGCCTGAAGAGCTGCTGCGCCGGGGGAGGAGAATCGCGACACTAATCTCGGGCCTCAGTCGAAGGTCGGGCGTGCGGGTTAGGGAGGTATAAGGGGGCTCATGGGTGGACCACAGTCGGACAGACGGAACGGGCCGGATGAAGCTTCGCCTCGGCACGTTGGCCACGACCGTCTGCTCGTCGTGGTGGGTTTCGACGGCTCGGAGCCTGCCGTCCGGGCTCTTGACGCGGCGAGGAGGTTCATTTCGGGTCGAGTCGGGACGATCGAGGTTGTCTACGTAGCCCACCTGTCTGTCGGAGCGGGCATGTCGTCCGAGGCGCAGGTCGAGTTGCGCAGGGACTTTGACGCTGCGGAAGCCCAGTTTGCCGAAGACGTTCGGGTTCGCATGGAGGACCATGAGAAGAGATGGCGCTTCCAGCGCCGCGACGGCCCCATTGTCCATGAGCTGTTGGCCGTTGCCGACGAGCTCAGCCGTGACTACGGCGACGAAGCGACCGTCGTGATCGTGGTCGGGAGTGCCGTTCAGACTTACCACCATGTCGTCGGTTCGGTGCCTGTAGGCCTTGTCCGGCACGCGAAGTACCCGGTGGTCGTTGTCCCCTAGGCCGCAGAGTCCTGAGCCCTGAGGCGGGTGCCACCCCTTTTCCTAGTGACCATCTGCCATCGTGCCTGACTCGCCCGCGAGGTCGGGAAATGGAAACTTGACTCGGGCGACGACAACGTCGGGTCGAGCTCGCAACGCCCTCGACAGCACAAGGTCGATCTGATTGTGAAGCAGGCGGTATCTGGCCTTGTCGGGGATGACCACCGGGATGAGGACGACCACTTGTCTGTCGTCCTTCGCGAGCAGAGCGTCGATGAAGGCGAGGATCGGATCGACAACCGAGGCATAGTCGGTTCGGAGGATTCTCAAGGGCACACCCGGATCCCACCTGGCCCACTGATCATCGAGTGACTGGGCTCGTGCGTCGCCATCACCGTCGGCGACCACGACCGTTACCGCTATCACCTCGTTGCTGAGCGAAAGTGCCTCGGAGATCGCGTGCACCGACAATCGAGACACGCCGGTGATCGGCACAATGACGATCGATCGCCTCGCTCGCGGCTTGCTCTGGTCGGCGCCGACGCCAAGGTCGCGCCCTACGCCCGCGTAATAGGCATGGTTCCTCACGAATAGAAGCACGAAAGCAGGAACACCGACCACCACCACCCAGGCGCCCTCGAGGAATTTCGAAAAGAGGAACACGACCGTTGCGACGGCGGTCATCGTCGCACCGAGTCCGTTGATGGCGGCGCGCCGGCGCCATCTTGGCGGCTTGTCCCTGTACCAGTGCACCACAAGGCCGCTCTGGGCAAGCGTGAAACCGGTGAACACGCCTATGGCGAAAAGTGGGATCAGGCTGTTCGTGTTCCCCCCTACGGCGACGAGGAGGACTCCCGAGAGAATCGTCAGCGCCCAAATGCCATTGGCGAATACCTGTCGGTCCCCTCGCAGCGCGAACAGGTGGGGGAGGTAGTCGTCACGCGAGAGCAGACTCGCAAGGACGGGTAGCCCCCCAAAAGATGTGTTCGCTGCAAGCGAAAGCACGAGAGTGATGGTCAGCGACACGATGTAGTAGGCCCAGTGCCGCCCGACGGCGTCGGCCATGATCTGACTCAGCACCGTTTGGCCAGAGCGCGGCCCGATGCGCCATCTGCTCGCAAGCACTGCCAGCCCGAGCAGCATCGTCCCGAGGATCAGCCCCAACAACAGCTCGGTTCGCTTCGCCCTCTTTGCCCTTGGAACCTTGAACAGCGGCACGCCGTTTGCGATCGCCTCAACGCCCGTCAGGGCGCTGCAGCCTGCAGAAAAGGCCTTCAGCACGAGTAGCACTCCAACGGTCGCGATCTCGTGGGAGGCGAGCAGCGAGTGGCCAGGCTGGCGAGCGTGAAGGGCGAAGGGATGGACGAGGCCGACGGCGATAATGGCGAGAAGGCCGACGATGAAGACCATGGTCGGGAGCAAGAACGCCCGAGCTGCCTCGCCGAGGCCCCGCAAGTTCAAGAGCGTGACGATGGCGAGAATCCCCAGGCAGATGGGGACCGTGGCCGGAACAAGGCCGGGGAAGGCGGACGTGAGCGCGCCGACTCCAGCCGCGATCGATACTGCGACGGTGAGGGTGTAGTCGACGATTAGCGACGCGCCGGCTATGAGGCTTGCTGGAACGCCGAGATTCGCCCGTGACACGGCGTAGGCGCCTCCGCCGCCTGGGTAAGCGTCGATCACCTGCCTGTAGGAGAACACGAGCACCGCCAGCAAGACGACGATTGCGACGGTGATGGGCAGTACGACACGTAGCGCTCCCGCTCCGGCCCCGGCAAGCACGACGATGATGGCCTCGGGTCCGTAGGCGACCGAGGTGAGGGCGTCCAGCGAGAGCGCAGAGAGGCCCTCGACAGGGGTGATCTGCTCCCTGGCCGTCTCGCTCGCGCGCAGCGGCCTCCCAACGAACAGGTTCCACACCGAGGCCCTCGAGCCCGGTCTGGGCTTCAAGTTGCGCGGCACCGCTTTAGCCAAGTCGCCCGCTTGATGCCTAACTGGGCCACGAGACCTCCATGCGGACACCTTTGAGGTGGTTGCTGGTGGCGACCTGCCATCGCCCCGCGGTGGAGCGAACGACCGAGTCGCCGATCGCAAGGCCCAGGCCGTGACCACGTCCCTCGTCGGTACCTCGACGGAAGCGGTCGAACAACCGCGCGCGCTCCGAATCGGGAATCCCAGGGCCGCTGTCTTCAACGGCGAGGATTACGCGGGATCCCACGCGCCCCACCTCGATGCGGACAGAACCACCGTCACCTGCGTACTTACAAGCGTTGTCAACGAGAACCGCCGCCAACCGGTCGATCCACTCCGCGGGCGCGGTGATGGTCGCGGGGCCGCTTCCGACCCGCACCAACTCCAAGTTGAGCGACTTCGCGTTGGCGAGGGCCCTGAAGCGCCCAACACAGACCCCCGCGATCGTTGTGACGTCGATGGCGCCTGACGCCGGAGGCGGGGGAGCGGCGTCAAAGCGAGCCAGCCATAACAAGTCGTCGACTATCCGTTTCAAGCGCTCGCTCTCGCGGGCGATCCGATCGATGATCGCTGGGTCGCTTTCTGCGCCGAAGCTCCGCGCGAGCGACAGCTCGGCCTCGATGACGCTCAAGGGGGTCCGTAGCTCATGGGATGCATCGGCGGTGAACTCGAGCTGGCGGCGATGAGCTAGCTCGATGGGTTTGGCGGAGCGGAGCCCGATGAGCAAAGAGGCGAGGAAGATGGCGACGAGCAGTACAGGCGCAGCGACGAGCTCGGAAGTTACTAGGACGCCTTCGACGTGGGCCAGCTCGGTCAGGCTCTCACCGGCGACGAGCAGGCCGCCGCGGTAGCTCACCGACAACATGCGGTAGTCGGTCCCGCCGAGGATCTTGGTGGCTGATCCTTCTCCTGGCCCAGGCCAGATCTCGACCGGCAGCGGTGGGGAAGCAGAATTTGCCTGAGCGACACGGCTGCGCGGTCGTACCTCCCAGACATAGATCGGCTCGCCGTAGATCCCGAGACCGTACTGAATGCCCTCCCCGGGCGAGTCCGGCTCTTTGGTCGCCAATGATGGGGCGAGCTCCCGCGCGGCGGCGAGGCGGCTCGAGAGCTGGCGGTCAACTTGGACGACCAATCGGTGCGCCACGAACACATCGAGGAGAGCGACGGCTCCTGCGTATACAACGATGACAACCAGTGTGGCCACCAACGCCACCTTGAGCGACGGCGCGAGGTGGCTCCCGATACCCGCCCGGAGCCGGTGCCTCATGCCGGCACGAGCCGGTATCCGACGCCGCGATGGGTGTCGATGCGTACCTGGGCCCCCGACAGCTTGGAGCGGAGGTGAGCGACGTGGACCTCGATCGTGTTCGAGCCGACAGCATCGGCTTCGTACTGCCATACCTGCAGGGCAATCGAGCGCCTCGTGACGACCGAGGGAGAGCGTTGCAGGAGGACTTCTAAGATGCCGAGCTCGATCTGAGTGAGGCTCACGGTCTTGCCGGACACCTTGATCGAGCGGGTCGCGGGGTCATATGTCAGGTCCCCTAAGCACAGGCGAGGCGGGTGCGCCTCCGACGGTCTGCGCTGCAGAGCCCTTAGCCGGGCGAGAAGCTCGGGGAAGTCGAATGGCTTGACCATGTAGTCGTCGGCGCCTTCGTCGAGACCGAGCACCCTGTCGGCAGGCATGTCGCGGGCCGTGAGCATGAGCACTGGGAGGCTGTCGCCCGAACGTCGCAACGACCGGACCACTTCTATCCCGCTCACGGCAGGCATCCGCCAGTCGAGGATGGCGACCTCGTACTCGTAAGTGTTGAGATAGAAGAGGGCGTCCGATCCGTCGGCCACACTGTCGACGACGTAGCCGGCTTCCTTGAGGCCGCGCTCGAGTACAGACCGGAGCGCCTCGTCGTCCTCGGCGAGAAGGATCCGCATTGTCTCCGTTCTACTGGATCAACCACGACAAGGTTCACTGACCGTTGCTTCATGAGATCTTAAGGAAGGCTCCTTAGACTGTTCGTAGTGTCAGATGTCTCTGCCGGTAGCGAGCTGCCGGACCCGTCCCCCCCAACGCCGTCTACCTCCGGCCGCCGCCGCAAGCGACCTCGTCGGCCACGTTGGTTCCGCAATCTCGTCAAGGCGTTCGTAGCGCTACTGGCGATCGTGATCGCTCTGGCAGGAGCTGAGATCGCCTACGTGGCTTTCCGCTACCACGAGGTCAAACGCGTGAGTGTCCCCAACCTGGGCACCGAGGCGACCTCCGGGCCGAACGTCGGTGTGCAGACGTTCCTTCTCATCGGCTCTACATCACGCTGCGCGCTCAACAACAAACAAACCACGGCTTTTGGGAGCTGCGCGGCGGGCATCACCGGTGTCAACTCTGACGTGATACTGCTGCTGCGGGCGGACCAGCGGACCAACTCGGTCTCCATCCTCTCCATCCCGCGCGACCTTGCGATGAACAACGTCCGGCCTGGCCAGTTCTACAAGATCGACGCTGCTCTCGCAGATGGACCAGGCCAGCTCGTCGCGGCCATCGAAGGCAACTTCGGGATCCCGATCGACCATTTTGTGGAACTGAACTTCGACAGTTTCCAGAGTGTCGTCAACGCTCTCGGCGGCATCAAGATGTATTTCCCCGACAGGGTCTATGACGACAGCAGCGGTCTCCATATCCGAACCACCGGTTGCGTGTACCTGAACGGGTTCAACGCCCTCGCTCTTGTTCGCGCCCGGAACTATTTCTACTTCCAAGGTGGTCAGTGGCGGGACGACGGCAGTGGCGACCTCGGGCGCATCATCAGGGTGCACGAGTTCTTGAGGGTTCTTGCCACAGCGGTCGCGAGGCGCGGTCTGTCGAACCCTCTTACCGACAACGCCCTTCTCGGTGCTGTAGCCCCCGACCTCGAGATCGACTCGAAGCTCTCGCTCAGCAACATGGTTGATCTCCTGAGGGCCTTCCACTCGACCAACATCGCTACGGTTCCCGAGTTGACCATGCCGAACATCGAGAACTTCGCCGACTACATCTACGAGGGTTACGACTACGGCTCGGTCGTGCTGCCCACCTATCCCCAGGACCAGCAAGCCATCGACAGGTTCCTCGGGCTCACGAAGCCGCCGGGCTCAACAGTCGCACCATGGTCCTTTACTGTCTCGGTCGCAGACGGTACCGGGACGCCTAGTCAGGCCAGCTCGACTGCCGGTCAGCTCTCGTCTCTCGGCTTCCACGTTGTAGGCACGGCCGTCGCGACACCTGTCGGACCGATATCCGAGACGGTCGTCTACTACCGTCAGGGGCGTCTTGGCGACGCCGAACGCCTTGTCCAGGACCTGCATGGCATCGTGGCCATGGCCGAGGGGCCGACGGACCTTGGCGCGGACGTCACAGTGGTCACTGGCTCGGACTACTCGGTGACCGCCGTGCATCACTCGACCGGGGCGACCACGACGACAGCCGCGGGTTCGACCACGACGACGGTCGCCACGACTACCACCACAACAGTGCCGTCGGCGAGCACTCTCGGGCCACCGAGTCCAGCCGTGCAGTCCCTACCCTCCTACGACCCGAGGGCTTGTCCGTCTTCTTAGGGAGAGCTTCGCGCTCAGACAGCCCTGGAGCGCATGAGCGGTCACAGCGGCGCGAGCGCCTTCGGCAGCGGTGAGCTGTCACCTGTTACGACTATCGCGATTCGATGGGCTATGTCGTCCGACGAGCGGCCGACTCGTAGCTCGTAGGTGCCGGGATCCACGTACCAACCAGGCAAAGACCGGTGCTGGGAAAGCGCGAGCGATCCGTGGCGGAACACCGTGGCCGGCACCTGGGCCTCAAGCGATGGCCACTGTGCGTCGCCGGCGTCGTAGTAGGCGAACGAGCGCTCGTTGAGCTCGAGCGTCACCGTCGTGGTCTCACCCGGGTCGAGCCACACCTTGGCGAAGGCCTTCAGCTCTTTGACGGGACGGAATCGGCCACCGGGACGGCTCCGGCCACCTTCGGGGGGAGCGACGTAGAGCTGGACGACCTCGGCGCCCCGCCGGCGCCCTGTGTTGGTGACCGGCACCTCGACGCTCAGGCTGTCGCCGGGCTCCAGCCTCGGTGCGGTTGGCCGTGGCACGCCGATCTCGAAGCTCGCGTAAGAAAGCCCGTGGCCAAACGGGTAGCGAACGGGGAGGCGCCGCGTCTCGTACCAGCGATAGCCGACGAGCAAACCCTCGCCGTAACGGACCGTGCCCGACTCTCCCGGGAAGTTCCCGAATGCAGGCGTGTGCTCGATACAAAGCGGCAGTGTCGTAGGGAGACGCCCGCCCGGTTCACTCTCACCGAGGAGCACGTCGATAATTGCGTTTGCTTGTTCTTGACCGCCGAACCAGCTTTGGATAATGGCTCCTGCGTCGTCCGCCCAGTCGAGAGCTGTTAGCGATCCTGAGTTGACGACAACGACGCTGCCGGGGTGGGCGGTGAGCACGCGATGGACCAGCTCGTCCTGGTTGCGGGGGAGGTTCATCGTCTCGCGGTCGAAGCCCTCGCTCTCCCAGGAAGCGTCCGTGCCGACTATTAGGACGACGGCGTCGGCTCCCTCGGCGGCCTTGACTGCGGCTTGAATGCTTGCTGTATCGGCGACGCCGTCGCTCGCGACACCCGAGGCATAGGTGATCTCGATCGCACCTTGAAAGCGGTCGCGAAGCACGCAAAGTGGCGATCGCTCATAGTGGAGGACGACGCTGGCGCTCCCGCCTCCCATGATCGCCAATCGCTCAGCATTCGGACCGATGACGGTAATACGGCTGAGATCGGGCACGCTCAAGGGGAGCACGCCGTCGTTTTTGAGCAGGACCATTCCATCTGCCGCGGCCCGGCGGGCAAAAGTCCGATCCTCGTCCTTGTCACTTGGATGCTCGTCGACCGCGGTGTCGTCGAGCGCGCCGATCCTCTCGAATACGGTGAGCATCCGTTTGACCATCTCGTCGAGCCGGTTCGCATCCAGCCGTCCCGAGTGCACGGCGTCGAGGAGAGCCGGCCCGAAGGCGCGGGCCGGGGCCGGCATCTCGAGGTCGAGCCCTGCCGTGGCGGCCTCGACGGTTTCCGCGATGCCGCCCCAGTCCGTCATGACGAATCCTGAGAATCCCCACTCCTTGCGGAGGATCTCGCCCAAAAGCCGACTGTCGTTGGTGACGAATCGCCCGTTGACTCGGTTGTATGCGGTCATCAGTGCCAGCACACCGGCGACTCGTACCCCGTACTCGAAGGGCACGAGGTACAGCTCGCGCAGCGCCCGTTCATCGACCTCAGATGAACAAGTGTTGCGCTCGTACTCGACTTCGTTGCAGACGAAGTGCTTGATCGTCGCCACGACGCCGTTGTTCTGCACTCCCTCGATGTAGGCGATTGCGAGCTTTCCGGTCAGAACCGGGTCTTCTGAGAAGCACTCGAAGTTGCGACCCGAAAGGGGGTGACGGTGCAGGTTGACTGTCGGCGCGAGCAGGACGCGGGCACCTTTCTCCCGCGCCTGGCGGGCAACGATCGCGCTTGCTCGTTCGACCACGGCGGGATCCCACGTCGCCCCCAAGCAAGTTCCTGATGGG
>Ga0182030_10027282_pt1 | contig 10281 bp, 12 predicted proteins | sample 812S3MmetaG_FD_121299 | JGI IMG/M metagenome (GOLD analysis project Ga0182030, IMG submission 121299) | Permafrost microbial communities from Stordalen Mire, Sweden - 812S3M metaG (Illumina Assembly) | ecosystem: Environmental > Terrestrial > Soil > Wetlands > Permafrost | place: Sweden... | reverse complement strand
GAAGAAGTACAGGCAGGGCTTGTCGAGATCGAGGAGCACCGCCCCGGCCATGGCGGCAACGGTCGAGGCCCGGGACCGCCGGTCGACGGCGAGCGTTGCCGTTGCGATGGTGGCGAGCCCGAGCACTCCGTCGCGTTTGGCGACCTCCAGGAACCGGTCGGGGCCTCCCTCGGCCCGCTTGTCGCACCCCCAGTGCGGAATGGTGTCCAACACGAGATGGGATCCGACGCCGACCAGGAATGCGGTCACGGGCCGGCCTTCCAGTGCCCGGCCGATGAGTACACCCGAGAGCGCATGGTTGGTCACGAACACAGGGGACACTCTGGCAGACCCGATGCGGCTTGGGTCACCGGCCTCCGGCGCAGGGGTCTCCGTCAGGCGACGGAGCCGGCGATCACGTGTGTGCCCGGGTCCTCGACCTCGGGTGGGACCGGAGCGGGCGGGCCTCGCAGGGACGCCACCCGGGTACGGGGAGGATCGTGGTCAGATCCACGGCTCGCCGAGATTGGGCGTCAATGCCGCCGGCCGCTCGTCCCGGTTGAGCATCCGATCGATCACCTCCGCCTGTTGCCGGATCAACTGGGCGAACTCCCGGTTGGTCATGGCCAGGATCTCGTCCTCCGTCGGGTACTCCACGCTTCGACCTCCGCCTGTGGGCCCCTGCGCCCGCCATCCTGCCCAATCGGGGTTCCGCCCGCAACCGGGATGCCCAGGGAGCCCGGATCCCACCGGTGGATCCGGTCGCGGTTGCAACTCTCAGTCGCTATAACTAACCTGCCGGCAAGCGGGAACCGTTGCTGCGGGGCCACAGGGCTGGCGAAGACCTGTGGTCGCCGTAGCCCTTTTCCCGTTGATCGGGGAGCTGGGCTGCATCCCGTCGAGGCTCGACCCTCACGCTGGGGTCCGCTGGATGAAGATGTCGATGCGGGTGATCAGACCCACGGCATCGGTCTCGAACACCAGTACCTCGTGCGTCACGTCCGTCGACCCGTCGATCTCCATGGTCTCGGTGAGTTGCACCATCACCACCGACCGGTCGGCGACGACCCGTTCGACGGTCAGGTCGTAGTCGACCAATGTGGGGAGCAGAGCGGACAGGTAGTCGACGTAGCGACGCCTCGGGGTGAAGACGTCGCCGAAGGGACCGACACGGACGACATCGGGATGCAGGTATTCGCCCAGCCCGGCCCAGTCGTGGGCCACCATGCGCTCGAGGTATCGGATGACGAGTGTCTCGGGCTCATTGATCATGGTCACAATCTCGCGCGACCACCAGGTCCCGGCTGCTCCGCCTCCAGGACGTCAGCGAGGAGAGCTCGGACCTCTCGGTCGATCTCGTCGACGATGGGACGGACCTCGGCGACCGATTTGCCCGCGGGATCGGCAATCTCCCAGTCCCGGTACTGCTTCCCCGGGTAGACAGGGCAGGTGTCCCCGCAGCCCATGGTGACGATCACATCGGCTGCCCGGGCCGTCGCGTCGGTGAGCGGTTTGGGGAACTCGCGGGCGGGGTCCAGCCCCCGCTCGACGAGAACGGCGACCACCGAGGGATTGAGCTGGTCACCCGGCTCGGAGCCCGCCGACTCGACGGCGATCCGGCCCTGGGCGTAGCGGTCGAGGAGGACGCGGGCGGCGAGGCTTCGCCCGGAGTTGTGGATGCAGAGGAACAGCACGGTCGGCGTGGTCACGGGGCGTCCTCATTCGGGGTCAGGGACGGGGGGCGGGCCGTTGCCAGATGGTCCGGATGGTGCTCGATCTCGTCGGCAATCGCCGGTGCGAGACGCGGGAACATGATGTCGGCTGCCTCGTCGGAGGTGATGTCGGGGTAGAGCACCTTGATCAGCACGACGGCCGAGGCCCCGCCGAGCACCTGGGCCGCCACGAAGCTGGGGACCGAGGACGGAGCGATGCCGGCGAACGTGTCGGAGAAGATCCGGCCCACCGAGATGGCGGGGTTGGCGAAGCTGGTCGAACTCGTGAAGAAGTACGCAGCACCGATGTAGGCCCCGACGGCCGCAGCAGCGCTGCGGGAACGTCCGCTCCGGGCCAGGGCGAAGATCACCAGGATCAGGCCCAGGGTGGCGACCACCTCGGAGAGGAAGTGCGCCGGTGTGGCCCGCTGCTTGGTCGAGATGCTCACGGCCGCCTTCGAGAACATGAGGTTGGCCACCACTGCTCCGCCGACGCAGCCGATCACCTGGGCCGGCAGGTATGCCGATGCCGTACGCCAGCTGACGCCCCCGAACGTTGCGTCGACGAAGGACACGACCGGGTTGAAATGAGCACCCGACACCGGCCCGAACATGAGGATGATGGCGTAGAGGCCGGCGGCGGTGGCCGCCGCGTTCTCCAAGAGCTCGAGTCCGGCGTTGCCCGGGGAGAGCTGCTGGGCGGCGATCCCCGAGCCGATGACGACGGCGGCCAGGAACGCACTGCCCAACACCTCGGCGATCAGGCGGCGCCAGAGCGGAGGGTCACCCACGCGGTCTGGCACCCGACTGCCCTGCTGACATGCCGTCAGCCGACGTGCTGCTCAGCAGCATGCAATCGTCTCGGCGGCGCCGTCCGGGGTACCGGCACAGCAGGCACCCCCGGTGCCGGGCTTCCCCGCGTTGAGCGCCGCATCCGGGTCGTCCGCCAACACCGTGTAGACCTCCCAGGGGGCGCCGTCCGGGTCCTCGACCCACACCTTGTCCTGTACGGCGTAGCAGCACGAGGTGGCCACCTCGGTCGCCGTGGCGAGGCCCTCACCCGAGAGCCGGCTTGCGGCTGTCATGACGTCGTCCGATGTCCCGACCTCGACGCCGAGGTGGTTGAGGGCACCGAGCGTGCCGTGCCCCCGGTCCACCGCGTCCTCGATGAGAACCAGTTTGAGCGGTGGATCGGCGACGATGAAGTTTGCATATCCCGGCCGACGCTTGGCCGGCTCGGTGCCGAAGAGCTTGGAGTAGAACTCGACGGCCCCGTCGATGTCGGCCACGTTCAGGGCGAGTTGGACTCTCGACATGGTGGGCTCCTCCTGTAGTATCGATGCTGATCGATGCGTCGAGTATGGGCCATACATCGACGACTGTCAATGGGAGACCGCATGCGCAAGACAGCTACCCCGATCGCCGTGCGGGAGTCCTCCGAGCTCTGCTGTGCGTCCGTCCTGGCGTCCCCGCTCGATGTGGCCGACGCCACGGAGCTGGCTCACGGGTTCAGTGCCCTGGCCGATCCCGTCAGGCTCCGGGTGCTCAGCATCCTGGCGGCGGCACCCCGAGGCGAGGTCTGCGTCTGCGACTTCGTAGGGCCGCTCGGCAAGAGCCAGCCGACCGTCTCCCACCATCTCAAGATCCTGAGCGAGGCCGGCCTCGTCGAAGGCGAGCGCCGTGGCAAGTGGGTCTGGTACACGCTCAACCGCGCCCGTCTGGCCGAGCTCCACGCCACCATCGCCGGCTGACTCCGTGCTTCGAGGTTCTCGCGGAGGAACGTCGGCCGCCCGCCGACTCCATCTGACCTCCGGCAACGCCCCCTCTGACGCTGGCGACCATGCCTGAGTCGACCGGCGAGCTCGTCCCATTCTCCACCATCGTCCGTGAGTGGGGGCGTATCGGCGCCATCGGGTTCGGCGGCCCGCCGGCCCATATCACCCTCTTCCGCGGCCTCTGTGTCGACGAGCGGCGATGGCTCACGGCCCTCGAGTTCGAGGACGGGATCGCCGCCACCAACCTCCTCCCCGGCCCGGCCTCCACCCAACTCGCCATCTACTGCGCCTGGCGGTTGCGGGGTCCGGTCGGAGCGGTCATCGGCGGTGTCTGCTTCATCCTCCCCGGTCTCGTCATCATCCTGGCCCTCTCGGCACTGTTCCTGGCTGCCCATCCACCGCTGTGGATCCTCGGCATCGCGGCCGGCGCGGGCGCCGCCGTTCCCGCGGTGGCGCTCGGTGCGGCGCTCGGCCTGCTCCCCGCCAGCTGGAGGCGGGCAGGACGGGGGCGAGCGGTCCGGATCCGGTGGGCGGCCTACCTCTGTGCCGGTGGGCTCTCCGCGGCCGTGGTCGGGCCCTACCTCGTCCTGGTACTGGTCGGCTGCGGTGTGCTCGAGATCGCCCTTCGGTCCCGAGAGTCGGGGAATCCACGGCGCGGTGTGGCTGTGCTGTTCCCGGCCACCGCCCTTCCGGTCATCACCGGTGGGGTGGTAGCCCTCTGCTGGGTGGCGTTCAAGGTCGGGGCGCTCTCCTACGGTGGAGGATTCGTCATCATCCCGCTCATGCAGCACGACGCCGTGGTCACCTACCACTGGATGACCGGCGCCCAGTTCCTGAACGCCGTGGCCCTGGGCCAGATCACCCCGGGCCCCGTGGTCCAGACCGTCGCCGTGGTGGGCTACGCCGCCGGCGGATTGTGGGGCGGCCTGCTCGCCGCCACCGTGGCCTTCGCCCCCTCGTTCGTGTTCATCATCGCCGGGGCGGGGCACTTCGACCGCCTCCGCTCCGATCCCAGGATCCAGGCGTTCTTCGCCGGCGCCGGTTCGGCGGTGATCGGAGCCATCGCTGGTGCGGCCATCCCCCTCGGGCTCGAGCTGGAACATCTCTGGCAACTCGGCGTCCTGGGCCTGGCCGCCGTGTGGCTCCTCGCGCTACGCCGGGGTGTGGTCCCGGCGCTGATCGCGGCCGGCGCCCTCGGGGTGGTCGTCGTCCTCGCCGGTGCGCCGTCCTGATCGGACTGACCCATACATCCACCGCCGGCACGTAGAGGATCATTAACATCAGCGGCCATGATGAAACGCAAGAAGAACAAGTCTGAGGACAGGCCGGATCCCAGCCCGATCGGGCTGTCCCAGGCCGCAGAAGAACTGTCGGTCGCCGTTGCGGAGTTCGACCGCAAGGCCGCGTCGTGGAGCGCCACGAGCTCAAAAGGGGACCTCGTCCTCACCCGGTAGTCGGACAGATCTGCTGGAGCAGCCGAACACGCCGGGCGGCCGGCCCGGGCTGCCGACGGTCCACCCGGCAGCCACGACGGCACTTTCCGTCCCACCGCCTGCCGCAGGAATCGGATCGACGATGCCGTCCGGGTTCAACGGGTGATCATGACACCCTCGTCCACATGGTCGTCTCGGCGGTAAACGGTCGCGGTCGGCGGTCGCTGCGACGGGATCGGTCCTCCGTGGAGGAGACGGTCCTCGCGGTTCGAGCCCATGAGAACGGGGACGACGGCGAACACGAAGGTCGTGAGCAACAGCGGGGACATGATGATCCAGGTCATAGCGCGTCAGGCAGATGGTCTGCCTGCCTCCTTGGCTCCAGGGTAGGAAGCGAAGCCGTGAGGCCGCTGGGGCGGACCGTAGTGTCCGCTGTGAGATCCGCGTGCGGTCGTCCTCCGGTCGTCATGGCCGCGTGCGGTCGTCATGAGACTGTCAGGATCGGCTGGTACCGTGCCCCTCAGCTGGGTCCGGCAACCTCGTTTGCCCGGCGTTCCGGACCTGGCGCCATTCTTGCGGACATCCCCGGTGCGCCGGTGACCACGGTTGGTGGCCGAACTGGCACTGACCAGGAATGAATTCCCCCGTGCGGGTTGCGCGGCCCGCCGACCCCTGTCACGCTCAGAGCGGGGGAACGGGTATGGAGACATATCGCGAGTGGGAGATCGAGTTCGGTCAGACCGTGACCACGTTGGTCACCGTGCTGGACCGGTGTCAGAGGACCTGCGACACAAACCATGCTCCAGCCCTTGTCGCCGACTCCGACCAGCTACTGGCCGTGGCGCGTGATGTCGAGGAATGGCTGGCCGCGCGACCCTGCCCGGTTCCGAGCGTGGACATGCAGCTCACTCGGCTGGCCCGGGCCTACCTTCTGCACGGTTCGTCGTTGGAGCTGGTGGCGCAGGATGTCACAACGGTGGACTGGTCAGCCATCGAGGATCAGCTCCACGTACTGCATCAGCTGCTGGCCCGGACCGTGACGATGATGCAGGAACGTTCCCTGAGCTCCGAGTAATCCGACGAACGGTCGTTCCGCCTCGGCAGGGTGCGATCGGGCACGATGCACCAGAACCCACCCCGACCGCGCCGCCAGGCTCACCCTCCCGCTGGGCTACCTCGCTCGTGACCCCCCGCCCGCAGGGCTCAGTGGGCACCGGCGCTTCCGCCCTTCGAACTGCTCTCATTGAATTCACTCGGACACACGGATAGGGTCGGAACCGTTCCACTTGTCGGCGACTGCAGACCCAGGTCGATCGGTGGGCGTCACGGCGGGCCGCAAATCGACGCAGCCCGAGGGCCACACATCGGGCGCGGAATGGAGCTGCCCGATGGACCAGTGGGTCACATCATTGAAGGAACTGTGGAAGTGGCTGATCGGGGACGGTCCCCCGCCCGGTCGCAACTCTGCGTTGCTCCTCGGGGGCACGGTCGTCATACTCTCCGGCCTGGGGATCCTGGCAGCCGGGGCCCTGCAGGGACCGAACGGAGACGCCAACGCACCGGTGAACCGATCGGCGGTGGCGACAACGACGACGACGACGACAGCCACGGTCGGATCCTCTGGTGGCCACGACGTTGCGCAGGCGCCGTTCACCGCGCCGGACGCGACGACCACGACCCTGTCCTCCGGCTCGGGGGGCAAGATTCCAGCCGCGACCGACGGGATCCGTGGCGGAGGGGGGTCGTCCGCCGCACACTCGGTCACGGCCGTCACACCGGCCCCCACCACCGGCACGGTCGCCACCGGCTCCGGCCCACCACGGGCCGTGCCGCCATCCCCCACCGGAGTGACCGTCGTCCAGGGGAAGGGGTGGGCCAAGGTCTCCTGGGACGAGGCCCCCTCGCCCGGCGGCGCGGTCCTGGGGTTCGACGTCTACGCCGGCTCCACTCCCGATGGCGAAGCCGATGCACCAGCAAACGGGTCCTCGGTGGTCCAGGGCCACTCCTACACCGTCACCCGTCTTCAGGTCGGCACCACCTACTACTTCACCGTCCGGTCGTCGAACGCCACGGGGCTGTCCGCGCCCTCGGCCGAGGCGTCGACTCCGTGGCTCTCGAGCCCACCCGCTTCGAGCTCCCTGTCGAGTCCGGTGGTGAGTATGGCCTCCACGCCCACCGGTTCCGGCTACTGGCTCGCCGACGCCCGAGGGGACGTGTCCGCGCACGGGAGCGTAGTGGGCTACGGCTCGGCGACCGGCCTGCATCTGGCCGCTCCGGTGGTGCAGATCGTGGCGACGCCTGACGGACAGGGCTACTGGCTGGTGGCCGCCGATGGTGGGGTGTTCTCCTTCGGGGATGCCGGTTACTTTGGCTCGATGGGTGGAGCACCCCTGAACGACCCCGTTGTCTCCATGGTCTCCTCCCAGGACGGAGGGGGCTACTGGCTGGTGGCCGCCGATGGTGGGGTGTTCTCCTTCGGGGATGCGGAGTTCGTCGGGTCCCTGGGGGGACGAACGCTGGCGGCCCCGGTGGTCGGCATGACCCTCGATCCGGCCACCGATGGGTACTGGGAGGTCGACAGCAACGGGGACGTCTTCGGATTCGATGCGCCGACCTTCGGATCACCGGCAGCCAAGCAGCTCAACGGTCCGGTCATCGGGATGGCCGCTTCCACCGACGGGGACGGCTACTGGCTGGCGGCGACCGACGGGGGAATATTCGCCTACGGGGACGCCGGCTTCCATGGGTCCCCTGCGGCACTCCCGCTCCGAGCCCCGGTCATCGGGCTCAGTCCCGACCAGCCCACCGGTGGTTACTGGGTGGTTGCTGCAGACGGTGGGGTCTTCAGCTATTCCGCTCCATTCATGGGGTCAGCCTGATGCACGAACAGCCCGGCGAGTCCGAGACACGACCGGTCGATGGAGCGGCTGACCGGCGGGAGACGGCGACCGGGCGGATCAGTGTCGCTCACCCATCAGCATCCGCGACCGATGAGGTGGCATCGGGTCCGATGCTCGAGCGACTGGGCCGCCGCACGGCGAGGACGAGCGTTCCCCCGAGAATCAACGCGGCCAGCAAGAGGAGCTCGGGGTAGTACGCGAACCCGACATAGTGGAAGACCACCCGATGCACACCCGGGCCAACGGGAACACCCACCACCGCGGGCGCCAGCATTTCGGTTGCCTGCTGCCGTCCGTCGACCGTCGCGCGCCAGCCCGGATCGAAGGAAGCGGAGAGCATCACCACGCCCGTGCGGCTCAGTCGCACCACACCGCCGGCGGTCCCGTGGACCAAGGTCTTCGGCTGGACGACGACGGTGCCGGGCGCACTCGAGCCCTCCGAACAGCCCGCCGGGGGCAACGTGCCCGAGCACTTCGGTGCCGGTCGTTGGCTAACCGGGAGGGGCGGCGTACCCGGGAAGGAGACCTCGAGATCCTCGTGACGGGAAACGAGTGAGGAACGCAGGACACCGAGTGTCCGGGTCGCCACGTCCGACCGGTTCGCCCTCACCACACCGACCGGCTCCACCACATCGAGATACCCGACCGAGTCGGCCGTCCACAGTGTGTAGGGCCCGCTCCTCATCACTCTCACTGCTTCGATCGGTGAGCTCATCGACGCGGGAAGGATCAGGTACCGGACTCCGAAGAGCTCAAAATCGCTCGGTTCTCCCTGGTCAAAGTAGTATTCCGGATCGGTCATGAGGGATGCGGTCCGAAGCGTGTAGCCCACCTCGTCGATGTCCTTGCTCTCCAGGTACTTGAACACCGGGACCACTCCGACGGTGAACCCAGAGCCCCAGTTGGTGGGGAGACCGGCGTAGGTTCTTCCTCCCCCGTGAGCGGCGATGAAGGACAGGAGAGGTGCTATCTCCGCACCTTGCACGGCCTCGCCGGAGCTCTGCACGTGGATGACCGCCGAATTGCGACTGTCGAAACGCCCCACCTGGGCCATCGCCCCGAAGACGACCAACCCGGCCAGCAGGGCCGCCGTTCCGCACAGCACCCAAGCGCTGAGCCGCCGATGCCGGGGTGGGGAATGGATTCGGCCCTCGATCCGCAGAAGGGCCGCGATCAGAAATCTGGCGCACGCCAGGGTGCCGATACCGGCCAGGAACATTCCGGTGAGCTGGGATCCCATGAGGAAGCGGCGGAAGAAGAGATCGCTGGATCCGGGGACGACGCCGACGAGTCCACCGAACGTCGTGCGTCCGAACGCCAGGAGCATGCACACCGTGAACATGGTGACGAGCGCTCGGCCCAGGGGGTCGACTCGCCAGCGCACGATGCTCACCACCACGCCGATGAGGACGAGCACGGTGAGTATCGGAATGCGGCCAGCGTCGAATAGGTCTCCCGTGAACAGCCACGACAGGATGCGCTTCGCCCCATACCCGTTCTCGAGAGGAGTCCCGCTGAGCACTTCGTTGGTGGCCGCCCATTTTCCCTGGGCGACGAGTGGCACGGTCACCCAGGCCGACGCCAGCAGCGACGTGCCAAGCAGAGCGGCTGCTCGGCGGTACCTCCCCTTCCACCGCGAATCCGCGACCAGTGGGAACAGGAGTATGCCCAGCAATGCCAGGTAGCCGGTCTCGAAGTGGAGAGCGCAGGTTGCGGCGACGAAGAGCGTCGCCGGAAAGATGAATCTCAGGTTCTCCACGCAGCGCCAGGTGAAAGCCCACGCGAGCGGGAGCGTCCATGACGCCCACAATTGGGCCCAAAGGCCGTAACCGATCCAGAGATAGGCCCCGCGTTCGTAGCCCACGCCGGGGACACTGACGATCAGTGACGAGAGCACTGCCGCGACTGCGGCTGCCCACCCCTCGATCCTCATCAGGCGGGCGCTGGCGTAGATGACCAGCGGCCACAGCGCAATCAGCAGGTACATCGACCAACGGAATGCACTGTCGGCACCGATGATCGTACCGATCAGGCCGGTGACGATCGCCCCGAGGCTCTGGTAGTGAAGGAACTGGGGTGACCCTTCGCCCAGATACGGGAACCATGCGGTGAGTGGGTTGTGTCCCAGTTGAATCGATCGAGTCGCGAATCGCACCATCTGCTCGTGCAGAGACGCGTCGTCGAGATAGGCGACCGGCAGCAAGGTCGCCCGCAGATTCCACAGGTTCCAACAGACCATCAGCACGACGGGAGCCAAGGACCACTCCGTCGCGTGCCTTGTCCAACCCGTGCGCGACGGAGATGGAATCGGGTCGGTTTCTCGAGGACTCGATTGGACGTCGAGCGAGGTCAACGGCCGCGACCCGAGAGCGTCCAGCAGCTATCGGTTGTCGACTGCCGTCAGATTTCGAGCACTCGCTGGTGGTGGGGGCAGCTGCTCGTGCGACGCGGCCTCGCCGGGCAGGGGTGGTGGCGGCGGGGG
>Ga0182030_10027281_pt1 | contig 10281 bp, 10 predicted proteins | sample 812S3MmetaG_FD_121299 | JGI IMG/M metagenome (GOLD analysis project Ga0182030, IMG submission 121299) | Permafrost microbial communities from Stordalen Mire, Sweden - 812S3M metaG (Illumina Assembly) | ecosystem: Environmental > Terrestrial > Soil > Wetlands > Permafrost | place: Sweden... | reverse complement strand
TGACATTTTGCGATCATCTGACGCTGCGTCGTCACCCATTTTTGTATCGACATAGCCGCGATATAATGGAATCTGCATCGCGGGGTGGAGCAGTCTGGTAGCTCGTCGGGCTCATAACCCGAATGCCCGGACATTTATTTTCGTGCATAGCCTTGAAAATAAAGCGTGTGCTGCTCTCGGTTAGAGTTCGCTGCACTATTTTTGCACAATTACTCCCATTTGTTGCACGGAGCGATACCGTGAGTCCGTGGCCAGTAAACCCATATTGAGGAAGCAGGCAACGCGGACAAATCCAGCGGTTTGGACGCTTCGGGTCAGTTCGACGGGTGCAGACGGAACCCGAGTACAACCTTCCATGACTTTCAAAGGTTCGGAACGGGCCGCCGTGCGGGAGTTGGCGCGTTTCGAGCAAGTGATTCACGACAAGATCAGCGCCGAACAAGCAATCGGCGGCCCCCTTCTTGATGAGCTGTTTAAATTGTGGATCGTCGCACCGGCACGCAATGGGCGACGTAAATCTCCTAGCACGCAGTACCAAGACCGGAACCGCTACATGACGCACCTCGCCAAGCCATTTGGAGAACGCAAGGCGGCTGGAATAACTGCCGAAGAGATTGAAGCGTTCTACGCCGAGATGGGACAAGCCATTTCTCCTAAGACCGGATCCGCGCTAAGCGAAACGACAATCCATCGCGTTCACGAGCTCCTTCGTGCCATCTTCTATTTTGGCAAGCGGAAGAAGATACTCTCGACAACTCCATTCGAGACCGTGAGACTTGCGCAAGCACCTCTCGCTGATCCTTCGGCCCCCGCCAAGAGCGATGTTATGAAGCTGCTGTTCTTCTTGAAAGAGAACGACCTCGAACTCTTTTGTGCGGTAAATATCTGTGCGGTGACTGGAGCGAGAAGGTCGGAGGTCGTCGCCTTAAAATTCAGTGACATTAATTACAGTAAAGAGGAACTAAAACTCTCGAAGGGCCTCATCGCGGTTCCCGGTCGCGCGGAACTAGTCGAGACCAATACGAAAACGGGCGAGGTCATAAATGACGGTATTGGCATTGGGAGCGATTTGAGCGCGGCCCTGCACGACCTCCTGATTGCGAAAGTTGAAAAGCAGGGGATTCCACATACAAGGATCCAGCACTCTTTTATCTTCTCTGCGGATGCGACTGGAAGGAAACCTTGGCACCCCGACACCATGACCTCACGATTGCGAATGGCTCAACGAAGCTTGTGGACGGCGAGCGGAAAGATCACCTTCAAAGATCTTCGGACTTTTGTTGCATCGGAGTTGGTGCAGCAGCCGCAAGGGTTGCAAATTGCAAGAGACGTCCTACGCCACAAATCGGCCGAAACTACGCTACGCCATTATCTGGCGGCTGACAAGAAGAAGAATCGAGAAGCGACTCGTGCCCTAGCGAGCGAGTTGGCGGGAACACGCGCCGTTTCTAGGCAGTAACTCGTCCTCACGTTGGTAATTAAGTGGACTCACTCACGAGAAGCGGAATGCAGCAGCGGGGGTATCTGTTCGTCGGTGAGATTGTAGAACTGGAGCGCGGTGGCGGTGCCGCCGTTGCTCCACAGTGCTCGACCTGGAACCGCCGAAAGGAGTTGGTCGGGCAAGAACGTACCAACACCGAGAATGGCCTCGGCCTGATGACGATCTCCGCACTTCAGCGCAAAGCGATGTGTAGTGAGAGCTCGGGTTCCAACGTCCACTGAATCACTGGTAGGTCTCTGCGTGCAAAGTAGGGCTGTACAGCCCACGGCTCTACCGAGACTCAGATAGCGTCGCAAGAGTGTGTTGATCAGTGCGCGCTGCTTCACATCGCCCAGAGCACCCAGTTCAGCCCACTCATCAATCACCAGGACAATCCAAGGGTTAGCCCGGGATGGGAGCAGGGTGGCCGTGAAGGTGCTTTCAAGAAACTCAGCCCTGCGCTGGACTTCCGCTAGAAGCTCGTTGAGCAAGGTGACAGTAGGCTCCGCTTCGTTCCCGAGCACGAGTCTGGCGAATGCTGGACGCCACATGGACAACTCGGCGCGTTTTGGGTCTATGCCAACAAGACAGACATCCCCTGAGGTGGCGAGTCCGGCGAGGATCACCCTCATCGCCACCGACTTCCCCGATCCGGGGTTTCCTCCAATGAGAATGGACTGTCCGTAGAACGACGCGGCAACTTCATCACCGTTGTCATCGAGGCCGATCGGAATTGGCCGGAGGGGGTCCAGTGGGAGTTCCCCAGTGTTTGACTCGGCTTGGTACTGAACAGTGCCAATGCTGAGTTGTTGGTCCAACAAGACCGTTACGCGGTGCGAATACAGCGGGTCCGCCAGCACTCGCACGCGAGCAAGGCCGAATGCGACAGCCAGTTGATCCGCCAACATCCCGATACGGACGACGGAGTTAGGTGGTTGGAGCTGCAGTTCAACGGCGTGACCGAGTGCGGTCTCGGTGACAGCGGTGACTCGTGTTCCGTAGAGTCCGAGTCGCTCAGCGACCAAGGGCCAACTGATGACGAGGGGAAGTCTCCGCATCAGCCAACGTCTGAGGTTCATCGCGCTGGCTTGGCCTCGACCTCAATGTTGTCGGCGCGAAGTGTGATGCCTGATCGCTCACGGCCATTCGCGTCACGAAGAGTCCAAGTGGAAGCCGAGAGGTTCTTGCATCGCAGCGTGACTCCGCTCTTCACTTGTGTCAGGTCACCGCTCACGGTGATGTTGGTCGTGGGGTCGGTTCGATCGCCGGTTCCGAGAAGTAGAACGGGCACTTTGAAGACGGGCAATCCATCGGGACCGATCTTGGGATTCTCGGTGCCGAAATCTAGAACTGGGCGGGGCTCGCCAATTGCCAGAACGGAAACTTTGGTGGTGTCAATCGGTAGTCGCATGATGTCGCTCCTTCTTGGGGTGGGTGGGCGGGAAGTCTCCCAGCGGTAACCGTGCGCCTCCTGTCTCGTTATGCACGCAGGTCCAACAAGGGCGCAAGGAACTACTCTTCGAGCATGTCGAAGATCACGTGTCCCGATTGTGATAACTCCGAGGATTGGACCTTCGTTATTGAGACTGCAGTTTGGCGCTCGGTGACTATTGCCGACGATGTCGTGACCTTGGGAGAGCAGATTGGTGAGTCCAAATATGATCGGGCTCTCGTTTGCGGCGAGTGCGGGCGCCAGATCCAAGAGCCCGAACTCAGAAACGCCTTTGGCAGAACCGTGCAAGAAGCCAAATAGAGGTAGCCTTCAGCAGCCTCGGAATCCGATTGAGCGTCGTATAGTCACCCGTAAGGATTCGATTGGAAGGTGAAACTTATGGCGATTCTCCGACGGCCGCCAAGTGACCGAAAACTTTCAGAGCGTGGAACGCTGTACGCATTTGTGAACTATGACGGCGGCCTGCCAGCGCATTCAAAGCCCGAGGCCAAGGGACGATTGCTCATTACCGATCTGCAATGGGAACTGCGATTCGACGGCAGCAAAGAGTTAGTGCGCGGGGGTCTCGCCCGATATCCGCTTGGCGTTACGGCAACGTCCGCCACGTCGTGTCGTGTGGAAATCCGAGACGTGCAGGAACCTAGGGTAAGTACCAGATTCGACATGCCCGATACTCCAGCAGAGGTGGTCGAACAACTCCTTGCGGGCACCATGAATGGGAAGGTCGGTGCACCCGAACCCGGCCGCGGCAACACCTATCGAATGGCTGACTACGACGGCGGGCTTTCGAGCAACCACTTACCCACGCCGGCCGGAAGTCTCGTCCTCACTCCTCGTCAAGAGGTTGAACTCTGGTTCGAGGGCAACCCGAACATCTGGAAGGCGCCGCTCATGCGCTACCCGCTGTCTGTGAGCGCCACGGGGCCTGCTTCGTCTCGCGTGGAGATTCAGGACCTCAAAGAACCTGGTGTGCGTGGATCGTTTAATCTCCCGGAAACACCGGCTGAGACGCTTCAAGCAGACCTATCGGCGCGACCGAACGGTACTTGGACGCAGCAAGGAGAGGACTTGCAGCGGAACAAAGTAGCGTCCAAGCAGTCGGCATCCTTCACTGTCACGTACCTCGGCGGCTTGCCCGAAGACCCTCGCAAGCACCAAATAGTGCAGACCCTTCAGTTCAACGGGGGCGAGGGTATCGGGTACGGGATGTTCAGTCTTAAGAAGCCGCTCATGACATGGAAGCAGGTGAAATCCATCTCGGTTGAAGGGGGTCAAGTCGCTAAGAGCAAGGTTGGTCCGGAACTGGCATTCGGTATCTTCGGCGCGCTTGGAGCCAAGGGCGCAAAGGATAGGACCTACATCATTGTTAATCGAAACGATGGGGCTCAAGGGGTCTGGGAAGTGGACAAAATGGCACCTATGCAGGTCAGGGCCGATCTCAATCCGGTCTTACAGGTTGCGGGAGTGCCCTTCGTAGGTGAGCCTCTTTCCGCACCTCCGGCGCCCGCGGTCGCTCAGGTCGCCCCGCAATCCATGGCAGAAGAACTGGAGCGGCTGGCAGGGCTTCGAGATCGTGGAATTTTGTCCGACGAGGAGTTTGGCATTGCAAAGGCACGTTTACTCGAGAATTAGGAATCACCAGGGCCGCTACCGATTCCTGCATCGTTAATTGAGGTTCTAAAGGAATCGCCAAGAATCCAAACGGCAATCAGAAACAGTAGAAAACGGTCCTCTGATCTCGACCCTCAGCAATAAGCGCGCCCCATCAGATTCCAAATTTGCGGAAGGGGACAGCGGCGTTGAACTTCAGTGGACTCGCTTCTTCACGAAGAACCACCCAATAAGAAAAAACGGATCCAGGTATCGCATTAGTTCACTGACGTCTCGGAGTGGCACCCACGTAACGCCGAATTGATTTAGGTGGGGCGCAATGAGATAGCCGAAGACCGCTCCAGCCAAGAGCCACAGATGTCTACGAGTTCGAGGGCGAGAAGGTTCCGGCTTGGCTACTGACCTATAGATATGGAACTGTGAAGTAGTTTGCGTCCTCACAGGACTTGCCGCAGTAGGACATGACTCCGCCTCGTAGTATTCGCGCGCGCCATCTTTCAGGAGAATCTCGGCTGCCTCTTGGATTGATCGAAACGCTTCAGCGCTTCCCCCGTGGTCGGGGTGATTTTGGCGAACTTTGGCTCGCCAAACTTGCCTAATCTCTTCCTCCTGGGCGAACGGGCGGAGGCCCAGGGTGGCGTGTGCGTTCTCTATGTCCTGGATGCAGGTCTCCATATGGTCCATAGTGGCTCCGGTGTGTCACACCGACCCCGTGGATTTGGTTTTGGGTGAGATCCGAATCCACGCAGCGTCATTGCCTGTGATGACTTTCTATACGGGATCAAGGACGGGGCCTCCGGCCCCGCCGCCGGGCCGATCATCGGCCTTCCGCGCTCGCTTCGCGCTCGCTATCGGCCACTGATCTCGCCCGGACGTCCGCGATTGCGGCTGTAATGGCACCACACAGAAGGCTCCGCCCCTCGGCGGAAAAATTATGAGGCAGTGAGCGGCTAGATGACGAGAGGGGAACCGCGCGGAATAATTGACCAGCCCAAAACGATGTAGCGGTCAGACACCCAACTGGAAACGGTAGCGAAAATCTTGCGCTTGTGGCGCACTTCCTTGAAGGTCATGCCCCACTTTCGAGAGAAGGCAAGTACGTGTCCCCGAAAACCCCAGCCGTTGAAGGCGAGTTGATGGCGACGACAAAACCTCTTTGGAAGCTCTGTCTGATAGAAGAATTTGCCATCTGGACTCAAATGAGAGCCACGGGCGCAGTCTCTCCGTCTGCCCTCTTCGTCTACTTTGCATTTGCAACCGCGCAACGCAGCGCTTTGCATTTTTTGTCGGTGAGCGGTGGGGCCATTGGCCGACGTGTCAGTGCCCTTGACGGCGTAGCCGAGAAGCTTCACGAGGTACGCACCAACGCCAATCTTGCCACCAGGCAACACGTGCTGAACATCAACCTGCGTTCCCCAAGTCCACCCTCCGTGGGAGACGGGCATCATTCTTTCTGGCCGACAACGTTCCTTCTTGTAGTCGGTTTCGTATTCTTCCTCAACACCAGTCCTCTTGCACTCCTCTTTCCACCCCTTCTTCCTCAACTTCTCGGCGTTCCTTCGTTTAAGAATCTCTTTGTTCCTCTTAACGATTCGAAGGTCAATCCCACCGCGTACCACTGCTTGCACGCTTCGCTCAGTGACAATTCCGCGAACGATGACGTGATAGTGGATTAGACCTCGAGTCTGGAATTCAGCAACTCGTGTGTAATCGAGTTTGTGACCATCAACTCGGCCCAGCCGCTGCATCGTCACTGCGAAGAGGCGACTCGCGTGAGCATTGAAATCTGCCGCACGGTCGTATCGGTAGGTAATCGGGTCAAGCGGAGTTCCAATAAGCGGGTCGTCTTCAGCGTGTACTTGCTGGCAACAGCAATGGCGAACGTGCGACTTACCGCCTTTACCGGAATCCACGATGCGTTGATGCGTGGGTCCAAACGTTTTCGCCCCTGGGGCCGTGAACGTGATGAATGTGAACGGAATGGTGGCATTGTCCACATCTTTTAGACCGGCGCTGAGAACGCTGATGGCATCGCGGCGGTAGACCTCCGAGCAATGAGGGCACTTTTCCATGAGTCGGCTTCCACATGGTTTGAGGTAGTCAAGGCTGGAGACTTCGCCAGTTCGTGTATCGGCGCGCGTCATCACGAGATTGATTGGCCGGCTGCATTCGGTTTTGACCTTCTCCACATAAGGGAGGGTGCCGAGCAGCGTTCAAAACGCACGTAAACCACTCTTTATGCCGCATCTTGCCGCCAGAAAAGCCGATCACGGTGGCCTACTTTGGGGTTTGCTGAACTACTCTAAATTTCATGCGCAACGTAAGTCCTGCAACGGTGAAGTCTCCCGATGATGACAAAGTGCATTACCGCAAGCCCGGGAGCAACCCTCCGAGAACGATCTGTGGTAAAGAAGTTGGCGAGCCCGCCGAGCCCGTTTCCTGCACAATTTGCAAGGCTAAAGACATTGCCACGAGCGGACTCAACTCAACTCGACGTCACAGCCCATGAGTAGCCTGAAGATGAGCTATAGATTGGACAAATGAATGGCCGGTGGAGCACGAGCACAGAAGTTCAGTGACCATGATCAACTCGGGTTGGACATAGGCGCACCCGTCCGTACTGAGACAATTACAAATGTGGCTGTCCTACGATACCCAGGGTCTAAGTGGACCCTTGCACCCTTAATTGTCAGTCAGTTCCAGCCGCACTACCACTACGTTGAGCCATTCTTTGGATCAGGCGCGGTCTTCTTCACGAAATCACCTGTGCCTCACGAGGTGATCAACGACAGCAACTCTCATGTGGTGAACCTGTTTCGAATATTGCGGGATAATCCTGACGAACTCTGTGATGCGCTAGAACTCACGCCGTGGGCTAGGGATGAGTATGAAGTTAGTGATGTCATCACGGGAGATCCGCTCGAAGATGCACGACGATTCGTAGTCCGAATCTGGCAGGCACATGCTAGCGATTTGGCGAAGAAGACGGGCTGGAAGAGTAGGGGCGGGAAGCAACGAGCAGGGGGGATGTCTCTTCGATGGAACAAGGTTCCGGATCAACTTTTTGCGCTCGCACACCGTCTGAAGGATGCAGAAATTGAAAACCGTGACGCCGTCGAAGTAATCAGACGGCACTCGGCGGCGGACTGCTTAATTTATGCCGATCCACCATACCTTCATGAAGTGCGAACGCAGCACATGTACGGCGAGGAAATGTCCAATGAAGAACACGAACATCTCCTTGAATCACTATTGGCACACCCAGGGCCAGTAGTGGTTAGTGGCTACGAAAATGCCATGTATGACAATGCCTTGGCGTCATGGAATCGTATCGTAACGAAGGCACCTAAGACGGAGAAGGCTGCAGTTCGTCACGAAGTCCTCTGGGTGAAGCCGTAGTTAATCGCTCGGCCACAAGTCGGGAAAGTAGTCCTGCGCTTTGCCGAAAGGCGTAGTTGTGGGCGGCATCTCTAAGTGGAAGAGACCAGAAGTCCATCCAGCCCATTCAAGTAGCGGGAAGTATTTGAGTTGGCCGCCAGAATTCAAGTAACACTGCCAAAGTCGGTGACGCTCCGCTCCCTGTCCGATGTATCCGTTGAGAGATGCTCCTTCGTAGAGCCAAGTCACGTCTATCTTCGGATCGGCAATCTCCAGGTTCAGCGGAAAGGTCAAGAGTTGGAATTTCTCCCAGTTGGAACTGTGAGCGAGAATAACGAAAAGGCTGCTCGACAAGTCCACAGCTTCTTTAAGCGCTGAGTGCCAGCTCCCGACCAACTCAACAATTGCCGCACCGGCTCGATGTGGCTCCTCTCGTTCGTTAATTTGGCCTGCATCGAGGCAGGCTCGAAACTTGGCAGCTGAGTTGGAGAGTTCCATGAAACTGCAATTGGAACGAGGAGGTTGCATTCGACTCATCTTGCAGGAGATTCCGAAAGGCGTTGGTTCCGAAGGGACATAAATGTCGAAAATACCTTTGTTCTCAGGAGTTTCACCTCCAACCGCGGCCGCTAGTGACCGCTCGAAGTCTCTGAACCCGGGCATTGAGTGGTTGGTGCCCTTGAGAATAACTTGGCCAGATCCATCTCTGAAAGAACTGAGCATCAATCGCAGTCGCTCAAATTCAACTGCGTTCAGTTCACGATCGCGGAAGGCGTATTCGACCATGGCTCCCCTTGACCCGACGAATAAGAAGTCGGTGTTGCCGTACGAGGTTAGTTAGTTCATTGTCGAAATGTGGTGATGACTGAGTGTTGGCGAAATGCAGATGCTCGCCGATCCGCGATTCAGTATCGAGCCGTTCCCTCTGGCTTAATTCTCGTCCATATTCTTAGTCGTCATCGGGGCCGGTAGAAAGGGGATACCAATCGGGAAAGGTCTTGAACGGTCCGGTTTGAATTGGGAAGATCGACCGCGCGCGTTGAACGACGAAGTTCCAAAGTACTTCGTCCGTTCCCTCAGGCTTAGCCGGTGGAATCCATGGAACGTCTTCCTCTTGTTTCTTGAAGCGCCAGTGAGGGGGCTCCGGAAACTGGTTTGCTGGTATCAAGATGCCGAGGCTTGGGCATTCGACGCCCGCCGTAGTAATGGCCCAGCCATTTGCAACCATTTCAATGAGTTGTCCGCTCAATTGGTCTGGATCGCCAGTGTGGCGCCTAGACCGACTGGCCCAATCGAGGGCAGTTCTTAAGTTCCTGATCGCTTGAGGCCAGATCAACGTCTCTTCGCCACGCCAGATTCCGTTACGCTGCAGTGCTTCAACTAGGCGAACTCCAACGTCTTCGAAACTTTCGCCGGGGTTCCATTTCACAGAGATTGTCGTCAGCCGAGCGACGATGTCTGGTTGCGGTCTCAAGGTGTTTACGACAATGGCCAATTCTTTGCCGCCTTCGTCATTGAACCGACCGTTTGGCTGAGAGAAACCCCAAGAAAAAGTCAAGCCGAGTTCGCCGGGGTAAGCGCTCCCTTGAACGCCAATCGAACCTTGAAGGACAGCACCCAATGCATTCGCATCGGCTATGGCTCGCGCCAAGTTTCCGTAGGTCGGCGTCACGATCGCCTCAACCGTTTCTTCATGGTGCTCATTCCGACGCTGCATCGCTGCGTCCATACGGTCGTCAAGTTCATCGAGACGAACGCGAATGTCTCTGGTTTCTGCACGTACCCCGGCGATCGTCGCCTGCTGAACCGCTTCGGTTACTCGCTTCAAGAATCGTCGTTGGACGAAGTAAAGGATTCCCACTAGGAGCACCGTTGAACCTACGTTTACCAGTACAGATTCAGTCACGCCCACCCAACGAAACCAATGCTCCAGGCAGAACGCCAGAACAATCATCAAGATGCCGATCGTCTCTACGACGACTACTAAGGGCCAATTAACCTTCAACTGTTGCTGGGGCTCGACTGGTTTCGTGACCATTCTGAATCGTAACCTTGTTCAGCTCAAACTGCCTTTGAAGTCGCGTCCACTGTGTTGCACATTTAATGCACACTTGTTCGCGGATTCTGCTGGCCACTTGGTTTACTTTTCGAATGGAAAATGAGTTGCTTGATGGTCACTCACCCCTCGAATCAGGTACGACGGCGCTCGATTGAAAATCGTGTAGAATCCATTAAGTCATCGCGGGGTGGAGCAGTCTGGTAGCTCGTCGGGCTCATAACCCGAAGGTCGCAAGTTCAAATCTTGCCCCCGCCACGAAGATAATTGCAGGTTTGAGTCGGTGCGAAAGCACCGGCTCTC
>Ga0182030_10027280_pt1 | contig 10283 bp, 10 predicted proteins | sample 812S3MmetaG_FD_121299 | JGI IMG/M metagenome (GOLD analysis project Ga0182030, IMG submission 121299) | Permafrost microbial communities from Stordalen Mire, Sweden - 812S3M metaG (Illumina Assembly) | ecosystem: Environmental > Terrestrial > Soil > Wetlands > Permafrost | place: Sweden... | reverse complement strand
AGCGCTTCGTCGCTGAACCACCAGTCGAGCGACCGGTCGCAGCCGTCGCCGGGCGGCGGCGGGCCCTGGTTCTGGCAGCTCGCCATGCCCTCCGGGCAGCGCAGCCGCACGTGGAAGTGATAGTTGTGGCCCCACCACGGGCGCACCTTGTTCATCCACGGCTCGCCCGCATGTTTCTCGCAAAGCGCCTTCTTGATCGCGGCGTTGACGAAGATCAGCGTGACCTCAGATTCCTGCGCCGCCTGACGGACGATCCCGGCCTGCTGCTCGGACCAGTTATCGTTGACCGCCTGTCCGTCCTCGCGAACCATGTCCACCGCCGACATGTCCTCGCGCTGCTTGTCGGTGAGGTCGGCGGGCATCGGGGTCAGCCAGATGTCGGCGTCGAGGCCGATCTGGTGCGAGGCGTGGCCGGTCAGCATCGGGCCGCCGCGCGGCTGGCTGATGTCGCCGACCAGGATGCCCGGCCAGATCCCGAGGTCCGCCGCCTTTTTCGAGAAGCGTTCGAGAAAGGCGATGGTCTCCGGCTGGCCCCAGTAACGGTTGCGCGAGACGCGCATCACCTTCCAGCTTTCGCCGTCGAGCGGCAGCGCCTGCGCGCCCGTCTGGCAGCCTTTCGAGTAGAAACCGATGGAGCGGCTTTGCGCCTCGGTCGGCGTCATCAGGCGGCCGAAAACCTGCTTCGCGGCGTTGTTGGGGTCGTCGGGATTTGCGAGCGGCGGCAGCGGCTTGGGATGCAACGTGCCGAGATCCTGGGCGCCGGCGGGCAGGCTCAGCAGGAGGGCGAAGGCGAGCAGGAACCGGCGCATAAATTGCCTCTTCAACAACCGCCCACGAGTCTCCGGCGCCGGCGCTAGTTTTTCGTTAACTTTGTCGCGACGATGAAAAGCCGCGGGAACGGGAACAGGCGCCCGCCGTTCGGCTGCTCCGGATAGGCTTGCGCGACGGCCTCCTCGTAAGCGGCGAGGAAGGCGGCGCGTCCGCCCTCGTCGAGCGGATCGAGATAGGGGCGCAGGCCCGCGCCCTCGACCCATTTGACGATCGCCGCCGCCGACGGCATCCGGTGCACATAGGTCGTGCGCCAGAGATCGACCTCGTCGCAGGGCGGGCGGAGCGCGCCATCGTATTCGGCGAAGCCGCCGATTCGCTCGCGCGTCCCTGCCGTCGCGCGGCCGGCGAAGGCGGGCATGGCGGCGACCGCGCGCATCAGGCGGTGGCTGGGTTCGTCGTCGTTGTCGGGCATCTGCACGGCGAGCGCGCCGCCTGGCGGGAGCGCGCGGGCGAGCCGCGCGAGCGCGGCGAGGTGATCGGGAACCCAGTGAAACACCGCGTTGGCGAACACGAGGTCGAAGCCGCCGGCGTCGAACGTCGCCGCGTCGCCTTCGACGAATTTTGTCCCGGGCAGGCGTTTGGCGGCGGCCTTCAGCATGTCGGGGCTGACGTCGACGCCGACGATCTCGGCTTTCTTGAACGCGCGTTTGAGTTCCAGCGTCGAAAGGCCGGAGCCGCAGCCGAGATCGACGATGCGGCGCGGCTTCAATCCGGCGAGGCGGGCGATGAGGTCGCGCGAAGGTCGCGCACGTTCGGCCTCGAAACGGTCGTAGGCGCTCGCGTCCCAACTTGGCATGAAACCTCAACGAAAAAAGAGCCGGCGGAGGGCCGCCGGCTCTTTAGTACGCTGACTACGCGTTACGCAAACATCAGAACTTGTAGTTGAGGCCGACGCGGAACATGTTGACGTCGAGGTGATTGGTCTCGGCGTACGGCGTGCCGCTCCAGTAGGTCTGGTTGCTGAGCGGCGCCCACAGATATTCGGCCTTGGCGGTGATGTTGTTGGTGAAGGCGTATTCGATGCCGCCGCCGACCACGCCGCCGTCGCGCCAGTTGTTCTGGGAGAAGTTGTTGCCGAAGCTGTCGCTGACGTTCGCGTGGGTGTCGGCCGCCGCGAAACCGCCGGTCACGTAGAACAGGGCGCGGTCGACCGCGTAACCCAGGCGTAAGCGCTCGGTGGTGATCCAGTTGGTGCGCAGGCTGTTCGCGCCCGTGCCGGCAACGCCCGCGGCGGTCGTGAAGCCGAAGGTGTTGCTCTGCTTGGTGAAGGCGTAGTCGAAGTCGCCCTCGGCGCCGAACACGATCTGACCGAACTGCCAGTTATAGCCGAGGGTGCCGCCAACCATGCCGCCGTTCGGGCTGGAGAAGTTGGAGTTGTTGACGGCGCCATAGGCGTAGCCGCCGTTAATACCGACATAGAGCCCGCCCCAGGTGAACGCGGGGGCATAGACCGGCGGCGCGATCGGCGCGCCCTTGCGCGTCGGCAGGTCGGCTGCGAAGGCGCTCGAGGCGACTCCCGCCATCAACACGGCGACGAAAAGCGTTTTCATAACCCACTCCTGAATTCAACCGATACGGTGGAAGCTCGAACTCCCGACCCGTTGCCTCGACAGTACGCCTGAGAATCGCAAAAGTCTGTTGCGGCGCAACCACAATGGACCCGCTGAATGTGACGACAATCTGGCAATAATCGTGGAGTAATGCGATGGCATGGCAACCTAGCCTGTTAACGACAATGTGACCTGTATCGGTGAGTATATATTCGGAAACATTTCGCTCAAGCGAATTATACGCAGATTTAGTATGATGAACGAGAGGTTAATTTCGCCGTTACGATTGAGTCGAACACTTTTCCGCCCCACAATTGCACTCACATCGCCGCGGTCGCCCGCTTGATGTGACGCAGCGCCGCGGCGCCTCTTTCCCGGCGCGGTCGCCGCGCCTAGATGAAAGGCGGCAAAGCCCAAGGCGACGATGTCTTTCCTCGATCAGCTCACGTTCGAAGCCGGCGTCGTCGCGCGCTCGGTCGGCGACTATCTCCGGGGCGGGGCGCTGCGACTCGGCGTCACGGGATTGTCGCGCGCCGGCAAGACGGTGTTCGTCACCTCGCTGGTCAACAATCTCATCGCCCAGGCGCGGCTGCCGGTGCTGGCCGCCGCCGCCGAGGGACGCATCACGTCTTCGCATCTCGACCCGCAGCCGGACGACGCGGTGCCGCGCTTTCCCTACGAGGAGCACCTCGCCGCGCTCTCCGGGCCGTCGCGGCATTGGCCGCAATCGACGCGGCGCATCTCGCAACTGCGGCTGCGCATCGCGTTCGAGCGCAAGCAGGGCTGGAATGCGGGGCCGGCGCATTTCGATCTCGACATCGTCGATTACCCCGGCGAATGGCTGCTCGACCTGACGCTGCTCGACAAAACCTACGCGCGCTGGTCGGTCGAGACCATCGAGGCGAGCCGCGCCCCCGCGCGCGAGCCGCTGGCGGGCCGATGGCTCGCCCATCTCGACGGGCTCGACGCGCAGGCGCCGTTCGACGAGGACGCGGCGAGGGCTGCGGCGGAGCTGTTCACCGAATATCTGCGCGCCGCCCGCGCCGATACCTATGCGCTCTCGACGCTGCCGCCGGGGCGTTTCCTGATGCCGGGCGATCTCGAAGGCTCGCCGGCGCTCACTTTCGCGCCGCTTTCCGTCGAGGAGGGCGTCGAGCCGGCCGCGGGCTCGCTGGCGGCGATGATGCAGCGGCGCTACGAGTCTTACAAAACGCATGTCGTGCGGCCGTTCTTCCGCGACCATTTCAGCCGGCTCGACCGGCAGATCGTGCTGGTCGATGCGCTCGGCGCGCTGAACTCCGGCCCGGCGGCGCTGCGCGATCTCGAAAACGCGCTGACTCAGGTGCTCGTCGCATTCCGCGCCGGGCGCGCCTCGACCTTCGCCTCGATCTTCCGCCCCCGCGTCGACCGCATCCTGTTCGCGGCGACCAAGGCCGACCATCTGCATCACACCAGCCACGACCGGCTGGAGAACGTGCTGCGCGTGCTTACGGCCAAGGCGATAGCGCGCGCCAAGGGCGTGGGGGCGGAGATCGACGTGATCGCGCTGGCCGCGGTGCGTGCGACGCGCGAGGCGACGATCCGCCACGGCGGCGAGGAGCTGGCGGCGATCATCGGCGTGCCGGAGCTTGGCGAGCGCATCGGCGATCAGACGTTCGACGGCGTCTGCGAGGCGGCGGTGTTTCCGGGCCAGTTGCCGGAAAACGCCGAGAGTCTGTTCGAGGGAGACGCGCTGGCGCTGCCCGAGGCCGACAACGAGTTGCGATTCGTCCGCTTCCGCCCGCCGATCTACGCCAAGGGCGCCGCGCCGCCGCAAATAAGGCTCGACCGGGCGCTGCAGTTCCTGATCGGAGACCGGCTGGGATGAGCACGAATGTCGCCGATCCCACTCTCCCCGCTTGCGGGGAGAGGGTTGGGGTGAGGGGCGCCGCAACCGAACCGCCCCTCACCCTGACCCTCTACCCGAGGGGGAGAGGGAACGCGGGGGCGTTCGCATGACCGACCCGCGTCCGCGCCCGCGCGCGTTCCGCCTCGACGGCGGCGGCGGCGCCTATGAAGGCCAGCCGGCCGAGGTGCGGCCGGAGACGGCGCCAATTCCCGACAGGACGCGGCCGGAGCCGCTCGACGAGGGCGAACGCGAGATCGAGGCGGCGCAGAAGGTCGGGATCGCGCGCCGCTGGCGGCCGTCGCTGGCGACGCTGGTCTGGACCGGCCTCAGCGGCCTCGTCTCGCTCGGGCTTGCGCTTTGGATCGACAATCTCGTCGAGGGTCTGTGGGCCAAGGCGCAGGGTCTCGGTTGGGTCGGCCTGTTCTTCGTCGCTCTGCTGCTGGCGGGCGTCATCGGGATCGCGTCGCGCGAGTTCGCGGCGCTGGCGCGTCAGCGGCGCATCGCCGAGTTGCACGCCGATCTCGCCGCGGCGCATGCGCGCGACGACCGCGATCTCGCCCGCGCCGCCGTGGCGCGGCTCGTCGCGCTCTACGTAACCCGGCCCGAGACGGCGGCGGCGCGGGCGGAAGTCGAGCGGGCGGCGACCGAAATCATCGACGGGCGCGATCTCGTCGAGATCGCCGAGCGGGCGCTGGTCAAGCCGCTCGACGGACGCGCCCGCGCCGAGGTCGCCGCGGCGGCCAAGCGGGTTTCGCTGGTGACGGCGCTTGCGCCGCGCGCGATTCTCGACGTCATTTTCGTCGCGGCGCAGGTCGTGCGGCTGACGCGGCGCATCGCCGAGATCTACGGCGGGCGGCCGGGGCTGCTGGGGTTCGTCAAGCTGGCGCGCTCGATTGGCGCGCATCTCGTCATCACCGGCGGCATGGCGGTCGGCGATAGCGTGCTGCAGGGGCTCGTCGGGCATGGGATCGCGGCGAAGATCTCGTCGCGGATGGGGGAGGGCGTGCTCAACGGGCTGCTGACCGCGCGGGTCGGGCTGTCAGCCCTGGCGGTGTGCCGGCCGGCGCCGTTCCACGCCGTCAAGCCGCCCGGCGTCAACGACGTCGCGCCCTTCCTTTTTGGCGGGGCGAAGGACTGAACGATAGTTGCGCGCCGCCATGACGATGAGCGCCACGGCGCCGGCAAGCGCCACGTAGAAGGTCGGGCGCGGGAACATGTCGGGGTCGATATTGGCGCCGAGCACGTCCCAGAACGGGTAGTGGCGGCGGATCGCGTACCATGTCGCCTCTAGCAGCGCGGTGAGGCCGGTTCCGAGCACCACGGATGCGAGCGTCGCGCCCCACAACGGCAGGCGTTTCGTAGCTAAGCGATACAACATCAGCATGAGGAAGAAGCCGGTCATCATGACGGGATCGGAGACGTCGGCCTTCGACTGCAGGTAATAGTGGAACAAAGCCAAAGCGGCGAGGATGTAGACGGTCTTGTGCAGCCGGTTCCAGCGCGGCCCCATGCGGCGGATCATGAAATCCGTCGAGGTCACGCCGAGCGAAGTCAGCCCCCACAGCGCGACGAAGCCGATGGTCAGATAGAAGCGCAGCGCGATCTCCGAGGCGACGTGCAGGAGATCGTATTTCTGGTCGACGATGTAGAGACAGAAATGCGCGAAGGCGTAGGCGAAGGCGGCGACGCCGACCATGCGGCGCACCGCGATCAGCTTCGGCCATTGCGCGAGCTTGCGTAATGGCGTGATGAGCAGCGACAGCAGCAGCAGCCGCACCGCCCAGTCGCCTGTTCGATGGATCATCTCGGTAACGGGCTTGGGGGCTAGCGCGCCGCTCTCGAACCGCCACAGGATATAGAGCGCAGGCGCAAACAAAGCCGCGAATACGACGGCCTTGAGCGGCGAGAAGCGGCCGTTGCGCTCGTTCCAGGGGGCTTTGAGGGCGGGCATTCGGGGAATCTCGCGGGAGGGGGATCGACGGAAGCTTCGGGCCGGCCGCCGGTCTTGTTACGCCCTACAGCGTGACTTGGTTTCCGGATTTCAACCGCGCGACAATGCGTAAATCGCCGTCGAGCGCGCCACCGGGCCGGAGGCGTTCGACAGCACCGCCTGCGTGAACAGATAGCGCCCGGTTGCGCGCACCAGCGTCGCCTCGGCCTCGACCCAATCGCCGAGCCGCGCGGCGTTGAGATAGTCGACGCTGAGGCTCAATGTCGGCGCAAACGGGCCTGACGCCTGTCCGGACCGGCGCAGCGGCCCGAGCTGGTAGTCGGCGAGCGTCGCCAGCGCGCCGCCGTGACAGAGGCCGAACAGGTTGATGTGCCGCGGCGCGACCCGGAACCCCACGCGTGCGGGATCGGCGCGCCAGTGCATCGGGCCGAAAAAGGCGCCGAAGCCGGCCCCGCCGTCGAGCGGCTGAAAGCCATCCGGCGGCGGCGCATCGGTAAAGGCAGGCGGCGCGGGCGGGGGGGCGGCGTCGAGCGACGGCGCCTTTTCCGCGTGCGCGAAGATCGCCCGCGAGCGCGCGACGGGCGCGCCTTCGACCGTCAGCACACTCTCCGAGAACGCGAGCCGGCCTGTGCGCTTGATGAGCGCGATCTCGCCCTCGACCCAGTCGCCGGGTTGGGCGGGCGCGAGATAGTCGAGGGAGAGGCTGATGGTCGGCGATTGCTTAGGGACCAGCCGGCCCATGCGCATCAGCGCGGCGAGCTGCATGTCGGCGAAGGTGGCGAGCGCGCCGCCGTGGGCGACCGCGCGCGGGTTGAGGTGGCGGTCCTCGACGCGGAAGCCGAACCAGACCCGCTCGCCGTCGCGCCGACCGTAGATCGGGCCGAAATCGGCGGCAAAGCCCGCAGCGATGGGAAGGGGAACGTAGCCGGGCGGCGTCACCACCGGATCAGCGCCGCGCCCCAGGTGAAGCCGCCGCCCATCGCCTCGATCATCACGAGGTCGCCCGGCTTGATGCGCCCGTCCGCCACGGCGACGTCGAGCGCCAGCGGGATCGAGGCGGCGGAGGTGTTGCCGTGCAGATCGACCGTCACCACCACCTTGTCGCGCGCGATGCCGAGCTTGTCGGTGGAGGCGTCGATGATGCGGCGGTTGGCCTGATGCGGCACGAACCAGTCGATGTCCTGCGCCGTCACGCCGGCGTCCTCGAAGCACGCCTTGATGACGTCGGTCACCATGCCGACGGCGTGCTTGAACACCTCCTTGCCCTCCATGCGCAGATGGCCGACCGTGCCGGTCAGCGAAGGGCCGCCGTCGACGAACAGCTTGGCGCGATGGCGCCCGTCGGAGCGCAGCTTGGAGGCGATGACGCCGCGCTCGCCGCCCGCGACGCCCTCCAGCACGATGGCCCCGGCGCCGTCGCCGAACAGCACGCAGGTCGTGCGATCCTCCCAGTCGAGCAGGCGCGAGAACGTCTCCGCGCCGATCACCAGGGCGCGCTTGTGCGAGCCGGAAGTCAGGAACTTGTCGGCCGTCGTGACCGCGAACACGAAGCCGGAGCAGACCGCCTGCAAGTCGAAGGCGACGCCGTGCTTCATGCCGAGCGCAGCCTGGATCTGCGTCGCCGTCGCCGGAAACGTGTAGTCCGGCGTCGACGTGCCGACGATGATGAGGTCGATGTCGGCGGGCGTCAGGCCGGCGCGGTCGAGCGCGCGCAGCGCCGCCTTGGTCCCGAGCGTCGAGGTGGTCTCGTGATCGCCGGCGATATAGCGCTGCCGGATGCCGGTGCGCTGGACGATCCACTCGTCGGTCGTGTCTACCCGCGTCGCCAGCTCCTCGTTGCTGACGACGCGCTCAGGCAGGCAAGCGCCGACGCCGCGGACGACCGAACGGATACTTGCGTTCATGGCTGTCTTTCAAGAACTGGCGAGGGTCGGAGTGCGAGCTTCGCTGGCGTGGCCGATCATGTCTCTGATATTGGACAACAGATCCTGGCGCACCATCTCGTAACCGACCTCGATCGCGCCGGCGTAGGCTTCGGCGTCCGCCCCGCCATGACTCTTGATCACCACGCCGTCAAGACCGAGAAACACGGCGCCGTTGGAGCGGCCGGGGTCGAGCTTGCGCCGCAGCGCCTGGAATGCGCCGCGGGCGAACAGGTAGCCGATGCGCGAGAACAGCGTCGCCCGCATCGCCTGGCGCAGATATTGCCCGATCTGCCGGGCGGTGCCCTCCGCCGTCTTCAGCACGATGTTGCCGGTGAACCCCTCGGTCACGAACACGTCCACTGTGCCGCGGCCGAGATCGTCGCCCTCGACGAAGCCGTGATAGACGAAATGCGGCTCATTCATCTCCCGCAGCGTGCGCCCGGCGGCCTTGACCTCCTCCAGCCCCTTGATCTCCTCGACGCCGACGTTGAGCAGGCCGACGCTGGGCTTGTCGATGTCGAACACGATGCGCGCCATCGCCGCGCCCATCACCGACAAGCTGACGAGATGCTGCGCGTCGGCGCCAATCGAGGCGCCGACGTCGAGCACGATGGATTCGCCCCGCATCGTCGGCCACGTGCAGGCGAGCGCCGGGCGCTCGATCTGCGGCAGCATGTGCAGGCAGACTTTCGCCATCGCCATCAAGGCTCCGGTGTTGCCGGCCGAGACCGCGCAATCGGCCTCGCCGCGCTTGACCGCCTCAATCGCCTTCCACATCGAGGAGACGCGGCGACCCTGGCGCAAAGCCTGGCTCGGCTTGTCGGTCATCTTGATCGCGACGTCGCAGTGGACGATTTTGGCTCTTGCCGCGAGCTTTGGCTGTTTGGCGACCAGCGGGCGAATGAGCTTCTCATCTCCGAACAGGAGGAAGCGCGTGTCCGGGCGCCGTTCGAGCGCGAGGGCCGCCGCGGGGACGACCACCTCCGGCCCGTGGTCGCCGCCCATGACGTCCAATGCGATGATCGCTTCGCGTTTCAAGGAGCCCCGTCTCTGACTGCCGCCCACAAGCGGCGTATCGCCAACAATTGCGGCGCGAGAATAGCGGGTTGCGCCCCGATGGCAAAGCTCAGTCGGGCTCGTCGCGTGCGGCAAGCGCCCGCAGCCGCGCGAACGCCGAGTCGGGGCCGTCCGCCTCGGACGTCGGCTCGAAGGCGACGCCGGGCTTGCGCGGGTAGGGGTCGAGCGACAGGGTCAGGAACTCGGAGGCGATGGCGCCGAGGTCGATTTTGCCGTCCACGAGCGGGTCGGGCGCGTCCTCTTCGATCGAATCGGCCGGAGCGCCGGGCAGGAAGCGCACGTCGATGGGCTCCTCGATGTCGATCTCGAACGGCTCCAGGCTGACGACGCAGGTCTGCGTCAGCCGCGCGGAAAGCTCGCCCTCTACTTCGACGCCGCGCCGCCATTTCTTGATGCGAAAACTCGCGGAGAGCCGCGCGATGGCGGGTAGGCCGTTGAGCGCGGCGAGCTTTTCGCGCTCGGCGGCGTTGGCCTCGATATCCATTTCGAGCCCGTCGCGCGGCAGCGGCTCGACGCGCACCGGGCGGCTGAATTCGGATTCGGTCATGGCGCGGTCTCCGGCAAGGGATAGCGGAACGTCGGCGACTTTATCGCCTCCAGCGGCATGGCGGCGATGAGGTCCTGTATCGCCAGCGCTCGCTCGGCGAGGCGCAACGCCTTATCCGGGATACCGCCGCTCTGGCGCAACGCGTTGCGGGCGAGCGCTTCGGCGAGCGCGCGCGAATCCGCGGTCTCCAGAAACACGGCGTAGGCGCGGGCGCGGCCGAAATAGGCGCCCGCCATCTTGGTCATCCGCTTGGCGACGCCGACGTCGCTCACCGCCATCTCGCGCAGCGCGTCGTCGAATCCCTCGAACACACGGTCGACGACGCGCTGCGCCAGCTCGGTCGCGCCGAGCGCGCCGAGGCGGTGCAACAGCAGATGGGCGTGCAGGCTGGTCATCTCGAATCGCCCGTCGAGGTCGTCGGGGACGCCGCAGTCGAGGTAAAGCACGGCCGCGCGGGCCGCCGCCACGATCTCGCCGTGAATATGGTCAATGAGGGCGCGAGCGGCCCGGCGCT